>CAJDVT010000008.1_pt1 | contig 33243 bp, 28 predicted proteins | sample 7391411 | NCBI WGS metagenome assembly CAJDVT01 (sample SAMEA7055698, study PRJEB34461) | soil metagenome | biome: terrestrial ecosystem; feature: Peninsula; material: soil | place: Antarctica | collected 2016 | reverse complement strand
TCCATCACCGGACAGTTCCTCTCCGGCGTGCGCGAGATCGAGGTGCCAAAGCTGCGGCGCGAGCCTGCGGATGACGCATCGTGGCTGCGTATCAAGGGCGCCAGCGGCAACAACCTGCAGCATATTGATGCGGCCTTCCCCGCTGGCCTGTTCATTTGCGTCACGGGCGTGTCCGGCTCGGGCAAGTCCACGCTGGTCAATGACACGCTGTACCGCCTCGCTGCCGCCGAGCTGAACGGCGCCAGCACGCAGCCGGCGCCATACGACGCAGTCACCGGCCTGACGCTCTTCGACAAGGTGGTTGAAATCAACCAGGCGCCGATCGGACGCACACCGCGCTCCAACGCGGCGACCTACACCGGCCTGTTCACTCCGTTGCGTGAAATGTTTGCGCAGGTCCCGGAAGCCCGGGCGCGCGGCTACACCCCCGGCCGTTTCAGTTTCAACGTGCGCGGCGGTCGCTGCGAAGCGTGCGAAGGCGATGGCTTGATCAAGGTGGAGATGCACTTCCTGCCCGACGTCTACGTGCCGTGTGATGTGTGCCACGGCAAACGCTACAACCGCGAGACCCTGGAGATTCTGTACAAGGGTTACACCGTTGCCGATGTGCTGGACATGACCGTGGAGGAAGCACTGAAGCTGCTGGAAAACGTGCCCACCATCGCGCGCAAGCTGGCAACGTTGCGCGCGGTCGGCCTGGACTACATCAAGCTTGGGCAAAGCGCGACGACGCTTTCCGGCGGCGAAGCACAGCGCGTGAAACTGTCCAGGGAACTGTCCAAGCGCGACACCGGCCACACGCTGTACATCCTGGACGAACCGACCACCGGCCTGCACTTTCATGACATCGAGCAATTGCTGGACGTGTTGCATCAACTGGTGGACCAAGGTAATACCGTGGTGGTCATCGAACACAATCTCGACGTGATCAAGACCGCCGACTGGATCATCGACCTTGGACCCGAGGGCGGCGCCGGCGGCGGGCGCATTCTCGTCACCGGCACGCCGGAAACCGTAGCGGCCACTCCAGCGTCCTACACCGGGCAGTTCCTCGCCACGCATCTCGCATCCGCACCCAAGGCCCGCCCCAAGGCGCGTCCCAAGACCAAGGCTCGACGTCCCACCAAAGCATCCGCCAAGACCAAGCCCGACGATCGGAAGTCTGTCGCATGAAGAAGATCGAGACCCTTGCATCGCACACCAACCAGCCGCAAGCGACCACGGAGGCGCCCGTGTTTGTGGCGCAGCTTGCTGTGCGCTGGGGCGATCTGGACACGTTCAACCACGTCAACAATGCCAGGTATCTGACGTACCTGGAGGAGTCGCGACTGCAGTGGCTGCTGACGCTGGCCGACTGGTACAGCGCGTCGGCCATGCCCGTGCTCGCTGCCTCGGTACTCAATTACCGACGCCCGATTGCCTGGCCGGCTACGTTGCAGGTGCATTTGTCCTGCACGCGCGTGGGCAACACTTCGATCACCATGGCGCATCGCATTGTCGATGCGGGTGACGACACCCGCCTGTATTGCGACGGGCACGTGGTCATGGTGTGGATGGACCCGGTCACCGGCAAGCCGGTCCCGCTACCCGCCAGCGTCCGCGCAGCATTCGGTGCAACGACGGAAGGCTGACCCCTCCCGCTTCGCACGCCCTGCACACACCTGTGCTGGTAATCATGGCCGATACCTCTCACCGGAGATACCCACATGTCGACGCACCCTTTTTTGCTTGCCCTTGCGATCGCCGGTACTTTCGGGCTGGGTGCACTGTCGCCGGCACACGCCGCCAGCAACACCGAGCTGACCGTCTACCGCAGCGACAACGCCGGGCTGTACGCCAGCACCGGCGACAGTGACAGCAACGCCGGCTACGCAGTGGTGCGTGAACAACGCACGCTCGATCTGGCGGCGGGTGTGCACGATGTCACCCTCGGTGAACTACCGACGCAACTCGACGCCGAGGCGCTGGCGCTCAGCTTTCCCCGTAACGACGCCACAGTCATCTCGCAGCGTTTGCTCCTGGCGCAAGGCCAGAACGCCGCGCTTGCCGCGCTGACCGGCCACCATGTGGACGTGCTGGGCGGCACTGGTGAGGTGCTGGCCAGCGGCAGCTTGGTGCGGGTTGGCGACGGGCTGGTGGTCCGCGACACTGCGGGCCGCACCACGCTGGTCACGCAGTACGCCGCGGTGCGTAGCAGCGGCACCGACTTCCCCACCGGTTCCAGCCTCAACCTGCGACTGGACGCCGCGCGTAACGGACCGGCCACGGCGTCACTGAGTTACGCCACCAGCGGCATCGGCTGGCGCGCCGCGTATGTGGCAACGCTGCAATCGGGAAGCGCTTGCCGCATGCAGTTTGCATCACGTGCCAGCATCGCCAATCGCAGCGGCCGCGACTGGCGCGACCTGGACCTGACCCTGATTGCCGGCGAGCCCAACATGGCCAAGGCGTCGGCGCCCCGGCCCATGATGGCAATGGCGCGCGGCTACAGCGCCAAAGCGGACAGCAGCGAACTGCCGGAGCAGGCCAGCCTCGCCGACTATCGCAGCTATACCCTCCCCACCCCCGTCAATCTTCCCGACAACAGTGTCAGCCAAGTGCCGCTCTACGCGCCACGCACGCTCGATTGCGAACGCACAGCGCTGTATGCCAACGGCAGCAGCTACCGCCCGCCCCAACCGATGCTGAATCCGGACTTTGACCAGAACAGCGGTAGCGAAATCATCAGTACCCTGAAGCTGCGTGCCTTCGACAGCCTTCCCGCCGGCTATCTTCGCGTGCTCACTGCCGACAAGAATGGCGTGCCGCAATTCATCGGCGAAGGGCGCATCAACGACACTCCCAAGGGCAGCGATGCGACGATCACCCTCGGCACGGCGTTCGATCTGCGTGCCGAACGCACCCGCATCAGCTTCAGTGCCGACGCCGCAGCGCACACCATGGACGAGGCATTCCGCATCGCGTTGAGCAACGCCGGCGAAACGGTGCGCGTGGTCACCGTGCGCGAACACCCGCAGCGCTGGCGCCAGTGGACCCTGGTGTCTTCCAGCAGCAAACCCAGTCAGCAAACCCCCGACGTGCTGGAATTTCGGATCAGCGTGCCGGCACACGGCACCGCCAATCTTGATTATGCCGTACGCTATCAGTGGACCGCTGCCGAACAACCACGCTGACCCACGGAGACTTTCATGCTGAACATCATCGCCCACGGCGCCATCCGCGAGATCAATCTTGCGCGGGCCCCGGTCAACGCCCTGAACCTCGAATTGTTGCAGGCGCTGCGCGCGGCGATTGACGACAACGTGCGCGGTGGCGCGCAGGGGATCGTACTGTCCGGTGCGCCAGGACTGTTCTCCGCCGGCGTCGACATCCCGGCGCTGCTCGCCTGCGATCTGCAAGGTGTGCGCACCTACTGGAAGGAGTTCTTTGCGGTGTGCGCAAGCTTGGCGCGCGCGCCGATACCGCTGGTTGCCGCCGTCACCGGCCACAGCCCGGCAGGTGGTGCGGTACTGGCCTTGTTTTGCGATTACCGCGTGATGGCGCAAGGCGCATTCAAGATCGGCCTCAATGAAGTCCAGGTCGGGCTGATGGTGCCGGAGTGCATCCAGTTCGCGCTGCGCCGCGTGGTGGGCAGCCATCGCGCCGAGCGACTGCTGGTGGCCGGCACCATGCTGGAGTCCAGCGCCGCGCTGGAGTGTGGCTACGTCGACGAGTTGGTTGAGGTCGATAAGGTGGTGGCGCGCGCGACAAGCTGGCTGGAGGAACTGCTGTCCTACCCGCAACACGCCATGCTGGCGACGCGGGAAGTGGCACGCCACGACCTGGCCAGTGTCTTTGCCGATCCTGACGCACTGCGGGTGGATGAATTCAGCGACGCGTTCATGCATCCTGCGACACAGACCGTGCTGCAACAATGGATGGCCGCACGCAAGAAGAAGTCTTAGCAGCTTGCGGGATTCGGGGCGGTCGTGCGGGTGCGTGGATGGGTTCCATGGCGCGGCTCCCGCTCCCTGCAACTCTCAGGCCGATCCATCAGTGGCCCCAAGCCGCGCGCCATGCGTTGCCGCAGCCAAGCGTTGGGATTGAAGGGCGCCCGCACCACCCCGGCGCGGAAGGCCTCGACCCCATGGCTACGCGACGATCAGGAACCGGTCGCGATGGGTCGTGACGGATCGCTGACCCAGCCGCTCCAGGACGGCGCGTACAGTCGCGAACCATGCATCCCGGCATGTTCCATCGCCAGCAGGTTGTGACATGCGGTGACTCCGGAGCCGCACATATGCACGACACGGTCCGGCGCGTTGACCCCCAGAGCGGTGGCAAATGCTTCGCGTAGCTGCCCTGCACTCTTGAACCGCCCGGCTGCGTCAAGATTGTCGCCAAACGGCCGATTCAACGCGCCAGGGACATGCCCGCCGACGCGATCCAGCGGCTCCACGTCCCCACGAAAGCGCGGCGCGGCACGCGCATCCAACACCGGACCGGTAGCGGGATCCAGCAGCCGCGCGTGGTCAAGCACGACCTGGCTCATGTCGTAATGCAACGCAACTGACGTCGCCGTACGGCCCGCGGCCATGCCCCTGGCCACCGGCAACGCTGCCGCCAGCCACGCCGCATAACCGCCATCCAGCACCGCCGCCGGCACACCGACCAGACGCAACAACCACCACAACCGCGCTGCCGCCAGCGCTCCGCCGTGCGCATCGTAGGCAACCACCTGCACCCCTGGACGCCAACCCCAGGTCGACAACAGATGGTTGAATGTGGACTCCAAGGGCAGTGGATGCCGCCCCAGACCCTCGGCCTGGCGTGACAGATCGGACAAGTCGCGATCGAGGCTGGCATACACCGCGCCGGGAATGTGGCCAGCGCGATACTCGCGCTCACCCTTGCCCGCATCAGTCATGTCATGCCGGCAGTCAACCACCAGCACCTGATCCTCCGCCAACGCCGCCAGCGCGGACGCGTCAATCAACGTGGTATGCAGACTCATGCTTGACCCATCCTGTGCAGCAGGTTTACAACGATCGAAGCAGTGGCGCCCCAGATGCGATGACCGCCATGCACGAACTCCACCATGGGCCGCTCCAGGCCGCGAAACTCCATGGTGTAACGGCGCAGATTGCGCGCGTCCAGAAAGAACGCCAGCGGCACCTCGAACACTTCGGCGACTTCGTCCGGCGCAGGATACAACTGTGCGCGTTCCGCAATGCGGGCAACCACCGGGGTCACGCAGTAACCGCTGATCGTCTCCAGACAGTCGAGATAACCCAACGGGGTCACCAGCGCAGGATCCAGACCGATTTCTTCCTGACTCTCGCGCAGCGCCGTCGCCATCGCGCAGCCACCATCGACCGGCTCGCTGCCACCGCCAGGAAAGGCAACCTGCCCGGCATGCTCCTGTAGCTGACCGTTGCGCACGGTGAACACCAAACGCGATTGCACGCCGTCTCGAATGCCCAGCAACACAGCCGCGGGTCGACGCACGGTGCTACCGAGCAGGTCCGCGACTTCCGCGTGGTTCCAGCCTGGCTTTGATGGCGGCGCCGACAGCGGCAGCAAGGCTGTCGCCAGTGAGTCCATCACGGCTGTTCGCGTGCCGGCAGGATTTCTTCCATGTAACGCAGACGATCCTGATCCGGCAGCGTGCGCCACACGGCAATTTCCGCCCCGGTACGCTGGCACCCGATGCAGAACCCACGCACATCCAGACGGCACACCCCAATACATGGAGTCAAGGGCAATGCGGCGGCAGTGGGAAGAGGAATGCTCATGGCCTGCCATGTTACCACTGACACTCGCGTAGTCCCGGCACGCACACGGCGCGCCAGGTACTTTTCCACGCAAGCCAGCCAGCGCTGACTGCGGTGCCGGGCGAACGGCATGACCAGCTGATGCAATGGTGCGGAAACAGCCCGACGACAACGAGGGTCGCATCCGACGGCGGCATATGCGGTGACTCGCGGAAAACGCCGGGCGCGCAAGCTTCCAGCGCTCCGCGCGCGAGGATCAACTGCCGCCGGGCTTGATGTCCAGCAGTTCGATCTCGAACACCAGCGCCTCATTCGGGCCGATGCGCGGCAAGGCGCCAGTCTCGCCGTAAGCCAATTGCGGTGGAATCACCACCTTCCAGCGATCACCCACATGCATGCGCGGGATTACGTCCTGCCAGCCACGAATCACCTTGTCCACGGTGAAACTTACCGGCGCGCCATGCGCCCACGTACTATCAAACTCCGTACCGTCCGCCAGCATGCCTCGATAGTTCACAGTGACCCGACTGGTGACCGTCGGGCTTGCCGTTCCACTGCCCTTGTGCAACACGACATACTGGATACCGGACGGCAGTCGCACGACACCCGGAAGGCGTCCATTGCGGACAAGAAATTCGTGGCTCTTGCTCGCGTTGGTCTTGGCAATCTGCCGGAACTCGCGCAACGCTTCGGCGTGCATCTGCTGTTCAAGGCGCTGCAACTGTTGAGTCATTTCGGGCAGCGGCACGCTCGGGTGCCGCTTGCCGTAGGCATCCTGGATGCCACGCTGCAGTGTGGGCAGATCCACTTGCGGCTTGCCGCCGGCAAACTGGCTGCCAATCTGGTATCCAATCGCGTAGGACAACTTCGCGGTATCCGGGGCTTTAGCAGTGGACGACGCCGCTGCGGGGTTCTGCGCGTGGACACCACCGCCAAGCACCAACAATCCCAGCAGCAAGCCACGCAGTTTGATCATGCTGTTTTCCCTCCGACACTGGCGGGTGATTGCCACGCGCACACACTCCATGAAGTACTCTGCGCGGAACTGGTGACATCCAATGCGTCACCCCCAAGCGGTGAGAAACCCTGCGGCAACAAAGGTTCCCGCAGCCATCCTTTCCGCGTTGCCCGAACAAGGATCACCCATGGCCTATCGCAATCTGGAAATCAAGCATCACGAAGGCGTGCGCCGCATTACCGTCAATCGCCCGGACAAGCTGAACGCACTCAACCGCGACACGCTGAACGAGCTGACGATCGCGTTCGCGCAGGCTGCCGCTGATGACGACGTCCGCGTCGTGGTGCTCGCCGGCGCTGGTGAAAAGGCCTTCGTGGCCGGCGCCGACATCGCGGAAATGCATGACTCCACACCACTGCAGGCGCAGAATTTCTCACGCAGCGGCCAGCATCTGATGACTGCGATCGAACGCCTGCGCAAGCCGGTGATCGCACGCATCCAGGGTTTCGCGCTGGGCGGCGGACTGGAGCTGGCGATGGCCTGTCATCTGCGAGTGGCCAGCGCCAGGGCACGCTTCGGCCAACCGGAAATTTCGCTCGGATTGATCCCCGGCTTCGGCGGCACCCAGCGCCTGCTGCGGCTGGCCGGTCGCGGCGCGGCACTCGAGCTGTGTCTGACCGGTGCGATGATCGATGCGCAACGCGCCTACGAGTTGGGCATCGTGACGCAGGTGGTTGCGGCCGAAACCCTGGATGCGACGGTGGATACTCTTGCAGCGCGCCTGGCGGAGTCCGCCCCGGTGGCTGCAGCATGCATCCTCGATGCGATCCTCAACGGGGGCGAAACCGCACTTGACCAAGGCCTCGCGTTCGAAACACAGGGCTTTGCGCTCGCCTTCGCCAGCGACGATGGCCGCGAAGGCACGTCCGCGTTCCTGGAAAAGCGCAAGGCCAGGTTCACGGGGAAATAGACCGCACCGCGCGGCCGGCTTCAATCGCGACGCTGGTGGATCAGCGGCGCATTCGATCCGGAAGCATCACGGCTGAAGCCGATGCCAGAAACGCTGGTCAATCGTGTTCCCCGCGGTACTTTTTTTCGCCCGCCGTCACCCGTAGATCAAGCCGGTTTTCCGGCGGTGCCAATGGGCAGGTGGCAAAGGCGGTGAACGCACACGGCGGGTTGTAAGCACGGTTGAAGTCCAGCACCACCTTGCCATCGTGCGGCGGGTCGATATACAGGAAGCGTGCTGCCCCGTAGGTTTCCTTGCCACTCGTGCGATCGGCAAACACGACGAAGAATTGCTTGTCACCAGGCACTTCGAGCACCGGCAGGATTTCGAAAGTCTTGCCGTCGCGCGTGAAGCGCACCTTGCCCGGCACTGGATACGTCTCCGTGGTCCCGATCACGGTACCCATCTCCAGAGTCTCGCCGGCAACCGCCGCCTCCCAATCGCCCTGCACCTGCCACGTCGGATCGATCGGAAAATAGTCGATGCCGAGAAACCCGGTGCGACTCGGTGCCTGCGGATCCTTGATGCGCAAACCCTTGCGGCCTTCGCGATCAATGACGTAGAAGCTGGTCGTGCCGATACTGACCAGCGTGGGTTCGCCAGCTCCCGCCTGCACATCGTCCACCAGGGTGGCTTCAGGCAATGCCTTGCCATCGATCAACACGCCAGCGCCGGCCTGAACCGCCAGCCGCGCCGTGCCATCCGCACTCAGCGTCAGTACGCCAAGGTGCGCCGGCCCGCCAGTCAGGGCGATCGTGTTGTCCGCTGCACTGCCAATGGTGTTGGCACCAGGTTGCAGCCACGCCAGGCCGACCAGACTCAACCAGCCGTCCGGCGCAGTCAGTTTCGTCACCCGATCGGCGCGCCACTGCACGACGGATTGCGTATAAGCATCAGGGTGGATATCAGCCGCATGCACGGTGGCAGTCCCCAGAACAGTGGCGAGAAAACAGAGTCCGGCACGCATGACGCGATTCTCCAGTGCGATGAATGATGTGCGCGCTCAGCGCCCACGCAAAAACAGCTTGTCCAGTTCTGCAAGACTCAATTGCACCCAGGTCGGACGTCCATGGTTGCATTGATTGGAGCGTTCAGTAGCTTCCATTTCGCGCAACAAGGCATTCATCTCGGGCAGGCTGAGCCGCCGCCCCGCACGCACCGAACCATGACAGGCCATGGTCGACAGCAACTCGTTTTCCAGCTCCTGCAGCCGCCGCGAACTGCCGTGTCGCGCCAACTCGGCAAGCACATCACGGCACAGTTCACTGACATCGGCATTTTCCAGCAATGCCGGCACGCGGCGCACGACAACGGCCTCGGGACCACCACGCGACAGTTCCAGCCCCCATTGCGCGAGCGCCTCGGCATGTTCTTCGGCTGCCGCTGCTTCCGTCGCACTGACGGCTACGGACATCGGTACCAACAGCATCTGCGAGCGCAGGCTGTTTTGCGCGTGACCGGACTTCATGCGCTCGTAGGTGATGCGTTCATGCGCGGCATGCATGTCCACCAACACCAATCCTTGCGCATTTTCTGCCAGTACAAAGATGTTCTTGAGCTGAGCAATGGCAAAGCCGAGCGGCGGGATGTCACCGTTCTCCGCCTCCGCTGCTGGTTCGGCACGAGCAGATGCCGAGTCGCCAAGCAACGTCGCATAGTCCGCCAGCGGGGCATCGCGCACCCCCAAACTCAACCGGTTCTGACTGAGTTGCGTGAACGCTGGCGAAGCGCTGCGCGCATAGCCGAAGTCTGCCGCAGGCGCTGGTGTGGAGCCCGGCTCCGTGACGGCCGGAATGTCCGCCATTCCATGGTGCCCCGCGCTGGTTTGTGCCAGTGCTTCGTGCAGCGTACGAAACAGAAAGTCGTGCACCAGCCGCTGTTCGCGAAAGCGCACCTCATGCTTGGCCGGGTGCACGTTCACGTCGACCAGCGCTGGATCCAGCCGCAGATACAACAGAAACGCCGCGTTGCGACCATTGAACAATACGTCGGCATACGCCTGGCGTACTGCATGCGCGACGATGCGATCGCGCACCAGCCGCCCATTGACGTAGAAATATTGGGCGTCGGCACGCGCGCGCGAAGCGGTGGGCAACCCGACCCAACCCGCCAACTGCAAACCGGCTGCGATATGGTCGATCCGCAAACTCTGCGCCGGGAAATCCTCACCCAGCACACCCGCGACACGCTGCAGGGTGGCCTGCACATCGGTTGCCGCCTTCCAGGTACGTACCGGCTTGCCGTTGTGGCTCAGCCGGAATTCGACGTCGTCACGCGCGAGTGCCAGAGATTTCAGCAAATCATCAATGTGCGCAAATTCGGTGCGCTCGGCGCGCATGAACTTGCGTCGGGCCGGCACGTTGTAGAACAGGTCACGCACTTCAACGGTGGTTCCGACCGGATGCTGCGCGGGGCGCGCGTCCTGCAATTGGCCGCCATTGACCTCGATACGAAATGCACTGTCCTGCCCGCGCGCTCGCGAAGTCATGGCGAAGCGTGATATTGACGCGACCGACGCCAACGCCTCACCGCGGAAACCCATGCTGGCAACGTGTTCAAGATCCGCGAAGCTGCCAATCTTGCTGGTCGCATGCGACGCCACTGCCAGCGGCAACTCATCCAGCGCAATGCCGATGCCGTCGTCGCGCACGCGGATCAGGCGGGCGCCGCCGAGCTCGATGTCCACTTCGACGCGTGAGGCACCGGCATCCAGACTGTTCTCGACCAGTTCCTTCACCACCGATGACGGACGCTCGATGACCTCGCCGGCAGCGATCTGGTTGATCAGTTCAGGGGGCAACACGCGGATGATTGGCATCGTCCAAGCTTAAGCGAATCTGCCGCCAACTTCAGCGTATCGCGCTTGCCTGGCTTAACGCCCGCGGTGGAGCTGCCGTGATTCGGGCTGCGGCGATCTATAATCAAGGCCTTCCCGCCCACCGTGTGGGCTTGCAGATGGATCCTTCATGCCACAAACGATGAAAGCCCTGGTCAAGCGCAAAGCCGAGCCAGGCATCTGGATGGAACAGGTGCCGGTCCCGGAAATCGGTCCCAACGAGGTGCTGATCAAGGTCAGCAAGACGGCGATCTGCGGCACCGACCTGCACATCTACAAGTGGGATGAGTGGAGCCAGCGCACGATCAAACCGGGCCTCACGATTGGCCACGAATTCGTTGGTCATATCGTCAAGCTTGGCCCCGGCGTCACCGGGTACAAGGTGGGCGACCGGGTGTCCGCTGAAGGCCACATCGTCTGCGGCCACTGTCGCAACTGCCGTGCCGGGCGCCAGCACCTGTGCCCGAACACGGTCGGCATCGGCGTGAACCGCAACGGCGCGTTCGCCGAATACATCAACATGCCGGCGTCAAACCTGTGGCCAATTCCCGACCAGATTCCTTCGGAACTGGCTGCATTTTTCGACCCGTACGGCAACGCCGCACACTGCGCGCTGGAATTCAACGTCATTGGGGAAGATGTGCTGATCGCCGGTGCCGGCCCGATCGGCGTGATCGCTGCGGGCATCTGCAAGCATATCGGTGCGCGCAACGTGGTAGTCACCGACGTCAACGATTACCGTCTGAAACTGGCAGCCGACATGGGCGCCACGCGCGTGGTCAACGTCGCCCATCAGTCGGTGCACGACGTGATGAAGGACCTGCACATGGAAGGCTTCGATGTCGGCCTGGAGATGAGCGGCAACCCACGTGCGTTCAACGACATGCTTGGCTGCATGTACCACGGCGGCAAGATCGCCATGCTCGGCATCCAGCCGAACGGCGCCAGCGTCGATTGGGACAAGATAATTTTCAAGGGCCTCACCGTGCAGGGCATCTACGGCCGGCGCATGTACGAGACCTGGTACAAGATGACGCAGATGGTACTGAGCGGATTCCCCCTGCAGAAGGTCCTTACCCACCAGGTCGCCATCGACGATTTCCAGAAAGGCTTTGACCTGATGGATGCGGGCAACTGCGGCAAGGTCGTGTGCAACTGGAGCTGAGCGGCAAGGCTGGCGCCGCCCTGCGCAGGCGCCAATCGCCCCATATCAACATTCACCCCATGGAAGCAGTCCCGATGAGCTATCCCGACCAGGCACGCTACGCCGCCGAGCTCGAATCCATTCGCCAGCAAGGGTTGTTCAAGAGCGAACGGGTCATCTCTTCACCGCAGTCCTCCGAAATCACCTTGCAGGACGGGCGCAAGGTATTGAACTTCTGCGCCAACAACTATCTCGGCCTGGCCGACAATGCCGAGGTGATCCAGGCGGCGAAGGACGCGCTGGACAGCCATGGTTTCGGCATGGCCAGCGTGCGCTTCATCTGCGGCACCCAGGACCTGCACAAGCAGTTGGAGGCGAAGATCGCCGAGTTCTTCGGCACCGAGGACTCCATCCTTTACGCAGCCTGCTTCGACGCCAACGGCGGGTTGTTCGAACCGCTGCTGGGCGAGCAGGACGCGGTGATCTCCGATGCGCTCAACCACGCCTCCATCATCGACGGCGTACGCATGAGCAAGGCCAAGCGGTACCGCTATGCCAATCGCGACATGAGTGACCTGGAAACCCAACTCAAGGCCGCCGCTGCCGCCGGCGCGCGCACCAAGCTGATCACCAGCGATGGCGCATTCTCCATGGACGGCTATATCGCCCCACTGGACGAGATCACCGCGTTGGCGCAGAAATATCACGCCATGGTGCATATCGACGAAGCGCACTGCACCGGCTTTCTCGGCGCCACCGGCCGCGGCTCGGCCGAAGTGCACGGGGTGATGGACAAGATCGACATATTTACCGGCACGCTGGGCAAGGCCCTGGGTGGCGCCATCGGCGGCTTTACCACCGGCCACAAGGAAGTCATCGAGATGCTGCGCCAGCGCTCGCGGCCGTATCTGTTCTCCAATTCGCTCCCACCCTCCGTGGTAGCCGCCGCGATCAAGGTATTCGACATGCTCAGCAGCGCCGGTGACCTGCGCGCCAAGCTGAAAGAAAACACCACATACTTTCGCGAGCGGATGACCGCTGCGGGCTTCGAGATCAAGCCTGGCGTACATCCCATCGTGCCGGTGATGACGCATGACGCGCAGCTCGCCCAATCCATGGCCGCCGGCCTGCTCGACGAAGGCATTTACGTCAGCGGCTTTTTCTTCCCGGTCGTACCCAAGGGCGAGGCGCGCATCCGCACGCAGATGAGCGCAGCACATACGCGAGCGCAACTCGATCACGCCATCGCCGCCTTCATCAAGGTAGCGCGGGCATTGGGAGTGGCCGGTATCCACTGACACCAGGCGGAGGAGGTCGCGCTGACCACACAACGCACGAGGGGTCCTACCGCACACCATCACCCCGGGCACGCGCTGATGTTTCGCCACGCGGGGCGTTCCGCGTTCGCCGGGCAAGCTTGATGTACCGGTTGCGTTGCCCGAGTCAGACGGCGCCGCGCGACCCGAGCAAGCGCACCTCGTGCTGGTCCAGGTGTCGCCATTGACCCTTCGCCAACGTACCCAGAGGCAGCGCGCCGATAGCCACGCGAATCAGGCGCAGCACGCGAATATCATGCGCCGCCAGCAAGCGGCGGATATGCCGGTTACGTCCTTCGTCCAGGGTGATCTCCAGCCACGCATTTTTTTCACCCCCGCGCAGTAATGTCACACCCTTGGCGCACAGATGTTCACCGCCATCCTCAACCCCGTCCAGCAAATGCGCCAGCAGTGCGACGTCCGGAAGGCAGTCGATCTGCACGTGATAGGTTTTGTCCAGATGCGTCACGGGGTCCGTGATGCCCGCTGCCCACACAGTGTCATTGCTGAGCAGCAGCAAACCCTCGCTGGCCTTGTCCAGACGCCCTACCGGCCCCAGCCACGGCAAACCGGATGCCGCCAGTGCGCTGTACACCGTATCGCGTCCGCGTTCATCAGCCGCGCTGACAATCAAACCGCGCGGCTTGTTGAACATCACATGCACAAGTTTGGCGGACTCGATCGCCGCACCATCGACGGCAATCTGCTGCGTCCCTGACCGGGTCGGCTGATACGGATCGCGCACGATTCGCCCGTCCACGCTGACCCGCCCGGCACGTACCCACGCCTCGGCCTGACTGCGCGAACACACGCCCAGCTTGGACAGCACGCGCGCCAGCCCATGCCGAGCTGACGGCAGTGACGCCATCGCTGCGGATGAAGGTCGAAAAGGAGCTCGGGACATGGACTTACCGTATAGGGTCTACGCCAATGCGCCAAGGCGCGCGCGTTTCGCTAACCATTTCGCGACCGGCAAGTCAGCAACCGCCGAAAAAAATCCGCGCCACTATTTGGAAGCATCAGAACGCATAACGCGCGCTCACGCCAATCAGGAAATTGCGACCCGGCTCGGGCTGGAAGAACCGACCGTTACTGGAGTTGACGATCACGGCGCCGATGTAATTGCGATCGAAAAGATTATTGACGCCTGCGTACTCGCTGAATTGCCAACTCCCGGCATTCTGGCTGAACTCAAGATGGTAATTGACCACGAGGTAGCGATCGGCGAAATCCGAGTTCTTGCTGTCAACGTAAACGCGATCGCGCCACTGCCCGCTCAGCGAAGTGGAAAATCCAAGCGGACGGTACTGCCAGTCGAGTTCCCCGTACAGCATCTGCCGCGGCACACCTGGCATGCGTGCACCGTCGAAGGCCCCGCCATCGACAAACGCGTCCAGGTAACTGTAGGCCAGGTAGGCGCCAAAGCCTGCGGAAAGGGCCTGGTGAATGTTCATTTCCAGACCATGGCGTCGCGTGCTTCCGGCGTTGGTGAAGCTGACGCGACCGTCGTTGGAGGCGCCAACGACAATGTCGTTGCGGGTGGCTATCTTGAAAACGGCCAGCTCGAATGTGGTCGCGTCCCAGCTCCCCTTGAGTCCCGTTTCGTAGTCGCGACTCTTGCTTGGCTGAAGATCTTGATTGAAACCCGCCGCGCCGTCCGGCCGGTAGGCGAACTCGGAGAGCGTCGGGGTTTCGAAGCCCTGTCCGTAATTGGCATACACATGCAGATGCGGACTGATCTTGTAGAGCACGCCTGCAACCGGATTGGTGCTGGCGAAACTGCGCTTGCCGCTGTCGTCGGGATCTCCGGGTGTCATGTAGCGATCGTCGCTTCCGAACCTGACCCGGGAGTGCCGCAGCCCGGCGACGATACTCCAGCGCCCGGGCTTCCATTCGGCCTGGGCGTATGTCCCTGACTGGCTGGAGAAATCGTTCTCGTTGCGCCGCAGGTCTCCTTCCACGCCCCGATCATTGACCCAACCCTTGCGCAACTGGCGCAGGTGGTCGTATTCGACCCCTGCAACAACGTCAATCGGGGTCAACGCGAGGGAAAAACGGTGGACCCAGCGGACGTCCCCACCCTTGGATCTGTTTTTCAAATCGACCACCGCGCCGCCGCCATTGGCGGAGTCGCCGGAAAATGGCAGGAACTGGACCACTCGCCGAGTGCCCCCGTAACCCATGACGTGCAGATGATCGTCGTCGCCTAGCTGCTGCTCGTATATACCGCCAACCTGGCGGTCACGATGGCTTTCGCCGGCACCAAACTTGAAGACGTTTGGCACCGCAAAGCGTGGATTCTCACGCACCTGCTGTTTCGTCAACCCTGACGGATCCTCGGCGAACGGCTGGTTCTCGCCGTTGAAGAGCAGGGTCAGCGAAGCGACCGCACCGATGTCGTAACGAAATTTCGCACGAAGATTGTTGCGTTCGGCGGCGCTGTGCTCACGGTAACCGTCGGTGTGGAAATGAGTTGCGTCCACAACATAGTTGAGGTGGCCAGCGGTACCGCCAGCGTCCAAGCGCTGGATACGAGTGCCATAGCTGCCGAACAACGTGGAAACCCCGAGTGTCGGCTGCGGCGGACCGTCTCTGGTGAAGATCTGGATCACGCCCCCTGCGGCGTTGCCGTACAGCGCTGAAAAGGGCCCGCGCAGCACTTCCATGCGATCAGCGCTCGCGAGGTCGAAGGGATCGGTCTGGCCCTGTCCGTCGGGTCCGGAGACCGGAATGCCGTCGACCAGCAATCGAATGCCACGCACTCCGAACGACGCACGTGAGCCGAAGCCGCGAATGGAAATTTGTGAGTCCTGGGCGTAGCTCTGACGATTCTGTGCAACGACGCCGGGTATCCGCGCAAGCGACTGTGAAAGGCTGGAAGCCGGCGCGCCGTCAGCGATCTTGTCCTGCAGGACCACGCCCACGGCCGCGGGCACATCGAAGTTGGGCTGGGCAATGCGTGCGGCCGTCACCACGATGAGGGGCAGCGTTGTCGTCGACAGAAGGGTCTGGCTGGTGTCAGTCTGGCTGGTGTCGGTCGGTACATCCTCGGCGTGAGTCGCAGCGATGGTGAAGAGAGCAAGCGCGAACGCTTGCGCAAGCCGGCGCGGCACACGCGCTCGTGCCAAACCATTTCTGCACTTGCCAAACGCAGGCTTATTGCCGCGATTTTCCAAAAACATGGTCAACAGCTTTACTCCTGTGCAAGCCATGATCACCGCCTGGGCGGACGAGACAGCCACACTCTGCACCCTAAAGCTCGCGCTGCGGTAATACAGGCCCCACCTTTGGCGTCTGGATAAATTGGTCCCTGAAACCGGGCTCCCTTTCCAACAGCAGCGTCGGCGGTGGTCTGCCATGCGGACCTCGTGCAAAACTTGCCATCCGATTGGTGTCATGTCACGCCACGAAGTACCCGCGCCGATGACGGCACTGTGGCGCGAACCCCATATTTGCCCGGTCCGCGTATGCCGCGCGGGCCAAATGCAGCGGAGACCGGGAAAGTTACCACGCGACTGACGACGCGACGCGCGCGCTGCGAACAAGCCGGGAGCGCAGCGCCGTTCACATGGCGCAGGCGGTTCAGCGTATCGAACACGTTGTTATTCCGCACGCCGCTGATGCAATAGCAATCACCACGCTGCTGGCTGATTTCGGAGCGCGACGGCATCTGACGGGAGGATAAAAAAAACCCGGCCGAAGCCGGGCTTTTCATTACGCGTGAAACGACTCGAATTACTGCTGAACCTGCAACTCGGTACGACGGTTCTGTGCGCGACCCGCATCCGTGGCGTTGTCGCCAATCGGATTGGTCTCACCGTGGCCGATCGGCCCTTCCAGACGGCTGGCATCAATGCCATGGCTGGTCAGGTAGTTGTAGACGATCGACGCGCGACGCTCGGACAGACCCTGGTTGTAGGCATCCGTGCCGACCGAGTCGGTGTAACCGGCGACCGTGACCTTCACCTGCGGGTAACGCTGCAGGGTATCGACAGCCTGGCTCAGAACAGCCAGCGAATCAGCAGTCGGCTCGGCCAAGGACTTCGAAATGTCCGTCTCACCCTTCTTCGGGCGGTCGAACTTGAAGTTCACACCACGCAGGTCGATGACGACCTTCTGGGCGCAACCGTCCGGACCCACGATGGTGCCGGAAGCGGTGTTCGGGCACTTGTCATCGCAGTCATTGACGCCATCGCCATCGGTGTCCATGGTCGAGCAGTCAGCCGGAGCCGGAGCCTGCGTAACAATGGCAGCCGGTGCAGCGGCTGGCGCACCAAAGCGGGTAACGACGCTGAAACCAAGGAACCAGTCACCGTAGCCGTTCTGGCTCGGCTGGGTCTTGTCATCAAAGTCATAGCGATAGCCAGCTTCAAGCCGAATGTCCGCGCTGTCGCTAACGGTCTTGGACACGCCGGCACCGACCTGGGCCGCCGGGGACCAACCGCTATCGGCGCGGGACTGGTGACGGCTACCCATCACACCAACCATCGCGTACGGGCGCCACGCGTTCCAGTCACCCATGAAGTAACGGGCAGAAACGCCGACATTGTTGCTGGCCCAGTTGTTGTTGAAACTGGGACCGGTGCGGGGTGGATCGATCTTCCGCTTGGTGCGATCCACAAACGCTTCCACAGAAACGTTCGGGGTGATGAACTTGCCGAAGCCCAAGCCGTAATAAATCTGGCGGCTGTTGGTATTGCGATCGGTATCGTTGTAGTACCCGCCAACGGTCGGCGCGATGTACCAACGCCCGTCGAAGGTGGACACAGCCGTGTTACTGACACTGGTGTCAGCCGACATCGTCGACGGAGTGGTGTCTTGCGCATGAACGGCACCTACGCCGCCCAGGGCCAGCGCAATCAGAAAGTATAAGCCCGTACGTTTCATCAGGTGTCTCCTCAAATTATTGGTTTTTGTCGGGTCCGTTCTAACCTAACCCGGAAGTCGCGCGTCAGAACACTCATTACGTCGCCACAGGGCTTGGGAAGCCCCTGCTTGACGTTTTCTTCGACAAGCGCAGCGATTGTAGCAAAATCGTTAAGTTTTCGGTGGTTTCTCGTACGGATCAGCATCTCTTGGTGATAGTCCGTTCAGGAAACTCCGCAGGTCCAACTTTCCAACGATCAGTTTCAGGCCAAAACAGACGCCGACAGGTCGCTCTGTCTGCCTTGGTCCCGCACAAGCGTGGATGGAACGCAACCCACGTGCGCCCGAACCTCCTTAATATTCCAGTCACGCCGTCTTTACAACGTGAAGAGCGCCAGGAATTTCTGGATGGGCATGGCATCGAATTTGGCCGGCTCGCGGGTCGCTTCAAGAATCGCCGCAGCCTGATGCATCGGCAGCTGCCCGCGAATTGCCGCCTCGAATTTCTGCAGCAGCACCGGGATGCCTTCTGCGCGGCGCTGGCGATGGCCGATCGGATAGTCGATCAGCACCTTGTCCGTATGGCTGCCATCAGTGAAGAACACCTGTACCGAATTGCCGATGTAGCGTTTGGCCGGGTCGAAGTAGTCGCGCGTGAACTGGGGGTTTTCCACCACCGTCATCTTCCTGCGCAACGCGTCGATGCGCGGATCCGCAGCCACTTCGTCGTTGTAATCGCTCGCCACCAACCGGCCGAAGATCAGCGGCACCGCCACCATGTACTGGATGCAATGATCCCGGTCGGCGTAATTGGCCAACGGTCCGGTCTTGTCGATGATGCGGCAGCCCGCCTCCTGGGTTTCAATCTCCACCCGTTCGACTTGATCCAGTTTGCCGGCAACCTGCGCATGCAGTTGCATGGCGCATTCGACTGCGGTCTGCGCGTGAAACTCGGCGGGATAGCTGATCTTGAGCAAGATGTTTTCCATCACGTAACTACCAAACGGACGCTCGAACTCGAATGGCTTGGCGTTGAACGCCACATCGTAGAAACCCCAGGTTTTCGCGCTTAATGCCGACGGGTAGCCGACTACGCCGCGATAGACCGCGTTGATGGCATGGGTCACTGCGCGGCGACAAGCATCGCCGGCGGCCCAACTCTTGCGTGGCCCGGTGTTCGGCGCATGGCGATAGGTGCGCAGCGCGCCGTTGTCGATCCAACTGTGCGACACCGCAGTGACGATCTGCTCCTTGCTGCCGCCGAGCATGGCTGTCGCCACCGCCGTCGAAGCGAGGCGGACCAGGATCACGTGATCCAGGCCAACCCGATTGAAGCTGTTCAACAGCGCGTAGCAGCCCTGGATTTCATGCGCCTTGATCGCGTAGCCGAGCACATCGCGCACGGTGAGTGGCGTACCGCCCTCACGCTCGGCCTTGCGGCTGAGGTAATCGGCAACCGCAAGAATGGCTCCGAGGTTGTCAGACGGATGACCCCATTCGGCAGCCAGCCAGGTGTCGTTGAAATCCAGCCAGCGAATCTGCGTGCCGATGGCAAACGCCGCCTGCACCGGATCCAGCTCATGGCTGGTGCCGGGTACACGCGCACCACCGGGCAACGTCGCGCCGGGTACCAGCGGTCCCAGATGCTTCACGCACTCGGGAAACTTCATGGCCAGCATTGCCGTGGCCAACGAGTCAAGCAGGACATGGCGTGCCGTATCAAAGGCTTCGCTGGAGTCGATGCGATAATCGGCAACGTAGGTGGCAATGTCCACGAGCGGCTGGTCGGGATCGGGGCGCTTGGCAGAGCGGATATCAACGGCAGTCATGGCCAACCTCACAAGGCTAAACGCCAATTTTAACCGACCTTCGCTCATCGGCGCTGCGCGCGACACTTGACCTGTTGTCTTCAGCTCGCAACAATCTGCTCGCATACCTCAAAGGGGAGTAGTTCCCGGCGCCATGTTCCATCGCGCGCCGGTGTGGTGATCGTCAGCACGGGCGACGTTTCGTCCCGGTCATCACGGCAGTGTTTCGCGAACGAGACTTTTGTGGCTGGTGCGGACCGCGCGCGTCCGTACTTGCTGCACTGTCGGTCGCGCCTGGAACCCAAGACTCTCTCATGGAACTTGCTCCCACTGATTTCTTCTCCGGTCTGCTGACCATCATCCTGCTTGACCTGGTGCTGGCGGGTGACAACGCGATTGTCATTGCCATGGCCGCCAGTCGGCTCCCCAAGTCGTTGCAGTTGCGGGCGATCTTCTGGGGCACGTTTGGCGCGATAGCGGTCCGCTTTGCGTTGACGGCGGTGGTGGTCTATCTGCTCGCATTGCCGGGGCTGATGCTCGTCGGTGGCCTGCTGCTGTGTCCAATCGCGTGGAATCTGCTGCAACATGACGTCGGCGACGACCCCGACATCAAGGTGGCCAACACATTCTGGAGCGCGCTGCGTACCATCATCGTCGCCGATGCGTTGATGGGGATGGACAACGTGCTGGCCATCGCGGGCGCCGCGAAGGGTCATTTGGGCCTGGTCATCATCGGCTTGCTGGTCAGCGTGCCGTTGGTCGTGTGGGGCTCCACGCTCATCCTGAAATTGATTGACCGCTTCCCGATCATCATGTACGCCGGCGCTGCAGCCATAGCATTTACCGCAGCGCGCATGATTGGCCACGACCACTTGCTGCGCGCCTGGTTTGACGCCAACGGCTGGATGCAATATCTGCTGGACATCGTGCTGGTACTGGGCATTTGTGGCGGCGGCTGGCTGTGGCAACGCGGCAGGCAACGCGCACGCGCAGCCTGAAGTACCAGTATCAGGACGCGAAATCCTGCCGAGACCTTGCACGCTGGTCGCTCATATCGGGTTGGAAGCAACCGACGTCCACCAGCGCATGGATGCAGATCCTGGCGTCAACACTGCATTGCACCGCGAGAGCCGACCTTCAAGGGTGCGCCTCGACGCGGATCCGGTGAGGGACCGACACTGCAGGTACGCAGTCAGTGACAACGCGCAGGGCCCTGGCGGCTCCCTGCGCTCATGCCCGCGACGCCATCAGTTCAGCGCTTGTCGATCGGAACGTACGACAGATCTTCCGGACCAGTGTAGTGCGCGCTTGGGCGGATGATCTTGCCGTCCTGGCGTTGCTCAATTACATGCGCACTCCAGCCGGCGGTTCGCGAGATCACGAACAATGGAGTGAACATTGCCGTGGGCACGCCGAGCATGTGATAGGCACTGGCCGAGAACCAGTCAAGGTTGGGAAACATCTTCTTGACCTCCGCCATCACCTTTTCGATGCGCTCGGAAACGTCAAACAAGGTCGGGTTGCCACCTTCCGTGCACAGCTTGCGCGACACCTCCTTGATGATCTCATTCCGCGGATCGGACACGGTGTACACGGGATGGCCGAACCCGATGATGATTTCCTTGCGCTCAACGCGGGCGCGGATATCGGCTTCTGCCGCATCGGCACTGCGGTACCGAGAGATGATTTCCATCGCCACTTCATTGGCGCCACCGTGCTTCGGACCGCGTAGCGCGCCGATGGCACCAGTGATTGCCGAATACATGTCCGAACCGGTACCGGCGATCACTCGCGCGGCAAAGGTCGACGCGTTGAACTCATGTTCCGCGTAAAGCACCAAGGATTTGTCCAACGCCTGCACGTGCAGCTCGCTCGGCGCCTTGCCATGCAACAAATGCAGGAAATGCCCGGCGATCGACTCATCGTCAGTTTCGGTTTCAACGCGCTTGCCGTTGTGGCTGAAGTGATACCAGTACAACAGCATTGAGCCGAAGCCGGCCATCAGGCGATCGGCAATCTCACGCGCACCGGTGATGTTGTGATCGTCCTTCTCCGGCAGCACGGTACCGAGCACGGAACAGCCCGTACGCAGCACATCCATCGGATGCGTGGACGCGGGCAGCAATTCCAGTGCCGCCTTCACCGGCATCGGCAAGCCGCGCAGGCGCTTCAAGCGCGCACGATATTGCTTGAGCTCAGCCCAGTTCGGCAGCACGCCATGCACCAGCAGATACGCAACTTCCTCGAACGTGCCCTTGGCGGCGAGATCGTGAATGTCGTAGCCGCGGTAGTGCAGGTCGTTGCCGCTGCGCCCTACCGTGCACAGCGCGGTATTGCCTGCGGCCACGCCGGACAGGGCAACGGACTTCTTGGGCTTGGGTAGCGTTTGCGTGGTTTCACTCATGGCTGCAACCTCTGTCAAAGTGGCGCGCCGAAGTGCCGGCGGCGCGATAAAATAACCCGTCGATCAATCAGACTTCCCGTCAGCAAACAGCTCATCCAGCTTGCGCTCGTAAGCGTGGTAGCCGAGGTAGTCGTAAAGCTCCTCGCGCGTTTGCATGCTCGGTACGACCGCCTTCTGGGTGCCGTCACGACGCACGGTTTCGTAGAAATTCAACGCCGCCTTGTTCATCGCGCGATAAGCGCCGCAGCAGTACAGGATGATGTCGACGTTGGCGCTGGCCAGCTCATCACGGGTGAACAACGGCGTCATGCCGAACTCGGTGATGTTGGCCAGAATGGGCACCTGCACCGCCGCCTTGAACTGACGAAACTGCTCCAGCGTGCGGATTGCCTCGGGGAAGATCATGTCCGCACCGGCCTCGACACAAGCCAGCGCACGTTCGATCGCCGACTCCAGACCTTCCGCCGCCATCGAATCGGTGCGTGCCATGATCACAAACTGATCATCCGTGCGTGCATCGACCGCCGACTTTATCCGGTCCACCATCTCCTCCCTGGACACGATGGCCTTGCCTGGTCGATGGCCGCAGCGCTTTGCCGCGACCTGGTCTTCAATGTGCATCGCACCCGCGCCCGCCTTGATCAGTGAGCGCACGGTGCGCGCAATATTGAACGCCCCGCCCCAACCGGTATCCGCGTCCACCAGCAGCGGCAAGTCGCACACATCGGTAATGCGGCGGATGTCGGTGAGCACATCTTCCATCGTGCTGATGCCCAAGTCGGGCATGCCCAGTGAATTGGCCGCAACCCCGCCACCGGAAAGGTAGATGGCGTTGAATCCCGTGCGTTGCGCCATGCGCGCGGCGTAGGCGGTAATGGCACCAACGACTTGCAACGGTTGTTCCGCAACAACGGCCGCGCGAAAGCGGGCGCCGGGAGATGCTGACTGGGCCATGACGCCTCCGTCCAAAAGCGACATTTTAGCGCATTGGGACCGTCGCACCTGCTCGTCAGGGGTGACGAACGGGCATGGGCCACGTACATTCCCTCCATGAGCAAATCCACGCCCTTGGCCACACGCATCCTCTGGGGGCTCGCCATCGGCGTGGTCGCCGCCGTCATCACCCTCGGTGTCGGCGAAATTTTCCCGCCCGTGCTGGAGGCGATGCGCAAGGTCTCAGTCGCCGTGCTCGATCCATTCGGGCAAATCTTCCTGCGCATGTTGTTCTTCGTGGTGATCCCGCTGGTGTTTGCCTCGCTCGCCTCGGGCGTGGCCCAGCTTGGCAATCTGGAGAAGCTTGGTCCGTTGGCGGGGCGCACCTTCGGCCTGTTCGTGGCGAACATGTTGATCGCGGTGGCGCTGGGCCTGCTGATGATGAACCTGCTGCAGCCGGGCCATCACCTGACCGCGGATGCACAAGCTTTGCTGATGCAGGAATACGGCGGCAGTGCCATGCAGGTAGTCGACACCAAGGCCAGTCAGCCCGGCATGAGCTTCGCCACCGTGGTCGAGATGTTCATGCCGCGCAACCTGTTCGGTGCGTTTGTCGGCAATAGCCGCGGCGCCCTGGGCGACGTCCTGCCCTTGATCCTGTTTGCAATCCTGGTGGGCGCCGCAGCGACCAAGCTGCCCGAGGACAAGCGCCTCAAGCTGCAGGCTGGACTGGACATGATCAGCGACGTGATGACCGGCATCGTCGGCTTCGCCCTGCGCCTGGCCCCTTATGCGGTGCCGGCACTGATCTACAGCGTGATCGTCAAGGTTGGCCTGGACATCCTGCTGACCCTGTCAGTATTCGTGGTGGGCTGCACTCTCGCGCTGATGTTGCACCTGTTCGGCACCATGTCCGTGTGGCTGCGCTTCCTGGCCCACCAATCACCGCTGGCGTTCTTCCGGACAGTACGCCCGTTGCTGATCACCGCGTTCTCGACCAGTTCCAGCAGCGCCACCCTGCCCGCTGCGCTGGCCACGGCGCACGACGACCTCCATCTGTCGCCCAGCACCGCCGGCTTCGTGCTCCCGCTCGGCGCGACCATGAACATGAGCGGCACCGCGTTGTTTGAAGGTTGCGTGGTGCTGTTCGTGGCACAGGCGTTTGGCATCGAGCTGAGCCTGGCCCACCAAGCCATATTGATGCTGCTGGCCGTACTGAGCGCGGTGGCAGTGGCCGGTATCCCTGGCGGTTCGCTCCCGCTCATCGCCGGACTGCTGGCGACGTTCGGCGTACCACCGGAGGGTATCGGCATCATCATCGGCGTCGACCGCATTCTGGACATGCTGCGCACCACCGTGAACGTGGGTAGCGATATCGTCACTGCGGCCGTGGTGGATGTGCAGTTGCATCCGCCGGCATTAGTGGACTGAGGAGTGTGCTGGCCGACTCTGCAACGCTGGTGCTGCGTCCGCACGACTGGTAACCGCGACTGAGGTGACGCCTGCACCATGGCGCTTCGCGCGAGAGCTCCCACGGCTGTCTGTGCGCACCAGCGCCACACGTCTTGCGGACACCGCACTGCGTTTTGGCGACGCGTGGGCTCAATAGGCCTGCCCTATCAGGTGGATTGCGAGAATGAATTGGCGACCTGACCGCGGACCCTCTACTTTGCACAGTGCCGGGGTACGTTGCCGCGACATTTCATCACGCACGGGGAAACGACATGTTTGATCATGAGAAGGCCGACACAAGGTTGGCTGGTCTGGGTCCGCTGGCTGGCCTGGTGGGGGTGTGGGAAGGGAACAGCGGCACGGACACGTCACCGGGCATGCCGGATCGTATGTCGACCGAGGTGTCGAGCAGCTACCGGGAGCGATGGGCTCTGGAGGTGGTAACCCCTGCGGCAGAAAATCATGCCCAGAAGCTCCGCCAGCTGACCTTCGTCACCAGCGCTTGGCGCGGACACCCATCGATGGCAGGCGCGCCTGCTGGTGAGCCGTTCCATGCACAGACCGGCTTCATGGTCTGGGATGCGGCGAACAAGCAGTTACTCGCGACATTCGCCGTACCGCGTGGTATCACCATCAATGCCGGAGGTCCGGTGGATCCGGAGGCGACAACTTTCGAACTGGTGGCCGAAGCGGGTTCCGAGTCTTATGGGATTTGCCAGAATCCCTACCTGATCGAGAACTTCAAGGTCGTGCGCTACAGCCTGAAGGTCAAGCTCAATGGCGACGGCAGCCTGGATTATGAGCAAGATACCCAGTTGCAGATAAAGGATCGGGCTGGGATCTTTCACCACACTGACGCGAACCACCTCCAGCGACAATCCTGAATTATGTTCGGGCGCCGCGGCGTGGCAGCAGCACACCATTGTGTTGCCGCGCACAGGCGGGGTGAGTCATCCGCGCATGCTCACAGCGGCGACTGCGCAGGTCGCGGACAACGTGGATTTCCGGTGCGCGTGATGACCATTTCGCCACGTCGGCCACCCCCGCACTTGCAGCCTCTCTGACGGCGGAGCGGCCGGCAATCCGCATCCACCCCGATCGTGCGTGGCCCATGCCTCGGCCGCGACAATTGAGCCCCGCGTCATGCGCGCGCAACCTCGTGCTTCGGCGCCTTGTAGCGACTCCAAAGTCGCGGTCGGGTGACTCGGAGCCAGCACTCACACTGGCTCCACGAGCCTGGGTAATACGCTGGCCCGACGGGCAACCGGTTTCGACGTGCGGGGCACGGTCAAGCGGTCGCGTGCAAGGAGCCATAGCGGCAGCCAGCGCCAGCCTTGTCGGTCAGCCGTTCAAGCTATCAACGACGCCGTCGCGGTTGACGATTTCGCCCTGCTCGTGCACTTCCACGGTCGCTCGCTTGATAGATAACATCTATGACAATGATATAATCAATCGATTGGATCGCATCAACCGCATGCCTTATTATGTACCTATGTATCTGACAATAAAGGAATAAAACAAATGTCTCTGATCAATACCGAAATCAAGCCATTCAAGGCACAGGCACTCAAAAACGGCAAGTTCATCGAAGTATCCGACGCCGACCTGAAGGGCAAATGGTCCGTGGTGTTTTTCTATCCGGCCGACTTCACGTTTGTCTGCCCGACCGAACTTGAGGACCTGGCTGAGAACTACCCCGCGTTCCAGAAGCTGGGGGTGGAGATTTACAGCGTGTCGACTGACACCCACTTCGCGCACAAGGCGTGGCACGACACGTCCGAGGCGGTTAAGAAGATCAACTACACGATGGTTGGCGATCCCACCCACGTCCTGTCGCGCAACTTCGAAGTGTTGATTGAAGCAGAAGGCATCGCTGATCGCGGCACCTTCGTGATCGACCCGGCCGGCAAGATCCAGATCATCGAATTGAACGCCGGTGGCATCGGCCGGGATGCCAGCGAGTTGCTGCGCAAGGTCAAGGCTGCGCAGTATGTCGCCGCGCACCCGAACGAAGTTTGTCCGGCCAAGTGGCACGAAGGCGAGAAGACTCTGGCGCCGTCATTGGATCTGGTCGGCAAGATCTGATCCACCAGGCGCAACCCACAACGGACCCGGAGACATTCCGGGTCTGAATTTGCGGTGACATGGCGGAAAGCGACGCCCGGCCTTGCCCGGGCGCTCGATACGCTTACGCCAAATTCCTGCTACGGAGTCGACCATGTTGGACGCCAATCTCAAGACCCAACTGAAGATTCACCTGGAAAAAATCACGCAACCGATCGAGATCGTTGCCTCGCTGGATGACAGCGCCAAATCCAGCGAGCTGCAGGAACTGCTTGAGGAAGTTTCCTCGCTGTCCGCGCAGATCACACTGGTGCGCCGCGACGACAACGAGCGCAGACCATCATTTGCAATCAACCGTATCGGTAGCGACATTGGCGTGCGCTTTGCCGGTATTCCGCTGGGCCACGAATTCACTTCGCTCGTCCTCGCCCTGCTCCACGTCGGTGGGCATCCATCCAGGACTGACGAGGCCGTCGTCGAGCAAATCAGGCACCTCGAGAGTACCGCCGCTGACGGCATGTTCCATTTCGAGACTTATTTTTCCCTGTCCTGCCAGAACTGCCCGGATGTGGTGCAGGCGCTGAACCTGATGAGCGTGATCAACCCCCGCATCACCCACACCGCAATCGACGGTGCGCTGTATCCGGACGAAGTGGAGTCGCGCCAGGTAATGTCAGTGCCGTGCGTGTTTCTCAATGGCGAGTTGTTTGATACCGGGCGCATGAGCCTGGACGAGATCCTCGCCAGGATCGACACCGGGGCTGCGCAACGCGAAAGCGCGAAGCTGCAGGCCAAGGAGCCCTTCGAGGTGCTGATCGTTGGCGGCGGCCCGGCGGGTGCCGCCGCGGCGATCTATGCCGCACGCAAGGGCATTCGTACCGGAGTGGTGGCCGAGCGTTTCGGCGGTCAGGTGCTGGACACCATGTCAATCGAGAACTTCGTTTCGGTGATGGCCACTGACGGCCCGAGCATGGGCACTGCACTGGTCCAGCACGTCAACGCCTACGACGTGGACATCATGAATCTGCAACGCGCCGAGAAACTGATTCCAGCCAATGCTGAAAGCGGTTTGCTTCAGGTCCGGTTGGCAAGCGGCGCAACGCTGAAATCGCGTACGGTCATTCTCTCTACCGGGGCACGCTGGCGGCACATGAACGTGCCCGGTGAGGAGGAGTACCGCAACAAGGGCGTGGCGTACTGCCCCCATTGCGACGGCCCGCTGTACAAGGGCAAGCGCGTGGCGGTCATTGGCGGCGGCAACTCCGGCGTCGAAGCGGCGATTGATCTGGCCGGCATCGTCGAGCACGTTACGCTGGTTGAGTTCGATGGCAAATTGCGCGCCGACGAAGTACTGCAACGCAAGCTGCGCAGCCTGCCGAACGCCGACGTCATCGTCAGCGCACTCAGCACCGAAGTACTCGGTGACGGCCAGAAAGTTACTGCGCTGGTGTACCAGGACCGGCTGACCGACGCCATGCATCAAGTCGACCTGGACGGCATCTTCGTGCAGATCGGGTTACTGCCCAACACCGAATGGTTGCAGGGCACGCTGGAGTTGTCACCGCGCGGCGAGATCATCATCGACGCTCGCGGTCAGACCTCAGTACCCGGAGTATTTGCCGCTGGCGACGCCACTACCGTGCCGTACAAGCAGATCGTCATTGCCATGGGTGCCGGCTCCACGGCCGCACTCAGCGCATTTGATCATCTGATTCGCACGCCGGCCCTGATGACCGCGACGGCTGCTGCGGCCGCCTGAGGCCAAGCCGCCAAGGGCATGGGGAGGAGCAGCGCGACTGAGGTCGCTGCCAGACAACAAGCAGGCGCGAGATGCAGCTGAGGGAGTGCCTCCCAAGCCGATACTGCTCGGTCGCAAAAGCAGACGAGAACTTTGCACCCGGGTGCAATCCTGCGTCTCGGACATCTCGGCCGAGCCCTGCGCAAAGGGGCCAGCGCAAGCCGGCCCCTTTCTTGTTTGCGTTTGCAACGGCCGGCTTATTTCTTCGGAAACAAGTGCTCGACGCTGGCGCGCTCTTCACGCAATTCCGTGCTCGACGCGTCCATGCGCGCGCGCGAGAAATCGCTGATGGCGAGTCCTTGAACAATCTCGTACTTGCCATTCTTGCAGGTGACCGGATGACCATAGATGACACCCGGCGCAATACCGTAAGAACCATCGGCTGGGATACCCATCGACACCCAGTCGCCCTCGGCGGTACCCAGGGCCCAGGTGCGCATGTGGTCAATCGCTGCAGCTGCCGCAGAAGCTGCCGATGAAGCCCCACGCGCCTTGATGATCGCCGCACCACGCTTCTGCACGGTGGGGATGAACTCGCTCTCGTACCACTGCTGATCCACCAGGCTCATGGCCGGTTTGCCGTCGACCGTCGCCTGCGACAAATCCGGGTACTGGGTGGAGCTGTGGTTGCCCCAGATGATCATCTTGCGGACATCGGTATTGTGCTTGCCGGTCTTTTCGGCCAGTTGTGCCTTGGCGCGGTTGTGGTCCAGCCGCACCATCGCGGTAAAGCACCTCGGGTCCAGATCCGGGGCGTTCTGCTGGGCGATCAGCGCGTTGGTGTTGGCTGGATTGCCGACGACCAGCACTTTCACGTCGCGTTTGGCATGCGCGTTGAGTGCCTTGCCCTGCGGGCCGAAGATCGCCCCATTTGCCGTCAACAGGTCGCTACGCTCCATCCCCGGCCCGCGCGGTCGCGCACCAACCAGCAAGGCGTAATCGACGTCCTTGAACGCCACGCTGGCATCATCAGTGGCGACAATGCCGGCCAGCGTCGGAAACGCACAGTCGTTCAATTCCATGACTACGCCCTGCAAGGCCGGCAACGCCGGAGTGATTTCAAGCAAATGCAGGATCACGGGCTGATCCGGACCCAGCATGTCGCCGGCAGCGATGCGGAATAACAACGCATAACCGATCTGGCCGGCAGCGCCGGTGACGGCAACTCGAACGGGGGCTTTCATGGACAATGACTCCTTGAGTGACATGGTGGGTTGCGCGGGAGGGCTTCAGTCCGATGCCACTCGTCCTGGTAGCAGGACAAGAGCATCACGCCGAAAATCGCTCCCACATCAGTGGGTGAGTTATCAGACCAACTCTGCAAAAAACTCCGTGATGCGCTGCAGACCTGGCTGCAACTGCTCTGCCGGGCAGGTGTATGAAATGCGCATGGCGCGCGGCTCGCCAAACGCCGAGCCGGGCACGCAGGCGACGCCTTTGGCGTCCAGCAACACCGCACAAAACTCGACATCATCATGAATCGGCGTGTCACCATGACGCTTGCCAAACGCCACCGAAACATCCGGGAAGGCGTAAAACGCGCCTTGCGGCCGCGGGCAAACGACGCCGGGAATGGCACTCAACGCCGCGTACACCGTGTCACGGCGTGCAGAAAAATCCTCGCACTTTGCATGCGGCACATTCTGCGGGCCGGTCAGCGCGGCGACTGCAGCAGCGGTGATCACTTCGGGCAGGCTGGTGATGTGGTTGGAGTTCATGGTCGCCACCGCCTTGGCGATCACCTCGGGGCCAGCCAGCAAGCCCACGCGCCAACCGGGCATGCCGTAAGTCTTGGACACAGAGTCCACGAAGATCAGCCGATCGCGCAACCCGGGTTGCGTGTGCACGAAGTTGTGATAGCCAATGCCGTCAAACACCATCGCGTTGTAAATGTCATCGGTGATGATCCACGTATCCGGATGCTTCACCAGCACGGTTGCCAGCGCAGCGATTTCCTCGCGGGTGTAGACCATCCCGGTCGGATTGGATGGATTGTTGAACAGGAACACTTTCGGCTTGCGTGCCAACGCTGCATCCAGTTGCGCCGGAACCAGCTTGTAGTTTTGTTGCGGCCCGCACGCCAACGCGTTGATCTTCGCCCCCACGATGTCGGCGATATCGCGATACGTTGTCCAATACGGGGCGGCAAACGCGATCTCGTCACCCTCGTTCAGCAGAATTTCCGCCAGGTTGTACAGCACCTGCTTCGCACCGATGCCAACTGAAATGTTCGCGCGCCCATAGCCGGAGAAGCCCAGCGCCTCGATGTGCTTGAGGAATGCGTCCTGCAACTGCTCGGAGCCACGGTTGCTGCCGTATTGGCCGCTGTCGTGCGCGAGTGCTTCGCGCGCGGCCGCATACACGTGATCACCCGGCAGGAAATTTGGCACGCCGACCGAAAAACTGATGATGTCACGACCGGCGGCCTTGAGCTGGCGCGCCTTCTGGGCAATCACCATGATCGTGCTGGGTTGGGCACGACCGACGCGCTGAGCGAGCTGAAGCATGGTTCACACACCGACAGGAAAGCTGCAAAGACTGCTATTTTACCACGCAGCTCGACGCCAGCAGCGGGTCTCCCAAGCACTCACCGCCCCACCGTTGCAGGATGTGAATCGGTACCGTTGTCAGGTATTTCCGTCAACCGCGCAGTTTGCCTACCAGACCTCCAAACATGCTCAAATCGAAGCCCGCACCCTGACCGGCAGGAGGCACGATTCCGTCAGGCGTCAAATGATTCACCGCGATGGGCAGCACTTGCGAAAGTTTCCCAAGCAGGACGTTCTGGTCTACCCCCAACTTGTCCGCCGCCGCCTGCAACACGGGCGCCATGCCACCGCTGTTCAACGCGACGCCCAACTGGCTGCCTGATACCGGCTGATTCGCCTGGGTACTGATCCACGATTGCACGGCACTGCCCAGACCATGTTGCTGCAGCATGCTGACCAAGCCCTGCATGCCACCGGCTTTTTCGATCAACTGACCGACCACGTCGATCAATGAGCCACCGCCAGCCGGGTCTTGACTACCCAGCAGATCATCAAGGAATGACATCGTCGTTCTCCTCGAAGCATCAGGTGATGCGTATACCTTGCGCATGGTACGGGCGCGTTGAACTTTTTTCCTGGCCCGCGCGGTGGCCGGACGCTTTCCCGCCGCTGCAGTCACACGTGCACCATGACAGCGGCGACCCGATCCCCGCGCGCCCGCAAAAAATACCGCCCGCCGGCCCGGCAGCCCTTTCGGTCACCAAAACCTCAGCCGCGTTTATCGAGTACCGCGTTCCATTCCTTGACGCGGTCAGCCTGCGCCGCCAGCAGCGCACTTGCATCGTCATCTATCACCACCTTTTCGATTGTGTCGCCTTGGGCGATCGCGTTGACCACGGCCATGTCTGCCTTGTCCAGCACCTCGCCAAACACACTGTGCTTGTCATCCAGCCATGGCGTCGCGCCATGCGTGATGAAGAACTGACTGCCATTGGTGCGCGGACCGGAGTTGGCCATCGACAACACGCCAGGTTTGTTGTGCCTCAACGACGCGTCGAACTCGTCCTCGAACTTGTAACCCGGACCACCACGCCCGCTGCCTTCCGGGCAACCGCCCTGGATCATGAAGTCCGCAATCACGCGATGGAATGACAGGCCGTCGTAGTACCCGCGCTGCGCCAGATTGACGAAATTTGCGACAGTAACCGGCGCCTTGTCTTCGTGCAGAACGAGATGAATGGGACCGCGGTTGGTAGTGAAAGTGACATGGATGGCCATCGCAAATCCTTCGGGTTGAAAGTTGGAGTTGTGCACAGTATGTACGTGCACGCTGATGACAAAGAATAACCTACGGCTCCAGCAAGCGCAGGTTCCTCGCGCCGCATCCACCCGCCGCGCGCTTTCCAGCATCCCGGCTGAGTGTGAATCGCCGCCCGCAGTGCCCGCCGTGCGTGGTTACCGCAGGTCCAGCGCCTGAGGCGTCAAAACACCCGGCCCACGTGGTTTCACTATCGGGGTGGGTACTTCGGTCGGCCACGCGGCACCTTCCTGCAAATGTGCCCACAAGCGGTCCAGAGCGGCGTAACCGTACGGCAGCAAAGGCACATGACGGTCGCCAAAACCTGGCAAGGCAAGGAACGCATCGAAGTGCTGCGCGTAAGGAACCTTCCAGTACAGCGGCTGACGACCCTCGGCGCGCAGCCAATCAACGTACGGCTGCGAGCTGAACGTCACCGGCAGCAAGCCGTCGGCCGCGCCATGGACGATCCACACGGGCAAGTCCGGGCGGGGCAGGAACGCGGCAGTGGCTGCAACCGACGTGCGCAACGCCTGCGCGTCAAGTTCGTCGCCCGTCCACAACGCGCGCAGACACTCCAACCCGCGCAGCGTCGGGTCCGCGCTGGCGTCGACGCCACCGTACAAACCCACACCGTTGCCCGGCGGAATGCCGGCCGCATCCGACCACCAAGTCACGCGCGTGGCGGGCTCGGCAATGCCCGGAACACCGCCAACTCCCATTGCCGCATAGTGAAACCCGCAGGGCATGGCGGTCGCACTTCGACGCAAATACGCCGACGCGTATCCCGCCGCGACTGCGCGCCAGACGTCGAACGCAGCCGTCGAGGCGGACGTTGCCAGCGCGTCATCGTTCCATCCGGCATCGCGCAAATGCTCGTAAGCCTCAGCCGCCTGCGCCGGCAGGTCGCTGCCGCGCAATTTCCCTTGTGCGTGCAACCTGGCGCAGCGCAACGCCGCTGTCGGCAACGGCAGACCCTTCGGCGCACGCGCCAAGGGGACGTCCGCAAAGCGTAGATCGGCCAGCGCGCACGGCGCCCAGATTGCCGCCTCGGTCGCGTAGTCATACAGCGCGCGCCCATGCCCGGCAACGTGCACGTTTGGCTCCAGCGCCACC
>CAJDVT010000006.1_pt1 | contig 34776 bp, 34 predicted proteins | sample 7391411 | NCBI WGS metagenome assembly CAJDVT01 (sample SAMEA7055698, study PRJEB34461) | soil metagenome | biome: terrestrial ecosystem; feature: Peninsula; material: soil | place: Antarctica | collected 2016 | reverse complement strand
TCGCGCATCAATGGCGCGGCGCGTTGCGCGTCAGCCAGTCACCCAATTGCAACAGCACCTGGGCACGCCACGGATCGGCTTCGTTGAACAACTCGTGATACAGCATGGAGAAGAAGCGCGTTGTCAGTTGCCCGGTCGGCATGGCCGCGCGCGAGAACTCTCGGCTGCCGGATGGATCAACCAACTGGTCGCTTTCTGCCACCAGCAACAGCGTGGGCTGCGCCAGACGCGCTGCATCGGCGATGCACGCAGCGCCCGCACGAAAGATGAAGTCGGCCAGGCGCGGGGTGATCCAGCCGCTGCGCAGCGGATCACGACGGTAGGTCGCCACAACCTGTGGATCATGTGAAACCTGCGCAAACGCCAACCGATTGCGCAGCGGGAGCCGTGGCGCCACAACGTTCAGTACACGCGCCAGCCGCACCAGCCACCGTGGTTCCCAACTGCGCAACGCTGGTGAGGACAAAATCAATGCCGGCGGCGCAATGCGGCCATCCAGCACGGTGCGCAACGCTACCAGCCCGCCCATGCTGTGCCCGAGCAGCAGGGGCGGGTTCGGCAAGTGGTTGGCGTAATCGGTGTACACGGTCGCCAGATCGTCCAGCAAATCGTCCGCATGGCGCAGCGCCCCTCGTTGACCCGGCGTATGGCCATGCCCGCGCTGATCGTAGCCGCGAACGGCGTAACCGCGCTGCTGGAACCACTGCGCCAATTGCACATAACGGCCGCTGTGCTCACCCAGCCCATGCACGAACAACACGGCCGCCGACGCCTGTTCATGCGGCCAGTCACGCAGAAAGAGCTGCTGGCCGTCCACCATCGTCAACCAGCTCGTGTGCGCGCCCGTGCTTGCATCGTTTGCCGGCACTCGTGACCGTTGTTCCACCCGCATCTCCCGTACTTGGTAACGGCTAAGGTAGCCGGGCCCAATGGCGGTGAAAAGGCAGTCTGGCGGTAACGCACCCCTCGCTTCAGCGTGGAGTGCGTTGCGCAGGTTCAATGCTCGATGACGCGCATGTCCTTCATCAACAAGTCGAGCTTGCGCTTCATCTCGGCCTGCGGCTGCGTACCTGCCACGCCGTAAAACGCGGTGTACAACACGGCAGGCGGGTTGCCGTCAACGGCGGCTGGCGCAAGCACGGCATTGATGTCCATTTCACCGCTGTCGTAGCGTGCCACGCCGTTGTATGGATATTGCCGCGTCGACAGCTTCTGCCAGCGACTGGTCATGCTCTCGTCCAACCCGGACGGCGGCGCGGCGTAACGCTGAACGTTGACGTTGTCATGATCATCCGACGTCGGCGTCTTCCAGATATTCACATCGGCCACGTCCCACGTCGGTTGACCGTTGTCGAGGAAGAACCAGAAACCCAACCAGAGCAGGTTGTCCGGCGTGATGGCCTGCAACTCGGGCGCGTAGGAGAACGCTACCCGCTGCGATGCATAGCTGAAATGCTTTCCGTAGTCGAAGTCAAGATGGATATGCTTGAATGCGGCCGGCAGCCGTACGGGATCCTTGAGAAAATCCTTCCACTGCGCCAGCGTGCCGCTGTAAGTGACCTGGACGAAGCTGATGTACTCGTCCATGTCCAGTTGAATATCCTGCGTCTGTGAAGCTGGCACCAGGCGCGTCAGCATGACCGAGCCGTCAGCTACCGGCAGCGAATAGACCACGAATGTGGCGTTCCCGTACGGCAACGGCCAAATTTCGACGTGCCACGGTCGCTGCCAACGATCCATGCGCACAGCCTCGGTGGCCGGTTTCCCCAGCGACGTGATCTTGACCTGTTCACTGGCTACCGCGCGTTGGAAGACGCCTGTCCTGGCCAGCAAATCCATGCGGGTCTTCGCGTCAGCGTAGAACGTGGCGGCGTCCACACCATCGGGGCGACGCAGGTGGACCAGCCCGTTGCTGCCCGCCGCACCGAAGTCCACATAGCCGTTGCCATCGAGCGCGAAGTGCTTCGACGACTCGCCCACGCGCGTCCATTCACCGTTGCTGCCACGCACGATCAGCGTGGGGAACATGTAGAGTTTCGCTTTCTGGAACAGCAGCCGCGCGGAACCGTCACCATTGGGAAACAGGTTGGCGGACTCTTTCGCCAGCAGCGCCTTGAGCTGACCCTGGCTGTACGCAGTTCCGTGCTTCACGTACATCGCAAAGAAATCTTCCAAGCTCATCGGCAGCGCAAATTGCGCCTTGAAAGTGCCGTTCTGCATGGCGCTGAACAAGTCGAACCGATAGGCTGCGCGGGTGTTGATGACGGCCTGATGCGCGGGCGCATCCAGCACTTCGGTGATGGGCAGCGCGTAGTTGAGATTCTCGCTGGCTGACTTCATCAGCACGATGCCGATAACCTTGCCATCCTTGTCCAGCAGCGGGCCGCCGCTGTTGCCGGGCGACGCAGCAGCGGAAAAGCGCATCCACTTCCACTCACCGTCCTGCTCTTCGGGCGTGTCCGACGTATACAGCCCGTCACGGATCACCACGCCGGTACCCAACGCGTTGCCCACGGCGTAAACAATCTGATTCAAGGCGGGTTTGGTATCGAGCGGCAACGCGGCAGTGCCGGGTGGGTTGGCCAGCGAAAACACCACGAAATCCTTGCGCAGGGAGAACTGCTCGATCTTGTCGATCGCATACACCTGACCTTTGGAATCGCGCAGCGCCGGCGGTCCCCACAAACTGCTCACGCCAGCCAGCAGCACATGGCCCGCGGTGACATAGCGGTTCGGCCCAATGGCAAACGCCGTGCCAATGGAATAGTACTTGTCGTTGCGCTCCTGATACGGCAACAGCTCAAGCGGCAAAGGTTTTTCGTAGGTCAGTGGATCGACGGTCGGCTTGGCCTGTACCACCTCGAACGTGGACGCCTGAATTTTCGGCAATACCGCCGGATCCAGACTGGCCGCGCCCGCCGTGCCGATAGTCGCCAACCCGAGCACCGCCGCACCTATCCAGCGTCTGCCCAACATGCGCCATCCGGAATGACGCTTGATCATTGTCTGCCCCGCATGCATACGCATCCCTCGCTTGAACACCGCCACAGCAAAACCCCATGAGCGCTGAGCATGCAGCGCCGGCTTGAAGTGCATCCTGACATACCCAGACGTTTGCCGGTACGCGCACAGCTCGCTACGGCAAGCGCCGCGCACCGACACTGGCAGTGTTGGCTACGTTGCACCGCCGACCGTGCGTGATCCAGGCAACCTGCCCGGCCGCACTGGACCAACGGCGATCTGGCCGCGCGGCCACGGCCCTCAGTGCTGGACGTTGTTCGTCGCGCCAATAAAGCGCGCGACGTTGTCGTGCAGCAATTTCAGCGACGGCTCATGCGCGTATACCATGTGTCCGGACGGATACCAGGAATAGCTGATATTGCCATCCAGGCTGGCCGGGATCGGCAGGTGGTGAGCTTCATAATCGGCGGCAAAAAACGGCGTGGCGAGATCGTAATAACCGCCGTTGACGTAGACTTTGAGGTTCGGATCGGTCTTCATCGCCATGGCGAGATCGGGCATCACGTTGATCGAGGACTGCAATGCCTCGCCGTGCGCACCCGGCTGCTTGTGTGAAAAGTCCCAGTGATCGATGTCGGCATACAGCCGGTAGTGGCGATCTTGCCCAAACTTCAGCTCGCGTCGCACGTAATCGTTGAACGCGGCGACGTAGGCCGAACTGATCGCCGAAGCCTGCGGGTCATACTCGGAACTCTTTCCCAGTGGATCGATCGCCGGCCCCGAGAACCGCGTGTCCAGGCGTCCGGTGGTCGTGTCGCTGTCTGCTTGGAGCTCGTGTTCGAACATGCCGCCGCTCACGCGCAAATTGGCCTTGAGCAGATAGGCCACCGGCAAACCGGTATAGGAATGCAGCTTCTCGGCCACCGCTTGTTTTTGCGCCGCACCCAGGCGGGAACCTGCCAGCAGCGCTTGCGCATACGGGCCCAGCGCGTAGTCTTCCACTTCCTTGAGAAACGGCTCCAGCGCCGCCGGCTGCTGCGGCAATTTGTGGTGATAGAACGCGGTGGCCGCGTACGTCGGCAGGCCCAGCACATACGGCAGGTCGATACCCGGATTGAACTCCGGGCCGTCGATGCTGGTATCAAAACTGAGGATTTGCGAGAGCATGATCACGCCGTTCAAGTCGACGCTGTCCTCGTTTTCCAGAATGTTCGCCACCACCGCCGAGCGCGTCGTGCCATAGCTTTCGCCGAACAGGTACTTCGGTGAATTCCAGCGCCCGTAACGGGACAGGAACTGGGTGATGAACTGCGCAAACGCGTGGCCATCCCCGTCCACACCGTAGATCGCCTTCTTGCGCTCCTTCATCTGCTCGTCGCGCTTGGTCTTGTCGGTATCGTTCGCGATCAGCCGACTGAAGCCGGCCCCGGGGGCGTCGATGAACACCACGTCACTGGCATCAAGCAGGCTGTAGTCGTTGTTGATCAACTTGTACGGCGCCGCCGGGGTGTGACTGTCGTCATTGGTGACGACGCGCCGCGGGCCAAAGGCGCCCATGTGCAGCCACACGGTGGCCGAACCCGGACCACCGTTGTAGATGAAGGTGATTGGCCGCTTGCTCGCCTCTGCACCCTTCTGCAAATACGCCACATAGAACATGCTGACCTGCGGCTCGGTCTCCTTGTCCCCACTGCCGTGCAAGATCAGGGTGCCGGCCATGGCCTTGTAATTCACGCGCTTGCCTTCGACTGACACCGAGCCCTCGCTGGTGGAGGTCTGCGACTGTAGCAGCGCCGCATCCGGTTTCGGCTCCGCCTGCGCCTTCGTGTCGGACTTGTCAGCGGCGGCCATGGCGGTCGTGCTGAGCAGCAGCGTGGCGAGCACAGCCAGCAGGGAAATCTTGCGCATAACGACAGCCTTCTTCATCGCCGAGGCGGCGCGCCTCGGGTCACCCAGCATAGGCGCCCGCCACGCACGCCTTCATCACCCGGAAGTCATGGTCGCGCCAGCAACACGATCGCCAGCACCGCCAGGCCCACACCGGCGAGATTGGTCCGGCTCAGATGTTCGCGAAACACCAGCAGACCCACCACGGCGCCCAGCGCGACCACGCCGATGTTCATGCTCGTGAAGACCAGCGCCGGGTGTTGCGGTAGCGCGCGATGGCCGCGCAGGTAGAACAGGATATTGCCGAAATTGAACAGGCCCAACGCCACCCCACCCCACGCACTGCGCACAGTGAAGCGCATCGCGCCGCGCGCGCGCCGCCACCACTGCAATGCAAAGCCCACTACCAGCGCCAGCGCAAACATTGCCTGCAATGACGCGCCGAGCGGTACACCGGCCAGCGCGACCTGCTTGAACAGGATGTCGATCACGCCAAAGCCGACAAACACCAGCAGCGGATACAGCCAGTGCGCCATGGCGGCGGCTGTTCCGCGTACGGCCGCATCACTGGCTGGCCCACCGCCGGCGGCTCTTGTTCCACGCTGGCGCCACACCATGGCAAGCAACGCCAGCAAGCCCAGTGCCATGCCGAGCGCCTTGAGCGCATTCAACTGTTCGCCAAACAACATAAACGCGGCCAGCAACGACAACACCAGCGACAGGCGTTGCGCCGCATCGCTGCGCACAATGCCGGCGTGACGTACGGACGCGGCCAGGGCGAGAAAGATCGTTGGCAACAACACGCCCAGACCAATCAACGCCAACCACGGCGCACCCGCCGCGCGCAGTGTCGTCAACGAGGCAGGCAACAACCAAGCCGTGAGCGCACTGGCCACGACGTAGTTCCACGCAATCGCCTGTCCGACATCAACGTCAAAGCGCCGGGCCAGCTTCAGCAGCACTGATACCAGCACGCTGCAGATCACGCTCAGCAACACGAAAATCATCCCGCACCCTCACCACGGCCAGCGGGCATTGTGACGCAGCGCGCCCGGAAGTCATCGCTCGCCGGTTGACCCCCGTCGTGGGCCCTACATTCCCTATGCGGGTCAAATCCGTCGTCGAGACTTGCCCGACGCGATCCCTCAGAGCGCATTCAATGGAATTTTAAGATAGCGCACACCGTTCTCTTCGGCCGGCGGCAACTGCCCGGCACGCATGTTCACCTGCACCGCGGGCAAAATCAGTTTTGGCATGGACAGCGTCGCATCGCGCTGCGTACGCATGGCAACAAACTCGGTTTCGCTGATGCCAGCGTGCACATGGATGTTGCGGGCACGCTGGTCAGCCACCGTGGTTTCGTGGGCAAACTCGTCACGTCCGGGCGCCTTGTAGTCGTGGCACAAAAACATCCGCGTGGCGTCAGGCAACGCAAATAGCTTCTGGATCGAGCGGTACAACGTGGCCGCATCGCCACCGGGAAAGTCGCAGCGCGCGGTGCCGTAGTCGGGCATGAACAAGGTGTCGCCGACAAACGCCGCGTCCCCGATTACATGCGTCATGCACGCGGGCGTGTGCCCGGGCGTGTGGATCGCGGTCGCCTCAATATCCCCCAGCCAGTAGCGCTCGCCCTCACTGAACAAATGATCAAACTGGCTGCCATCGCGTGCGAAACCGCTACCAGCGTTGAACAGCGCACCGAATGTTTCCTGCACCGTGCGGATGTGCTCGCCGATGGCGAGCGTGCCGCCAAGTTGCGACTGCACATACGGCGCGGCCGAGAGATGATCGGCGTGCACATGGGTGTCGATCACCCAGGCCACAGTCAACCCCTGCGCGCGTACGAACGCGATGATCTCGTTGGCGGAGCTGTGCCCGGTGCGTCCGGACGCCGGTTCGTAATCAAGCACAACATCCAGCACCGCCGCCTGCAACCGTGCCGGATCCCACGTCACGTAGCTGAAGGTGTTGCTCGGCGTGTGAAAAAATGCTTTGACTTCGGGAACGTGCATGGCCGACTCCTCACATCCTGTTGCAAGCGCGCACCAAGCCATCGGCGACCGCAGCGCATGCTGCACGATACAACCGCGCGGAAGACTCGGTCACTGCGGCGACAGCACGTAACCCTCGTGCTGCAGGTCGATAACCGTCGTCAGCCCGGACAAGGCGACGGTGACGTGAGCATCTACCCAGCCGTATCGAAACCCGTGCTCGGCCATCGCCTGGGCGCACACCGCCACGTCCACGCCGGCCGCGCGCAACTGCGCAATCACCGCCAGGTTCGGGTTCGCCACGCCGTAAAGTTTTCGGTACTGCACGTCGTTCAGCACAATTGGCGTCGCCTTTCCGGCGGCGATCGCCACAAACTTCAGATGGCTCAGTGGCACCCCGGCATCCACGTACAGGTTCACCGCGCGCGCCACGTTGTCCAACGACCGACTGACATCACTGGGCGTGACGCCAGCACGGCTGAGGCTGAACACAACTTTGTAGAAAGCCTCGGGGTCGGGTTGGTAGGCGGCATCGGGCATCGGATGGAACCTGCCGGCACCAACAATCGTCGGGCTTTGCCAAAAATCTTCGCCCGCCAGCGCGCCGACAGAGATCAAGCTCAACACAAGCATGACAATGGGCTTGCAGATACGGATCATCGCGACCTCTCGGCACAGTCGGTGGCGCACAACGACGCACGCGCATGCTGCACCGGACAAGCCTAACAAGCCTGTGCGGTTTTTGTAATCCAGTGCGCACGCGCTGCGGTGCAACCATGGGCGTCATGGGAAGCACCGCTTGACCCCTTTTCTGGGCGAACCCGCACGCACGCATATTTGCCTCCCTAATGCTACTCACGGCGACAAACCGCGCATCCATGAATGGCAACACATGTGCCCACCCCGCCCCGGACAAAGCGTGAGTGTGTTGCTGGATCAGCTGCGCGGCGGATTTATCCACAAACAAGGCCAAGTTGACCGCCGGTGACGCCAAGCTGAGTTGCGCGCAATACCTGATCTTCAAGCGACTGGCCTGACACTTGCCGGTGAGTTGGCCAACCGGAGGGATCCGGGTAGCCAGCAACCGCTTCCACGTAACGTGCACCCGCGCACTCTCACCCGATGTACCCATACAAATCAGAACTTCCAGGAATAACCAACGCCGAACGCATTTTCATGCATCGTGATGCGTTCATTGCCGGCAGGCGCGCCACCCATGAACACCGGCAGGATCGACGCACCCTGCACGGAGTTTTCGAAAGCATGCATGTAAGCCATGGTCCACGCGCCACCCGAACGGGTGGTGTAGGTGGCGCCCAGAGTCAAATGATCGGTGACCACACCCGGCGCCAGGATGTTGAAGGTGACATCCACACTCTGGATCGGATTGTTGGTGTGGTTGTAGCCGGCGCGCCAGGTCCAGCGTTCCGAACTGGCAAACTCAACGCCCAGTTTCCATACATTGACATCCTGCCAACCGAAACCCGGGCCACCGTTGGAGCCCAATTGTCTCGGCACCAGACTGTGATTGCTGACCGATTGCACACCACCATAGTTGATGCGTTCGTAGTCAAGCGACAGCGTCAAAGGTGTGCCCGGTTTCCACGCCAGTCCCGCTGAGTAGTTTTCCGGAATGTCGAACTTTCCGCCCTCCGCGAACAGACCAGCGTAGCGATCAAATCGACTCATGCTGATTTTGCTGGCGTATGCCGCCCCAACCGAGAAGCTGGGAGTGATGCGCGCGAAGTAACCGACGCGGATGCCGACACCGTGCGAAAACTCGTGCCCATTGTTGGTGACGCGATCCGGCGCTGTGGACAGGCCGGGGGTATTTGCGAACGCCTGCAACCCCTTCGCAGCGAAGCGCTGAAACGCAATCTGCGGCGCGATACCGATCGACTGGTTGGGCGTCATGGCGAAGGAGGCGGTCGGGGCAATGATGAGCTGGGTCAAATCGACCCCGATCGAACCGGATCCGCACAGGATGTTCGCCGGGCCCTGGCCGCAATTGAATTGACCGCCCGGGTAGTCGGTATTCATGCCGCCATCGCCGTACACACTGACGCCGAACGCAAGGTTCTCGCGCAGCATGTAGTTGTAGCCAAATTCGGGTATGGCGAACACCGTCCTGCCGCTCTTGACCGAACCATCAAGACCAGGGCCGAAGCCGCTGCGCTCGGAGGTGCGTTCGGGGCTGAACAGAGTGAGGCCCATGTCCACGTGGTTGCCGACCATCACCATGGTGGCCGGATTGTTCGCGCCACCAAAGGCATCGGTTGTCAGCGCCATTGCGGTACCGCCACGGCCACCCGCCTGCATGCCATAGCCGTGCTGAAAATAACCATCAGTTCCTGCCGCAGTTCCACAGCACAACATCAAGCCGCCTGATATTGCCAGGATTCGCATCCGCATGAGCTCACTCCCCCAAATCATTCGAGTAACGAGGCACCGACGTGCCCTTGGTGTTCCCATATACCAATACCCGCACTGGTATGTGTGGACTGTAGCATGACGATTGCTCGTTAACCGCTCGGGAGTGAGCAGGTAAGTCGATTCGACGAAATGAACGGCGCCTGTTTGCGCCAGGGTGCGCTCGAATTCACAAGTGCCTCTGAGATAATGCACCGCAGCATTTTCGAGCAGCCTGAACGATGCGATTCGGCGGCGATTTGTACCTTGGGTAATGTTCTCACCGCAACAGGCCTGTGATAGGCTTGAAATTCGTCGGGCGAGGCGCTGCAGAGTACGTGCGCGACGGTAGCTTAAATACCCGCATACGTATCATGCGTCGCAACATCGGGAAGTCAAAGTGGATACAAAAGTCAAAACGAAAACGCCTGTTGACAGCCCCGAGAACGAGCAGACGCGTCGGCATCGGGTGGTTGCACGCCTGGCACGAGTCGAGGGTCAGGTGCGCGGCATCCAAGGGATGATCACCGACAATCGTCCTTGTGAGCAGATTGCCCTGCAATTGACGGCTGCCCGGCGTGCGCTGGACAAGGCGTTCTACGAAATGATTGCCTGCAGCCTGATTACCAATGTCGAGGCTTCGGCGGATATTGATGACGTGCGCGTCTCCACCGAGAAGATGGCGAAGCTGCTGACCAAATTCGGCTGAACTGGCTCATTGCGCAAGCGTCTCCTGTTCCATTTGCAGGTAGACGTTGTAGGCATTGCGGCGATTGGCGACGCCGAACGTCGGCTCTGCGCGGAAACGACGCCAATCCACTTTGCGATAGGCTTCGTCGAACGTCACGAAGTTCTGTACCGCCGCGCCCATCTGCTGGCGCAGCAATTCCAGATACTCGCGCGTCATCCGGGCATCTGCTTGTGGGTGCCGCGATGCCAGTCCGTGCCCTGGCACCATGACGCGTGCCGGTATCGCCAGCAGGTCATCAATCGCTACCAGCCAGTGCCGGGTGTCGGAGTCGGCGCCGACAAATGGCACGCGCCCGGCGTAGACGATATCGCCGGAGTACAGCACGCCATCGGGCTCCACCAACATGGTCAGATCTTCAGGCGAATGTGCCGGACCAAGACGGCGCAGCGAAAAATGCACGCCGCCCATGACAAAGTCTTCGGGCTGGTCCAACCAGCGGTCAGGCAGCGGCAACTTGAAATCAGGTCCCAGCCATGGCTTGATGATCTTCTCGCGCTGGGTCAGACGCTCCGCCGCTGCCGCTGAATTCAGATAGGCGTGAGTGTGAGTATCGGCCCAGATCTCGGCGCCAACGTGGCGAAATGCCGGAATACCGTAGAAATGATCCGCATGATAGTGGCTGAGGATGACGCGGCGGATCGGTTGCTCGGTGCGTTTGCGGATCTCCGCAATAACCTGGTCACCCAAGGCCGGCGATCCCAAGGTATCGAACACGACCACGCCGTCCGTGGTGATCACGAAGCCGGCGTTGGCGATGAACCCTTCGTTGGCCTGGCTGGCTTCTTCCAGCAGACCTTCAACGTAGTAACTGTGAGGGCCGACCTGATGCACGGTCATGGGCATACTGCTTGCTGCCCATGGCGCCGGCGCGAGTGGCGGCGCCGCGGATGCGATCTGTGCCCAGCCCACCGCCAGCAAAACGAGAACGGCCAGGCTGCTGATCCGCAACATGCTCAAGCCACTCCCGGATTGCCTTGTTCGCCAATCAGTTTCGGCAGATTCAATTTGGGTACGGACACCGTGTCGTGGGCCTTGAGCCAGGTACCCACCACATCCCAGATCGCATCTCCGCTGACACCGTCGGCTACCGGCGCCCAGCCCGCCACCTTGTAGGATTTGGCCGCGTTGACCGGTTTGTCGTCCAGCCGCATGTCGCTGATACGCTTACCCACGGTCGCCTGCGGATTGCAGGTGTATTGCAGACCACCCACACGCACCATGTCGCCGCCTTGCTGATAGTAGGGGTCCGGATTGAACAGGTTGTCGCCAACGTCCTCGAGGATGGCCTTCAGGCGTTCGCCAGTGAACTCATTGACGGTGACTGCTGGATAGGTGATCGCGGTCTGATCCATCAGTCGCTCACGGGTGATGGATTCGCCCGGCAGCAGCGTGGTACCCCAACGAAAGCCGGGCGAGAACGCGATCTGGGCATCCTTCACCTGCATCAAGGCATCAAGGATGAGCTGATCGAAACTCCCGTTGAAATTGCCGCGCCGATACAGCAGCCCTTCGCTGACGGAAAACTTCTCGGCCAGCTTGGCCGCATACGGTTCACGATGTTTGGTGATCAACGCCTGCATCGCCGGATCCGGCGGCAACAAGTTAGAAAAAACCGGCAGCAAGTGATAACGGGTATCGCGCAGTTTGCCGTTGCGGACATCCAGATCGAGTACACCGACGAACTTGCCGTTGCTGCCGGCGTTGGTCACCAAGGTCTGGCCACCGGAATTTTTCACCGGCACCGGGTGCAGCACGGCATCGTGGGTGTGGCCACCCAAAATGACATCGAGCCCCCTCACCTTGGATGCCAGCTTCAGGTCGCAATCCATGCCGTTGTGCGACAACAACACGACCACGACAGCACCAGCCTTGCGGGTCTTGTCAATCACTTGCTGCAGATGTTCCTCCTGGATGCCAAACGACCAGTCGGGGACAAAGCGCGCCGGGTGGGCGATGGGTGTGTAGGGAAACGCCTGCCCAATGATCGCCACGTCGATGCCGTTGATCTGGCGCATCGTGTAATCGGGGAACACCGGATCACCAAAATCCTTGGTCCGCACGTTTTGCGCAACAAAGTCGATCTTGTCCTTGAACGGCCCATTGACGACTTCCATGACGCGATCGGCGCCGTAGGTGAACTCCCAGTGCCCGGTCATCACGTCGACACCCAGCTCAAGCTGGGCATCGACCATGTCCTGGCCCTTGGTCCACAAGGCCGTGGCCGAACCCTGCCAGGTATCGCCGCCGTCGAGCAGCAACGCGCCGGAGCGGCTTGCGCGTAGGCGTTTGATCAGGGTTGCCAAATGCGCATAACCACCAACCGTGCCGAAGCGCTGCGCAGCGTCTACGAAGTCCAGGCAGGTCAGCGCGTGAGCCTCGCGGCTTCCCGGTTTGATGCCGTAGTACTTCAGCAGATGTTTTCCGACCACGTGCGGTGGCTGCCCGCGCGCAGCGCCGACACCAATGTTGTACGACGGCTCACGAAAGTGGATCGGCATGAGCTGGGCGTGGCTGTCGGTCATGTGCAGCAGGCTGGCGTTGCCAAACGCCGGCGGATCGTACAGCACGTCACTGCTGCCGGCCGCCAGTGCTCTTGGCGAGCCGAGCGGCAAGCCGGCGGCAGCTGCAGCCGCCAGGATCTGCAGGAACTCGCGGCGGTTCATGTTCATCGAAACACTCCCGTCAGCGTCACTGGTTGACTGGCGATTCGGGGTCGAACAATAGCGCCATGACATCCTTGAGTTGCTGTTCGGTGAGAATGCCCTTGTCACCAAAGCGCGGCATGGCTGAGCACACGAAGTAGCCCTTCATGTCATAGACCATGCCCCACGCCAGCTTCAGTACAGGTTCGGAACGACCACGCAGTTTGCCGTAGTTGTACAGCGATGGCCCGATGGTGCCGTAGGCCACTTGCTGCTTGTCGAGTTGATGGCAGGCATAGCAGTTGCCGCCCGCTGGCTCACCCGGGTCGTCCGAAGACTGGAAGCCCTTGCCGTTCTCGGCAATTGCCTGGCCACGTTTCCAGTCACCGAGATACTTTCCGTCGGCGGGAAACTTGACCATGTTCCGGTTCGCTTCCAGCAGCTTGGCGGTGACGTCAGCCGGTGGCGCATCAGGTGCGTACAACGAGCACGCCGCCTGCGTCTTGTCCTGATGCAGGCGATCCATCCCAGCCTGACCCTTGGGCGTGAATGAGCCACGCATGACTGCCGCTGCCTCGGCATTGCGGTCACCGGCAGGGGCATGGTCAGTGGCAACCGCAGCCAGCGGGACGATGGCAGTGAGCAACAACAATTGCATCAGCGTACGCATGATTGACTCCTTAACGCTTGAGACCGGGGGCAGCCATTTTTCCGCCTTCGGCGTTCTTGGCCAGGAACATGGTCAAGTCGATCGCCGCTTCTGACCCGTAATTGAGCTCCGGCACACGTTGTTGGCGAAAGCAGTCACCAACACGCCATTCCATCGTGCGCACCTCCCCTTGCGAGATACGGTAAGCGGGCCAGGCGGTATAACTGGCGCGCGCATCGGGCCCCGCAACCGAAAGATTCGGCAACTCCTGCAGTCGAATGCGTTTTCCGGACTGGCTGTGGCAGGTAGCGCAGGAGAAGTCATGCGTGCCGGCGCGGTAATAGAAGATCGCCTTGCCGAGCTCGTAGGCACGTTGCTCCTGGGGATACTTCAACGGCAGGCTGATCGCCACCCCACTCGAGGCGTCGGCGATGTAGGCCGAAAGCGCTTCCAGATCCGATTTGCGCTCGCCATCGCCGAAACGACTCTTGAGGATGTCCGCTCGATCCAGGCCCTGGCCCGCGACCATGCAGGTCAGCAGGCGCGTCTCCAGATCCTGCACCTTGTCAGTATCGGCAAAGTAGCGTGGCAAATGCGCATAGGCGCCCTTGATCACGCCTTGACCCATGCCCAAATCACACGTCGCCGCGAGTGACACGTTCTTCGAACCCCGCGCCTGCTTCCACAGACCCTCGCCACGGCTGATCGAGAAAATCGCCGGGTTGTCGTCACCGAACATGGCCCGGTACTCGGCCAGTGGATCAGTATCCGTGGCGGACTGCGCCCAGACCAGCGACACGCCCATGCTGCTAGCTGTCGCCATGCCAAGTGCCAGCCACACCATCTTATGTAGGGTTTTCGTTTTCATGTTGCCGGTTCCTCATACCTGTCGCCGGATGGGTCTGTTGTGGGAAATACATCGTGCGACGTCAATCGCGCGAGCCTGACTGTTCCGAATGCAACCGCCAAGCTGCGCGGATGACACTCTCCCACCGACGTTTACTCACCACGCGGCCGGCCGATCCGCTCAGTTGATCACTGCCTCGTCGGTGCGGGTTTCGCCGGCCGTATCGTTCCAGGTGATCGTGACCTTGTCGCCCTTGGCGGCGCCCTTGAAGCGGAAGGCAAGGAACGGGTTTTTCGACACGGCCGGGCCCCAGTCCGCAGTCATTACATCCTTGCCGTTGCAGTTGGCCTTCAGCGTATTGATGTAATGCGCGGGGACCAGTTTGCCTTCGGCGTCTTTGCGCAATCCGGTTTCCATCGGATGGGCAATCAACGCTTTTACCTCGACGGTATCACCGGTCAAGGTGGCGCGAATTCGCATGGGATCTGCCATATCACTATCTCCAGGTTCGATTTAGCCGCCGCAACCGCCAAGAGTGACCTTGACCAGCTGATCGGTGTAGAAGAAGCCCTTGTCGGTTTGCACCAGGGCAATAACGTTTGAAGTCTCGGCAATTTTCACGCGAGTCATCACGTACGGCTCCATGCCATCCGTCATGTGGAAGACTGCGGACAGCGCATGGGGGTTTTTCTCTGAAACGATCGCGATCAAGCGCGTACCGGGCAACTTGCTCTCGACCACCAGCGGCACGACCGCCCCATTCTCGGCAATCTCCGGAGCCTGCAAGGCAACCTCGGCCGACTTCTGCGCGGTAGTGCCGCCAAGTGCCTTGACCACTTCGTCCAGGGTGCGCGCCTCGAACTGTTTGCGTGGATCGACTGATCCCGCCGCCTCGGCAGCGGCAAAGGCGAATCGCGGCAACAGCCCCGCCGTGACCGCAAAGAGCAGGGCAGTGCCGCTGGCACTGGCCTGCAGAAATGCCCTTCTCGAGTTATTCATGGATGACTCCTCAGGTGGTAAGTCGCGTTGCATGGAACAGTGGTGACCGCGTTCGGCAGTTGTGCATTGCAATCGATTCATTTTTTCGGCGGCAACGCCAGTACCCAGTGGACGATCGCAGCCAGATCCAGGTCTGGTGGATCGGATTGCGGTGGCATCGGGACCGTGCCCCACACCCCGGAACCACCTGCGCGAATCTTCTTGATCAGGTGAGCGTTGGCGCCAGAGTCGCCTTGATACTTGCCCGCGACCTCATGAAACGCCGGACCCAAAATCTTGTGGTCGACCGCGTGACAAGCGGTGCACCCATACTTCTGCACCAGCGCCGCACCGCCACTGGCCGCGGCAGGCGCTGCGGAGAAGACTGGGGCTCCGGCTTCGTTCATCGTCTCCAGGCCACGGAAGTTGTCGCTGATGTCGCCGTAAAGGTTTTTCACGAAGCCCGCCGGCAGACGCGCGGTGACCTCGACATCCTTGACGCAATCCTTCATGCAGGCGACGTTGTGCACGTCGGGCTTGCCGTGGACGCTCATCAAGCCCGGATAGGGTTTCATCTTGTCGCGGCTCGGCATCTTGACCTTGGGCAGCGTGTCCCTGTCAGCGACAAAATCGGCAGGAACAATGTTGTTGAGGTTCAATATGTATGCACTGGCCGCGTAGACCTGATCCGCAGTCAGCGACTTCGAATGCGGAAACGGCATCGCCCGATTGATGTAGTCAAACAGCGTGGTCGCATAATTAAGTCTGGTCTCGATGCCGGTCAGTGGCAGGTACTGATTGCTTTCGCCGAACGTACCGTGGCAACTGGCGCAATCGGCATCGTAGACATCCGCTCCCTGTGCAACCGAGCCCTGGCCATCGGGCAGGCCTTGGCCATCCGGGCGAACATCGATATTCCAGCCGGCGATCTCGCCAGCTGTGGCCTTGCGGCCGAGGTTGTAATCGCTGATCTGCGCCACAGCCGGTACCGCCATGGCGAGCAGCAACAAGCCAGCGAGTACGCCGACAAGGCGGTCAGACCTCGACATTGTGCACCTTGCCTTCGGCATCGATGAGCCAGGTCTGGATCGCGTTGTTGTGATAGATCGAGCGGGTACCACGCACCTCGCGCAACTGACGCATTTGCGGCTGCACGTATCCGGTCGAGTCAATGCAGCGGCTCTGCAGCAGCGCCGGGCTGCCATCCCACTGCCAGTCCGCGCGGAACCGGGTAAGCGCCTTGTCGAGCACGGGCGATTGCAGCTTCGCGGTGCGCCAGTTCTTGCCCCCATCGGTGGAAATGTCAACGCGTTTGATGTGGCCGCGACCCGACCAGGCCAAGCCAGTGATCTCGAAATAGCCGCCTTTGTCCAATAGTTGCTGACCACCGGAAGGCGAAGTGATCACTGACTTGGCTTCCTGGATCCAGGTGTACTGACGAATGGTGTCGTCGGGCATCAGATCGCTGTACTGCAACGATTCCTCGCGCGTGTTCCATGGCATGTCGCCGACCTTGATCCGGCGCAACCATTTGACGTTGGAAATACCCTGCACACCGGGCACCAGCAGGCGCACCGGGTAGCCTTGTTCCGGTCGCAGCATTTCGCCGTTTTGGCCATAGGCGACCAACACGTCGTCCAGCGCAAACGACATGGGGATAGTGCGTGTGAGACCGGCGGCATCGGCGCCTTCAGCCAGAATGTACTTCGCCCTTTTGCTATCGAAGCCAACATCCTCGAGTAACGTCGACAGCGGCACGCCGGTCCACTCCGAGCAGCTCAACATGCCATGGGTATATTGCACGGTCGGCACGGATGGGTTGGCCCATTCCATCGCCGAGTTCGCACCGCATTCGACGAAATGGATGCGCGACACCGACGGAAATCGCAACAGGTCTTCCATCGAATAAGTTTTCGGTTCGCGCACCAAGCCGTGCACCAGCAGACGGTGCTGGTACGGATCGATGTCCGGACGACCATTGTGATCACGCTCGAAATGCAAGCTGTTCGGCGTGATGATGCCGAACAGGTTCTGCAGCGGCGTGAACGCCACCGACGACTGCGTTGTGGTGGTAAGGCCCGGACTGCTGCGACGAATGATGCTGCTCTCGAACGACGATGGCACTCCGTACGGATTCGCACCGACCGGTTTGCCGAGCGTCTGCGACCACGGCGGAACACCGGGCGGAAAGTGCGCCTTGTCCGCGACCACACTCGGCGCCGCGGCGGCATGCAACGAATTTGCGGCAATGAACGCCACGCTACCGGCAAGCAGACTGCCCAGGGCATGCCGGCGCGACCGACCCGGGGCACCCAGGAAGTCCTCCGGTGCCGGGAGCACGCGTCCACGCTTTGGATCTTGCTGGCTCACATTCACCACTTCGCTTCAATCGATCTCGACTCAAGCCGCGCCTTCCCGCTGCGCTGCCCGTGGAAGTTGCCGGTCCACCTTCGTACCGCAGATGGCGGACCGCAACCGCATCTAGTGCTGCAAGCCGACCACTGGCCGCTGTTCGGTCGTCCATTCGTACATGGACCCGTCGTACAACCGGGTGTTCGGGTTTTTCATCAACTCGCTCAAGACGAACCACGCCCCGGCAGCCAGATGTCCGGTATTGCAGTAAGTGATCGTTGCCTGCTGCGGAGCAATATCGAGATGCTTGAAGATGGCGTTGTACTCGGCCGGCGAAAGCAGATGCGTGCCGTCATCCTTGCTGATGGTGCGCAAGTCGGACGGAAAGTTGACCGCACCCTCGATGTGGCCAGCCGCGCCGACGACCGGCTTCTTCACCAGACCGAGGTAGAACGGCGTCGGACGGGCATCCACCAGCTGGGTTTTCGTGCCGATCGCCGCAGCAACATCGGCGCTGCTGGCGACATAGCGCAGGCGTGGCGCGGTCGCCACCCAATTGCCGGCGGTGGCATCAACAGCACGAGTGGCGAACGGCAGTCCGGCCTGCAACCAGCCCTGGGTACCGCCATCCAGCAACGCGAGTTGATCGTCTCCGTAGACCTTCATTGACCAGTACACACGGGCTGCCATATCCAGCTCTTCGCCGGTAGCACCCTCTGGAACGATGACCGTCGGACGCCCGGCGCGCACGCCAATGCCACGCATCAGGCTCTGGAATGCCTGTTGGTCTGGCAGCAACCACTTGATTTCGCGGTTGTCGACCATGCGCGGCACGCGCGTCTTGCTGAAGTCGAGGAGCAACGCGCCGGGGATGTGTCCACCTGCGGTGGCCAGCGATTTCTTGCCGTTTTCGGTAGTGAAAGTGGGCGTCTGGATGAACGTGGCAGGGGCGCCGCGAACATCGACGATATTGACCTCGCCCTGGTGTTGCGCAAGCCATTGCGCGCTCACCACCGCGCCGGGCAACTCAACTGCAACGGCCGTGGCGCCGAACAACGCAAGCGCGATGGCCAACATCGCCTTGATGTATGTCTTCATCACAATATCTCCGCGTCGTTCTTGCAGACGCTCAATGAATAATCCGATCGATGGCAGCAAGCTGCCGCTCAAATGAAACCTGGCATTGGCTGACCACATGCAGACGTCGATCGTGGAGCAATCCGGGCCGCCTACCGCCACGCCGACGAGTAGCCATGCGCCGATCACGGTGGCGCACCAGACCGGTAATCTGCGGCGCAAACACGCTTAGTTGAGCGCGCAACCATCGCCCTACCAAGTCGCCGCGAACTGCAGGTGCAGCGGCGATTTGTTCAACCAGCGCCAGCACGCGCCTGGCCGGCAGCCAGCTTTCACCGGTAACCCAGCAATTGGTGGTAAACAACCGGCACGGCATGCCGCGCGCATCAACGCCGATCGCCACCAGGTGGGTGAAGTGGGCGATGCCTGCCGCATCGTTGCCAAGTTGGGCAAACAAGTGAAAGTGGCCATGCTCGGCCGGGGTTGCTCCCGGTGAGGCATGTGAGTGGTAGTAGTAATGCAGGACCCCGGGCCTGCTGTCGATTCCGCTCGCCGCATCCGGCTGATAGTGCTGCCAGACCTGCGGGGCGTCCGCATCTCCAACTGCGGCAGCCAAAGGTACCTGGCCGGCGTCGACAAACCTCCGCAGGCATTCGACCAGCGTGCTTGCCGCGCGCTGCGCGCGGCCCCGACGCGAGACATCAAGTGCGCGCAGGCTCGCAGCAATGCGCGCCGGCGGAAACGATAGATGCGCGCTGTCGCCACACACGCCAGGATTGCCCGACATCACCGCTTACCGTCGTCGACACACTTCGGTGCGGGCGCGCATGGATTGGCTGCGGCCTTGCAGTTGGTTTTGCTCTTGGATGTTTTCGTGGTCTTGCTTTCCGCCGCCGCCTTCGGTGCACATGGGTTCATTGGTGCGGCCTTGCGCGGCGCACAGGGGTTGGCCGGCCGGGTTTTGGCCTGACTGGCTGGCGGGGTGGGCGCGCATGGATTCGATTGCGCGCTCGCTACAGCCGACCCGCCGAACGGACCACCTAGTGCCGCCGCTGGCAAAGGCGCCATGGCCGCCAGCGCCAAGGTGAGCACCGACAGCTTGCACGCCAGCGTTACGGAGTGTCTGTCGTTCGTCTTCGTCTTCGTCTTCATCTTCATTGTTACTCCGGCTGAGGTTCGAGTCTGGTCAATCGGCACAGGTAATGCTCGGGCTGGCGTGCCCGCGACGGGTGAACCACCACACCCCACCGATGGCCCCGGCCATGATTGCCAGAATTGCCCACGCGGGAATTCCGAGCAGACTATCGAGTGTTTGTGCCTGCGGACCCGCGGCGGCGGAAAGCAGCGGAGTGATAGGTGTGTAGACACCAGCGAAAGCCACGACGCCGACGATCAGCCCGACGAAGAACACGATGCCGTCGATGCGCCCACCCGCAGCTCCAACCACCGAAGTACCGGGGCAATAACCACCCAGCCCCATGCCGGCGCCGATCAGCGCACCGCCAAGCAGCGTGGCCCAGAGAAAAGTCGTGGGCACAAACACGTCAGAAATGCTCAATAGTCCGGCCAGTTCCAACAGGTACATGCCCGCCGCCGCCACCAGGATCGCACTGGACATGACGTTGAATACCGTCGAGTCCTGCAGCCGCAGCCCAGCCGTCAACCGACAGCCATTGCCAAGACCACCGCGTTGCAGCACCCAGCCAAACAGGAGGCCACACACGAGGCCCGAGAGCGGACCGGTCCAACCAAGTGGGAATGTCATTTCCACATCCTCTTCGTCAACGCGGCGGTCGCCGCACCCACGACAAAAAAGCCAATCAGGAAAACGAAACCCGCCGTGGCCAGCGTGGCGGAACCGGATAATCCCAACCCACTAGTGCAACCAGCCGAGACACGGGCACCAAAACCGGACAGCAGGCCAGCGAACAAAGCCAACCCCAACCGCCCCACATTCTTCATGCGTGGCGGCCCTTCCACCCGCAGACGCAAACGCCCGGACCACCATGCCGCAGCCAGCGCGCCGAGTAGAACGCCGAGTACCTCCCACACAATCCACCCGTTGAGCGGGTTGCTGCCGCCCTGAACCATCCAGCCCAGATAGCCGTTGGCCTCGGTGGCGGTGGGGGCCACGACATTTGACGCTACTGCCGCGATCGCCGTTGGCGCGCCGGATGCACCCAGACCGTGCCCCGTCAGCAAAAACGTGAACAGGAGAACGATCCCAAGCACGGCACCCGCCACGTGCGAGTTCCAGATCGAGCGTTGCTTCATCATCGATGCCTCCAGAGCCCAGATATGCATCACACCAATCGCGCAGACTGTATACCCGCGGGGGTAATGTGAATTGACGGTATCAACTACACCCCCGGGTTGTCATGCTGCATCGCATTAGCGCGCAGTTCCTGCCGCGAGTAGATCAAGAGGCACCATCGTCTAGCCCGCGGCGTTCGCTCAAGCGCAGTAGCCGGACTGCTCAGCAGGCGCTCTGTTCACGTTGCATGAGACTCAGCACGAGCGACGCCAGCGGGCGATTCGCGAGGTTCCGGTTCACTTGTGAACGGAGAAAGCTATGATCACCCCCGGGGGTATCTTCTCCGGCAGGCGCAGAAGGGGTATGCGATGAACAACGAGCAGAGCAGACGCAATTTCCTGAAACTGGGCGGAGCAGCCTTGGCCATGGGCAGCACTGGCCTGGCTGGCAGCGCAACCGCTGCGGCCATTGTCGGCCCAGCCAAGTCCGCAGCCGTGGCTTCCGCCATCAAGGCTGGCTTGCCTCGCGCCAAGGGACCGCGCCTTGTCGTGGTCGGCGGCGGCACCTCCGGCCTCACCATCGCCAAGTACGCAAAAAAGGCATACCCAAAGTTCGACGTGGTACTGGTGGAAAAGCGCGACATGTACTCCTCCTGCTTCTCCAGCAACCTGTGGTACGCCGGCCTCATCAACCTGGAATTCCTGGCCGACCACAGCTTTCTGGATGCAGCGACAAACAACAACTACATCTATTTCAACGCCACCGTGACGGGCCTGGATCGCAGCAGTCGCAAGCTCGTCACCAACAAGGGGGAGATCGACTACGACTACCTTGTGGTGGCGCCCGGCATCGACTACGACTTCGAGAAGATCGGGGTGAAGGATCCCGAAACCGCACTGGCCTTGCACCAGACCTACCCCGGCGGATTTACCCAAAGCACCGAGCACGTATCCATCCGCCGGAAAGTGCGCGAATTTGAAGGCGGGCTGTTCCTGCAGAGCGTGCCTTCGGGCAACTATCGCTGCCTGCCGGCGCCGTACGAGCGCGCCTGCATGATCGCGTCGGTGATCAAGAAGAACAAACTCAAAGGCAAGGTGCTGATACTGGATGCCAACCCCGAGATCACCATCAAGGCGCCCGGCTTCCATGCCGCGTTCGACGAACTCTACAAGGGCATCATCGAGTACCGGCCCTCGACCGCCATCACCGGCGTGGAGGTTGGTGGGAAGCAGGTGCATACCGACTTCGACTCCATCAAATTCGATGACGCCGCGATTTACGCGAACGTGCGCGGCGCCATCCTGATCGAACAACTCGGCTTGATGGCACCATCGAGTCACAGCAACCAGAAAGAAGCCTATATCGATACGCGCTTCAACAATTACATCGGCGATGAACGCGTATATGTGACCGGCGACTCGCGTAACCAGCCCTATTCCAAGAGTGCCAACACCTCCAACACCGAAGGGCACAACGTGGCGAAAGTGCTGGCCGCGCGAGTGCAGGGCAAGGAGGTGCCCTGGGTTGCGCCGGAAACCATCTGCTACTCGATGGTCAATGCCGATCCGATGGAGGCCATCAGCGTTGACGCCGGCTACGACTACGATCCAGCGAAAGACCTGATCACCGGCTTCTCCAAGGCCACCAAGGTCTACAACGATCGCTCGACCGCGCGTGGCGTGGCCACGCTGGAATGGGCGCGCGGGATCTATCGCGACCTGTTTCTGGCGTGAACCTGCGGCCGCCGTTGGCTTTGACGGCGGCTTTTTGAGAGGAGTTCCCATGGATCGTCGCCAATTCGTCCAGATCTGTGCCGGAGCCGCCGCAACGCTCACCAGCAGCGCGTTGCCTGCCCTTGTCGTCGGCATGCAGAACTACCCCCAAGTCAGACTGGTTGACGCTCAAGGCGTCGCACTCAAGGCGTCAGCGCTGGTCACGGATCAAGCGTATTTGTTTCACTACCCGTTTCGGGCCGTGCCGTGCTTTCTGATCAACCTGGGCAAAGCCAGTGGCACGGCGCGGACGCTCAGCGGCGAAGAGGGCGACTATGGCTGGTCCGGCGGCGCGGGGAAGCAGCACAACCTGGTTGCCTACGTTGCCATCTGCACCCATCAACTGAGCTATCCGAGCAAGGCCACCAGCGTCATTCGTTACGCCGCCGACGGCAGTGAACTGGCGAGCAAGCCGGGGATGATTGTCTGCTGTGCGCACGGCAGCGTGTTCGATCCCGCCGATGGCGCGCAAAAGGTCAGCGGACCCGCCGAGCAACCGCTCATCCCCGTCGGTCTGGAGGTCGATCCACACAGCGATAGTCTGTACGCCACCGGTGTCGACACGACTCGACTGATCGAGCGCTTCTTCAAGGCGTACAAGCCCGACCTGATTACGGACTACGGGCACGGAGGCTATCGAGTGCCCGTTGGCGATACCACCACAACCGTGTTGTTGAACCAGTACAGTCAGGTCGTTCCAAATTGCTGATGCCCACCTGCCTGGCGCGGCATCGGACCCTCGGCTCACCGCCAGCGCAGTGCACCGAGGCCAAGCGCCATGGAGCGTCAAGTCTTTGGCAGGCAACCGTCAGCAAAACCCTGGCGCCGCACATTGCAATCCATACAGCCGCACTACACTCATTTGCACACGCGTCCGCAACTGATCGAGCCATGTTCCTGACAAATTTTTACGCGCCCGGGTTGCCTTCTCCCTGTCGATCCGGCTTGGTTCAAGTGCTGTGGGTGCCATTTTTCCGCTCGGCACGCAGGGTGACCTGCAACGGCACTGGCGCCCTGGTTGCACGTCCCGGGTGGTCCGCGTAATGGACGATCTGATCAGCGTGGCCGAAGCCCAGGACCGAATCAGTCGACACATGCCGGTGTTCGCCAGTGAGCGGGTCGCCCTGGACCGCGCAACAGGTCGCGTGCTGCGCCAGGCCGTGCACGCAGAGCGTGATCAGCCGCCGTTTGATCGGGTGATGATGGACGGCATTGCGATTGCCGCGAATCATGCATCGTTACGCGGCTTTCTCCCGGTTGCGCAACAGTACGCCGGCATGACCAGTCAGCCGCTTGACGATCCAACTCACTGCATCGAAGTCAGCACTGGCGCGATGTTGCCGCGCGGTGCGCACGTCATCATTCCGATTGAACGGACGCGGCGCGATGGTGAGCGCTTTGTGCTGGCCGAAGGCTACGCGCCAAAGCCGGGGCAGTTCATCCACCCGCGCGGCACTGACTGTCACCAGGGCGATTTGTTGCTGGAACCCGGTATTCGCCTTGGCGCAACCGCGATCGCGGTGCTGGCCGCCAATGGCGTGGCCGAAGTCGAGGTGGCGACCGTGCCATCCATAGCCATCATCGCCACCGGTGACGAACTGGCTGGCGTGGATCAGGCGCTGGCGGAAGGACAGATCCGGCGTTCGAATGACCGCGCGTTGGCTGCGGCGCTGTACTCACGTGGCTTCGACAACCTGCACCTCAGCACCGTCGCCGACGACTTGGTCGCTACTACGCAGACCCTGGCCGAGCTGCTGCGGACGCACCAGGTGTTGGTGTTGTCAGGTGGGGTATCCATGGGCCAGCACGATTTTGTGCCCGAGGCCTTGCGTGCGCTGGGCGTGCGCAAGGTATTCCACGGCATTGCCCAGCGTCCAGGCAAGCCGATGTGGTTCGGCGTGGGAGAAGCAGGACAAGTCGTGTTTGCGTTGCCCGGCAATCCACTCTCGGCGCTGGTTTGCGCGTTCCGCCACGTACTTCCCGCGCTGCACCGCGCAACCGGGCTGTGCCTTCCGCCGGCCATGCAGGTGAGCATCGCGGACGCAGTCACCACGCACCCTGGGCTGACCTGCTTTGTCCCCGTCCAGGTGCATCATGACGAACGCGGCTGCGCGCGCGCGCAGCCAATGCCCGTGGGGACGTCGGGTGATTTCTCCCGCTTGCCAAACACGCATGGCTTTGTGCAGTTGCCACCCGGAGCCATCGCGGGCGCGGGCAGCATCGTTGGCTTCTATCCGTGGCAAGTCGAATGAATGCGTCGACCGACATTGCCGAACCAACTGCGGCGGGCCAGCCCGTGCTGGACACGCTTGGCCGGCCACTGCACGACCTGCGCATTTCGGTCACGGACCGCTGCAACTTCCGCTGCCCGTACTGCATGCCCGAGGCCATCTACGGCGAGAAATTCAAGTTTCTGGGCAAGGGTCAGCAACTCAGCTTCGACGAAATCGAGCGCCTGTGTAGGCTGGCTGCATCGCTCGGCGTAGGCAAACTGCGCCTAACCGGTGGCGAGCCATTGTTACGCCCGCACCTGGCGGAACTGGTAACGCGTTTGCGCGGTATAGACGGCATTGTCGATCTGGCACTGACCACCAACGGCGTGCTGCTGGCGCGGCAGGCGCAGGAACTGCGCGACGCCGGACTCGATCGCGTCACCATCAGCCTGGACACGCTGGACCCTGCCGTGTTCCACCGAATGAGCGGTAATCGCGGTGCATTGGAAGACGTGCTGACCGGTATCGAAGCGGCGCAAGCTGCCAAGTTCCCGGGCGGCATCAAGCTCAATACGGTGGTGCAGCGCGGCATCAACGAACACACCGTGCTTGATCTGATCGAGCGCTTCCGGCATACCGCGATCATTCCGCGCTTCATTGAATACATGGATGTCGGCAACCGCAATGGCTGGACCGAAGACGCCGTAGTGCCCTCCAGCGAACTGCTCGCCATGATCGACGCGCGCTGGCCAGTCGAGCCGGTACCAGCGCATCAACGCGGGGAAGTAGCCACCCGCTTGCGCTTCCGCGATGGCGGCGGCGAAATCGGTATGATCTCCTCCATCAGCAAACCGTTCTGCGGCGACTGCACGCGCGCTCGACTCGGTTCAGACGGCCAGCTCTATACCTGCCTGTTCGCGACGCACGGCACCGATTTGCGCACGCCGTTGCGCGACGGCAGCAGCGACGAACAATTGCTCGAGCGGCTGCGTGAAGTGTGGCGCGACCGCAGCGATCGTTACAGTGAGAAGCGAGCGGAGCTGCGCAAGAGCCGCTCCGCAGAAAAGATCGAGATGCACTACGTTGGAGGTTAGTCACGTGTTATCCCATGTGGATGAAAACCAGCAGCCACACATGGTGGATGTTGGCGCCAAGGCCGTGACTCGACGCACAGCATCGGCGCGCGCGACGGTAACGTTTCCGGCCGAGGTCGCCGCGCAATTGCATGCTGCCGGCTACGTCACCCCCAAGGGCGCGGTGTTCACCGTGGCCAATATCGCCGGGGTGATGGGCGCGAAGAACACCTCCCAGTTGATCCCGCTTTGCCATCCCTTGAGTCTGGATCGTTGTGACGTTGCAATTCATATGGATGGCCAAATCGCAACCGTGGACTGCACCGTATCGTGCCGCGGCAGCACCGGTGTGGAAATGGAAGCACTCACCGGGGCCAGCATTGCGGCACTGACTATCTACGACATGTGCAAAGCCTTGTCGCACGATATTGTCATTGGCCAGGTTCGCCTGTTGCAGAAGAGCGGCGGCAAGCATGACTTCGGTACCAACGACGGAGCGTCGGCATGAACGCCCGTGCCGAACTCACTGCCCCGCCCATCTATGGCTTGCTGTTGTCCGGCGGTCGCAGCCGCCGCATGCAACGCGACAAGGCGCAGCTCGCTTACGCTGGTGAGCCACAGTTGCAGCGCGCGTGGCGCCTGCTTGAAGCGGTCACGACGCGCGCATTTGTCTCGCTGCGCGCTGACCAATGCAACCACCCGCTACGCAGCAACCTGCCGCAAATGGTGGACACCTACGACGCCATCGGCCCGACTGCCGGCATCCTGTCCGCGCAGGCCACCTACCCGGAGGTCACCTGGTTGGTGCTGGCTTGCGACCTGCCGCTGTTGGACGCGGAAACCCTGCACGTGCTACTCGACGCACGTGATCCAAGCGCCGACGCCACCGCATTTTGCAGCCGCTTTGACGGCTTGCCCGAGCCCTTGTGCGCGCTGTGGGAACCCTCCAGCCATGCACTGCTGGAGCAGCGTTACGCGGCTGCCAGCTACTGCCCGCGCAAGGCGCTGATCCTGTTGCGCAGCAAGTTGCTGCCAGCACCGGGCATGGCGCTGGACAATATCAACACACCGGAGGAGTTTTCCGAGATGCAACGCCGGATCGGTTCATGACCACGGTCACCTTGATGTACTACGCGCAATTGCGCGAACAGGCAGGTACCAGCACCGAGCAGCTGAGCACCGATGCTCGATCGCTGAGTGAGCTGTATGCGGAGCTGCGTGCACGACATGGTTTCTCGTTGGCCGCGGAGTCGCTGAAGGTCGCCGTCAACACGCGCTTCAGTGATTGGGACCACGTCTTGAATGAACACGACACCATCGTGTTCATTCCTCCGGTCGCTGGCGGATGAGCGGCTTTCGCCTCAGCGCTCAGCCGGTCGATATCTTTGAATTGCGGGACGCACTGCGGAATTCCGGCAGTGGTGGCTTTTGCAGCTTCGAAGGCTGGGTGCGCGACTCCAATGAAGGAAAGAAAGTCAGCGGGCTGGAGTACGAGGCGTACGCCGAGCTGGCGCTGAGCGAAGGCGCGGCCATTGTCGAGGAAGCCAAGGCCCGATTTGACATCCTGACCGTGCAGTCTGTGCATTGCACCGGCAACCTGAAAGTCGGCGACCTTGCGGTGTGGGTCGGGGTGTCGGCGGCACACCGTGATCACGCGTTTCGCGCGTGCCGCTACATCATCGACGAGATCAAGCTGCGCCTGCCGATCTGGAAAAAAGAACACTACCTGGACGGCGCGACCGCGTGGGTCGCTTGCTCACACAGCGGGAGCGCACACGAAGCCGAACCGTTCCACATCCACGCGCAGCATCAACATCACGCTGGTCAACCTCAGACCCAGGAGTGGGGCAAGTCGACGGTGCGGGAATCTCTGGTTTTCACGCCCGACTATTCGCGCCAGATCCGGCTGCGCGAAGTGGGTGAAGCCGGACAGGCGAAGCTGCGTGCCGCCCGCGTGCTGGTTATCGGCGCCGGTGGACTGGGGTGCCCGGTGCTGTCTTACCTGGCCGGCGCCGGCATCGGCACGCTTGGCATCATTGATCCCGACCGCCTCGACACCAGCAACTTGCAACGACAAACGATGTTTGCTGCAGCCGACGTCGGCGAGCGCAAGGTGGATCTGGTCGCCCGACGTATCGCCGCGCTCAACCCGAGCATCACCGTACATACGCGCGATCAACCCCTACGTGCCGACGACGCAGCGGAGGTGTTCGCCGAGTACGACTTGGTCGTGGAGTGCACCGACAACATGGCCAGTCGCTATCTGTGCAACGACGCGGCGCTACTTGCCGGCACGCCACTGATTCTCGCCAGCGTGTACCAATATGAAGGTCAGTTGCAGGTAGTCAGTGCGCAGCCGGGTGAACCATGCCTGCGCTGCCTGTGGCCCGAGCCGCCGGCACCCGGCATCACGGCTAGCTGCAACGACGCTGGCGTACTGGGCCCAGTGCCCGGCGTACTCGGTGCCATGCAGGCGATCGAAGCCCTCAAGCTGCTGCTGAATTTGGGTCATCCCGATCACGCCTTGTTGCTGATAAACCTGCTTGATGGGACCAGCCAGCGCTTGCCCATTGATCCGGCGCGCGGCTGCGAAATGCATGGCGGCTGTGCCGCTGTAGCGCGGCGAGAGATGACCCGGGCACTGAGTGAAATCAGCGTGGACCTCAGCTTTGCCAGCCTGGACGATGCGATTGCGGCCGGCTACGCTGTGATTGATCTGCGCGGAGCAGACGAGATCGCGCGGCGACCCATCAGCGCACCGTCACGGCCGATCCCCGCCGCAGAAATCACCGCGCGGCTCGACGAACTCGGTAATGCTCGCACTCTGCTTGTGTGCGGCGGCGGCCAGCGCAGTGCGGCGGCGGCTCGTGCCTTGCGCGCACGGGGCGCGAGCCATGTGTATTCGCTCGCGGGCGGTCTTGCTGCATTGCGCCCGCAGCGCAATCACGGTCATCGTTGAGGTGGGTGTTGCAGCGTGACTGGCGGCACACTCAATGCAGCCGGATAACCGATGTTGGCTTCTCGTTGTTCGTCTGTCCTCAGTGCCACACATCGGAAAGGGGTCGACATGTGGAACTTCTCGCACAAGTGCTCAACACCTGACAGCGTATCGGTGCCGAGATCACCGCGCGCGGATCACCGTGCGCAGGTTTTGCGCCTCATCGTGCTGACGACGTTGCTGGCAATCGCCCCAGCTCTTGCTTGCGCCGCCGAGGCGCGCGTGGCCGTGGCGGCAAATTTCAGCGCGGTGGCCCAACGTCTGGCGCAGCAATATCAGCAACAGTCCGGCAACCAGATTAGGCTGAGCAGTGCCTCGACCGGGAGCCTGTACGCGCAGATCACTCAAGGCGCGCCATTCGATGTGTTTCTGTCGGCCGACGCCAGCACGCCGCAGCGGCTGGTGCAGGAAGGGTTCGCGGTACGCGCGTCACTGTTCACTTACGCTACCGGGCGACTGGCGCTGTGGAGTCGGCAGCCCGACAAAGTAGTCGATGGCGAGGCGCTGCTGCGCAGTGGCAAGTTCAAGAACCTCGCCATCGCCAATCCGCAACTGGCACCATACGGCGCGGCAGCACGCGAGGTGCTGCAACATCTCGACCGCTGGGATGTAGTGCAAGCCAAGTTGGTGATCGGTGAAAACGTCGGACAGGGGACGCAGTTCGTGCTCACCGGTAACGCCGAGGTGGGTTTGCTGCCGCTGTCGCTGACGCTGGCCGCGCAACGCCAGGTGGGCGGATCATTCTGGCCCGTGCCACAGGCGTGGCATCGGCCCATCAGACAGTGCGCCGTCCTGCTCACACGCGGCCGCGAGAACGTAGCTGCCAAGGGGTTCTTGAAATATCTGGCAAGCGACGCGGCCCGGCAGCTTGTTCGCGAGCAAGGTTATGACTGACTGGCGCTACCGCAGATGAGTCCGACACTGGCCGCCATTGTTGTCACCCTCAAGCTGGCCGGGCTGACGACGCTTATTTTATTGATATTGTGCCTGCCGCTGGCTTGGTGGTTGGCGCGTACGCGCTCGGCGTGGCGGATTCCACTCGGTGCGTTGTTGACTTTGCCGATGGTCTTGCCGCCGACCGTGCTCGGTTTCTATCTGCTGATCGGCATGGGGCCACATGGTCCGATCGGATGGCTCACCGGCGCGCTCGGCAGGGACACGCTGGCCTTCAGTTTTAGCGGCCTGCTGCTGGCCTCGGTGCTGTACTCACTGCCGTTCGTTGTCCACCCGCTGCAGGCTGGTTTTGCCGCCATCGATCCGCGCACACTGGACGCCGCCGCGACCTTGGGCGCCGCGCCCGTGGATCGCTTCTTTTCGGTGGTGCTGCCGCTGTCACGACCGGCGATTCGAACGGCGACCTTGCTTGGCTTCGCGCATACCGTCGGCGAGTTCGGCGTGGTGTTGATGGTCGGCGGCAACATCGACGGCAAGACGCGCGTGTTGTCCGTGCTGTTGTATGACCAGGTCGAGGCGATGGCTTACGGCGACGCGCACCAACTGGCCGCAGGACTGCTGCTGTTTTCGTTTGCGTTGCTGCTGCTGATGCAGTGGCTGGGTCGATCCACGGCGTTGGCGCGATGACGGATCGCGACCAGCCCATTGAAGTAAAAATACGCCACCAGCGCGGCAGCTTTTTGCTTGAGGTCGCACTGCAGTTGCCAGCGACGGGAACAAGCGTGGTGTTCGGCCCGTCTGGGTCCGGCAAAAGCACGCTGTTGCGCGTCATTGCCGGGCTGGAAGCTGGCGCGTCGGGTCTCATTCGCGTAAGCGGCCAGACGTGGCTCGATACGCGCATCGCGGTGCCGGTATATCAACGTCATGTTGGCATGGTCTTTCAGCATTCCGCCCTGCTGCCCCATCTGTCCGTGCACGACAATCTGCGTTACGGCTGGCGGCGCGGCGGTGGCGATGCGGCGTTGCTGCAAAAGTGGATCGACCGGCTTGGCCTCGAGCCGTTACTGCCGCGTCGCCCGAACACACTTGCCGGCGGCGAGATGCAACGCGTCGCGCTCGCCCGTGCCCTTGTCTCGCGGCCACGCTGGCTGTTGCTGGACGAACCCTTGAGCGCGCTGGACGAGCCGCGTCGCGCGGAAATTCTGCCGTATCTTGAGGCGATCAAGCGCGATACCGACATTCCCCTGCTTTACGTTTCCCATTCAGTCGAGGAAGTCGTACGACTGGCGGATCATTTGGTCCTGCTCGACGACGGACGGGTCGCTGCGTCCGGACCGGCGCTGGCATTGCTCAACTCGGCGAACTCGCCGCTGGCGCTGCGCGAAGACGGTGGTGTCGTGCTGTCCGCCAGGGTGCGCGATCAAGATGCCAGCGGCCTGTTGTCTCTGGTCGCTGGGGAATTCGACCTGCGCGCGCACGGCCCAAGAATGTTGCCCGGCAGCGTAGTGCGCGTGCGCATACAGGCGCGCGATGTCAGCCTCGCGCTGAGTAGACACACCGACACCAGCGTGCTCAACATCTTGCCGGCAACCGTGGAGACGTTGTCGTCCATTTTCGGCGGGCAGATGCAAGTGCGCCTCGATGTGGCCGGGACGTCCTTGCTCGCGCGGATCTCACAACAGTCTGCCGATCGGCTCGGGCTGCAACCTGGAGTACCCGTCTGGGCCCAGATAAAAGCCGTCGCGTTGCTGGTGTAGCGATCACGGCCGTGGTGTGACGCGCGTTGGTGTTGGAGCTTCCTGCGCGGGTGTCGTGGCGGCGGGCGCCGGCCATCGCTTAGATGGCGTAGCCCGAATCACTCTCCCTCAACGTCACTCACGTTCGACTTGTTGGCGTGCGTTGTAACCTCTTGCCGAAACAAACATAAGCTACGATATAGTTGCCTTGACAATTATACTTCCGGCAATGGAATGCACGACATGAAGGAGTCCGAGATCCCCGCGAACCCACCCCAGCGGCGGCCCCCAGCTGCGCCCAGTCTCGGCATGCTGCTGGGCATGGTGCGTTCTGAAATGGTGCGTGCGATCGAGGCCGAACTGGCCGATCAGGGACTGGAGCTCAGCTTCACCCAGTTCCTTATCCTCAAGAAAGCGCAGCAACTGGGTCCGGCATCCGCCACTGAACTCGCCCGCGCGGTCGAGCTCGACGGCGGCGCGATGACGCGCCAGCTGGATCAACTCGAGCGCAAGGGCTATTTGAGCCGCACGCCAGACACGCAGGATCGACGCGCACTACGGATCGCGCTCACCGATGCAGGCAAGCAAGTGTGGCGGAACTCGGCGTCCGTCTGCCACGAGGGCGTGATGAACGCAGCCCAGAGTTCGCTGGACGCTACCGAGCAGGCCCAACTGTATGACTATCTGAGCCGCGTGTTGCGCGCACTGCGCGCATTGCGCGACAAATCATGAACCTTGTCCGATCGACCCTCAGGCGCCGGCACTTGCTCGCGGCCACGTCCGTACTGAGCCTCGTCCTCGGCGCTTGCGCCAACAACGGTGGCATCCATCCGCACGGCGCGCCGATCGATCCGGCGACCCTGCAAACCGCACACAGCCTCGGCGCTGGCGACAGCCATGCAGTGCATGCAGCACATGCAGCGTGGCCCGGCACCGACTGGTGGACCGGGCTCGGCGATCCGCAGCTCGATGCCCTGATCAGCGAAGCGTTGCAGGACAGTCCGCAGCTCGCGGTGGCCGACGCCCGCGCACGGGCCGCACAGGCCGAAGCGGGCGTTGCCGACGCCGCTCGCGGCCCCAGCGTGAACGCCGGCGCCAGTGTCTCCGGCGCGCGCCTCCCCGCCGCGGTCGTGCGGTCCGACAGTGGTGGCCACTTCAATGCGTCGAAGTACGCCTATGCCAGCTTCAAATGGGGGCTGGACGTGTGGGGCGGCAAGCGCGCCGCGTGGCAGGCCGCAGTGGGTACCTCGCGTGCTGCCGAAGTCGACGCGCGCGCCACCCGCGTCGAGCTGTCCGGCAACGTCACGCGTGCCTATGCGCAACTCGGTTATGCCTTCGACCAGCAGGATCTGGCCGCCGGCGAACTGCAGCGCGGGCAGCAGTCACGCATGCTCACCGCGCAGCGCGTAGCTGCCGGTATCGACAACCAGATCGTGCTGAAACAGGCCGACGGTGAAGTGGCCACGGCCGAACAGGACGTTGCCCTGGCCGCGCGTGCGGTCGCCGCCGCGCGTTCGGCGCTGTCCGTGTTGCTGGGCAAGGGTCCGGACCGCGGCGCCACGATTACCCGGCCGCGCCTGCTCACCCCTACCGACGTGGCGGTGCCGGACAACCTACCGCTGGGGCTGATCGGCCATCGCGCCGATCTGGTGGCAGCGCGCTGGCGTGTCGAGGCAGCAGGCAATGACATCAGCGCGGCCAAGACCGCGTTCCTGCCCGATATCAGCATTGGCGCCATGGCGGGCGTGATTCGCCTCGGTAGCGGCAGCCCGTTCACTCTGCCGTCGCGCTTCTACCAGATCGCCCCCTCGATGAGCCTGCCGATCTTCGCGGATGGCCGCCTGCGCGGCAATCTTGCCGGCAAGGATGCGCAATACGATCTCGCCGTAGCGCAGTACAACCAGACTCTGGTCGGCGCGGTGAACGAAGTCACCGATGATCTGTCGGCGCTGCAATCGCTGCGGCAGCAGATCGCCGCGCAGCAACGCGCGCAGGCCGCCGCCAACGACGCTTGGGATCTGGCGCTGGAACGCTACAAGGCCGGCATCGGCAGCTACCTGGAAGCGCTCAGCGTGCGACAGCAATTGCTGCTCGCCAACCGCGGACTGGCCGCCCTGCAGGCACAACAGGTCGACCGTTCGGTGCAACTGATCCAGGCGCTCGGTGGCGCTTATCGCCCGGAAAGTTTGCCCGCGCGTGATGGCTCCCCCGCGCCGGTCGGGGCAACCACGGCCTCGTCCTCGACCCACGCCCATTCCTGAGGCAGGTTCCATGTCCGCTCAACCCACCCCTGAGGCCAACGACGACCAGGCCGAGGCCGGCAAGATCGCGCCGGCACCGAAAAGATCGCGTCGCTTCCTGCTGCGCCTGCTCGGCGGCGTCGTGCTGCTGGCCGCGATTGGCTGGGGGGCGTGGTATTTCCTCGACGGGCGCTGGTACGAAAGTACCGATGACGCCTACATCAATGGCAACGTGGTGCAGATCACGCCGCAAATTGCCGGCACCGTGGTCAGCATCGGCGCCGACGATGGCGATTTCGTGCATGCCGGTGCCGTGCTGGTGCAGCTCGATCCCAGCGATGCCGATGTGGCGCTGGCCGCAGCCAAGGCGAACCTGGCCAACACCGTGCGCAAAGTGCGCGGCCTGTACTCCAGCGTCAACGGCGCGCAAGCCGATGTGGCCGCGCGCAAGACGGCTGTGGACAAGGCGCGCGCCGACTACCACCGCCGCGTCGCACTGGCCAAGTCCGGCGCGATCTCCAGCGAGGAATTGGCGCACGCCAGCGACGCGCTGACGACCGCCGAAAGCGGACTCATTGGCGCGCAGCAGCAGTACCAGACCAGCAAGGTGCTGGTCGACGACACCGAGGTTGCTTCGCACCCGGACGTGCAGGCGGCGGCGGCCAAACTACGTGCGGCATTTCTCAACGATGCGCGCGCAACCCTGGTTGCGCCGGTGGGCGGCTATGTGGCCAAACGCTCCGTACAGGTCGGGCAGCGCGTGACGCCGGGCGCAGCACTGATGGCGGTAGTGCCGCTGGGAGGCGTGTGGATTGATGCCAACTTCAAGGAGACCCAGCTCACGCACATGCGTATCGGGCAGCCGGTGGAAATCGAATCGGACGTCTATCGTGGCGCAGTGAAGTACGCCGGCACGGTGGCAAGCCTGGGGGTCGGCACCGGCAGCGCGTTTTCGCTGTTGCCGGCGCAGAACGCCACCGGCAACTGGATCAAGATCGTGCAACGCATTCCCGTGCGCATCGTGTTCGACGACCCGTTGCAATTGAAAAAGC
>CAJDVT010000021.1_pt1 | contig 34821 bp, 28 predicted proteins | sample 7391411 | NCBI WGS metagenome assembly CAJDVT01 (sample SAMEA7055698, study PRJEB34461) | soil metagenome | biome: terrestrial ecosystem; feature: Peninsula; material: soil | place: Antarctica | collected 2016 | reverse complement strand
CGGCCAAATCATGCATGATCTGCTGGATCCGGCAGCGCTGGATGACTGGCCAGCATTCACCGCAAGCTGGAACGACCTGGCGCCTGACACGTATCTGGCTGCCAGCGGGCGCCACCGTCGTCGTCGCCACGCCACGTTTGCCGCCGAAGCGGCCGGGGAAGTGCAACTTCAACCACCTCAGCCGCACTACCAGAGCCGGCACTACAACCACCTCCAGGGCGGCATTCAGCGTTGGTTTGAACCGGTGCTGCCGGCCATTGCCAACAGCCACAGCCTGCGGCGCATCCTCGCGTTCTGCCATGAAACGTTTGGCGCGCTCGCCCCGGCCACGGGCCACTGGCATATCGAGGTGCACCAGTTCCGCATCGAGGCGCGTGCTGGTGAGGCGGGCGAACCCACGCCCGAGGGCATCCATCGTGACGGTGTCGACTACGTGCTGGTGCTGTTGATCGACCGCGAGAATATCGAAAGCGGCACAACGACGATCCACGCCCTGGACCGCCGCCTGCTCGACACTTTCACGCTGACCCATCCACTGGATGCCGCGTTGGTGGAGGATGCACGGGTGCTCCATGGCGTCACCCCGGTCACACCGCTGAACCCGGCACAGGCCGCCCATCGAGACGTGCTCGTCGTGACGTTCCGTGCGGCCGACGCGAGTCCGCAGCGCTAGATCGCAAGCAGCTACAAACGCCTCATCTTTGTTACGTCCCGGTCCGCCGTTCTCTCCCGGCTCAGGCGTGTCGCCAGGCGGTCAGCGCCGTGTCAACGTTTCGCAGGTGCAACCAATGACGCAGTCTCCCCCGCGGTTGTCGCAACCCGAGGCGGCGCACTGGCGACGCCGGCACAGGGCTGCGACACTGCACTGCAGGCAGCATTGACCTCACGCCAACTGACCCGGGAGCCGCCGTGCCCATCGCCGCCAACGTCGCGATTGCAATCATCGCGCTCCTGCACCTGTGGTTCCTGATCCTGGAGATGTTCCTGTGGACCAAATCCGCTGGTCGCCGTGCGTTCGGCTTCAGCCATGAATTTGCGACGCAAACCAAGGCGTTGGCGGCAAATCAGGGGCTGTACAACGGCTTCCTCGCCGCGGGACTGATCTGGGGCCTGAGCCTTGGCGACACCGGCTTCAACGTGAAAGTGTTCTTCCTCGTCTGCGTGCTGGTAGCGGGCATCTTCGGCGGGTTGACCGCGAGTCGGAAGATTCTGTGGATCCAGGCGCTGCCGGCAGCGATCGCCTTGTTGCTCACGCTGCTGGGCTGATAGCTCAGTACCCTCGCGCTCGCGCCGGTCAACTGCGCGTTGCCACGCGGGCAGATGGACCCGCCATCCGGTATCGCGCAAACCATGAATCCACGCTTCAGCGCACGATGGCGGCGCTGGCAGTACGATCAACGATCGGCGACAACAGCGAACGCTGCATATTGAAAATGTCCCCAGCCGATGGCACTTGAACTGTGCGTCCCGCGCTCACCGCAGCGCCCTTGAATGGAACTTCACTCGTGGCTCGCCAAAAACCGCTTACCCGCTATCGCAACATCGGCATCATCGCCCATATCGACGCTGGCAAGACCACCACGACTGAGCGCGTGTTGTACTACACGGGCAAGAAACACCAGATCGTCAACACGCACGACACCAAGGACGGCAAGGGTTCCACCACCACCGATTACATGGAGCAAGAGCGCAAGCGCGGGATCACCATCCAGTCGGCGGCGGTTACCACCGAATGGCGCGACCATCGCATCAATCTGATCGACACCCCCGGTCACGTCGACTTCACCATCGAGGTAAACCGTTCGCTGCGCGTCCTGGACGGTGCCGTGGTGGTCTTTGATGGCGTCGCCGGGGTCGAGCCGCAAACGGAAACCAACTGGCGTCTGGCCGATCAGTATCACGTCCCGCGTCTGTGCTACATCAACAAGATGGATCGGGTTGGAGCGAACTTCGCATACTGCGTGAAAGGCATCCGCGAGCGCCTGGCCAGGCACGCGTTGCTGTGCCAGATTCCGTTGGGCAGCAGCGACGAGTTTTGCGGCATGGCCGACCTGGTCGCCGGCGTCGGCTACATCTGGGACTCCGAGGACAAGGACAGCAAGTGGGACACGGTGCCGCTGGAGCACCTCGCCGAGCGTCTGCATTTCACCTCCGACGCTGATAACGAGTGGATCGCCAACTTGCCGACGTTGCGCCAGGAGATGCTGGAAACTGCGCTGGCACTGGATGATGACGGCTTCGAGCGCCTGCTGAACACCGGCGAGTTTGATCCCGAGTTGCTCAAGCACTGTATCCGCCGCGGTACCGTGACCGGCAAGCTGGTGCCGGTTTTGTGCGGCTCGTCATACAAGAACAAGGGCGTGCAACAACTACTGGACGCGGTGGTCGACTACCTGCCCTACCCCGGCGAGAACGGCGGCATCGCGACGGTCGACGAAGACGGCAAGGTCATCGGCGAACAACCGGTCAGCGATGACGCTCCGGCGCGCGCACTGGCGTTCAAGGTGATCAACGACCAGTTCGGCACGCTGACGTTTTGCCGCGTTTATTCGGGTGTCATCAAGAAGGGCGATACCCTGCTCAACGTTACCCGCGGCAAGAAAGAGCGCATCGGCCGCATTGTTGAAGTACAGGCTGATCACACCCGCGAAATCGATGAAACCCGCGCCGGCGACATCTGTGCATTCGTCTCGATGAAAGAAACCGAAACGGGTGATTCGCTGTCCGACCCGGCACACCCGGCGCTGCTCGAGCGCATGCGTTTCCCCGACCCGGTCATCAGCGTATCAGTGGAGCCGAAGACGCGCGACGACGTCGACAAACTGTCCATCGCGCTCTACAAAATGGTCAAGGCCGACCCGTCCCTGCGTCTGCAGGTGGACCAGGAAACCGGGCAGACCGTGCTCATGGGCATGGGCGAACTGCACCTGGAAGTCACGGTCGACCGCATGCGCACCGAGCTGGGCGTGGACGCGGTCATGGGCAAGCCCAAGGTCAGCTTCCGCGAAGCGTTCGGGCAGACCGTCGAGCACACCTACACGCACAAGAAGCAGTCCGGCGGCTCGGGGCAGTTTGCCGAGGTCACGATGATTTTCGAACCCATGCCTGAAGGTAGCGGCGCGGTGTTTGCCGACGAAGTCGTCGGTGGCCGGGTGCCGCGTGAATACATTCCGGCGGTCGAGCACGCGGTCCTGACCGAGGCCCACGAAGGGCAGATTGCCGGCTACGAAGTGGTCGATTTCAAGGCACGCCTGATCGACGGCAAATACCACGACGTGGACTCGTCGACGCTGGCGTTCGAGATCGCCGGACGGCACTGTTTCCGCGAAGCACAAAAGCTGAGCCAGCCGAAGCTGCTGGAGCCGATCATGCGCCTGGAAGTGGTGGTGGACGCAGACTATCTCGGCGATGTCATCGGCGACATGAACCGGCGCCGCGGCAGCGTCAGCGACCAGGGTCAGAAAGGCACGTCCGCCTCGGTGCACGGCTTCGTGCCACTGGCGGAAATGTTCGGCTACATCAACTTCCTGCGCTCGGCCACGCGCGGCCGCGGCACGTTCACCATGGAGTTCGACCACTACGAAGTCGTGCCGGCCAACATGGTTGAGCAGTTGATGAAGAAGGAGGCGAAATAGTTCAGCTATGCACCTGAGTGCCGATGCTCGGCACTCAGGTGCATAGGTGCTCGTACAAGATGGTGGCGCCCACGCCCATCAGAATGACGCCGCCCAGCAGCTCGGCGTGCTTGCCGACCACTGCGCCCAGGGCATGGCCGAGCATGATTCCCAGGGTGACCATCACCAGCGTACACAAGCCGATGACTACCGCCACCACGGCGATCGAAATGTCGACAAATGCGAGGCCGACACCGACTGCTGCCGCATCAATGCTGGTGGCGATACCGGTCAGCGCAAGGTTGAGAACGCCGGGCTGTTTGCGCTCAGCAACGATGACCGCTGTCGCCTCCGCTCGGGTGCTGTTCCAGATCATGTGCAGGCCCAACGCCGCCAGCAAGCCAAACGCGATCCAGTGATCCCAGGCCTGAATGTAATTTGCGGCGCCGCGGCCGAGCAGCCAGCCGACCAGCGGGGTGATGCCCTCGATAATGCCGAAGATCAGCCCGGCCCGTAGTGCCTGCCCAAGCTGCGGCTTGCTCATCGCCGCACCCTTGCCCAGCGCCGCAGCAAACGCGTCGGCGGACATGGCCAGACCAAGTAAAAGGATGGAAACAGGGTTCATGGATTGCCAGCACGGTCGGGCCAGGCGCAACGGAAGACAGCACGCCCGACCGGAGTGGTGCTGTCAAACCGTTGGTCTCGCCAACCAGGACTGGTGTCTGCACCACGGCAAACCTGCCGAGCATGTTGACGCAGACGCTTCGCTGGAACGAAGCCGGCTACTCCCCAAAGGAGGTGAAAGCGGCGGCACGCCGGCGCTGTCGTGCGGCAGGTTAGCAGACCTGAGCGTAGTAAAACTGCTTACCAACGCCGAAACCAATATCTCCCAGGGCAGCGCACATGTCTGAGTGTCAGGCATTTGCCGCGCACGCGCCCGATCGTTCCGACACCCGATCGTCACTTGAGGGAGGCCATACTCCAAGGCTGTCTCGACAGTTTGAACCGAGCACCAAGCGACCAATTTCTGCTGAGTTATGCTTGCTGCGCCTCCGCATACCTTCAGGTTCCACTATGGCATCGCAGGGAAAGCCCAGCGACACGCGGCCGCCGAAGTCCGGCAAACGCGGTGCCGCGAAGAACACACCTGGATCGGGCGTGGCCAGACCGCTCATCGTCGGCATTGGGGCGTCAGCCGGCGGGTTGGAAGCGTTCAAGTCGTTCTTTGCGAACATGCCATCCGACAGTGACATGGTATTTATCCTGGTGCAGCATCTGGCACCGGATCACACCAGTCTGTTGGCTGAACTGCTTGGCCGCACCACCAGCATGCCGGTGCGCGAGGCCGTGGATGGCGCGCGGGTTGAGCCGCGGCACGTGTACGTGATCCCGCCCAATGCCACACTGACGCTCGCTCAGCGCGTCCTGAAAGTAACCTCCCCTGCACCGCCGCGCGAGCACCGTTGGCCGATCAACACGTTCTTCACCTCACTGGCGCAGGACCAGGGTGATTGCGCGGTATGCGTGGTGCTGGCGGGCACTGGCAGCGATGGCTCGGAAGGTTTGCGCGTGGTGAAGGAACATGGGGGCTTGGCACTGGCCCAATCGGGCGTGGACGAGGTGGCGTTAAGCGGAATGCCCGCGAGTGCAGTGGCCACCGGCCTGGTCGATGCCGTATTGCCAGTAGAGGAGATGCCAGGACGTCTGCTCACTTACCAAAAGGATCTGCTCTCCGCACACCGGAGTCAGGATGGTGATGGCGTGCGCAAGGACGTGGGCCAGCATCTCCAAGCCATCTCCGAACTGGTGCGCACGGAAACCGGCCACGATTTCAGCCAGTACAAGGAAAAGACCCTCATGCGGCGCATCCAGCGCCGTATGCTGGTGGCGCAGACTGACACTGTCCCGAATTACATCGATTACCTGCGCGAACACACCAGCGAGCGCGAGCTGTTGTTTCGCGAATTCCTGATCGGGGTGACTGAATTTTTCCGCGATCCGGCCGCATATGAGACGCTGCGGTCGATCGCGATACCATCCATCCTCGCCGACAAGGACCACTCCGACGAAGTGCGCGTGTGGGTTCCGGGGTGTGCCACGGGGGAGGAAGCCTATTCGATTGCCATCACCTTGCGCGAGGCGATGAATGGCGCGCGCGGGCCGAGGGTGAGGATCTTCGCTACCGACATCGATGACGTGGCGATTGCCCGCGCTCGTACCGGGCGCTTTCGTGCACCGCTCAGCGGTATCTCGCCGGAGCGGCAGGAACGCTGGTTCCGCCAGGACCAGAATGACTACTGTGTAGTCAAATCGATCCGTGACATGTGCATCTTTTCCCCGCACAGCGTCATCAAGGATCCCCCGTTCTCGCGCATGGACTTGGTGTCGTGCCGCAATCTGTTGATCTACCTAAACAGTGACCTGCAGGAACGCCTGCTGCAATCGTTCCACTACGCTTTGCGCTCCGGGGGCTTTTTGCTGCTGGGGCCGTCGGAGCGGCTGGGCGGGAGCGCCCGCTTGTTCAACGAGGTCGACAAGAAGCAACGGCTGTACATTCGCCGCGACGATGTGGGGGCGCCGGCGCGGCAAGTGGCTGAAACGCGCCGTTCGCGTCACTCGGAAACGACCTCGCACGTCGCGTCCCGCCAAATGGATGATTTGATCGACCAGCATGCCCGCCTCGCGCTGGAGCCTTGGTCGCCAGCGTACGTGGTGGTCGATGCCAACCATGAGGTGCTGCGCTTTGGCGGCGACACCCGACGCTATCTGGCGCCGTCCTCCGGCGTGGCCAGCCTCAACTTGTTCCAGTTGCTGGACAAATCCTTGCGCAGTGTCGTGCGCAGTGCCGTCATGCAGGCGTTTGCCAGTGGCCAGCCGGTGGTCCGCGACGATTCGCAACTGGCGTCGTCACACGACCGACCGCTACGCCTGATCGTGGAACCGCTGCCCTTGCCGGCGACGATGCAGCCAGGGGGCGAGGACCATGTACAGCTCTGCGTGGTGGCGTTTCAGCAACTGGAGAGTGCTCCGAGCGTGGTGCCCGCAGCTCCCGGCGCAGAAGTGGACAGTGCGGTCGGGCGCATTCAGGCACTCGAAAATGAACTGCGCGCCACGCGCATGCAATTGCAATCCACCATCAACCTGCATGAAACCGCCAGCGAGGATCTCAAATCAGCCGTTGAGGAATACCAATCCGTCAACGAGGAATTGCAGTCGGCCAACGAGGAACTGGAAACCTCTTCGGAGGAAATGCAGTCGATCAACGAAGAGCTGCAGACCGTCAACACCGAAGTCCAGAGCAAGAACGATGCGCTGAATCAGGTCAACAGCGACATCCGCAACCTGCTCGACAGTACCCATATCGCCACGCTGTTCCTCGATCGTGAGCTGCGCATCCGCAGTTACACCCCGGCGATGACCGACCTGTTTCACCTACGCGATGGCGACAAGGGTAGGCCGATCACGGAAATCGCGGCGCGCACAAACTACCCGCAGCTCAGAGAAGACGTCACCCGCGTGTTGCGGGAAACGACGGTAATCGAACGCATCCTGAGTGGGTCCGACGAAGACGTTACGTTCATCCTGCGTCTGCGTCCCTACGTGACCATCGACAACATCATCGACGGCGTGGTGCTGACGGGTGTGGACATCACCGACAACAACCAACGCTTGAACCGCGAGCACGCGCGCTCGGCTGCCATCGTGACCGCGTCGCCCGATGCCATCATCGGCCTCCTGCCCGATGACCGCATCATGAGCTGGAACCCGGCCGCCGAGCGCATCTTCGGGCTGCATGCCGCGCAGATGATTGGCCAATCGCTGCGCAAGCTGCTGCCACCAGAAGCCTCCAGCGAAGCACGGCAGTTTTTCACCAGCAAGGCGGAACGGGAGCTGTCATGTGAATTCGAAATGGTCTGGCAGCGGCCGGCAGGCGAGGCGGTGCCACTGGCGATGACTTACGCGCCGGTGCTGAGTAACAACGGCGCCCGCCGTCTGGTTGCCGGCCAATTGATTGCACGCGACATCACCGCGGACCGTCGCGCCAAGGACCACGCCAGGATGATGATGGGCGAGCTGAACCATCGGGTAAAGAACACGCTGGCCACCGTGCAGGCGATCGTGCTGCAGAGCGCGACAACCGCCCTCGATGTGCCGACTTTCAAGAACGATTTCCTCGCGCGCCTGATGGCGCTGTCGGACACTCACAATCTGCTGGCGAGCAGCGCGTGGGAGGGCGCCTCGCTCAGCGATATCGTCAAGCGTGAAGTGGGTCCGTGGCAGGATGACGCCACGACAGACCAGCCGCGTGTGCGGGTCAGCGGCGACGATATCCAGTTGCACCCGAAAGAGGCGCTGGTGCTAAGCATGGCGCTACACGAGTTGACGACGAATGCCGCCAAGTACGGGGCACTCTCTGTTCGCCCTGGTCAGGTTGCCGTCACGTGGTCGACACGCACGGTCCGGGATAGTCTCTGGCTGTCGCTGCAGTGGTCCGAGCGTGACGGGCCCACGGTCACGCAGCCCGAGCACACCGGTTTCGGATCGCGGTTGATCCGCGACGGTGTCGCCTACGAACTGGGTGGCCAGGTTCGGTTGGAGATGCCGGCCACCGGTGTTACCTGCATCATCGACATACCGCTGGGAGAAGCACACTGATGACCGCTGCCGCCAAGCCGTGCATCCTCATCGCCGAAGACGAGATGCTGGTGGCGATGATGCTGGAGGACCGACTTGAGACTCTGGGCTACACGGTGCTCAAGGCCGCTCGCCTGATGCATGGGCTGGAGTTGGCGGAATCCGCGCCGATCGATCTGGCCCTCCTGGACATCAATCTGGCGGGGGAGCAGAGTTTTCCGATCGCCACCGTGCTCACCCAACGCGGCATCCCTTTCATGTTCTCTTCCGGCTATGGCGAGGAAGACTTGCCCACGGATTGGAGCAGGGAGAAAAGGCTGCAGAAGCCCTACGACGGCAAGCAACTGGTCGCTGCGCTGAACGTACTGCTGCAACGCTGACGAGCACCCTCGCGCTGGGTCGCGCGCGCTGGCACCCGCACTGTATCGGCGAAGGCGTGCAACTACGCTCGTGCACTGTGTGCGTTCCCGCAGCCCAACAGTGCAAACCGCCTCTGCTTGCCGCGGAAACTGGCTCATCGACTTCCGCTCTCTTCCACGCTCTCGAGGCAAACGCGAGCGTTTGGCCTGTCACACCAACTGCCGTTGCCCAGCACACGTTCGACTAGCGACCGTGTGGCGCCGACGCGAAGCTAACTGATGGTTTGCGTGCAGGCGTCGAGCACTTTTTGCTGCCACGCCACCGGGCTCTGCTTGCTGCTGTAAATCATGTCAACCAGCTTCGGGTTGATCCGTACACTCATGTTGCGGTCAAGACGCTGATGAATCAGACCCAGGCCGTTTGGCGGGAGCATGTTCAGCCCCAGGCGACCGATGTATTGCTGCTGCGATTCGCCTGCCTCGCGGGCAACTGCGGTGTTCTGCGCGAACCGGCCAAGGTTTTGGCAGCGCTGCAACTGGGTGGCATGCGGTATTGGCCTTGGCATCGCGTTCGCCGGCGAAGGATCGACCTGCTGCTGCGCCATGCAAGTGGAAGCTCCAAACGCGCCAACAATGACCAGTGAGATGCTCAACAATTTGAATTTCACGATGATCCACTCCTTGATTCACGTGCGGAAAAACCTTGTGTCTCGACTGTAATACTCCAAACGAATACTTCCGTGAAGCAGCAGTCGATTTACTGAACCGGTTACAATCGCCGGTTCGCCTTCCACTTGACCGGCCCGCATGTCTTCGCACGTCCAAGAAACCCTCCGCCGCCGCACGTTTGCCATCATCAGCCACCCGGATGCGGGCAAGACCACGCTGACGGAAAAGTTGCTGTTGTTTGGCGGCGCCATCCAGATGGCCGGCGCCGTGAAAAGCCGCAAAACCGCGCGGCACGCGACGTCCGACTGGATGGCGCTGGAGAAAGAGCGCGGGATCTCGGTGACCTCGTCGGTGATGCAGTTTCCCTACGCCGGAAAGATCATCAACCTGCTCGACACGCCAGGACACGCGGATTTTTCCGAAGACACCTATCGCGTGTTGACCGCCGTGGATTCGGCGCTGATGGTGATCGACTGTGCCGCTGCGCGACACCCCGATCATGACGTTCATCAACAAGCTCGACCGCGAAGGCCGCCCACCGGTCGAGCTGCTGGACGAGGTGGAATCCGTACTCGGCATCTCCTGCGCGCCGGTGACATGGCCCATCGGCATGGGCAAACGGCTGAAGGGCGTGTACCACCTGACCTTGAACGAAGTGCATATCTTCGAACCGGGGAAGAGTTTCAGCCGCCAGGATTCCACCATCTTCAAAGGACTGGATGCACCCGGTCTGGAGGCGCGGATCGGTAGCGAGGCGATGCGCGAATTGCGCGAGGAGCTCGAGTTGGTGCAAGGGGCCGCCCCCGCGTTCGATATCAACGAATACCTGGCGGGCCGGCAGACGCCGGTGTTTTTCGGCTCCGCGGTGAACAACTTCGGCGTGCAACTGCTGCTGGATTTTTTCGTCAGGCACGCGCCGTCGCCGCACCCGCACGCAACGCTGACTCGAGTGGTGCAGCCGGAGGAGGAACAGCTCAGCGGCTTCGTGTTCAAGATCCAGGCCAACATGGACCCGGCGCACCGCGACCGCGTGGCGTTCATGCGGGTGTGTTCAGGCACCTACACCAGCGGCATGAAGATGCTCCAGACGCGCACCGGCAAGGAGCTGCGCATTGCCAACGCGCTGACATTCATGGCCTCCGATCGCGAAATTGTCGAGACCGCCTACCCCGGCGACGTCATCGGCCTGCACAACCACAGCACCATCACCATCGGCGACACATTCACCGAAGGCGAGCCGTTGCGCTTCACCGGCATCCCCAATTTCGCCCCCGAACTCTTCCGCCGCGCTCACTTGCGCGACCCGTTGAAGATGAAGGCACTGCACAAGGGCCTCGCACAATTGAGCGAGGAAGGCGCTACGCAGTTTTTTCGCCCGTTGATGAGCAACGACCTGATCCTCGGCGCAGTCGGCGTGCTCCAGTTTGAAGTGGTGGCGTACCGGCTCAAGGACGAATACAACGTCGACGCCAGCTTCGAGACCGTCAACGTCAGCACCGCCCGCTGGGTGCATTGCGACGACGACAAGAAGATGGAAGAGTTTCGCGAAAAGAACGCCATGCATCTGGCACTCGATGGTGCGGGAGAGCTGGTCTACATCGCGCCCACCCGGGTCAACCTGCAACTGGCGCAGGAACGCTGGCCCATGGTGCGCTTTGCCAACACGCGCGAACATGCCGCCGCCGCTGAGGTATGAACGTACGCACCGCTGCACCGCAGTGCTGATGACTCGGTCGTCAACAACGCGGCGGCAGTGATCTCAGTCGCGAGCGTGCAGCAACAAACCACCGCGGGCATTGCCGTAGGACGGGCACTGCCTGCCGTGCGTTCCTCGACGTCGCAGACACAGACCTGGTCGGTGCTTATTACGCTAATCGGCGCAATATTGGCTCAGCGCAAGGACAGTATTGTGGGTGCGGTCATAGTGTTTTGGTAAGCGTCGGCACGCCCGGCGGGCAGTGCCCGCCCTACGCATCTGGATTTAGTGGAAGCGCGTCATGAGCGCGCTCGTGCTTCGGGTAGACTTCCGGAACGCGAGCGCACGGCCGCAGGAAGTTCCTTGCCGGCACGAGGCACTCCTGTCAGAAAGCTGGGGGACCACGCATGCGCAACGGCGAGCTTGCTTTTATTACACCGCTCGATGCGCCACGCTGGCAACGTTGGCTGGTGTTTTCGCCGGCAGCGCGCATCGTGTTCTTTGCCGCGCTGCTGGTCGGTTTCAGCATACTTGTCCAAGCGCTGGTGACGGCGTCGGGCTGGGCGGTGAAAACGGCCGCACCACTGCAGCGAGCAGTGGCAGATCTGGGCATGCGCCTGCTGCCTGCCTTGATCGCGTACGTGATCCTGGTGAAGTTGCTTGAGCGACGTCGTGTGCGTGAACTCTCGGTGCGCGATCTGCCCACGTTTGGCGTCGCGGGCCTCGTCATCGGCGCGGTGCTGTTCAGCCTGGTGGTGGGCGTGTTGTGGCTGATCGGCAGCTACCACGTCATCGCTACCAATCCCCACGTCAATTGGCTGCCGGCCGTTTTGGTGGCCGGCATCGCTGCAGGCATCGGTGAGGAAATCGTGGTGCGCGGCGTGATCTTTCGCATTGTCGAGGAAGGGCTTGGCACCTGGTGGGCGCTGGTGATTTCGGCGCTGGTCTTCGGCGCCGCGCATCTTGCCAACCCGGCTGCCACGCTGTGGAGCTCGGCGGCGATCGCCATTGAAGCAGGCGTGTTGCTGGCGCTGCTGTATCACCTCACGCGGTCGTTATGGATCTGCATTGGCCTGCACGCCGCTTGGAACATCATGCAGGGCACGGTCTACGGCATCCCGGTTTCCGGGAGCAAGGCTGACGGCTGGCTGGTCTCGCAGCGCACGGGTCCGGATTGGCTCAGCGGTGGCGCATTTGGCGCGGAAGCCTCGGTGATCGCACTCAGCGCATGTTCGGTGCTGTCAGTGCTGCTGCTGATGGTTGCGCTGCAGCGACATTCCATCGTGCCACCAAGCTGGCGTCGCGTACCTTCACCGCGCTCAGCGGTGTGAGCGTGGCGACACCCACATGTCAATCTGCGCACGGAAAACTTCCTGCCCAGCGTCATCGCGAATGCTGACGGTCACCGGCCAGACATAGCCGCTGGCGGACTCGTGCACAGCGTTTGCCGGCGTGGCCACCGCGTGCATGTCGCCCTTCGCCTTGGCCGGATACTCGACCGTCATGCCGCGGGGAATCCAGCGCATGCTCGGCGGCACCGTGACCTCGGCCATCGTCCCGGCACTCAACTCGGCCATATTGCACAGGGCAATGGCGTGCACCGTGCCCAGGTGGTTATGCACGCGGCGGCGGTCGCGAATACGCACTTCGCAGCGCCCTGGTTCCAGCGCCACGAAACGCGGCGCAATTGTGGCGAAGTAAGGCGCCTTGAGGCAGATCGCGCGCGAAAATACCCAACGTCCGGCTGGCCAGCGCGCCACCCGACGGTACAGCGACAACACTGATGCGCTCATGGATCAGCCTCTGCCCAGCCTGACCACAGTCGTGTCCTCAGCCGCAGACGGTGGCTGGCGGTCCGCCCGGGTGACCGCCGCACGCATTTCGTCGGTATCAAAGTCATCCACGGAGATAAACTCATGCACGCGTTCGCGTACGCGCTTGAGCAGCTCGGCCTCACTCGCGTTGATCGCACCGGCCTGCTGCGCTTCGACAAGTTGCCCGAAGTAATCGTGCGCCTTGAAGTGACCCGTCTTCAGCGCCTTGCCGAACTTGCGATCCACCGGCTCGGCCAGGATCACTTCGGGCAGCAAGGCATGCATGCGACCGATCGTGTTGTTCGCCGTGGGAGTGAGGTACACCCACTCGAGCAATCGGTCGCGCGCTTCGGTCGGCGCGGTGATCAACGCGGCAACCCGGCGACCCAGTCGATCGGACGGCGGCACGTCGAGGCGACCCAGCGGAAACACCAGGATGCGCAACAGGATTGACACCGAGCGGACCGGAAAATTGCGGATCGCGCCATCCAGCGCTGTTTGCATGTTCCACACGCACTGGTGAAACGCCCACGCCAGCAACGGGCGATCGGCTTCCGGGCGGCCCGTATCCTCGTAGCGCTTGAGCATCGCGCTGGCGATATACAGATAGCTGAGCACATCGCCGAGGCGCGCTGACAGCTTCTCCTTGAACTTCAATTTGCCACCAAGCACGCCCATGAACACGTCCGCGCACAATGCCAGCGCCGCGGAAAAGCGATTGAGCTTGCGGTAGTAGCGCCGCGTGTAGGCATCGCCGGCGCTGTCACCCAGGTGTGACCCGCTGAGCGCCAGGGCAAAACTGCGCACTGCATTCGAAATCCCGAAACCGATGTGGCTGAACAACAAATCGTCAAAGGCGTGCAACTGCTCGGTACGATCAGTAATCAACAGCGTCTGCATTTCCCTGAGCACATACGGATGGCAGCGAATCGCGCCCTGGCCGAAGATCATCAGGCTGCGCGTCATGATGTTGGCGCCTTCCACCGTGATCGCGATCGGTACGCCTTCCCAGGCGCGGCCGGCGTAGTTGCTCGGCCCGAGCTGCACGCCCTTGCCGCCGAGAACATCCATCGCGTCGCCGGCCACCTGGCGGCCCCACTCGGTGGCATGGTATTTCGCGATGGCCGAGGTTACCGCCGGCTTCTCGCCACGGTCGACCGCCGCGGCGGTGGAGCGCGACAGCGCCGCGGTGGCATAGGTCAGCCCGCCGATACGTGCAAGGGCTTCTTCCACGCCCTCGAAGCGCGCGATGGCCAGACCAAACTGCTTGCGCATCCGCGCATACGCCCCCACCGACGCCACGGCCGCGCGCAGCGCACCGGTAGCACTGGACGGCAGCGAGATCGCGCGGCCGACCGACAGCACCTCCACCAGCATGCGCCAACCGTGACCGGCCATTTTCGGCCCACCGATCAACACCGACAGCGGCGCAAAAATTGCGTTGCCACGCACTGGACCGTTCTGGAACGGCACATTCAACGGGAAATGCCGGCGACCGATCTCCATCCCGGGCGTGGAGCGCGGCAACAGCGCCAGGGTGATACCCAGGTCCTCCTGCTCGCCCAGCAGGTGCTCGGGGTCATACATCCGAAATGCCAGGCCAACCACCGTCGCCACCGGCGCCAGCGTGATGTAGCGCTTGTCAAACGTGAACTTCAGGCCCAGCGTCTCCACGCCATCGACGGTCTGTTTGCACACGATGCCGTAGTCGGGAATGGAAGTGGCATCGGAACCCGCGTACGGACCCGTCAGCGCGAAGCACGGAATTTCCTCACCCACTGCCAGGCGCGGCAGGTAATGATCTTTCTGTTCCTCACTGCCGTAATGCAGCAACAGCTCGGCCGGCCCAAGCGAGTTTGGCACGGCTACGGTGGAGGCCAGCGTGGCGGACATCGTGGCCAGCTTCTGCAAGACCGCCGAATGCGCCAGCGCGGAAAATCCCAGGCCGTTGTAGCGCTTGGGAATGATCATGCCGAAAAACTTGTGCTGTTTGATGAACGCCCAGACGTTCGGCGGCAGGTCGGCCAACTCGTGGGTGATTTCCCAGTCGTCGATCATCGCGCACAATTCTTCCACCGGACCGTTCATGAACGCCTGCTCCTCGACGCTCAACTCCGGCTTCGGCTGCCGGAGCAACACCTGCCAATCCGGCATGCCGGAGAACAACTCACCCTCGAAACCCACGGTGCCGGCTTCCAGCGCGGTCTGCTCCGTCTCGGAAAGCTTCGGTGTCACTTTCGCGAACAGCTTGAGCAGCGGGGCGCTGATCTGCCGGCGCCGAAACCCAACCAGTAGCAGGGGTACAGCGATGACGGCCTCGATGATCAACAGGATCACCATCGTCCACGGTGCGCCGAACAACAGCCCGGCCAGCAAGGTGGTCACACCTGTAGCGATCGCCCAGGTACGCAAACTGGTGCGCTGATAGGCACACACGCCACTGGCAACAAGGGCAGCCAGCACAGTCAGGATCACGGACATCGGAAGCACCTCATCACGGTTGAGTGACACCAGCCCGGGAGCAATCATCGGGCATGGCAAGACGGGATACAAAACGCGTGACCTCGGCGGTGAACGCGTCATTCGAATCGCCGGCAAGCATGTGCGTGGCATCGGGAAGCTGCACATGCTGCGCGTGCGGTACCACGTGCAGAAATTCGTCAATCGTCGCGCGCGACACGACGTCGCTGCGCGCTCCGGAAAGCAACAGCACGGGCACGTGGATCTGCGCCGCGGCGGCCTTCAGGCGCGTCTGATAGCGCTCGCCATCGCGCGCCACCGCCGTCAGCAACGCCGGATCCCAATGCCAGTGCAGGCGACCATCGTCGCCGGTGCGCAACAGCGGGCGTAACTGCTCTTCGGTTTTGCGCGCGCGCCGCTGTGGCTGGTAGGCCGCGATGCGCTCGGCTGCCTCGGCATAATCGGCGAAGCCCTCCGGGCTGGCCTGCATGAATGTGAGGATGCGTTCCACCCCTGCCGCTTCCCAGCGCGGCGTGATGTCCACCAGCACCAGCGCGCGGAACGGTGCCGGACGCACCTCACCGGCCAGCAATATCGCCAGCAAACCACCCATCGAAGCGCCAACCAGTACCGGTGGTTGCGGTTGTGCGCGCACCAGTCGCAGCAGGTCGTCAGCAAACTGTTCGAAGTGGTAATCACCATCGGGCAGCCGATCGCTCTGCCCATGCCCGCGAGTGTCAAATGTCACGCAGCAGCAACCTGAGCGTGCCAGCGCAGCGGCGGCTGCGCCCCAGGCTCCGCGCGTCTGCCCGAAGCCGTGCGCGAACAACACGACCGGACTACCGTCGCGGTTCCACGTTTCCACCGCAAGATGGATGTCGGCCACCGGAAACCGGTGCATCGTGGAAGAATGGGAAGTCATGACCATACGCATGAGTATGGATTGCCTGCCCCGCTGCAGTCAACCCGTGCCGTCGCAGACGTGCATTACAAACCCACGGTGTGTCGCTACCATACGCAGATGAATGTCATCAGCAAGCACGAGCGCACCCGCTTGTCCGCCGACGATTGGGAGCTGGCCGCGCTGGACGCGATCGCCGAGCAGGGCGTCGGGGCGCTGGCCGTCGAAGCGCTGGCCCGCCAACTGGGCGTCACCAAGGGAAGTTTCTACTGGCATTTTCGCACTCGCGAAGCGCTGCTGAGCGCGGCGTTGAAGCGTTGGGAACAATACGGCGAAGCGGAGATCATCCGCCCGATCGAGCAGCTGCCCGATCCACGCGAACGCCTGCCGGAGCTGTTTCGCCGCGTCGCCCACGAGCTGCAGACACATCGCGTTTACGCCGCACTGCTGAAGGCGCTGGATCACCCGCAAGTGGTACCGGTGATCGCCCGCGTATCGCAGCGGCGCATGGAGTTTCTCACCGCCACCTACCGCGAAGCCGGGCTGCAGCCCGCTGAGGCGTTGAACCGCGCGCGGCTGACTTATGCCGCGTATGTCGGCTTTCTGCAACTCAATTTCACCCTGGGTTTGCCGCGTCTCAACCATGAGGAATATGACGATTATGTCGAACACATGATTGCCGTGCTCATCCCCAATTGATCCAGCGCAGCGCCATGGCCGGCGCGCCCCGGGAACGCAAGCTGTTGCGTGCGACCTTGCAATGACGCCATCCGCAAACTAACGTTTCAAGCCATTTTTGTGGGCACGCTACCGAGGAGCTGGATGATGGCGAGCAAGCTGGATGCACTCAATGCATGGGTCAAGGAAGTCGCCACGCTTGTACGCCCGGATCAGGTGCACTGGTGCGATGGGTCGCAGTCGGAGTACGACGCCCTGGTACAGCAGATGCTGCAATCGGGTGCGTTGCTCGAACTCAACCAGCAAACCCACCCCGGCTGCTACCTGCACCGCTCCAATCCGGCCGACGTCGCTCGGGTGGAACGCCTGACGCTGGTGTGTCACCCGCACGAAGCCGATGCCGGTCCGAACAATCACTGGATGGACCCGGCTGCCGCGCACGCAAAAATCGACGCGCTGTTCGCTGGCTGCATGGCCGGGCGCACGCTGTACGTCATTCCCTACTGCATGGGTCCGATCGATTCCCCGCTCTCGCGTTGCGGCGTGGAGATCACCGACAGTCCGTACGTGGTGGCGAACATGCGCATCATGACGCGCATGGGTACGGCGGCGCAGGCGCGCATCGAGCGCGAAGGCACGTTCGTCAAAGGCTTGCACTCGATCGGCGAGCTGGACCCGGAGCGGCGCTGGATCATGCATTTTCCAGCCGAGCTGTCGATCAAGTCGTTCGGCTCCGGGTACGGCGGCAACGCCTTGCTTGGCAAGAAGTGCCACGCGCTGCGCATTGCCAGCAATCAGGCGCGTGCCGAGGGCTGGCTGGCCGAACACATGCTGATTGTGGGCATCGAGAATCCCCACGGTGAGGTTCACTACATTGCTGCGGCGTTTCCTTCTGCATGCGGCAAGACCAACCTGTCAATGCTGATCCCGCCAGAGAGCTATCAGCGCGATGGCTGGAAGGTGTGGACGGTAGGCGATGACATCTGCTGGATGCACCCGGGCAAGGATGGACGCCTCTACGCGATCAACCCTGAAGCGGGTTTCTTCGGCGTCGCTCCGGGTACCAGCAAAAGCACCAACCCGAACGCGCTGCAAACGATCGCGCACGACACCATCTACACCAATGTCGCCGTCACCGCCGACAATCAGCCATGGTGGGAGGGCCTGCCCGGCACCCCGGTCACCGACTGGCAAGGCCGCCCCTACGACCCGGCGAACGGACCGGCTGCGCACCCGAACTCACGCTTCACCGTGAGCAGCCGGCAGTGCCCGACGTGGTCGCCGCAGGCCGAAGCAGCGCAAGGCGTGCCGATCAGCGCGATTGTGTTCGGCGGTCGCCGGCCAACCTTGCTGCCGCTGGTGGTGGAGGCGCGCGACTGGACGCACGGCGTATTGATGGGTGCAACCATGGGTTCGGAAACCACGGCCGCGGCCACTGGCGCCGTCGGCGTACTGCGCCGCGACTCGATGGCGATGAAACCATTCTGTGGTTATCACTACGGCGACTACTTCGCCCACTGGTTGGCGTTCGACAAGCCCGGTGCAAAGCTGCCGGCGGTTTTCCAGGTCAACTGGTTCCGCAAGGGTGCCGATGGCAAATTCCTGTGGCCGGGCTTTGGCGAGAACCTGCGCGTACTGGAGTGGATGATCAAGTGCGTCGAGGGTACGGCCCGTGGTGTGGCGACACCGATTGGCACCATACCGGCCAGCGACGAACTCAACCTTGAGGGCATCAACCTGGGCCGGGCGCAACTGGACGAACTGCTTGCCGTGGACAATGCCGGTTGGCAAGCCGAGCTTGCTGCGTCTTCCGACTACCTGGAAACCTTCGCCCCACGGCTACCCGAGCGCCTGCGGCAGGAATGCCGGCGCGTCGCCGACGCGCTGGTTGTCGACGCGCAATCACCGTCTGCAGCGGTCGCGCACTGAGCACCCCATCGGAATAGCGCTTGCTCACCGCGGGATCCAAACCCTTTCCCGCGCGTCGGCATCGAACCTTGCACGATGAACGCCGTACGCCTGGCCCATGGAACCCGCATGCCGAATGTCCGCGCTGACGCCGCTGACAACGATGACGTTCGTGCCGCTGCCGCTGGCGATGGCGCGGCGTTCCGCCGGCTGTATCAGCTGCATGTCGGGCGTGTGCGCGGCGTGTTGTACCGTCTCGCGGGATACGATCATGCGCGCGCCGATGATCTGACCCAGGAAGCGTTCATTCGCGCCTGGCAGAAACTTCCCGGCTTTCGCCACGAGAGTGCATTCGGCACATGGTTGTATCGCCTTGCAGTCAACGTGGCACTGATGGATATCCGCGCGCGCCGCGCCGATCCTGCCAGCACCATGGACGACGATCTCCCCGACCCGGGGCAAACACCGTTCTGCGCTGCCGAGCGCAAGGAACTGGAGCACGCCATCAGTCAACTGCCGCCGCGCGCGCGCGCGGTGCTGATCCTGCACGACATCGAAGGCTGGCACCATGCGGAAATCGGCAACGCGCTGGACATGGCAGTAGGTACCTCGAAGGCACAGCTGCACCGCGCCCGCAGATTGCTGCGCAAGGCCTTGGGAGCATCAGCATGAACGAGTTTGAGTGGCTTCGACAGTTGCGCGAACTTCGCCAACCGCTGCCGCCGCAGCGCGATCTCTGGGCAGCCATCAGCGCTGTCGTGGAAGAGCGTGGTCACGACGACAATGCCGCGTCGAGCACCGCGACCGCACCGGCGCCTGCCTCAGAGCGCGCCGGGCGCGTGAACCGGTGGTCGGTCGCCTGCGGACTCGTCGCTGCGCTATTGCTCGCCGGCGGCGCCGGCTGGCAGCTCGCTCAGCCATCTGCGGACGTCGCTGTTGCCAAGCGCACGCCGCAGCAGTGGACACCAGTGGATCCACGCTTGCGCGGCGCCGCCATTGAACTGGACGCCGCGCGCATGGAACTGGACCAGGCGCTCACCCAGGCACCCCATTCCCGCGCATTGCACCGCCTGCTCACCCGCACCGAACACCAGCAGGCACAGTTGCGTGAGCTGACCCGCGAGGCGGGCTGACCATGCACGTGCGCCACGGCATTCCGCTGCTGCTGTGCTTGTGCATGGGTCAGGCATTTGCCGCCACACCGATCCAGTTGCACCACGCGACCAGTTCAGCGCCGCACATCAGTATCAGCAATATCGCCGGCACAGTGAACGTGGTCGGCTGGGATCGCGATCTGGTGGAAGTCACCGGCATGCTCGGAGCTGGCTCCGAGCCACTGCACATCACCGGCAGCAACACCGACCTTGCCATCAAGGTTGCAGCGCAAGGTAGCTCGGGGTGGTTCAACTGGGGTGGTGACCGCCGAATGGCTCCCACTCAGCTTGAAGTGCGGGTGCCGCGCGCCGCCGCACTGACCATCAACGCTGTCAGCGCCGCGCTGGTGATCGACGGTACCGATGGAGGCAACCTCGATATCCACACCATCAGTGGCCGGGCGCGACTCAATGTGCGCACCCCACGGCTCAAGGCAAACAGCGTCAGTGGCGGTATTGAACTGGCCGGGCATGCCGATCAAGCCGAGCTGCAAACCGTGAGCGGGGACATTCTCGCGCCAGCGCTGGGCCAGAGCGCCACCCTGCAAACGGTGTCCGGGCAAATCCAGGCCAGCGGCGGCCCGTGGCGTCAACTGACGCTGAGTACGGTGTCGGGTGATGCGCAGGTGCGCGGCGGCATGGCGGTGAACGGGAAGCTGGCTATCGACAGCATGAGCGGCGACGTTCAATTGCTGCTGCCCGCCACGGTCACCGGCACGCTGCACGCCAGCACTTTCAGCGGCAATCTGCGCAGTGATTTCGGCTCTCCGCAGGACGCCGGACATGGTCCTGGAAGCAAGCTGGACGTACGCCTCGGCGACGGTCACGCCACGCTGTCCATCGAGACGTTCAGCGGCGACCTGCGTGTACGCAAAGTCGAATGAAGCCAGCGCTGGCGGGAGGACCGGACGACAACCTGCGGCGGAGCCACGGCAGCGCAAGCAGGACTCCGTGTCACCGCGTTTGCTTCCACTCCAGCTTGGGAAAAGTCACCGAGCCGGCGTTGCGCACTGAGGGCTACGTTTGCACCAATCAGGATTTCGCATGCACGTTGTGCGGCAAACTCAGGGCCACCGTGTCCCAAGTCAACAGACACACTGCCGGGCGTCGCACATCAGGCAGCCGCCGCACAAGACCATCGCATACACAAGTTGGCGCAAGCACATGCTGCGTTTGCAAGAATCGGCAGACTGACAACAGGTTTACCGGTCCTGGGCTTACCGGTCCTGGGCTTACCGGTCCTGGGTTTACCAGTCCTGGGTTTACCAGTCCTGGGCTTACAGGTCCTGGTGGTACTGCACGTACGGGGTACGTGACTGATCAGGCTCGGGTCCCGCCGGGGTGTTCACGGGAGTGCCAGACGACCACAGATTCTGCGCACCAACACTCAACTCACCGCGCCATGGCAAGCGCCAGGTAACGCCAAGATCAATGCTGCTCCACCGCGTGTCGGGGCTGAACTGGCCGGGGATGCCTACTTGCGGGCGCAGGGTGCGACCAACCAGCGACCCACTCAACGAACCATGGTCGACACCGAAGCTCAATACCTTCTGATCGAGCGTAGTGACACCAAGCAGATTGCCCGGCAACAGGCGGACGCGCCCCGCACTGGCGCCCAGATCGATGCCGCTCTTGCTACCAAGTGCGAGCCGGCCACTTGCGTTGAATTGGGTACTGCTGTCGAAACTGGCGAGCCCATCCACACCCGGCACCGCACCGGGCAACACCCGCGGCAGCGCAACGTTGTTGGCATTGGATGTGCTGCGCGAGCCCACGCTCAAACCCAGGCTGTAGCGACCCAAGTCATAGCTGGCACCCACTTCGGTACCACTCAGACGCGATGATTGATTGGCCCAGCTCTGTTGGGTGAGTCCTGCGTGCGCGTGCAGGTTCTGCGCCAAGTCATATTGCAGCCCGGCGCCGACCACACTGGTTGCATCCACCACATGCCACGACAGCGGTACGTTGTTGCGCGCAGCACCCATCGCGGGGTCTTCATCCAGCTTGAGTGCCAGCAGGCGGCCGTCTTTGCCGCGCCATAGCGGCACTGCAACACCTGACTCAACCTCGCTAAACTGGCTCGGTTGCTGCAGCAACAAGCGTTGCGCCTCGGCGCCTCTGTCGCCCACACTCTGTGCGGCCACGGCAAGTGGCAGCAGGAACATGATCAAGATGGCTGACAAATAGCGCATGACAGGGAAAAGCCACCGGCTAGTTGAGGAAGACGGCTAACGGGGTAGAGTGTAGCAAGTTTTACGTTCTGTTAACACCGAAAAGTGGCGCTGACGCACAAGAATAGCGTCACTATTCACAAATCTGACGTTCCCCGGCGTTTGCGTGATCGAACCCAGTTCACACTAGTGATGGCGGCACGCTGCAGCCACAGGATATAAAGTTGATCGTCTCGCCTCCCCGTGTCACTGGCCAACGGATTTTGGACCCGCATCGTTCATGAGCGTCACCTCGGAAACCCATCGCGCGCGACTGCAGGGGAATCTTGCCGGTTCCACGCACCTGAAGCAACGGGTCGAGACGATGTTGCAGGCGGCCGATACAAGCGCAGTCAAAACGGTATGTGAACAGCTACTGGGTGACATCAACGTACACGGACGCCTGTCCTGGTGCGACGCCAGTGCGGCTCCCAAAGGCCGGTCGGGCGGCAACCTGCGGCTGGTCGAGGACGCTCTGGCCGATCGCGTGCTGATATTCGATGCGGGCGATGGCGTGCTGTCTGCGCAGTCCCGGGAGGACCTGCTTTGGGTGGGTCGCATGGCCACCGCTCGCGTTCGCCAACTCGTGGAAAACAGCCGCCTGCAGGAGGTCATTACGCGCCTGGCGTTGGCCGAACGCGTGCAACGGGCGTCGCGGGCAATTATCGAGCAGGCCGACATCGACCAGCCGATGTCGGCGATGACCGCGGCTTTGCACGACATCGTCAGCAGCCTGTTGTACGCAGAGAACTTTTTCATCGTCGTGTATGACGCAGTCACGCAGAACGTCCGTTTCCCCTGCTACATCGACACCGTTGACACCAACGCACCGCTGCCGGATCAAGACATCCCGCTGCAAAGCATGCTGCACAGCCTGACCTGGACACTGCTGCACACTGGGCGGCCCATGCGCGGGTCGGAGAGCGAGCTGCAGCAGCAATTTGGCCCCGAACTCATTCCGCGTGATCCGCACTGCGAGCACTTGCTGGGCGTGCCGATGTTGCGCGGTGGCAACGTCGTCGGCGCATTGGTAACACGCAGCTACCGCGCGGACATGCACTACTCAGAACAGGACATGGATCTGCTCGTCACTGTCGCTCGACACGTGGAAACCGCGTTCGAGCGACGCGCGGCGCATCTCGAACTCGGTCGCCGAGTGGCCGAGCGCACCGCCGCGCTGAGCGAAGCCAACCGCATCCTGCGTCAACAGGTATCGCAGCGCCGACGCGGAGAGCGCTTGCAAGCGGCACTGTTTCGCATTGCCGAGTTGGCAAACGCGTCGGACACGCTGGAAAACTTCTACGCTGCCGTGCATGAGGTAATCAGCGATCTGCTGTACGCGCGCAACATCTACATCGCGTTGCTCGACGAGGAAACCGGGCTGGTTACCTTCCCCTACGGCGTTGACGAAACAGATCACCACTTCGAAGCACGCAAGCAAGGTCACGGTGCAACCGAGTACATCTTGCGCCATGGCACCCCCCTACTCGCCGGACGCGCTGACTTCGAACGACTGATGGCCCAAGGTGAGATTACCCAGATGGGCTCGCTCTCGGTGTGCTGGCTGGGCGTGCCGTTGAAGTTCGGCGACAAGCCGATGGGCGTGCTGGCGCTGCAAAGCTACTCAACGCGCCACGTGTACAACGCCCATGATCAGGAACTGCTCACTTTCGTCAGTTATCACATTGCCAATGCATTGCAACGCAGGCACGCGGCAACATCGTTGCAGCAGGCCTACGCCGGACTCGAGCGTCGCGTCGCCGAGCGGACTCGCGCACTGGCGCTGGCCAACCGCGACCTGCGCGAGCAGATCAACGAACGTGAGCGGGTCGAACGCCGGCTGAAATACGAAACGCTGCACGACTCGCTCACTGGGCTGCCCAACCGCACGTTGCTGCTGCAGCGGCTGCAACAAGCGCTCGCACGCTACCGGCTGGACAGCAGGGACCAGTTTGCGGTGCTGTTCATCGACTTGGACCGGTTCAAGGTCATCAACGATTCCGTCGGTCACTTGGTCGGTGACGATTTGCTGTTCCAGGTCGGTGGACGCATTCGCGCGTGCGTCAAGACGCGGGATGTTGTGGCGCGTCTGGGCGGTGACGAGTTTGCGGTCCTGCTGGAAAGCATTGACCACAGTGACAAGGCCACCTTGATCGCCGAGCGCATCATCCACGAATTGCAAACCCCCTTTCAGCTCGGGCCCAAGGAAGTGTTCACGTCGGCGTCGATCGGCATCGCCTTGTCGGCGCCCAATTACACGCAACCCGAAGAATTGCTGCGTGACGCTGACGTGGCGATGTACAACGCCAAGGATGATGGCCGCCACCGTACGACATTGTTTGACGATCGCCTGAGACGTGAAGCCCTGTCGCTGCTGGACATGGAAAACGACCTGCGCCACGGCCTGGCACGCAACGAATTCGTGCCGTTCTACCAACCGATCGTCGAGTTGGAAACCGGTCTGGTAATCGGTTACGAGGCGCTGCTGCGCTGGCACCATCCGCAACGCGGCTTGCTCTCGCCGGACGACTTTTTGCTGATCGCAGAAGAGAGCGGCTGTGCCGAAGCCATCGATTGGCGAATTTTCGAGCAGGTCTGTGCCCAAGCGCCACATCTGGTTTCAGGCGATGGCTTCATCAGCATCAACGTTTCGGGTCGACATTTTCGTTCCCCTGACCTTGATCAACGGCTGCTCGCGCTGTTCAAACAGTACGCCGTGTCGGCGCGTTGCATGCGTGTGGAAGTGACCGAGCACACCTTGCTGGAAAACCCCGAGCAGGCCAAGCGGATCCTGCAGAATCTGCGCAAACACGGTGTAGGCGTCGTGCTGGATGACTTCGGCACCGGCTATTCATCACTCAGTTATCTGCATCAATATCCTTTTGAAACGCTGAAAACCGACCGCTCATTCATCATTGAATTACCGGTCGACGACGAGCCGAACCAGGCTCTGGCACTGGTACGCACCATCCAGGTGCTCGCTGATTCGCTGCACATGCGTGTGATTGCCGAGGGCATCGAGGAAGAATCGCAACGCCGAGCGCTGCTCAGCATTGGCTGCCGGTTCGGGCAGGGCTTCCTGTTCGCCAAGGCGCAACCGGCCAAAAACTGGCCGCGAACCGGATTGCCGCTCCACTTGCCGTGAGCCACAGTGAGATGCCGGTGTAGTCACTCAATGTGTGGTGGCAGGTGACAGCGGCGCTGCGGCGGCACTGAGCAGGTGCTCGGCATCAATGCGGTCAAAGCGGTAGACGCGGGCGCAAAACTCGCAGATCACCTCGATCTCGTCCTCGTGCACCGCCAGCGCCGCCTCCACCTCGTCACGACCAAGCGAACGCAGCATCGCGCCGACGCGCTCACGACTGCAACTGCAACCAAACGCCAATGCACGAGGCGCGAACAAGCGCACCGACTCATCGTGATACAACCGATACAACACCTGTTCGGATGTGCTGCGCAGCAACTCGTCTGTGCCCAGGGTCGCAGTCAACTGCAACACCCGCGGCCAGGCATCCTCGTCTTGCACCGCATCGTGGCCCCCGTCTCCAGGCAACTGCTGCAGCACCAGACCAACCGCCTGCGTGGCGTCCACCGCAAGCAGGATGCGCGCCGGAAGCTGCTCGGACTGGGCAAAATAACTCTCGAGAGCCCCGCCCAGGTCGGCCTGTTGCAGATCCACCAGTCCTTGATAGCGCTGGCCACGCTCGACGTTGCCGATGGTGATCGCCATGCTCCCGGCAGGCAGCGCCTGCAGCGCCAACGGTTCGGGCAGAGGATCGGTCCAACGCGCCAGACCGCGTAGCCGCCCCTGATCGTTGCACTCGGTAAACAACAGGCGCAGCGCCCCGCTGCTCCTGAGCTCGATCGACAGCGCACCGTCCAACTTGATGTTGCCGGTGAGCAATGCACTGGCGGCGAGCGCTTCGCCAAGCAGGGCATGCAGTGCTGGCGGATACGCCGCGCGACCAGCCACTTCGCGCCAGGATGCACCAAGCCGCACGAACGCACCACGAACGCCAGCACGCTCGAGCAGGAAAGGCTGCAAAAGATCTTCGTCAACGGTGCCCATTCGTTTCCCTCGCAGGTGGTGAGTATTCTGCCCTGAGCTTCCAGATGGGGGCGCAGTCCGGTGGCAACAACGCCCGTATACTGTCCGGGTTGCCGCTGTGGTTGCCCTGCTGGCGTGTTCTCGCACCGTCCCCTGTTGATGCGTCTGTTGCGCTGGTGTGCCGGCGCCATCGTGCTGTGGCTGGTACTCGGCTGGGTCGCGGTGATAGCTCTGCGCTTCATCCCGCCAGTGACCTCCGCGGTGATGCTTGAGCGCCAGGCCAGTGCCTGGGTGCACGGGGAAACAGACTTTCAGTTGCGCCAGCACTGGGTGCCATGGCAGGCCATTTCCGCGAACGCACCACTGGCCATGGTTGCGGCCGAAGACCAGAAGTTTCCGTTCCACCACGGTTTCGACCTGGACTCGATCCAGCGCGCCCTTGACGCTGCGGATGAGGGTGCACGCTTGCGTGGCGCCAGCACCATCAGCCAGCAGACGGCGAAGAACCTGTTCCTGTGGAACGGACGCAGTTTCGTGCGCAAGGGGCTGGAAGCGTACTTCACGGTGCTGATCGAATTTACCTGGCCCAAACAGCGCATTCTTGAGGTTTACCTGAACATCGCCGAATTCGGCAACGGCGTTTACGGGGTGGGTGCCGCCAGTGAAGCGTTTTTCCACACCACACCAGCACACCTGACCGCAAGCCAAGCTGCGCGTCTGGCGGCCGTACTGCCGAGCCCCCGGCGTCTGCACGCAGATCGGCCCAGTGCGTATGTCCTGCGCCGTGCGGACTGGATCATGCGACAAATGCGCCAATTGGGCGGTCCCGGCTACCTGCAACGGCAGCAGGATGGCGCCGGGGATCGCTCCGGGGATCAGGCTTCACGCCGATCCAACACGCCGCATCCGGCCGCGCGCTAGACTCGCCTTGAGGCGGCCCGCGCCCGGGCCGGGAGGCGCAGACATGACGCAGGTCAGGCAGTTGTTGGAAGACAAAGGCAGCACCGTGTACTCGATCACGCCAGAGGCCCCGGTGCTCGAGGCGATCAAGCTGATGGCGGAGCGTCGCATCGGCGCCTTGCTGGTGATGCGCGGACCGCGCCTGGTTGGCGTGGTTTCAGAACGCGACTACGCCCGCAAGGTCATCCTGCAGGGTCGCTCCTCTGCAGCTACCGCCGTCGCCGACATCATGACCAGCGAGCCGCTGACCGTGGTCGGCCCGGAAACGGATATTTTCGATTGCATGCACTTGTGCACCGATGGCCATGTTCGCCACCTGCCGGTGATACAAGACAACGCGGTGGTCGGAATCATCTCCACCGGTGATCTGGTCAAGGCGGTAATCGACGCACAGGCCGAGCAGATCGAGCACATGGAACGCTATATCACGAGCTGAAACCGACGCGACCGTGCAACCCCGATGCTGCGTGCCGACCAGCCGTGCAACGTGCTGCCCAGCGGTAGATCGAGCTGCCCAGCGGGTACAAGTGGTGTGTCCGGCCTCGGCACGATGGCGCAGGCACGTTCGACGAGCCGGCAGCGTGAGGTCTCAGCCGTGCGTTGCGCCGTCAGCGGCAACATCCGGCGCCAGATCCGGCGACCACCCTGCGCGGCGTGCGACGACGGCAGCGGCAGCGGCAACCCCGGTCCCCAGCAAGGCGAACCCTGCCACGCCCACGCCAACCACGCGCAAGCCACTTACCGCGCTGGTCACCAGCAAGTCACCGAAGCGCCATACCGCCGTCTCGACAAAATTCTTGCCCTTGTACCGCGTCTCACGCGGGACCCGCGTGTACAGGGCATCAGCTGCCGGCTTGGTCATGCCGTAGGCGAGGCCGCGCGTGGCCACCAGCATCAACGCCAACACTGGCACGCTGTAACCGAGCAACAGCAGATTGCCATCTGCGAGCAATGCCACCCCGCCGAGCAGCGCCATGTTGGCTACGGCCGGCACGACCAGTCCCCAGCCGGCGCCATGGCGAATCAGCAACCAGCGCGTGAGCGTCAGTTGCAACGCGGCACCCAGCAGATTCGTGGCCAGGTCCAGATCGTTGTAGAACTCGGTGCGCGCAACAATATCGACAAAATTTGCCTTGGCGTAATCTGCCACCAGTGCATATGCCAGCGTGCCAATGCCATCGCCAAACAGCATCAACAGCGCCATGTAACGCAAAAACGGACGCGACCATACCTCCTTCACCCCAGCCCACAGCGATCCGCCAATCGGCTGACCACCGACGCTGTCGGCTCGGCGCTCGTTCTGTGCTGACAAATGCAGCAACAACGCCAACGCCGCACCCAACGCCGTCGCCGACACCAGCAGTAGCGGCGCCACACCTATCACGCGCACCAGTACTTTGGTCACCAGCGGGCCGAAAACGGCGCCGGCCATGCCACCCAGCGCAATCAGCGAAAATACCCGTCGGGCTTCGCCACTGCCGAAGATGTCAGCCATGAAGCTCCAGAACAGCGAGACGACGAACAGATTGAAAACGCTGACCCAGACAAAAAACACCACTCCCAGCACCCGCGGACCAATACTGTCCTGCGCCATGAACGCGGGCACAAACAGCAGCAGGCACCCGAGAAAAAAGCTGTAGCTCCAAAGCAACAACTGCCGCCTGGGGAAGCGCGCCACCAGCATGCCGAAAACTGGAGTGAGCAAGAGCATCACCACGAACACGGCGCCGTAGAACAACGGTAAAGATTGCGAGCCGACCGCTCCGCTCAACTGGTCGCGCACCGGGCGCACGATGTAATAGGCCACCATCAAGAAGAAAAACGCCAGCGCCGACAGCATCGGCGCAGCGCTTTTTTCCACCACGGGAAGACGGGGTAAACTCACATGCAGATCCAGCGGAAGGCATGCGCAGCCTAAGCGTTGGAAGCGCGGAAAGCGAGCAAGAGTGCGGACGGCTCGAGTCAAGCTCCTGCTTGCCTCACGCCGGCTCCGCATCACAGGGGAGCAACTTTGGACACCTATGATTATGTGATTGTCGGTGCCGGTTCAGCCGGCTGCGTGCTAGCCAATCGGCTCAGCGCGAATCCGGCCAAACGCGTTCTGCTGCTGGAGGCGGGTGGACGCGACTGGAACCCCATGCTGCACATGCCCGCCGGGCTCGCCCGCCTGGCAAACAATCGACGGGTCAACTGGAACTACCGCACTGAACCGGAGCCGGCGCTCAACCAGCGTCGGTTGTGGTGGCCACGCGGCAAGACCCTTGGCGGCTCCAGTTCGATCAACGCGATGTGCTACATCCGCGGCGTAGCCGAGGATTACGCCAGTTGGGCTGAAGCGAGCGGGGACGTTCGCTGGTCATGGCCACAGGTGTTGCCCTGGTTCTTGCGCTGCGAGGACAACAGCCGTGGCGCCAGCGCGTGGCACGGCGCTGGCGGACCACTCGGCGTATCCGATCTGCGCCACCACAACGTTTTGTCCGCCACCTTGATTGATGCTGCGGTCAGTGCGGGGCTCGCCCGCAATGACGATTTCAACGGTGTCCGGCAAGCCGGGTTCGGGTTTTACCAGGTAACCCAGCGTGATGGCGCTCGTTGTTCGGCAGCAACCGCTTACCTCAAACCGGTACGCGCTCGTTCAAACCTGCGTGTGCGCACGCATGCCCTCGTGGAGCGTGTGGTTATCGCGAATGGCCGCGCCGTGGGTGTGCAACTGCGCCGTGGACGGCACGACACGGAGCGCATCGATGCCGGGGAAGTGATCCTCTGCGGCGGCACAATCAATTCACCACAGGTATTGATGCTCTCCGGCATCGGCCCAGCGGATCATCTGCGTGCCCACGGCATCGGCGTGGCCCGTGACCTGCCCGAAGTCGGCAGCAACCTGCAGGATCACCTGGACATCTGCACTCTCGATGGCAGCACGCAGAAGGTCACCTACGATCATCTCAACGAGGTGACCACGGGGCTGCGCTGGCTGCGCCATCGCGACGGCCCGGGCAGTTCCAACATCGCCGAGGCCGGCGGCTTCATGCGCAGTCGCGTCGCCCCGGACGAGCGTTGCGATCTGCAGTTTCATTTCGTGCCTGCGCTGCTTGACGACCATGGTCGCCATCGTCTGCCCGGCTACGGCTACACCTTGCATGCCTGCCACCTGCACCCGCGCAGCCGCGGCCAGCTCCGCCTGCACTCAGCCGATCCGGCGCAGCCCATCGCGATCCACGCCAATTACCTGAGCGATCCCGAGCAGCACGATCTGACCGTGATGATCGAAGCAGCGCGCGTCGCACGCGACATCATGAACCAGCCCGCATTCGACGGATATCGCGGGCAGCCGGTATTCCCCGAACGCGCCATCAGCACCGACGCCGAGTACCACGATTTCATCCAGCGCAAGGCCGAGACGATCTACCACCCGGTCGGTACTTGTCGCATGGGCAAGGATGATCGTGCTGTCGTCGACAGCGAGCTGCGCGTGAATGGGGTGCAAGGGCTGCGGGTAGTCGATGCTTCCGTCATGCCGACGCTGCCCTCGGGCAACACCAACGCACCGACGATCATGCTTGCCGAGCGCGCAAGTGCGTTGATCGCTGGAGCGTAGCGCGCAAGCAGCGCGGAAGGGACGGAGGGAGTTGAGTAGCTACTTTGGCGCGGTGGGGACGGAGGGAGTTAAGTTGCTACTTAACTCCCTCCGTCCCCATAGATCTATGCCGGCAGCGGGCAATGCACGCTGGCGCAAATCACGCGCAGCAGCTCCGCCTCCTCGACACTGACCACGCCGTCCGCATGGACGGCAGCGACAAGCCCTTGCAGCAACAGCTCCTTCGCCGCCGGCAGCAGCTCATCGAGTTCATCCAGCGCGTCTTCAAACGGCTCCTGCCACGCTGCCGGCAGCCCCGGCCAGCTCAGCGTCTCGCCGGGAAACACCTGTTGCATGGCCAGCAACCACGCACGCCGGGCAGCGGCGTCATCCTGGCTGCCGTTACTGGCGAGCACGGCGAAGACCAGGCCCACACTCGCGCGACAGGTCGTCAGTTTCCGCAAACCATCCACCGGGGCGCTGCGTGGCCGGCGCGCCTCAAGCAACTGCACGCGCATCAATCGCGTCAGACAATACTCATCGAGATCGACCTGACCATCGACGCGCACCAGCGCATCCAGCGTAGCGAGCAAAGTCTGGGTGCGGCCTCCGGGTAGTTGCTTCAACGCCGGAAACGCCAATGCTGCGAGCGGCAGGCGCAGTTCCGGCGCCAGCGTCTCGATCTCGGCAAACAGCGCGGCCACGGCCTGTTGCACGTCATCGCCGAACGCATCGGCCAGCAAACGACGCTGGCGCTGCTGCAGCTCGTCCTTCGCGGACATCGCCAAGGCCAGCACCGTGGCGAGCGCGGCCTCGGGCTTTTGCACCGTTGTCGTCAAGCTGGCAGGCAAGCTACGGCGCAAGCTTGCGCCGCGCTCCAGTGCGGTCGGCGCAGAACCCGAGCGTGTCCCTTGCGTGGCAGCGGCGACGCCGCCCAACACCACCGGCAGTACCGGTGGCAAGCCACCAAGCCCGGGAAAACCCGGCACCACGCCGCCAGATCCATTCGGCGACGGAGCAGAGCGAATGGCCGCTTTGTTGCTCTCCGCCGCTTGGGCGAGGGACGCTGCGAACTGCACAAGGTCCTCTTCGCCGAAGCCAGGTTGCAATGCGCGGATGCGCTTCAACAACGGCGGATGGGTGGCGAACAACGCGTTGAACTTCCCTCCTTCGCCAAACAGCATGTGCGCCACCTCTTGCTTGTTGGCGGCCTGCAGGGTGGAGCCTTCGCTGTGTATCGCGATCTTTTTCAACGCCCCGGCAATGCCGTCACTCTGGCGGGTGAATTGCACTGCCGACATATCTGCCAGTGACTCGCGCGAACGTGACACTGCCGCCTGAATCAAACGCGCAAAAAAGTAGCCGATGTAGCCCACGACGATAAGTGCCAGGCCAATCATCCATACCTGGCCACCACCACCGTCGCGCCGGTTGCTGCGCCCGCCACCAAACCAGATCACCCGGCGACCGACGACGGCCAGCACCAGAATGCCGAACAACAGACCCATCAGACGGATGTTGAGCCGCATGTCACCGTTCAGCACATGGCTGAATTCGTGCGCAATTACACCCTGCAACTCGTCGCGATTGAGTTGATCCAGGCAACCCTGGGTGACGCATACGGCCGCATCTGACGGCGAGTAGCCGGCAGCAAACGCGTTGATGCCGGACTCCTCGGCCATCAGATAAACGTCCGGCACCGGTACGCCAGCCGCGATAGCCACTTCCTCGATCACGTTGCGCAACTGGCGCAACTGCGGCTCAGCGGTATCGGGCGGCACCTCGATCGCGCCAACGGTTTGAGCGACCTTCTTGCCACCCCCTGCCAGGCTCAAGACACGAAACAGCGAGCTGAGTGCGATACCGCCAACCACCACGCAACTGGTGATGAACATCAGCGGGACATTGGATTGCGTCGGCTCACCCTCGAGGGGGTGGTGGCCCAGCGCAAACCAGACCACCACGTCGATCGCCAGCACGATCGCCACCACCGCCAATACGAAGAGCACGACCAGGCGGCGACTGCTGCTCCGCACGCGTGCCTGTTGCGCAAAGAAATCCATGAGGTCTCGACCAGGCGATTGCAGCTCGGCATGCGCCGCGCTGCACCGTCATCAGCCGAAGGAAACCTTGGGTACTTCGCGTACCGCCGGGTCGTCAATCTTCAGCAATTCGGCCGCCACGAAACCAAAACTGTTGGCCACCATCGAAGCGGGAAAGACTTCACGCTTGTTGTTGTAGGTCAGCACCGAGTCGTTGTACGCCTGGCGCGCAAACGCCACGCGATTTTCGGTGGAGGTGAGTTGTTCGGAGAGCTGCATCATGGTCTGGCTGGCTTTCAGATCCGGATAGGATTCCTGCAAGGCAAACAGATGCCCCAACGTCTGCGTCAAGGCGTTTTCGCTGCTCGCCAACTGCTGCATTGCCGCGGGGTCTCCGGGGTTGGCCTTGGCGCCAGCCAGCCCGTCGACTGCGGCGTTGCGCGCCTGCACGACTGCTTCCAGCGTTCCCCGCTCGTGGGCGAGGTAACCTTTGGCGGTTTCCACCAGATTCGGGATCAGGTCATGCCGCCGCGTAAGCTGTACATCGATTTGTGCAAACGCATTCTTGTAGCTGTTACGCGCGGTCACCAGTCCGTTGTAGACGGCGACGAAGTACAAGACAATCAGTGCGACCACAACCAACAAAATGATTATGCCCATCGGTATACCCTCCAACCTGCAGCGCACATCCGCGCCCGATTAACCGCAGAGTAGCATGCACTTCCGAAGTTTTTTACCACTCCTTGCGGTGGCTTTCCCGTTGGCCACCATGCCGGCGCAGGGAACACCCGCTGCCGCTGCAACGCCCGCCGCGACTACCGCACGAGCCGTCCCGGCCACGCTCCCACCAGCGCGCGTGCATGCCGCATTGGCTGACTACAAACGCTGGCTGGACATCGTCGCCGAGCGCAACGAAGTCGCCGGCTTGGCCACCGCCGTGGTGGTCGGTGACAAGGTAGTGTTCGAGCGGACCATCGGCTACACCGATGCCCAGACTCGCCAACCGGTGATCCCCGATACCGTGTTTCGCCTCGCTTCACTGTCCAAGGCATTCGCCACGGCCATCACCGGACTGATCGTTGAAGGCGGGCGGCTGACCTGGGATACACGACTGGTGGACGTGCTGCCCTACTTCAAGCTCAAGGATACGGAAGGCACCGAGCACGCCACCGTTGGCGACATCCTGGGACAACGCCTGGGTCTGCCGCGCCATACCTACGACAACATGCTCGAAGGCAACGTCCCCTACGAGGAACTGGTGCGCAAGCTGGATGAAGTCGACATGAGCTGCAGCGTGGGCGAGTGCTACGGCTACCAGAATGTGGCATTCGCGATGATTGGCGACATCCTGTTCGCACGCACGGGGAATTTCTTCTACCGGCTCGTGGACAAACGTATCTTCTATCCGCTGGGTATGAGCGACGCCAGCTACGGCCGGGCCGCGTTGGAGTCGAGCAAGAGCTGGGCGCGGCCACACCATGGGACCAGTCGCGGCTGGGTGCCGTTCGAGCCGAACGAAACCTACTATCGAGTCGCGCCTGCCGCTGGCGTCAACGCCAGCATCCGTGACATGGAGAAGTGGCTGATCGCGCAAATGGGTGGCCGTCAGGACGTCCTGCCAACCGCGTTGCTCAAAGTGTTGCATGCTCCGGCGGTCGCGACCCCCGGTGAACTACGGGCTACGCCGTGGCGCCGCGCGCGTTTGACCGATGCGCACTACGCCCTCGGCTGGCGCGTCTATGAATACGGTGGTGAAACCCTGATCTTCCACGCCGGTGCCGTGGCCGGCTACCGCACCATGATTGGCTTCTTTCCCAAATACCACGTGGGCGTGGTGACCTTGTGGAATTCCACCGGGCCAACCGCCGGTGGCCTGATGCCCATGCTGTTGGACGACTTGCTCGGCCTGCCGCACGTGGACTGGGCAGGTATAGAGACTACTTCGGCAACCGCTGGCAAGGTCGGCCAAAATGCCGCCAAGCCGCGCGTAAAAAAGGCCGCGCCGCAACGTGCCGCACAGCGACGACACTGAGCGCGAATGCACAACAAGCGGATAGTGTTTGTCCGCGAGCGGACCGTGTTCGTTCGCGGCGACG
>CAJDVT010000040.1_pt2 | contig 35621 bp, 31 predicted proteins | sample 7391411 | NCBI WGS metagenome assembly CAJDVT01 (sample SAMEA7055698, study PRJEB34461) | soil metagenome | biome: terrestrial ecosystem; feature: Peninsula; material: soil | place: Antarctica | collected 2016 | reverse complement strand
GATGTGCTGGTAACGGGCCGTCACGGCTTGCTTGCAGCGGGTTTGGCGTTTACCTTCCGCTATTGCCCATGGTTAAGGAAACCTGCGATGAGATTCTTGCTTGCCGCGCTGCTGCTGGCCACGGTGACCGTGCCGGTGCTGGCGGCGGATGGTGTGGATACCGCGTTTGTGCCAACCCAGGGCACGCATGCATTCAACGTACGCGATCTGGTGATGATGGACCGGGTCAGCGATCCGCAGTTGTCGCCGGATGGGCGCTACGTGTCATTTGGGGTGCGCAGTACCGATTACGCGGCGAACAAGGGTGTCCACGCGCTTTACGTGGTGGATCTGGTCTTCGGCGCGCTGGTCGGCGGACGGTCGCAGCCTGTATTTCGTGGCGCCGGCCAACGACGTGGCGCAGTTGTGGCGGGTGGATCTGGGCAGCAAAGGCGCACTGAACCTGGCCAAGCCCGCGGCGCCCCTGCAGGTGAGCCATTCGGTGCTGGATCTGGGCAGCTACAAGCTGTCGCCTGATGGCAAGCGCGTATTGCTGTCCTATGAAGTGTTTACCGATTGCGCCACGCTGGCATGCACGCAGCAGCGTATCGACGCGCGGGCCAAGGACAAGGCCAGCGGCACGCTGTATCACAAACTGTTCGTGCGCCACTGGGATACGTGGGCAGACGGACGGCGCAACCAGTTGTTCATTGCTGAGTTCGATGCCAGCGGTCAGTTGGCCGCGGAGCCGAAGTTGCTCACGCGCGGCATTGATGGCGATGTGCCGAGCAAGCCGTTTGGTGACGAGAGCGAGTATGCATTCGCGCCGGACGGCGCCAGCGTGTATTTCGACGTGCGGATTGCCGGCACTACCGAGCCGTGGTCGACCAATTTTGACGTGTATCGGGTGAGTCTTGCTGGCTCGGCCGCTCCAACCAACCTCACGGCTGCGAACAAGGCTTGGGATGCGTATCCGGTACCGTCACCCGATGGCAAGACGCTGTATTACCTGGCGATGAAGACGCCTGGTTTTGAAGCCGATCGCTTTGCGATCAAGGCGATGGACCTGGCCACGGGTGCGCTACGCGAGGTGGATCCGAAGTGGGACCGTTCGCCCGGCAGTTTGTCCATCTCCGCGGACGGCAAGACGCTGTATGCCACTACCGATGACGAGGGCCAGCACCCGCTGTTTGCGATCGATACAACCAGCGGCAAGGTCGACCAACTCGTGGGCAACGGCACGGTAGGCAGCTATGCCGCAGGTGCCGAGATGCTGGTGCTGACGCGTGACGATCTGCAGCATCCGGCTGATGTATACGTGGTGCGCGCCGACGGCAGCGGCCTGCGCCAGGTGACCCACTACAACGAAACAGCCTTGAAAAACGCCAAAGTGGGCGACTTCGAATTCTTCAACTTCAAGGGCTGGAACAACGAGACCGTACAGGGTTACGTGGTCAAGCCGGTCGACTACCAGCCCGGCAAAACCTACCCCGTCGCCTTCATCATCCATGGTGGCCCGCAAGGGGCGATGAGCAACGGATGGAGCTATCGCTGGAATCCGCAGACGTATGCCGGCCAGGGCTTTGCCGTGGTGACGGTAAACTTCCACGGCTCGACCGGCTACGGCCAGGCGTTTACCGACTCGATCTCCGGTGACTGGGGCGGCAAGCCGTTGGACGACCTGAAGCTGGGCTGGAAGGCGGCGTTGGAAAAGTACAGTTTCCTTGACGGCGATCGTGCCTGTGCGACGGGAGCCAGTTATGGCGGCTACATGGTCTACTGGATTGCCGGGGTGTGGAACGAGCCGTGGAAATGTCTGATCGATCATGACGGTGTGTTCGACACACGCGCGATGTACTACGACACCGAGGAGCTGTGGTTCGAGGAGCACGAGAACGGTGGCACGCCGTGGGAGCATCCGCAGAACTACGAGAAGTTCAATCCGGTCAATCACGTCAAGGATTGGCGCGTACCAATGCTGGTGATCCACAGCGCCAAGGATTTCCGTATCCCTCTCACCCAGGGTCTGGGCGCCTTCACGGCGCTGCAGCGGCGCGGCATTCCCAGCCAGTTCCTGACTTTCCCCGACGAAAACCACTGGGTTTTGAAAGGCTGAAGCAGTGGACGGCAAAGGATGCCGTCAAGCCGGCGTCCGATTGACGAGGGTTGGCCTGGATTGCGGGATCGCGCCCTGTGCGCGATCTCCTGGGGCTCGCTTGCTGTAGAAGGGCTTCGGTCGCGATGCTGCTCTTGGGTTTGAGGCACGAGCTTTCGTGTGCTTGGGGCGCGAGGGCCAGTACGACCGCCCGTGTCAGCGCACGTTGTGCGCGACTCGCGTGACTCTGTAGGAGCGACTTCAGTTGCGATGCTTCTGCTGGGCGTCACCCATCTTGGTTCGGCCGTGGCGTCGGAAAGCAAGAGCTTTCGTGCGCCTGCGGCGCGCGAGTCACTTTTCTCTGCGTGGCCAGAGAAAAGTAACCCAAAGAGAGGCCACCCCGCTTGGCGCTTTCCGGGCGTCCCTGCCCGGAAAGTCCGTGAGCCGGGGCCGGGCTTTTCGACGGTACATCCGTGTACCGGCGAAAAGGCATCGACTTCCTGTCGATGCCCGCTGCGCGGCCTGTCGACTCCGTCTCACCGCCGCACAGGGGCCCCGGGTAGAGCAGCGGGCCATCCTGGCCCGCCATCAGTGCGCCCGCCATGCAGGTACGTGTGAGCCACAGCCGCTCGCTTTTGCTCCCTCTCCCCTGGCGCAGCCGGGGGAGAGGGTTGGGGTGAGGGGGACGCTCTTGCTCTTTGTGGTGAGAGCAGAGATTTTCGGTCCGCTTTGCGGCCCGAGTCGCTTTCTCTTGAGCTTGCTCCGCTTGGCGCTTGCCGGCCGTCTTGGGCGGCAGGTCCATGAGCCGAGAGCGGGCTTTTCGATGGCACATCGGGCAACTACTCCGGCGTCACCTCCACTCGGGGCATCGGGCAACCGCTCCTGGCTTGCCTCAACTCGGGCATCGGGCAACCGCTCCCGCGTTGCCTCAACTCGGGCATCCATGCCCTCGCCATGCCGCTGCTCGCTGTGCGGCCTGTCTCGACCCCGACTCATCGCCGCACAGGGGCCCCGAAAGCGCCGGGTGCCGTTCCCGGCCGGCACTCGGTGCGCAGCCGCGCGGCGGTCGCAAGATCAAAGCGCAAGCGCGCCCGGGCTTTTGATCTGCCTTTTGATCTGGCCTTTCGAGGAGTGCGCGCAGGACGCGCGCGGCTTTACCCGGGACCCCTGTGCGGCGGTGAGGGCCGGTCGACAGGCCCGCAGGGTGATCGGCACGGATGCCGATCATTTTTCGACGGGGCAGGATGCCCCGTCGAAAAACCCGGCCGGCCCTCACGCACTTTCCGGGCAGGAGGCCCGGAAAGCGCCAAGCGGGGGTGGTCTCTCTTCGGGTTACTTTTCTCTGGCCACGCAGAGAAAAGTGACTCGCGCGCCGCAGGCGCACGAAAGCTCTTGCCTCAAAAGTCACTCACCCGGCGTACGCATGAAAACTCTTGCGTGTGGCGGAGTGCCCGATCAACGCGAAAAGTATCGCGAATGAACTCGCCACCACAGGAAAACGTTCGTAGCCAGAGTGCGCTCTACAGCCACTTGGCGCGTTTCAGGCTGATGAAGATACTGCCGACGATAGTCAGCATGACGAGGATGATGGCAGGGTATGCCCAGGGACGGCTGAGTTCGGGCATGTGCTGGAAATTCATCCCGTACCAGCTTGTGAGCAGGGTGGGTGCGGCAAGCATTGCGGCCCAGCCGGCGAGTTTTTTCATGACCTCGTTTTGACCGAACGTGACCAGCGAGAGGTTGACGTTGATCGCGGCCGTGAGCATTTCGCGCATGGCGTTGATCGACTCGTTGACGCGGAACACGTGGTCGTAGACGTCACGGAAATACGCGCGCAGCTTGTCCGGGATGAGGGTCGGATGCAGGCGCACGAGTTGGCTGATGATGTCCTGCAGCGGTGCTACAGCGAGGCGCAGGGTCATCAGGTCGCGCTGCATGTCGTACAGCCGCCGGACCGTGCTGCGCTTGAAGGTTTCGGCGAAAATATCCTGTTCAAGTTGCTGCAGTTCTTCACGAAAATCGCGCACGATCGGCAGCAGGTTGTCGACAATGAAGTCGAGGATGCCGTACAGGCCGTAGCTCGGCCCGAGCGCGAGCAGTTTCGGAGTTTGTTCGCAGGTACGCCGGGCCGGGGCGTAGGACAACGACGCCCCGTGACGAATGCTGACCAGATAGCGCGCGCCGAGAAAGATGTGCGTTTCGCCAAAGGCAAGGTGGCTGTCAACCAGTTGTGCGGTCTGCACCACGAGGAATAGTGAGTCGCCGTAAGCTTCAATCTTGGTACGTTGGTGGGCGGTATGGGCGTCCTCGATGGCCAGGTCGTGCAGGCCGAACTCCTCCTGCAGCTTCAGCAAAAGCGCTTCGTCCGGCTCGTGCAAACCGACCCACACGAAAGTGTCTGGCTGTGCCAGTACATCGCTGATCGCATCCAGTGTGATCTCGCCAATGCGGCTGCCGTCGCGACGATAGGCGATGCAGTTGACGACCATTGGCTGGGCATCCGTTGCGGATGTGGCGGGCGGCGGGATCAGATTCATTGCCGCATGATGCCCCGCAGTCGGAAGCAGGGCAATTGCGCCGTGTCACGAATGTCAGCCTGAGATGGGATCGCGCAGCCAGCCACGTTGGAGCGCCGGGTCGAAGCATCGCTTTGCCATTGAGGCAAACAGTGGACGGATCGGAGCGTTTGTACGGGGCAGGCTCGGTGCACCGTTGGTGCATGGCGTTGGCGCGGCGGGACCGCTCCGGCAGCTCAGGCGTGCGTCGACCCTTCGCGGCTTCTGCGCAAAGTCCAGGCCAATGCGATCCATATGGGCAACGCAAGCAGCAGCCAGGGCTGGTTCTGTTGCACGGTACCGGGTATCAGGTGCAGCGCAACGGCAGCGAGCGCGGCGAGTAGTTGCAACACGATCACCGCATTGCTGAAACGTGATGCGCGCAGTCCGCGCCGCGTGCGCCACAGGGTAGGCAGCAGCAGCCACGCGAGCGGATTGAACAACAACAGGTTGGCGTTGGCCCACGCCGCACGGTGCGTGGTCAACGTCCACAACACAAGCAGGATCAAGCCGACCAGGCCGGCGGCCAGCAGGTACAGCGTGCCCAGCGTGACGTAACCGGGCAACCATACGCGTGACATCGCGATCAGCAGGCCGGCGCACAGCAGTCCGGCAAGCGCCATCGGCAGGCGCAGATCCGGTGCGCGCTCGGGCGGTACGTCGAGGCCGTTCGCTGCAACCAGCCGTTCGTCCAGCACCAGTGGCAGTGCGCGGCCGGAGGGGTCGGTGATGTGTACGTCGCGTAGCCGGGTTTGCAGCACCTCTGGCAGAAAGCTCTCGCGCCAGGCGTTGAGCGGCTGGTCCGCGTACGGCCCCAAGCCGAGATCCAGCACCAGCATCAGCCACGGCTGCGCGCTCATCAGACGCGCAGTTTGCTCGCGGAACGTCATGTCACCGGGGAGCACCGTCAGTTGCGCGCGGATGACACCGCCGAGGGCGACATTCAACGCATCGCGTACGCGTGTGGTGCAGTTGTCGGTGTAGTAATCGTACGGATAGGCGGCATTTTCCGGGCGCAGATTCCACAGCAGGAAGTCGCGCAGTGCCGAGGCTTGGGCGGCATTCAGCGCGAGGCGCTGACGGGTCACCGAACGTCTGGCCTGAACGTACAGGCTTTCATCCAGCGTGCTGGGCGCGGCGTCCATGAGGTAGCGCATGCGGCCGCGGGCAAAGTTCAGCAGAAAGCCGCGCTGGTCGAAATCGAATACGCCGTAATTGAAGTTGACCGCTTCACCCGAGCCCAAATCGCGCAGTTCGATTGCGTCGTGACCGAAGCGCTCCCAGTAAACCTCACCCGGCCCGTAGGTAATCAGGGATACCTGCAGATCGGCGCCCGGTGCGTCGGCCACGCCGGCATGGGCCGGCACCATGCTCGCTAGAGTGAGCAGCACGAGCAGCAACAATGAGTGGGCGCGAATCAGATGCATGGATGGTTCGTGCACGCCTGCACACTGGGCGTACCACTTTTTCGGTTGATCGGCGGAGCGTCACGCACCGGGTGAGCTCCTACGGAGTGGCGCGGTTGCGGCGTGTCGTGGGTGCGCTACGCACTGCCGAACTGCCGTACCACGCGGAACTGCTGAACGCGGCGATCGTCGGCCGCAGTGACGTGAAACAAGTAATCACCAATGGTGGCTTCTTCGCCCACTTCCGGCAGGTGGCCAAATTCAGAGGTGATCAAGCCGCCGACAGTGTCGTATTCCTCATCGGGCAACCCGGCCTTGATCTGCTCGTTGAAGTCGTCAATTGGCGTGAGCGCGCTGACCAGCCAGTCGCCGCCGGGTTGCTCGTGCATCAATACCGGTTCGGCCTCGTCGTGCTCGTCATCGATCTCGCCGACGATTTCCTCCAGCACATCCTCGATGGTGACCAGTCCGGCGACGCCGCCGTATTCGTCGACCACGAGTGCCATATGGTTGCGCGAGAGGCGAAACTCCGCCAGCAACACGTTCAGCCGCATCGATTCGGGAATCAGCACGGCCGGACGCAGGATGTCGTGAATGTCGAACGGCCCTTCGGCGCCGAAAAATTTCAGCAAGTCCTTTGCCAGCAGGATGCCGAGAATCTCGTCCTTGTCTTCGCCATGCACCGGAAACCGGGAGTGACCGGATTCGACTACCGCGGCCATGATCTGCGGCAGGTCCCAGCTGGCGGGCAGCATCACGATCTGCGTGCGCGGGATCATGACGTCATCGACACTGAGTTCGGTGACCTTGATCGCGCCCTCGACCATGGTCAACGTGTCGGCCGAGAGCAATCCATTGGTCTGCGCCGCACGCAATTCGGCAAGCAATTCAGGGCGGCTGCGTGGTTCGCCGGAAAATAGATGGCCCAGTCGGTCCCACCAGTTACGGTGCGCCGGACCGGTGGTACTGCCAGGGTCGTCGTTCATCTGTCGCTGTATGACTGCCCGGAATGCAGGCGGTGACCAAGTTTAGCGGAAAAATCCAGATGGTTCAGCGCACAGGGACTCATCAGGCACGTGCGCAAAGCCCGTCATGCATACGGATCGGCAATGCCGAGGCCGGCGAGGACGCGAATCTCGAGCGCCTCCATGAGCGCTGCGTCCCGGTCGTGGATGTGGTCATAGCCGAGCAGATGCAGTACGCCGTGAATGGTCAAGTGGGCCCAGTGATCACGCGCCGGCTTGCCTTGCTCGGCCGCTTCACGCTGCACCACCGGTGCGCAGATGGCCAAGTCGCCGATCAATGCAAAGGTGACGCCGGGAGGAGGTTCGGCCGCAAAGGACAACACGTTGGTGGCGTAATCGCGGCCGCGATAGCCCTGGTTGAGCGCCAATCCCTCGGCGCTGCCGACGATGCGGATGGCCAATTCGGTATAGCCCTTGCGCCGGGCCCCGCGCAAGGCGGATTCGGCCCACAGGCGGAAGCTGGCCGCCGCTGGCAAACCCGCGCGCGGCAAGCCATAGCCGACATGCAATTGCAGCACCTCAGGCGGTGCGCACCCGCTTTGCACGCTTGGTCCAAGAGCTCCACGCAACATGTGGGGTTCGGCCGGGTGGGACGCGTGGCGATTCACGCGTCGTCCTCATCCTTGCGTGCAAATGCTTCGTAGGCGCGCACGATCTTCGCCACCAGCGGATGGCGGACCACGTCGCTGGAGGTGAAAAACGTGAAGCTGATGCCACTGACGTCGCGCAACACCTTGACCGCCTGACGCAATCCGGACTGCGCGGCGCGTGGCAGGTCGACCTGGGTGACATCGCCGGTGATGACGGCAACCGTACCGAAACCGATGCGGGTCAAAAACATCTTCATCTGCTCGACCGTGGTGTTTTGCGCCTCGTCGAGAATCACGTAGGAATCGTTCAGCGTGCGCCCGCGCATGTAGGCAAGCGGGGCGATCTCGATCACGTTGCGTTCGATCAGTTTCGCCACTCGCTCGAAGCCGAGCATTTCGTACAGAGCGTCATACAGCGGGCGCAGATACGGATCGACCTTCTGCGCCAGATCGCCCGGCAGAAAACCAAGCTTCTCGCCGGCTTCCACCGCGGGGCGTACCAGCAACACACGTTGCACACGATTGGATTCCAGCGCTTCGACGGCGCTGGCGACAGCGAGATAGGTCTTGCCGGTTCCAGCCGGACCAACGCCGAAGTTGATGTCATGCGTGGCGATTGCATGCAGATAGCGATCCTGGTTCGGGCCGCGCGCCTTGATCGAGCCGCGTTTGACCCGGATCACCACTTCCTGTGCCGATTCGGCGGCTGCGGCACTCATGGCGTCGACGCCCGATTCAGCCAGGTGCAGGTTGATCTTTGCGCCGGTCAGGGATTCCTCCTCGGCCGCGCCATACAGCACACGCAGCACCTTCTCGGTGGCGCGTGCCGTGCCTTCGTCACCGACAACCTGAAACACGTGGCCGCGATGATTGATTTCGACGTCGAGCCGCAGTTCGACCTGGCGCAAATGTTCATCGAAGGGCCCGCACAGGTTGGCGAGGCGCGCGTTGTCTTCCGGATCAAGCGTGAAATCGCGCTGGTTGAGGCTTGGGGTCATGAAGGGTCTGGCGTTCCAGGTGTTGAGGGTTTGGATGATGCCGGGAGTTCAGTCGCCAGGCCGGTGGCAACGTCAGGCGGCGACTTCGTCATTGATCTGGACACGGCCACGCAGTGAGTTGGCCATCGCCTCGGTGATCACCACGTCGACGAACTGACCGATCAGCCGCGGGTGGCCGGCAAAGTTGACGAAGCGCATGTTTTCCGTGCGCCCACTCAGCTCGCTGGAATCGCGGGTGCTGGGCTTTTCCACCAGGATGCGCTGCACCGTACCCACCATCGCCGCGCTGATCTTTTTTGCGTTGGCGTTGATGGCAGCCTGGAGGCGATGCAGGCGTTCCTGCTTGACGGTCAGCGGTGTGTGGTCGGCGAGGTTCGCAGCAGGGGTGCCGGGACGTGCGGAGAAAATGAAGGAAAAACTCTGGTCGAAACCGACGGAATCAATCAGCGCCATGGTCTTCGCAAAGTCCTCTTCAGTCTCCGTCGGAAAGCCCACGATGAAATCGGTGGAAACGCAGATGTCCGGCCGTACGGCGCGCAGCTTGCGGATCTTGCGCTTGTACTCCAGCGCCGTGTAGCCGCGCTTCATCGCCGCCAGCACGCGGTCAGAGCCGGACTGCACGGGCAAATGCAGGAAGTTGGCGAGCTTGGGCACGTTCGCGTAGGCCTCGATCAGCGAGTCGGAGAACTCCAGCGGATGCGAGGTGGTGAAGCGAATGCGGCCAATACCGTCGATCTGCGCGATCGCGTGGATCAGCACCGCCAGGTCGGCAACGCCCCCATCAAACGTCGGACCGCGATAGGCGTTGACGTTCTGGCCGAGCAGATTCACTTCGCGCACGCCCTGCGCCGCAAGCTTGGCCACTTCCACCAGTACATCGTCAAACGGCCGGCTGAGCTCCTCGCCCCGCGTGTAGGGCACCACGCAGTAACTGCAATACTTCGAGCAACCTTCCATGATCGACACGAACGCCGTCGGACCTTCGGCGCGTGGTTCGGGCAGACAGTCAAACTTCTCGATTTGCGGGAAGCTGATATCGACCTGCGGCAAGCCGGTGGCGCGCTGCTTTTCGATCATCTGCGGCAACCGGTGCAGGGTTTGTGGACCGAACACCAGATCCACATATGGCGCGCGCTTGAGGATTTCCGCGCCTTCCTGTGATGCCACGCAGCCCGCAACACCAATCAGCACGGGCTTGTCACCGTGCTTCAGTTCCTTCCAGCGACCGAGTTGGCTGAAGACTTTTTCCTGCGCCTTTTCGCGAATGGCGCATGTATTGATCAGGATGACGTCCGCCTCGGACTCGTCCTGCGTCAACTCCATGCCGTGCGCGGCCCGCAGCACATCGGCCATCTTGGTCGAGTCGTACTCGTTCATCTGGCAGCCGTGGGTCTTGATGAAAAGCTTGCCGCTCATCGCGTGCGCACCGTGGTCTGGGGGTAGTGTCGAACTGCACAGTTTACCCATGCCCGCACCACGTGACCAGCGGATCGCCAGAACGATCAAGCACTTGCAGTGGTCGCCGGACACGTGTCGCAGCATGTGTGCACATGCCGACGAGGCGTCTCCGGGCGCAGGGCCGGTCGGCCCGGCACAGGCGTCAGGTGAGCGCAGTGTTCCAGCGCATGGACTCGCGCCGAGCTGTCGATGATTGAGGTGATGTGACGCTCGTCACGTCCCCCACCGCAGGCGCGACCAGTCGGCCACTTGGCGTGGACCGCATATGGCGGCACACTGCGCACATGTTCGACGTCGCAGTCCACCGGGGGAGCGTCGACCCAAGGGCCATAAGCTTCCCAGTTTGCCAGATCCTGTATGGGGTCGCAGTGTCCTGCGGGCTGGCGCTGGCGCTGCTCGGCGCTCCGCGGGCGCACGCTGGCGCGCTTTACCGCTGCGCGGGTGACAGCGGAGAACTCGTTTACAGCAGCAGCACGGCGGGTTATCACGGTTGCAGGAAGGTCAGCAGCTTTGGTGCAACGGAGCCGCGACGCATTCCGCAGCGTGCGCCAGCGCGGGTTTCCGTGAGCCGGGTAACTGCCGCGGTGGCAACTTCAGCAAGCAATCTTGGAGCGGATGGCGCTCAACCGACGACGCTGGCGCGGGCCCAAGCCAATGTGCAAACCGCCGCTCGTGTGCTCGCCGCTGCACAGGTGCAACGGGTCTCGCTGGGTGCAGCGCACGCTGCAGTGGTGACGGATGCACATGCCGCCTCGTCGCTGGCCGCTGTGGTTCCGGGCCAGTGGAGTTACCAGCAGTCGGCCGCAGGGCGGACGCTGACGCCGCAGTCGAGCCCCGCGCTCGTGTCAGCGACCGGCGCCACTGCGGTCCGACCGCGCGTGTTGCAGGGCGCGGTGTATCGCGTGGTACGAGGCGATGGAAGCGTGGAATACACCAACCTGCGTCCGGCGACAGGCGTGAAGGGGCACGCAGTCACCATGCTTTTCAGCTACATCGCCACGTGTGCGGCATGTGATCTGCGCTCGCCGATCCGCTGGGGCAGTGTGAGCCTCAACCTTACGGCGTATGCGGACACGATCCGCGCGGCAAGCCTTGAATATGGCGTGGATGAATCATTCCTGCGCGCGATCATCCATGCGGAGAGTGCCTTCAACCCACGCGCACTATCAATCAAGGGAGCGCAAGGATTGATGCAACTGATGCCCGGTACGGCCAGCGACCTGGGCGTGCTGGATGCATTCAATACCGATCAGAACATCCGGGGTGGCGCGCATTACCTGGCTCGGCTGCTGCAGGACTTTGGTGGCAGCGAGCAACTGGCTGCAGCCGCATACAACGCTGGTCCCGGCGCGGTACAGCGCTACAACGGGGTGCCACCGTACGCGGAAACCATGGTTTACGTGGAGCGGGTGGCTACCTTGCGCAAGCGGTATGGGGCAGCGATGCACCCGCCGCTGGCCGCAAACGCGCAGGTGCCACCGGCGGCGCGCATGTAAGCGTCCCCGTCTTGCCGCGCTGTATGGTTGCCGCGCAAGAACGCGGCGGCATGCAGCCAGGCATCGTGGTGCGCCTTCCTGTCCCACTGACTCGGCGCCGTGCGCAAGAGGTTGTCATCCGCGCGCAGCGGCCCGCCTATGCTGGACGTTCGACGTACACGGCCGAAGCGATACCCCGCCGCAGCGCGGCGCGCGAGGTGGATCGGCCAGGCGCTATTGCGTTCCACGCTGTGGAGGAGGCCGCCGTATCGGCGTGACGTTGATGTGGAACGGTTTGCCGTTGCGCAGACCGGACATCAGCACAGTGGTACCGGGCTTCAACGCGGCTTCGTCGCGGCGCAGATCAGCCGGCCCGGTGATGTCGTGGTCGCCAAGACGCAACACGATGTCGCGCGGCATGAGCCCTGCCTGGGCTGCCGGGCCACCGGGATAGACATCAGTGATCTGCGCGCCGCGCGCGGCTGCGGGGAGACCGCTGTTTGCGCGCAGCGGCACGAATGCGTAATCCGCGCCCAGCCAGCCGCGCACGACGTAACCGGTGGCAATGATCTCGTCCAGGACCTTGCGCGCCACGCCGACCGGGATCGCGAAACCGATGCCTTCGGCACCGGCGGCCTTGCCGATCAACAAGGTATTGATGCCTACCAGTTGTCCGGCGGTGTTCACCAGCGCTCCACCGGAGTTGCCGAGGTTGATTGCGGCGTCGGTCTGGATGAAATCCTCGGCGCTGCCACTGGTCAATTGCCGACCAACCGCGCTGACGATGCCCATCGTCACGGTCTGATTCAAGCCCAGCGGATTGCCGATGGCGAGTACGACATCACCGGCACGCAGCGCCGCCGGGTTGGCCATGCCGATGGCCGGCAGATTGCTGGCATCGATCTTCAATACGGCCAGATCGGTCTCTTCGTCGGCGCCAACCAGCGTGGCCGTGGCGATGCGCCCGTCGTACAGAAGCACCTGGACATCTGCCGCGCGCGCGATAACGTGGTTGTTGGTCAGCACGAAGTCCTGGTTCTTCGCACGCACGATCACCCCGGAACCCAAGGTTTGCTCGCGATGCTGGAAGGTTGTGGGCGTTCCGCCAAACAGTTGCTGCAACACGGGATCGTCGTACATGCGCAAGGCTTGCTCGGTGACGATCTTGTTTGCATAGATGTTCACCACCGAGGGTGCGGCAAGGGCGACCGCATCGGCGTACGACACCGGGCCGGTGTCTACTGTGGATGCCGTGCTGTGCACTGGTGCCGCTGGCACACCGAGCCGCTCGCGCAGGCGTATGCCAGTGCCCGGCCAGAACCACGCGATCACGAATGCGGCAACCAGGCCGAGCACGACAAAGCGGACGATGAAAGCGAGCATGCGGGCAGCGGGTTTCATCAATAGCGGCCTTAGCCTTTGTGGAAACGGTGTCACCGCTGGCTGCGGCGATGGATTATCCCGCGATCTGGCAACCATCGGTGCTGGCGGCTGCCGCTGCGATGGTCGGGCTGAGATCATGCCCGGGTTCAGCGCCCGGTCGTGGTCGTGCTCGCGGGTGGAGGCTTCAGTCGCTCGTCACACACCGCGCGCGAACTGCCTGTGTGCTCTGTCTTCCGCTCCGGATTTATTGTACGGGGCCAGCCCTGACGCTACACTAACGCGATTTTCTGGGGCCGAAAACCCACATGACAGCGCAAGTACCGGAGAGCCTGATGGCGAACGAAGTCGTCGATCACGGCCGCCGGCGATTCCTGACAGCAACCACTGCGGTGGTTGGTGGCATTGGAGTCGTCGCGGCAGCCGTGCCGTTCATCAAGTCGTGGGAGCCCAGCGCCCGCGCCAAGGCTGCCGGCGCCCCGGTGACGCAATCACTGGCCAAGATCGAGGCCGGGCAGATGCTTACCGTGGCCTGGCGCAGCAAGCCGATCTTCATCGTCAATCGCACGCCAGCGCAGCTTGCCACGCTGCACGGTGTGGATTCGCGTCTGGTGGACCCGAAATCCAACGGCAGTTCATCCGACCAGCAGCCGAAGTACGCGCAAAACGAGGCACGCTCGATCAAACCGGAGTGGTTGGTGCTGATCGGTATCTGCACCCATCTGGGCTGCGTGCCCGACTACTTCGGGCAGATCAAGCCGCAACCGTTTGATCCGGATTGGGAGAGCGGGTTTTACTGCCCGTGTCACAAGTCGCGCTACGACATCGCCGGACGTGTCTACAGTGGTGTGCCGGCGCCGAAGAATCTGCCGGTGCCGCCGTATCACTTCATTGACGACGCCACGATCCAGATTGGCGTGGATCCGAAGGGAGCAGTCTGATGGCCAACATAGCGGACTGGATCGGCGAGCGTGCACCCGGCCTGGCGCCGATGTACCGCAAGCACATGACCGAGTATTACGCCCCGAAGAATTTCAATCTTTGGTATTACTTCGGGTCGCTGGCACTGCTGGTGTGATCAGCCAGATCGTCACCGGCATCTTCCTCACCATGAACTACAACCCGAGCGCCGCCGGCGCGTTCGATTCGGTTGAGTACATCATGCGTGACGTGGAATGGGGCTGGCTGATTCGCTACATGCATTCCACCGGCGCATCGTTGTTCTTCGTGGTGGTGTTTCTGCACATGTTCCGCGGCATCATCTACGGCTCATTCAAGAAGCCGCGCGAATTGGTGTGGCTGCTGGGCATGCTGATTTTCCTCGCGCTGATGGCCGAAGCGTTCATGGGCTATGTGCTGCCGTGGGGCAACATGTCGTTCTGGGGCGCGCAGGTGATCATTTCGCTGTTCGGCACCATCCCGTTCATCGGCGATGCGTTGGTGCAATGGATCATGGGCGATTTCCTGCCAGGTGACGCGACGCTCAATCGCTTCTTTGCGTTGCATGTGATCGCGTTGCCCATCGTGCTGCTGCTGCTGGTGGTGCTGCATCTGGCGGCACTGCACGAGGTGGGCTCGAACAACCCGGATGGCGTTGACGTCAAGCATGGCCCCAAGGGCAATCGCTGGAGCCCATTGGCTCCGGTCGACGGCATCCCGTTTCATCCGTATTACACGGTGAAGGATCTGGTCGGCGTCGGGTTTTTCCTGATGATTGCCTCGTTCATCATCTTCTTTGCGCCCACGCTGGGGGGCTGGTTCCTGGAGCCGGACAATTTCATTCCGGCCAACAATCTGGTGACGCCATCGCACATCAAGCCGGTGTGGTACTTCACTCCGTTCTACGCGATCGTGCGCATGATCCCCTCGTTCCTGGGATCGGCGATCTGGGGTGTGATTGCGATGTTCGCGTCGATCGCGGTGCTGTTTGCCATGCCGTGGCTGGATCGCAGCCCGGTAAAGTCGATTCGCTATCGCGGGCTCGGTTACAAGGTGTCGCTGGGGTTGTTTGTGTTGGCGTTCTTCATGCTTGGTGCGGTCGGCTCCGGCATTACCGCCGAAGTCATCCCGGCCTGGTTCGGCGACATCGACGTGACGTTCTGGGAAAACCTGTTCGGCCGGGTGATGACCGCCATCTACTTCGGCTACTTCGTGTTCCTTTGGGCATATACAACTTTCGGCTGGGAAACGACCAAGCCGGTTCCGGATCGGGTGACCACGCATGACTAAACGCCAACGGTTGTTGAAACAGTTCGCTTTCCCGGTGGCGTTGGCGCTTGCGCTGGTGTGGGGTGGCGTGGCGCAGGCGTCCGAGGAGGGTGGTTTGCCGCCTGCCGGCACGAATGTGCATGATCAGGCTTCGCTGCAACGCGGCGCGCGGTTGTACTTCAATTATTGCGTGGGGTGCCACTCGCTGAAGTACGTGCGCTACGAGCGGATTGGCGACGACCTCGGTTTGAGCGAAGCGGAGGTGATGACCAACTTCAACTTCACTGGTGCGAAGTATGGCGAAACTGTGGTCTCGCACATGCCCGCAGAGTCGGCCACAAAGTGGTTTGGCAAGGCCCCGCCAGATCTCTCGCTGGAAGTGCGCGCAAAGGGCCCGGACTGGGTGAACGCCTATCTCAACTCGTTCTACCTGGACCCGAGCCGCCCGACAGGCTGGAACAACACGGTGTTCCCCAACGCCTCCATGCCGTTTCCATTGTGGGAGCTGCAAGGCCTGCAGACGGCGGTGCTGGCTCCGGCCAAAGCCGGGCAGGATGCTGGGGTGGAGAAGCTTGTGTTGTCCCAACCAGGCAAGTTGACGCCTGCGCAATTCCAGCAGGCTACCCGCGATGTCACCAATTTCCTGCAGTACGCTTCCGAGCCGGCCGCGCTGCAGCGTCATCGTTATGGCATCTGGGTGCTGCTGTTCCTGGCCGCGTTCACGCTGTTGGCGTATATGCTGAAAAAAGAATACTGGAAGGACGTTAACGAGGCCTGATGGATACCGTTCGAACGCGACGCTCGCGTGCCGCAACTCCGGCCCACGACGACAGGGAGGCGCACATGGTGCAGGGCGTTCGTCCGCGCACGTTGTTGACGCTGTTTACATCAGCCGATGATGTGCAGTGTCATCGCGTGCGGCTGGTACTGGCTGCGAAAGGAGTCACCTACGATCGCATCATCGTGGAATCAGGCAAGGTGCCGGAGGATCTGCTCGTCCTCAACCCGTATGCCAGCACGCCGACCCTGGTCGATCGTGATCTCGTGCTGCACGACACCACGGTGGTGTGCGAGTATCTGGACGAGCGCTATCCACATCCGCCGCTCATGCCGATTGACCCCCTGTCGCGTGCGCGCCTGCGCGCCGCTGCCGTGCGTATCGAAGGCGAGTGGCTGGTCGAGGTTGCCACCATCAGTGCCGGCGGCCGCCCCGCCGACGCGGCCCGCAAGCGCTTGCGCGATGGTCTTTTGAGCACGTTGCCAGTGTTCAAGGCCGCCAGGTTTTTCATGGGGACGGACATGAGCCTGGTCGATTGCCTGGTTGCACCGGTGGTGTGGCGCTTGCCGTGGCTGGGCGTCGACCTCGGTCGCAGCGGCAAGCCGATCGTCGATTACGGCGTGCGGCTGTTTCACAGTCAGGGTTTTGCGCGCAGTATGACGGACGAAGAAAAAGCCATGCGGCAGGACTATGGGCACCACTGAACCCGTCACCATGAGTTCCAATCGCCCGTACCTGTTACGCGCGATTTACGACTGGATTACCGATAACGACTTGACCCCGTACTTGCTCGTCGACGCGACGGCTGAGGGCGTGAAGGTGCCGCCACAAGTCGTGAAGAATGGCCAGGTGGTACTCAATCTGGCGATGCGCGCCGTGGCGAGCCTGGATCTGGGCAATGAGTGGATCAGTTTCCAGGCGCGCTTTTCCGGTGTGAGTCAGTCGCTCCGCGTGCCGGTGCGTGCCGTGCTTGCGTTGTATGCACAGGAAAATGGTCAGGGCATGATGTTTCCAGCCGAGGAAGAGGGTGGCGATCACCCGCCGCCGGTTTCCGGCTCAGACCCCGCAACGCCAGACCAGTCCCCAGGCGGTGCGGCCGATGACAAGCCGAAACGTGGCGCACCGCACCTGCACGTGGTCAAGTAGAACCCCACGCAGGGCATTGATTATGCGGGACGCACTTGCATCGAGCGAGGCAAAACCTACTGCGCGCGATCAGTGGGCAGTGGTGGGCGCGGTGGGCGCGGTGGAAATGTCGTGAGGTTGTTGTGCACGGCAAGCTGCTCACGACCGCCGGATTCCGTACTTGCCACACGCTCGGTTACGGGCAGGCTCAGGCTGGTCAGTGCGCCGCCGATCATCCACAGGCGGCCGGGTTCGCGATCGTTGCCGCTGATGCTCACTTCAAAGTCGTAGCAACGCTCAACCCGCTGCAGTCCATCTACCCGGCGCAAGCGAATGCGGCGCAATCCCACAGTTTCATCCAGCAACTGCAGGCCGTGCTGCAGACATTGCGCCCGCGCTATGCGCACGGCGCGTTCGCGGGCGGTGCTGAGTTTCAGCCACACGCCAATGGCGGCGCCCAGCCCCAGCAATACCAGCATGTCCTGAACATTGCTCATGTCCGCAGTGTGTGGGCGCTGCGCGCGGCATGCAAGCCGGCGATGGGCTCGGCGCCGGTCAGCTCATATGCAAACGCAGGGAAAAGTCCACGGCGTGTACATGCTTGGTCAGCGCGCCGACCGAGATGAAATCCACGCCGGTGCGTGCAAATGCGCCGATCGTCGCCAGGTCGACGTTGCCGGAAACTTCCAGAGGTGTGCGACCGGCGGTCTGCGCCACCGCGGCAACCATCTGCTCGCGCGTGAAGTTGTCGAGCATGATGCGATCCACGTCGGAACCCAGAGCCTGACCCAGCTCGTCGAGGGTTTCCACTTCCACTTCCAGCGGCAGGGTTGGGTGCAATTGGCGCGCTGCACGGATCGCCGCAGCGATGCTGCCGGCGGCGATGATGTGGTTTTCCTTGATCAAAATCGCGTCATACAGGCCCATGCGCTGATTGTTGCCGCCGCCGCAACGCACGGCATATTTTTGCGCGACGCGCAGGCCGGGAATGGTCTTGCGGGTATCCAGCACGCGCGTTGTCGTGCCGGCAACAGCGGCGACATAAGCCGCCGTGACCGTAGCTGTGCCCGACAGCAGTTGCAGAAAGTTCAGGGCGGAGCGTTCGGCACTGACCAGCGCACGCGCCTGCCCGGACAACTCGCAGATCGCCGTGCCGGCGTTGATACGTTGTCCATCGACCGCGTGCCAGTGGATGACCACATCCGGGTCCATGGAATGAAAGCATTGGTCGAACCACGCAGTGCCGGCCAGGACGGCGTCATCGCGACACGTCAGTACGGCGTCGGCGCGTGCCGCTGCGGGCAACAGCAGCGCAGTGGCATCGCCTTTGCCCAAATCCTCCGCGAACGCCCGCTCGACGTCCGCGCCAATGTCTGCCGCCGGCGGGGGCACGAAACGATTGACGCCAGTCACACCGGATCCGGGGTCGACTCGGTTGGTGCGGAAGCGGTTGCCGCGGCAGTGTCTGGTGGATTGCTTTCGCGCAGCCGTCCGACGATGGCATTCATCGCGCGGTCGAACAAGGCATTGGCGGCGAGCACGCGTGCACGTCCATCGGCGAGCAGCACGGCGAGCTCGTGCGGCGCGTAGTCACCCACCTTGAGCCCGCGCCGATTGACGAACAGGTAACGCCCGCTCATGGGGCTGATCCAGGACAGCTTGGCTCGCGTCGTATTGTCTTCGGTGAAGCAGAACTCCAGCCACGTGCCGGGCTGCAGTGACTCCACTTCCTGCCACTCCGGGCCGTCCGGCGGCACGTTGACGTCATCGCGTGGGGCTACTTCCTCAAGCTTTGGTTCGTCCGCCACCGGCTGGATCGTATCCGGGATGGCGAGCATCGAGACATCTTCCGCGTTGAGTGCAACAAGCTCACCCGGGTCGACGGCCTCACCGAGCTGTTGGCGATAATACGAGTGCAACTGGGAAAGCAGCCGGTCTATGTCCTGTGACTGGAATGCCACATTCGCCAAGCCCAGACGCAATGACCGTTCGATTCCGGGCAGCATGCGGCGGAGCAACTGGCGGCTTTCCTGATCCAGCGCTGGTTTGGTGCTGGCGATGAACTCGTCGACAAAGCGCAGGGCCGCCTTGAACTCCGGTGAGTTCTCGCCCTGGCGCAACACCGTAAGCACCAGATGATTGGCCCACGCACGGGCCAGGATGCTGTGAATCAGCGGCGGAAGCTGCATGGAACCAATGCGTTCCAGGATCTCGCGTGCCGCGCGGCGACGCGCCATGTCGAGTTTCTCGCGACCGCGTATCGATTCGGCCACGCGTTGTTCGGTGACTTCCGAACGGCGCTTGTTGACGTCATTGAATTGCTGCAGGTCGAGCAGCAAGCGGTCGAAGATTCCCATGTCGTCATCGAAATCGTGCAGCAATTTCTCGACGGTCGATTTCACCTTGTCGTACAGGCGCCCATCCCGATCGGCCTCCTTGGACCAACCCTTGGCCATGTCGGCCAGGTTATCCAGCAGCCGCCGGGCGGGATGTTGCCGATGCGCGAACAGCTTGCGGTCAAGAATCGCCGCTTTCAGGTAGGGGATCTGCAGGCGCCCGAGCAGCACCTGCATCTCCGCCGGCAGGGTCCGATCTTCCAGGATGAACTCGAACAACATGCCGACCAGATCGATGGTGTCTTCGTCAATGGTTGCCACCCGGCTTGAATGCTCCCCGCGCAGCGCGCCAAGCTGACTCAACAACTGCACCTTCAGCTGCTGCACTTCCTCGCGGTTGAGAACGAGCGCATCGTCAGTGCTGCCTTGCTGTGCGCGGCTGCCACTGGTGATTTGACTTTGTAGAATGCTCAGCGCGCCGAGCAATTCGCCGGCCGACGACAGCGGCACGGACGAGGCCCGCCCGAAATTGTCGTTGTCGACGCGTATGCCCGCACCGGTGCTGGCCACGCGTCTGGCGCTGAACAGCGCGTGCAGGGTCTGCAACAGGTTGTCCGGAGTTTCGCCGGTGTCATCGACCGTTGGCAGATCGGAGGCAGCGTGCGTGTGTGAAGCATTTGTCCGCGGTGCAGTACTGCCCGGGTTGCGCACCATGCCATGGCGCAGTTGCGGCAGTACGCCCGCGCTGCTGAGTGCGGCGTTGACTTCCTGGTAGAGCGTTTCCAGCGCGGACAGCACGTAGCGATCAAACAACTTGTAGATGATCAGCTTGACGCGCATGTCGGCGCTGAGTGCTTGCATCGACTGGCGAAACGTCTGCGCCAGGATTGCTGGCGCCATGGGGTTGTTGGAGTCACCAATTTTGCGGCCACCACAGATCACCGACAGCCGCTGGTTGACCGCAAACAGCTCGCGCGACAGACGCGCCTCGTTCTTGCTGATCATGCTGGTGATCGCCAGCGCCTCTTCCAGCTCGTTGTCCGCGACCAACGACAGTTCCACCTGACCAGCGAAGTCCGGGTCTTTCGGTTGGGAGGGTGCAGATGAACGCGACAGATTACCCAGCTCGGCGCTGATTGCTTCGAGAAAACTGCGTTCGACCGGTGATCGACGCTTGCGTACTTCACGCATGCCGTCGAAATAGCGCGTCTGCGCGGCGTTGTTCTCGGCTTTCTCCGCAAGGTCGAACAAGGCGTCGTCGACGCGCTCGAACATGCTGCTGACCCACTGCAGCAGGCGTTTGTTGGCAATATCGCGCACCGCGTCGAGCAGATCGCCCACGCGTTGCTGGGGCACGGACGCGCGCCCGTTCAACGGGGTGACTGAGGATGGTTCGGTCGCTTCACTCATTGCCGTCCCTCTGGCAGCACAATAGGCGCCTTGCTGCAAACCGGCGCGTGGACAGTGACGATAGGCCAAACTGCGCGGCGTGTCATGCCCTGCCGCGGTTCGCTCGCAGCCGGCCCACCATTCTATGGCGTGCGAGGAAAGCCGGTCAGTTGAACCGATCCAATGCCTTCCTCAGGCAACATCACCGGAATTCCCTCGTGAACGCGATAGATGACCTTGCGATCAGTGGTGATCAACCCCTCGCTCAACGCCGTTTTTACCGCTGCGCCGGCGATGGTGTCAACACCGCCGGCGCTGATAGCTGCGTTAAGCACTTCCAGCTCGCGCTTGGTCAGCAGACGTACCGGGGTCTTGCTGACCGGGCAGCACAAGATATCAAGGAGGCGCTTGTCCATGGGGCATTCGGCGGGCGGGCGTGCCCGTGGCTGGGGAAAGCCCGTACAATAACGGTTTTTGGACGGCTGGGCCATGACAGAAGTTACCGCATCGCCTCGTGTGGGCGTGGTGATGGGATCGCGTTCGGACTGGGAAACCATGCAGCACGCGGCTGCAGTGTTGACACAACTCGGGGTCACCCACGAGGTTCGGGTGGTGTCGGCCCACCGCACGCCCGATCTGCTGTTCAGCTACGCGGAACAGGCCGCGACGCGGGGGATTCAAGTCATCATCGCCGGTGCTGGCGGCGCCGCGCACCTGCCCGGCATGCTCGCTGCCAAGACGCCCTTGCCGGTGTTTGGGGTGCCGATGCAGTCTCGAGCGTTGAGTGGGATGGATTCGTTGTTGTCCATTGCGCAAATGCCGGCGGGTGTCCCCGTGGGCACACTGGCGATCGGCAAGGCCGGCGCGGTTAACGCCGGGCTGCTTGCCGCCGCAGTGTTGGCCTTGCACGATGCGACACTGGCAACGGCGTTGAGCGCCTGGCGGGAGCAGCAAACCCAATCGGTGCTCGCCCAGCCGGACCCCCGCTTGTGACCGGGCGCACATCGCCGGTGCTGGGCATTCTGGGTGGCGGCCAGCTTGCACGCATGCTGGCGTTGGCCGCAGCACCGCTGGGAGTGAAATGTCTGGTGGTGGATGGCCACGCGGATGCGTGCGCTGGCCAGGTTGCGACGTTGCTTGTAGCCGACTGGGCAGACCATGCCAAGTTGCGAGCGTTTGCCGAACAGGTGGATGCGGTCACCTTTGATTTCGAGAACGTGCCTGCTGCGACCGCACGCGCGCTGGCCGACAAGGTGACGGTCTGGCCTGCGCCAGAGGCATTGGCGATATCGCAGGATCGGGTGCCGGAGAAAACCCTGTTTCGGGAATGCGGCATCATGACCGCCGAATTTGCCGCCGTGAATACTCGCGCCGAACTGGATCAGGCACTGGCACGCATCGGTGCGCCCGCAGTCCTGAAGACCCGGCGGTTTGGCTACGACGGCAAGGGCCAATTTCGGCTCAAGACTCTGGCTGACGCCGACGCGGCGTGGTCAGAGCTGAGTGTACCGGGCGCGGAGCACGGCCTGATTCTGGAAGCGTTCGTGCCGTTTGCGCGGGAATTGTCGGTCATTGCCGTGCGCGGCCGCGATGGGGAATTCCATACCTGGCCATTGACCCAGAATTGCCACACTGATGGTGTGCTGGCGATGAGTCTGGCGCCGGCGCCGGATATCGCCGCATTGCAGCCACGCGCTGACGCCTTGGCGCGGACCCTGGCCGAGCGCTTGAACTATGTCGGCGTGTTTGCGCTTGAGCTGTTCGTGACAACCGATGGCCAGTTGCTCGGCAACGAGATGGCGCCGCGCGTGCACAATTCCGGTCACTGGACGATCGAGGGCGCGCATACCAGCCAGTTCGAGAATCATGTGCGCGCCGTGCTTGGCATGCCGTTGGGCGACACCGGTGCGCGCGGCGTGTCGGTGATGTTCAACTGGCTCGGTGAGCTGCCAGCGATGACGCCAGTGTTGCGGACGGTGGATGCGCACTGGCATGACTATGGCAAGCAGGCGCGGCCCGGACGCAAGACCGGCCACGCCACGGTGTGCGCACCGGATGCGGCCACGCTGGCCGAGCGGGTGGCAGCGTTGGCGCAGACTCTTGGGCGCGAAGCCCAGGCCGCCCCGGTGCTTCAGGCGTTGCGGACAATGCCGCAAGTTTGACCACCGGATCGCCGGACATATGGCCGGGACAACTTCGCGGCGTGCCCGGGACCAAAAACGGCAGAAGCCAGGCACCGCCGACCTGCCGGCGCCCAAACGGTCCTGGCCACGCTCCGAAGGGAGCGCATTGCCCGCTGGCGTCTGCTGCTGAAACTGCCTATTCGCCAGCTTGTGCTGGGAGCGATCTGGGCGGTGGCGGGCAGTACCCGCCCTGCCCAAGGTGCACGCGTCGCGGAAGACGACCCAAGCCGAAGCTGGCTCTGCGCAGCTTGACTTTGAGCCGGGGCGTTGCGTGAGCGGCAGCGCGCGCCATGAAAAAAGCGGCACCGCCACCGGCACCGCTTTTTCAGGTAAATGGAAAGACCGGTTCAGGCGAGGTTCTTGCTCGCGAAATCCCAGTTGACCAGGTTCCAGAATGCGTCCAGGTATTTGGCGCGGGCGTTGCGGTAGTCAATGTAGTACGCATGCTCCCACACGTCAGTGGTGAACAACGGCTTGTCACTGCCGGTGATTGGCGTGGCGGCGTTGGCGGTGTTGACGATACCCAGCGAACCATCCGGGCGCTGTACCAGCCAGGTCCAACCCGAACCGAAGTTACCAGTCGCGGCCTTGTCGAACTCTTCCTTGAACTTGTCAAATGAGCCGAACGCCTTGCTGATTGCGTCGGCCAGCTTGCCGCTGGGTGCGCCGCCACCGTTGGGTTTCATCGAGTTCCAGTAGAACGTGTGGTTCCAGGTCTGTGCGGCGTTGTTGAACATGCCACCGGACGCCTTGCGAACGATGTCCTCAAGCTTGGCGTCGGCAAATTCAGTGCCCTCGATCATCTTGTTGAGCTTGGTCACGTAGCCCTGATGATGCTTGCCGTAGTGGAACTCCAGCGTTTCGGCGGAGATATGTGGTTCAAGCGCGTTTTTTTCGTACGGCAGCGGCGGAAGTGTGATCGCCATGAAAGACTCCTTTTGTAACGTTGAACGGGGAAGCGGACGCTGGCAGCCATCGGGCGCCGACGGGGCGCTGATACAATAGCCGCCCGGATGCATTGTAAAGATGAAAAGCCAAGCCATGGATATCAACCAACAGATCCGAAACACGCTGGCCGAGCACCCCATCGTGCTCTTCATGAAGGGTACCCCGCAACTTCCGATGGATGGTTTTTCCAACCGCGCCATACAGGCGTTGACCGGTGCGGGTGCGGATTTCCACAGTGTGAACGTGCTGGCCGACCCCCAGGTGCGCGCGGCGTTGCCGCATTTATCCAACTTCCCAACGTTTCCACAGTTGTTCATCCAGGGTGAACTCATCGGGGGCTGCGACATCATTGAAGACTTGAGCGCTGCCGGCGAACTGGCGCGCATGGCGCTCGACGTAGCCGGATCGGCACGTTGACCGGTCTTCCCTTCGTCCGTTTGCCCGCAGCGTGGCAGCCGCCAGCCGACGCGCTGCAGGATCGCGTGGTGCTGGTAACAGGTGCGTATGGTGGCCTGGGTAGTGCAGTGGCACGCGCAGCGTCGCGAGCCGGTGCGACCGTGGTGATCACGGGCAAGCGCAAACGCCAGCTCGAGCAGTTGTACGACGCGATGTGCGCTGAGGGTTTGCGCGCGCCGATCATCCATCCGCTGGACATGGAATTGGCCACGCCACGCGAGTACCTCGCGCTGGCGGAAGGTTTGGAGCGCGATTGTGGTCGGCTTGACGGCATCGTGCATACGGCGGCGAGCTTCAACGGCTTGACCCCGATCAGCATGCACAAGCCCGATGACTGGTTGCGCGCGCTGCACGTCAATGTCTCGGCACCGTTTGCGTTGACGCAGGCGTGCATGCCGTTGCTGCTGCGAGCGCCTGACAGCGCGATGGTGTTTGTACTGGACGATCCGGAGCTGTTGCGGCGTGCGCACTGGGGTGGTTACGGTGTGTCCAAGGCCGCGCTGGAGCGCTTTGTCTCGATCCTGCATCAGGAAACTGACGCGGGTCCCCTGCGCACGCATGCGGTATTGCCGCCACCGCTGCGCACGGCGTTGCGACAGAAGGCCTACTTCGGCGAAGACCCCGGGCAATGGCAGCTTCCCGCGGCCAGCGCCGAGGCGATCGTCTATCTGCTTGCCACGCCCGCGGCGGATGCGCGCGGGGCGGTGCTGGATTTGCGTGCCGCGCCCAGCGCGCCACTTGCGTCGGACCCCGGAAGCCCTTGATGGAAAGCCACATGACCACGGTGTCCGCAGGGATCATGTTGTTCTTGATCATGGATCCGTTGGGCAACATCCCGTTTTTCCTGAGTCTGCTGAAGCATGTGCCGCCCAAGCGCAGACGCTGGGTGATGGTGCGCGAGCTGCTGATTGCGCTCGGCGTGTTGCTCGCATTCCTGTTTGGCGGTCAGTACATGCTGCATCTGCTGCAATTGAAGACCGATTCGATCAGCATTGCCGGCGGCATTGTGCTGTTCCTGATTGGTATTCGCATGGTCTTTCCACCGGCTGACGGCGGCGGCATCTTTGGCAAGGCGGGTGAAGGTGAGCCGTTCATCGTGCCGATGGCCATTCCCGGGGTGGCCGGCCCCTCGGCGATGGCCGCGTTGCTGCTCTTGACCAACACCGAGCCGGGACGCACTGCTGATTGGGTCACCGCGCTGCTGTTGGCGTGGCTGGCGACCTCGGTAATCCTGCTCAGTTCGACGTATCTGTTCCGCTGGCTCGGCGAGAGTGTACTGACGGCGCTGGAACGCGTGATGGGCATGTTGCTGATCGCCATGGCCGTGCAGATGTTTTTGGTCGGCGTCGCATCGTTCCTGCATTTGACCATCTCCTGAACGCAGACAACAGACTCTTTGTCGCAGGAGTTGTTCGGGTGATCTCCGCGGCTGGCTGTGCTGGCATACTCGGTAGTCCGCAGCGAGGGGCTTGGAGGACGCGGCATGTTGAGTATTGAACACTCCCTTGTCGAACGCCTGCCGTGGCTGGCGCAGTACCCACGGCTGCGCCGACCGATCGCCGAGGTGCTCGGCCGATTGGCCGATGAGGAGGGATTCAATCGCGTGCTGGCGCGTACTGAAGATGCGCATGGCCTGGTGTTTGCCGAGCGCGTACTGGAGCTGCTCAATACCAGCTATCACGTCAGCCCACGTGAACGCGAACACATACCGGTCGATGGCCCGCTGCTGGTCGTGGCGAATCATCCGTTGGGCATGCAGGATGCCATGGCGTTGCTGCACCTGGTTGGCTCGGTGCGCCCCGATGTACGTCTGCTCGGCAACGACTGGCTGGCGGTGGTGCCGCAGTTGCGCGACCTGCTCGTGGCTGTGGACGTGTTCGGCAAGGGCGCTGCGTCCCGCCTGCGCGGCATCTATCGTGCATTGGACCAAGGCGAGGCGGTGATCCTGTTTCCTGCCGGCGAAGTATCTCGTGTACGCCCCAACGGGGTGCGTGACGGACCGTGGTCTGACGGTTTTGCGCGCTTGTCGCGGCGCAGCGGCGCATCCGTGCTGCCGGTGCATCTGGCAGCGCGCAACTCGGTATGGTTCTATGGCTTGTCGATGCTGGCCAAGCCGTTGAGCACCGCGATGCTGCCGCGTGAGGCCGTGGCGCGGGCGAAACGCCGCATCGGAGTGAGCATCGGTCCGCTGATCAGCGCCGAAGAATTGGAGCGCCGCAGCGCCGCAAGCACCACACAGGCGGCAACGTTGATGCGCCGGCACGTGTATCGCGTGGGCCAGCATCGCGGTTTGATCTTTGGCGGCCAGGCGCCGCTGGCGCATCCTGAGCAGGCCAATCTGGTGGAGGCAGAACTGCAGCAGGCAGACAAGCTGGCGGACTTGCGTGATGGCAAGCAGGCATGGTTGTTTCGCGGCGGACTCGACAGTGCGGTATTGCGCGAAATTGGCCGTCTGCGCGAGCTGACCTTTCGCCGGGTTGGCGAGGGTACCGGCGCGCGGCGGGATCTGGATGCCTACGATGCGTTGTACGAACACCTGGTGGTTTGGGACCCGGTCGCGCTGCGTGTTGTCGGCGCCTATCGCTTCGGGCACGGCGGGCGCCTGATTGGCGAATACGGTTTGGCGGGGCTGTATACGTCCAGCCTGTTCAGCTATTCGCCGGCGCTGGAATCCCGTCTGGCCGAGGGTATGGAACTGGGGCGCAGCTTTGTCGCCCCGGCGTATTGGCGATCGCGCGCGCTCGATCAGTTGTGGCAGGGCATCGGGCTGTATCTCCAGCGTCACCCCGAGGTGCGCTATCTGTTCGGTCCGGTGAGCATCTCGGTGGCGCTGCCGCGCGAGGCGCGCGAATGGATTGTCGCGGCGCACCAGCACTATTTCGGTGCACCGGGGCTGGCTGCAGCGCGACAGCCGTTTGTGGTGTCGCCCGAGGTCATCGAAGGGGTCCGCAAGTCGCTGGATGGACTGGATGCGGTAGCCGGGCTGGGCAAGTTGCGGCACCACCTGGATGCGCTGGGTGTCAGTTTGCCAGTGTTGTATCGCCAGTATGTGGACCTGGTTGAGCCCGAAGGTGTGCAGTTTCTCGGCTTTGGCGAGGACCCGGGGTTCTCCGGCTGTGTGGACGGTCTGGTGATGTTGGATCTGGCCAATCTCAAACCGGCAAAACGCGCTCGGTATCTGCAGCGCGGGCCGTGATTTCCATGATGGTGCCTGCATCACGACCATGTGTCCGGGTGCGGTTCGTGTGACTGGCGTGAGTGGAGTGCCCGTGCAGCAAGGGGGGTGCCGCCGGTCGCGAAAGTGGCTTACACTAGCGTTAAAGTTTTCTTAAGAAGCGCTGAAGCTGCTCGTCGAAACGCGTGGAACCGCCGCGTACATGCTGACTGGATGAGCAGCTTAAAAATTGGGGTGTATCTGCACGTATCGCGCCGAGCCCGACTCGGCACGCTGACGTATTTTTTTCCATTTACTCGTTGCGAGACCTGAGGGGTCACTCAAGAATGAAAAGCTCAATCCGCGCCAGGTTGTTGCCGTTTGCCATCGCCTCGCTGCTGACTGCGGCACTGCCGTCCATCGCGCAGGACACTTCGTCTGCGGTCAGTGGCCGCGTCGTGGATGCCAGTGGCCGGCCTGTCGCTGGAGCGACGGTGCAGATTCTGCACGAACCATCCGGTACCACCAAAATCGCGACTACTGATGCTGATGGACGCTACTCCGCGCAGGGCTTGCGCGTGGGCGGACCGTTTGACTTGACCGTGTCCAAAGCGGGATTGACCCAAGCTGAGCAGAAAAACGTCTATCTGCAACTGGCGCAGACGCGCTCGGTCAATCTGACCATGAGCGCGCAGCAGGCGGCACAGAATTTGGAGGGTGTGGTGGTATCCGCCAGCGTGCTGGCGCAGACGTTCTCGTCGGACAACAAGGGTATGACGACCAACGTTTCCGCCCGCGAGATTGAATCCACGCCGACGCCGGATCGTTCGATCCAGAACATCGTGCGGCTTGATCCGCGAATCGTGATCACTGACCGCGAGCGCGGTGAGTTTTCCGCCATCGGGCAAAACAGCCGTTACAACAACGTCACCGTCGACTCGGTCAGTGCCAATGACCCGTTCGGCCTGAACGCAAACGGCCTGCCAACGCTGGCCACGCCGATTTCGCAGGATACGATTCAGGAATACAACATCTCGACCGCGAACTACGACACCGGGATCCGCCGCGGTGTCGGTGCGAACGTCAATGCCGTCACCAAGAGCGGCACCAACAGTTTCCACGGGTCGGTCTACTACGTCTTCCAGAACGACGACATGATCGGCAAGAACGAGGACGGCGCCAAGTACAACGCATTTGCGCGCAACTGGACCGGTGGTGGCACGTTCAGCGGCCCGATCATTCCGGACAAGCTGTTCTTCTTCGCATCGATGGAAAAGAGCGTAAAGGTTGGCGCCGGCAGTCCATTTGGCCCGGAAGATTCCGGCGCAGCGACCCCGATTCAAGGCCTCACTTCAAGCCAGGTGCAGCAGGTGATCGATGCCGCCAAGTCGCTGGGTCTTGCCGACCCGGGTGGCTTTGGCGGCGGCAACACCAACCTGCAAGACAAGCGTTATCTGGGCAAGTTGGACTGGAACATCAGCGACAACCACCGCGCCAGCTTCACCTACAGCCGGACGAAGGAAACCAAGCCGGTCATCACCGGCACCGACACCAATCTGGTGTTGTCCAGCGGCTGGTACACCACCGCCGTTGACAACAAGAGCTATGCGCTGCACTTCTATGACGATTGGTCACAGAACTTCTCCACCGACACCACTGTGTCGTATGCCAAGTTCGACCAGTTGCGCGGGCCATACAACGGTATCGCCAGCCCGGATGTGCGGGTTTATCCGACCACGTTCAGAGACGGCGTGTCAGTAGAGTTCGGCACCGAGTTCTCCAGTCAGGCCAACATACTGCGCACGCGCACCAACAATCTGGCATGGGCCGGTACCTACTTCGCCAACGCCCACACGATCAAGGGTGGTTTCGACTACGAGCGCGACAACCTCTACAACCTGTTCATGCAAGCTGCCAACGGCAGCTACAATTTCGAGGATCAGGATGGCAAGACCGGGCTGGAAAACTTCCTTGCCGGAAATTATCAGCGCTATCGCTACAATCGCCCGGCTGACGGCCTGAGTCGGAGCGATGTAGCTGCCAGCTTCACCATCAGGCAGTGGGGTTTGTTCCTGCAGGATACGTGGCAGTTCAACGATGCGCTGTCCCTCCAGTATGGCGTGCGTATCGACATTCCGCTGACCAGTGACAAACCGCTGTTCAATCAGAAGTTTGCCGCAGCGCCGGGAGTCAATCCGGTCACCGGGCAGGCAACCGGTGGTTTTGGCCGCACCAACCAGGACACCATCAACGGCAACCGGGTGATCCAGCCGCGACTGTCGTTCAACTACAACTTCGATACCAAGTACGCAACGCAGTTGCGTGGTGGCGCGGGCCTGTTCATCGCCAATCCGCCCACGGTCTGGATCGGCAACATTTACTCCAACTCGGGTGTAACGCAGACCCAGTTCAACTGCGGCCCGACGCAGAGTGGGCCGTGCAGTGGCACCAATCTGCCGCCGTTCAGCGCAGATCCGCTGGCGCAGAACGATGGGGTCGCGGGAAGTGGCGCGCAGACAGTCAACACGATCTCGCCCGGGTTCCGCATGCCGAGCGTCTGGAAGTTGAGCCTGGGCGTGGATCGCGAGTTGCCGTGGTGGGGTCTGGTGGCAACGGCGGATTACCAGCACTTGAAGGTGCGTGACGCGATCCTCTATCAGAACTTCAACACCGGTGCGCCCACCTGGATACTTCCGGATGGTCGCCAGAGCTTCTACAAGGATCTTGCACTTGATCCACGAGCCAGGGGTCAGCGCAACCGCAACCTGGCCAACCCGGACTTCACCTCCACCACGATCAACCTGGCCAACACCAGTCGCGGCAAGGCCGACAGCCTGGCGTTGTCCTTGAAAAAGCCGTTTGCGGATGGCTGGACCGGTATCGTGGGCTTCACTTGGAGCCGCACCACTGAGGTCAACCCGGGTACATCGTCCACTGCCAGTTCGAACTATGGCAACACCTTCATCGTCAACCCGAACGAGAACGTTGCGAGCCCGTCCAACTACTCGGTGCCGCGTCGCGTGATGGCGTCGCTGAACTGGCAGCACCGCTTCTTTGGCGACTATGCCACCAGCGCCAGCATCTTCTATGACGGCCACAATGCGGCGCCATATAGCTGGCGGTTCGGCAATGACGCCAATGGTGACGGCCTGACCAATGATCTGGTCTTCATCCCCAAGCCGGGTCAGGTCGAGTTCCGCACCGGTGTTTCGCCGGAGAAGATTGATCAGTTCTACGACTACATTCGCCGCAACGACTATCTGAAGGATCATGAAGGCGGGATCGCCGGCCGCAATGGCGACCGCGCCGGGTGGATCAACCAGGTCGACCTGAGCTTCAGCCAGGAAATCCCGGGTATCTTCCAGGGCAACAAGGGCGTCATCAAACTGGACCTGTACAACTTCACGAACCTGCTGGACAAGCACTGGGGCATCGAGAAGCGCGTCAACTTCCCGGGCGGCCGTGCCCTGGCTGACTACTACGGCGTGAATCCAGCTACCGGCAAGTACATTTACGACCTGGGTGGCAGCAACTATACGGATGCCGACGGCAATTACCGCCCGCGAGAAATCCCCACTTACGTCAATTTTGGCGATGACCTGGCTCAGCGTTGGTCGGTGCAATTGACGGTGAAGTACACGTTCTGAGCTTGCCAAGCCTCAGCGGGAAGGGTGTTTTATCCGACCGGCGCCCGCAACGGCGCCGGTCTTTTGTTTGCTTGACCATGGCGTGGTTTGCGCAGCAAGCTGCACGGTCGGCGCGTTCGGGCACGAATGACGGGTCGCGACGACGCGACATGAGGAGGCCGCTATGAGCATTGTTTCCATGGATTACCAGGTAGGCGATCGGGCCACAGTCAGCGCACGCATTTCGCCCGTTGGCGGGCTGGATATCCTGTCCCGCAACGAAGTGGTGCGCTTGCGCGGCGCCAGTGGCTCCGGGCTGCATGCGCTGTTGCGTCGATGCGCACTGGCGGTGCTGACATCAGGCACCATCAGCGATGATCCGCGGGCGATTCTCGAGCAGTATCCAGACTTCGATCTGCAGGTGCTGCAGCAGGATCGCGGCATCAAGATCGAGCTCACTCACGCGCCGGCGCAGGCGTTCGTGGATGGCCAGATCATCGTCGGTATCAACGAGTTGCTGGTCGCCGTGGTGCGTGACATTGTGTACGTTTCCACGCAGTTGGAGCAGCTTGGTTTCGCTCTGGAAGGTTCTGCCGGACTGACGCAGGGCGTGTTCGAGATCCTGCGCAACGCGCGCATTCTCACCCCGCATATCGATCCCAACCTGGTGGTGTGCTGGGGCGGCCATTCCATCTCGCGCGAGGAATACGACTACACCAAACTGGTGGGTTATCAACTCGGACTGCGTGGCCTGGACATTTGCACTGGTTGCGGACCTGGCGCGATGAAGGGGCCGATGAAGGGCGCCACCATCGCCCATGCCAAACAACGGCGCCGCGACAATCGCTACATCGGCATCACCGAGCCGGGCATCATTGCCGCCGAGTCGCCGAACCCGATCGTCAATCACCTGGTGATCATGCCGGACATCGAGAAGCGGCTTGAGGCGTTTGTGCGCATGGGCCACGGCATCATCGTGTTCCCCGGCGGCGTGGGTACTGCAGAGGAAATTTTGTATCTGCTCGGCATCCTCCTGCATCCGGACAATGCGGGTATCCCATTTCCCTTGATCCTTACCGGACCGACGCAGTCAGCGGCATATTTCGAGCAGATCGACCGGTTTTTGCAACTGACGCTGGGTGCGCAGGTGGCAGAGCGTTACCAGATCATCATCGATGATCCGGCCGCGGTCGCGCGCGCCATGGTCAAGGGCATCGACAAGGTGCGACACAATCGTCTGGACACCAAGGACGCGTTCTTCTTCAACTGGGCACTGCAGGTGCCGCTGGCGTTTCAGTTGCCGTTTCATCCCACCCACGAGGCCATGCGCGCGCTGCAACTGCATCATGGCCGACCGCTGGACGAGCTGGCTGCCGATCTGCGTCGGGCGTTCTCCGGCATCGTGGCTGGCAACGTCAAAGAAGAGGGCGTGCGCGCGATCGAGCAGCATGGCCCGTTTGATATCGACGGCGATGTGGACATCATGCGCGCGCTGGACAAACTCCTGCAGGCTTTTGTCGTGCAACATCGCATGAAACTGCCTGGCGGCGCCGCGTATGTACCGTGCTATCGCGTGCGTACCACCTGAGTCACGGGCGGCGTTGCACGGTGCATGTCTTGACAGTCTGACGCACGCTCAGCAAACTACGCGGCTCACGCCCGAATAGCTCAGCTGGTTAGAGCACTTGACTGTTAATCAGGGGGTCGTTGGTTCGAGTCCAACTTCGGGCGCCATCATTCAAAGGCCAGCAAGTCATTGCTGGCTTTTGCTGTTTCCGGCTTCGGCAATTTTCTGGGCGCGTTGCGCTGGCGCCGTGTGGCGCCGGGCGTGCAGCGCATCCTGGCAAGCTACGTTACCGGCGGCGACCTGATGTTGTCGCGCATGGCGTCCTGCAGCAAGTGGACGTTGGCGAGCCACGGCAGCAACGAACTGACGATGATCCTGGAGGGCGCGGGCGACGACCTGCGCGGCCAATTTGGCCCGCATGACGTGGCAGACCTCGACGGCGCGACCCGGATCAGCCCGTGACCTCGCCCGGCCGCGCGTGCCTCTGCGCGGCTACGGCCGAGGGACCACGGAAGTTCTCTGGCTGGGTAGCGCGTACTCTTCAGCCATTGTTCGGCTTCGGAGCGTGGCAATGCGCGAATCTTTTGCATGGAGCGGATGGCCATGAGCACGGCCATTGTCCTGTTCCGGCGCGACCTGCGGGTGGTCGACAACCCGGCGTTGAGCGCGGCAAGCGCGGCGCATGCGCAAGTGCTGCCGGTATACGTTCACGCGCCCGCCGAGGACGGCGCGTGGGCCGCGGGAGCGGCCAGCCGCTGGTGGCTGCACCGGTCGTTGGACGAACTTGGGCGGGAGCTGCTGGCCTGTGGCAGCGGTCTGCACCTGCGCCTTGGCGACACGCTGGCCGTCCTGCAGGAACTGATCGAGCGCAGCGGCGCCACTGCGGTGTACTGGAATCGCCTGTACACGCCGGCGGCGATTGCGCGCGATACGCACGTGAAGACCGCGTTGCAGGAACAGGGTATTGCGGTGCACAGCTACAACGCAGCGCTGTGGTGCGAGCCCTGGGAGATTGCCACCGGGCAGGGCGGCCCGTATCGGGTATTCACCCCGTACTGGCGCAAGCTGCGCGCCAGTTTGTCCGTGCTCCGACCGTTGCCCGCGCCGCGCTTGCCCGGCTGGACCGACCTGCCGCACGGGTTGCCGCTCGCGGCGTTCGACCTACGCGACCTGCCGGCGCGACACGGCACCTCGCGACTGTCGCCGCACCTGCACTTCGGTGAAATCTCGCCGCGACAGATCCACTTCGAACTCGACCGCCGCGCCCAAGCGCGCGACGTTAAACGTCGGCCGGATATCGAGCCGTATCTGCGCGAGCTGGGTTGGCGTGAGTTCGCGCACCACGTGCTGTATCACTTTCCACACACGCCGACTGACAACTTCAACCCACGCTTCGACGGCTTTGGCTGGGCACCGGCAAACCCGGCGTTGCGCGAACGCTGGCAGCAAGGCCGTACCGGTATTCCGCTGGTCGACGCCGGCATGCGCGAGCTATGGCACACCGGCTGGATGCACAACCGGGTACGCATGATCGTGGGCAGCTTCCTCACGAAAAACCTGCGCCAGCACTGGCTGTATGGGGCCCGCTGGTTCTGGGATACCTTGGTGGATGCCGATCTGGCCAACAACACGCTGGGCTGGCAATGGGTGGCAGGTTGTGGCGCCGATGCGGCGCCGTATTTTCGCGTGTTCAATCCAGTCACCCAGGCGAAGAAGTTCGATCCGGATGGCGCGTACCTGCGCAGTTGGCTGCCTGAACTGGTCGATGCGCCCGTGGCACTGCTGCATGAGCCCTGGAAAGATCAAGCTCTGCTCCGGCGCAGTGGCTATCCGGCACCCATGGTCGACCTCGGCCAGTCGCGGCTGCAGGCACTGGCAGCGTATGGTGCGCTCCCGCGCTGATCTCATGCCTGGAGTGCGAAGGTAACCTGGACGGCACTTCCAGCGAATGATCTGGCTGACGTCCTTTTTCATTCCCTGGAGCTTCCATGCCTGATTTCGAATATGCCGCCATGCCCCCGTCGCCCCACCGCACCTGGCCCGCGCTGCTGGCCATCGCGCTGATCGTTGCGGCCGCCGCCCTGGCGTTCGCCTGGGTCGCTGGCTGGCTGACCCCGAACCGGCTCACGCCGCAGCGTTTCACCAATGCCATCGAAACCGGCAACGGGCAGATCTATCGCGGCTTCCGCCGCGCGCACGCCAAGGGCGTTTGCGTGGCCGGGTACTTCGAGGGTAACGGGCAGGGCGTGCCGCTCTCCAGCGCACGGGTGTTCGCGCCCGTGCACACGCCGTTCGTGGGGCGGATGTCGATCGGTGGCGGCTCGCCGTATGGCCTGGACGGCAAGGCGCGCGTGCGCAGCATGGCGCTGGAATTGAACAGCGACGATGGCCAGCAGTGGCGCATGGCGATGAACAGCTTTCCGTTCTTCGGCGTGTCCTCCGCGCAGGCGTTCTACGAACAGACGGTCGCCAACGCGCCAGACCCGGCCACCGGCAAGCCGGACCCGGCCAGGCAGGCTGCATTTGCCCAGGCGCATCCGGAGTTCGCGCGCTTCGCTGCGTGGGCGAAGACTGCGCCGTGGTCCACCAGTTGGGCCAACACCACATTCAACGGCGTCAACACGTTTCGCCTCATCAATCGAACTGGCGGGATCAGTAACGTGCGCTGGTCGATGGTGCCGCAGACCGCATTTGCGGAGATGACACCCGGCCAGCGCGCCGCTGCTGATGGCAATTTCCTCAGCGAGGATCTGAATGCGCGACTGGCACAGGGGCCGCTGCGCTGGGACATGGTCGTGACCGTGGCGCAACCGGCTGATCCGATCCTTGATCCGTCTCAAAGCTGGCCCGAGGATCGCCAGCACATCACCGTCGGCACCGTGGTCATTGA
>CAJDVT010000004.1_pt1 | contig 41273 bp, 32 predicted proteins | sample 7391411 | NCBI WGS metagenome assembly CAJDVT01 (sample SAMEA7055698, study PRJEB34461) | soil metagenome | biome: terrestrial ecosystem; feature: Peninsula; material: soil | place: Antarctica | collected 2016 | reverse complement strand
CACTTGCATGATCTCGCGCTCATCGGCCCGGGCGAGGAACTCCGCCGCGCTTTCGCCGCGCGTCGTGTCCATGCGCATGTCCAGTGGCGCATCGGCCATGAAACTGAAACCGCGTGCGGCCTCATCCAGTTGCGGCGATGACACGCCCAGATCGAGCAACACGCCATCCAGACCATCCCTGGTGGCATCCCATTCGGCCAGGCTGGAAAAATTGGCATGGCGAATGGACACACGTGGGTCACCGGCAAATTCGGCTTGTGCAGCGGCAATCGCGGTGGGGTCGCGATCCATCAACAACAGTTGACCGTGTTCGCCCAGGCGCGACAGTACGGCGCGGGCATGCCCACCGCGGCCAAACGTACCATCCAGATAACGTCCGTCAGAGCGCACCGACAGACCCTCCACCGCTTCGTCCAGCATCACCGGGATATGCCGCAATGGCTCAGGTTGTTTCGCCACGCTGCACTCCGGTCCCGTTCCGCCACGCGCCGTTACAGGCGCAGGCCTGCCATGTCGCTGGTGATTCCGCCCTCGCCGATAACCTGGCGAATCTTCGCCAGATGTGCCTGCTCGCTCCACAACTCGAACTTGTTGCCCATGCCGAGCAACACCGCCTTTTTCTCGATACCGGTGGTGGCGCGCTGACTGGCCGGCAGCAAAATGCGCGCGGCGCCATCGGGTTCGACCACTGCCGCCGCGCCGACCAGCTTCATCTGCAAATCGCGGTGCGCCGTCAGGACTTTCGACAGCGCATTGACCTGATCGCGCACCGGCTCCCATTCCGCATACGGGAACAACCACAAGCAACCCAGCTCGAACGGGTTGTAGGTAATCACCAAACGATTGGCGCACGATTGCGCCACCAACTCGCGGTACGCGGTCGGAATGGCCAAACGGCCCTTGTCATCGACGGTGATGGCTGTCTCGCCTTGAAACACGAGCGGTACTCCACAAAAACCCACGTTTTCACACTGAAACCCACGATAGCCGTGAGTGACGGGGGTTGTCAAGGAAAATCACTTGTGAATCAACGAGAAAGCTGTGTTTGTGAAGGCAATCTGCACCACTTTCTCACGACCTTTGGCAAGGTGCTTGAATGCATGGATTTTTTTATCTCGCGGATGACTTAACAAAAGTCCCCAATAGCAGAATTTGCGCATTGCGCAGCCGCGGATCGAGCAAATCACGCAGTCACCGCCCCTCCGCAGCGGAATGATCCGCAACGAAGTGGCGTTCAGCTCACGCTGCCCAGGAGTTACCTGGCACTCTGCCCTGTGGAGCCCGGACTTTCCTCGATGCACTTGCGTGCGACGCGACTGTCCGGCCGACTCCACTTGCAAGTCTAGTAGGTGCGCGCCATGAAGTCGCTCCCGCAGAGCTGCCTGTGACGGTGGCCTTACGCTCCATACAGCTCCTTGCGCGGCGCGCCACTGATTGCCGCAGCGAGCTTGGCCGCCTTCGCCGGCGCCAGTTCCTCGCGCAGGATCGCGAACACCCGCTGGCCCTCCGCCAGCTTGGCGTCGACCTCTTCGCCTCGACCGGCAACCAGCACCACGCACTCGCCGCGTTGCTGGTCCGGATCGCTGGCGATGCGCGAAGCCAGCGCACCCAGCGGCTCACCCAGAACCGTCTCGAATACCTTGGTCAGCTCGCGCGCCAGTACCGCTTCGCGCGTTTCACCAAAGATGTCGCGCATATCGGCCACACTTTCGGCAATGCGGTGCGACGACTCATAAAAGATGATCGTGCGCGCATCGCCAGCAAGTTCCTGCAGCCGGGAGCGCCGCGCGGCTGCCTTGGGTGGCAGAAAGCCTTCAAACACGAACCGATCACTCGGCAAGCCCCCGACCGACAGTGCGGCGATCGCTGCACACGCGCCAGGCAATGGAACGCAACGGATCCCGGCGGCACGCGCAGCACGCACCAGTCGGAAGCCGGGGTCACTGATCAACGGCGTACCGGCATCGGAGATCAATGCCACCGATTGACCCTCGCGCAGCCGCCGCACAAGCGCATCCACCGCATCGCGTTCGTTGTATTCGTGCAGCGCCACGAGCGGTGTGTCGATACCGTGATGCAGCAGCAGCGGCCGACTGTGACGCGTATCCTCGGCGGCAATCACCGTTGCTTCGCGCAGCGTCGCGATCGCTCGCGTTGACAGATCGTCGCGATGGCCGATCGGCGTGGCGACGACATACAAACAACCGGGGACGACATCAGCCATGGGATTCCTTCACCGCGAGTGCAGGGTGTGATCCTTTATCATCGCGCATTGCCGCCATTGCTGATCAAGAGATCGTCCATGCGTCTCATGCGCTTTTCACACGCCACGGCCATCGCGCTGCTGCTTTCGCTGCTGCTGGTTGCGTGCGCGCCGCTCGGCACACGTACGCCGCCGGCGCAATCCGCTGCCGCACAGAACGCTGCCACGCTGGTCCGGCACGGGCAGTTCGACGCAGCCGCGCAGGCGTATCTGGCGCTGGCGGGTGAATCACGTGGTGACCGTGATCATTACCGGCTACTGGCTGCCGAAGCCTGGCGCCAGGCCGGTGAGCTGGACCGGGCCACGACCCTCGTCACGCAGATCGATCGGCACAACCTGAGCGGCGACGAACCGCTGCGCCTCGACTTGCTGCGCGCCGAGCATGCATTGACCGCACACGACACCGCGACTGCCCTGCAGTTGACCACCCAGCCGAACGTCAACGTGCCCGAGGCGCTGCGACCGCGACTGCTGGAACTGCGCGCTCGCGCCATGCTGGCCAGCGGTGACTACTGGGGTAGCGCGCGGACCCGCGCCGAAATGCAGGATCAGCTTCAGGGCTTCGATCGCGCTCAGAACCAGAAGCAGATTCTCGACGCGCTGGCCAGGGTCGGGAATGAATCCTTGCAGGCGCGCGCGGCAGCGCTGAAACCCGGCGATCGCATGCTGCCATGGGTCCAGGAGGCGTTGACTCGTATGGGCGTGAACGTGGCGCGCGCCCAGCCGGAGTTGCAACAGCCGGTCGGCACGTTGTTGCCAGGAGCTGACGCCAATGTGCGCGAAGGCTACAAGGTGCCGCAGCACGTGGCGCTGCTGTTGCCCCTCGACGGGTCTTACGCGGCAGCGGGTAAAGTCGTCACAAAAGGCTTTTTTGCAGCCTACATCGACGGTGGCCGGAACCACGCGCCGCGTCCCTCGGTGCGCGTTTACAACAGCCATGGCACTCCTGCCGGGGCAATCAGTGGCTACCAACAAGCGGTCAAGGATGGCGCGCAACTCGTGGTCGGTCCGCTGACCCGAGGTGAAGTGGCCGCGGTTTTTTCCCAGACACCACTGCCGGTACCGCTGCTGGCCCTGAATCACCCGGACGACCGCCAACTGCCGGGTGGCGACACCAGTGAATTTGGTCTGTTGCCGGAGACGGAGGGCGCGCAGGCGGCAGATCACATGATCGAGCGTGGTCTGCGTCAGGCCTGGGCGATCATTTCCGGCGATGACTTCGCCCAGCGCGCGCTCGGCGCGTTCAAGGCCGAATTGGCGGCACGTGGTGGTCAGTTGCTCGGCAGTACGACGTTCAGCATGGGAAGCCGGCTGGATGGCGTGGACCTGACCGCGGCCATCGACGCCGGCATATTCATCAGCATGCGTCCGGATCAGGCGCGTGTGTTGGTGCCTCAACTGCGTGCCACAGGTATCCAGTTGCCGCTTACGGCGACATCGCACGTGTATGAGGGCGTCGATGACGCCACCAGTAACCGCGATCTGGACGGTGTGGAGTTCAGCGATGCACCGTGGCTGTTCGATGCCCAACCAGGGTTACCCAGTCACGCCGAAATCGAAGCACAACTGCCCACCGCGCGCGGCCCCAGCGCCCGGCTGTTTGCGTTTGGCATGGATGCGTGGAATCTGGTGCCGTACCTTGACTGGCTGCGGGCAAATCCAGGCAGCTATCTGCCTGGCGCCACCGGCCAGCTCACCGCCGATCAGTTCGGACGTATTCGCCGCGTCTTGATCTGGGCGAAGTTTACCGATGGCCTGGCGCGCCCGCTCAGCGGCAACCTGCAAATGAGTGACGTGCCCTCCGCGGCGCCACCACCGATTACCGACCCATATGTTCCACCGACAACCACACCTGTCATCACGCATTGATGCGCGAGACCGGCGACGAGTTTGAACAGCGCGCATGCAACGCACTCGAACGCGCGGGTCTGCGCTTGTTGGCGCGTAACTACCACACCCGCCGTGGCGAACTGGACCTGATCATGCGCGATGGCGACACCATCGTGTTTGTCGAGGTGCGCTATCGCCGCAGCGCGGGACATGGTGACGCCGCAACTTCAGTGACCCCGGCCAAGCAGACCAAGCTGATTCTCGCCGCACAACAGTGGTTGGGCGCGCACCCCGAACATGCGCGGCGCCCGTGCCGCTTCGATGTTGTCAGCTACGACGGGCCGGCCGATGTCGCTCGACAGGGCTGGCTGCGCAACGCATTTGAAGTGGGCTGACGTCCGACGCGAATACCGACGAATAGCGCACCATGTACAGCGACGCCAGCGCCGCGCGGTTATCTGCCATCGGGCAAACTGCCGCTCCGGCGCGCCAAGTCCGTGCCACCAACCATGGGCAATGCACAGCCTGAAGTCTGCAACCAGACGGGGGGGCAGTCTTGCGTGCCGGGTTGCCGCTGCATGGCATGATCCGGATTGATTCCATTGCCCAGTCGCTGCACTGTGGCTTGCCCGACAGTGGCGCAGTCCTCTAACCTGCGGCCACGCACAGCCAGTCGGTTCGTGCGCCGTTGCCAAGGGGAACTGCAGTGCCGGATATCCGCCGATGAGTCTCAAGCTGCGTCTGATCGTGATGAACTTCCTGCAGTTTTTTGTGTGGGGGTCGTGGCTCACCACGGTCGGCAATTACTGCTACACCACGCAACACTGGTCGAGTACCGAATTCGGCGCGATCTTCGCGACGATGGGTCTCGCCTCGCTGTTCATGCCGGCACTGATGGGCATCGTCGCCGACAAATGGATCAATGCCGAGCGTCTGTACGGCGCGCTGCACCTGCTGGGCGCGTGCATGTTGTTCGTCGTGCCAGCCATCGACAGTCCGCAAGTGTTGTTCTGGGTGATGCTGGTCAACATGTGTTTCTACATGCCGACCATCGCGTTGGCGATTACCGTGGCCTACCACGCACTCAAAGCCGACGGCAAGGACATCATCAAGGCGTACCCGCCGATCCGTGTATGGGGCACGATCGGTTTCATCGCCGCCATGTGGATCATCAGCCTGCGCCATCTGGACACGTCGCCAGCCCAGTTCTACCTCGCCGGCATCGCTGCGGTGGCGTTGGGGCTGTACGCGTTCACCTTGCCGCGCTGCCCACCGATTTACACGAAGTATGCGTCCCTGGTCGATGCCATGGGCCTGCGCGCGTTCGCGCTGATGAAGCAATACAAGATGGCGGTGTTCTTCCTTTTCGCGATGGCGCTGGGCGCATCCCTGCAACTTACCAATGCCTACGGCAACTCGTTCCTGAGCGATTTCGGCGGCAATCCTGTCTACGCCCAGTCCTTTGTGGTGAAGTACTCGAACATCGTGTTGTCGCTGTCCCAAATATCGGAAACGCTGTTCATTCTGGCCATACCTTTCTTTCTGTATCGCTACGGCATCAAGAAGGTGATGCTGATCAGCATGGTTGCCTGGGTGCTGCGCTTTGCCTTGTTTGCCTATGGCAATCCGACCGATTTGCTGTGGATGATCCTGCTGTCAAACATCGTCTACGGCATGGCTTTCGACTTCTTCAACATCTCCGGTTCGCTGTTCGTCGAGAGTCAGGTCGGCCCGCAGATCCGGGCCAGCGCACAAGGCTTGTTCATGCTGATGACCAACGGCGTCGGCGCGATCCTCGGTAGTTCACTCAGCGGCATCATTATCGATACCTGGTTTACCGCGGCCGACGGCAGCAAGGACTGGCACGGCATCTGGCTCACGTTCGCCGCGTATTCGCTGGTTGTGGCTGGCCTCTTCGCCTTGCTGTTCAGGCATGAGCACACGCCGCACCGGATGGACGCCCCGGTATTGGCTGGGGGTTCCAGCCGGAGCTGACTTGGTGGGCGAGCACGCCTACGCTGGCGCACAAAACGCTGCGCCAGCGAGCCAGCTACCCAAATCTGCTGGTCCGCTCCGCAAGCGCGGCAATACGTGATCCTGCCCCAGTCAGTAACCTTGCCTGAGTGAGATTGTCCAACGAACCGGCCAACGAGCGCGACGCCACGCGCTGGTGAGCCTGTGCGCTACCTCGAGCCGACAATGGCTTCCGATGCGGACGCGCAACTACGAAGTCGCGCACACCGCACCCGCGGTGAGCCGCTGCCACGCTAGCCGTGCGTGCGCGTGCGGGCGACGCAGCGCAGGACGCCCCCGTAGGGCATGAAATCGTAAAAACTTGACGATTTTCCGGGCATTGCTTTCGATTCCTGCATTAGACTAGGATGCGTCTTAGCAAAATCTTACGTTTCCGTTCATGCAAATTTCATACAAGCTCTGGCGGGCGGGGCTGAGTTCTTCGGCAAGAAGGCCAGGCCAACCTCAGTGAGTACGTAATTCGTGCGCACTGTGGGACGGACGAATGCAGCGCGCACAGCTTCCGCACAGTCCCGTTGCATCCTCGACACATGGCCACCAGCAACGCGTCGCTCGCATCAATGATTCTGGACCCGCATGCCGCTCGACCTGCACGGATCTGAACCCCGCGCGCAGGCAAACCTAAATACCGATTTTCCTACGCATCATCAGCCCCGGGGAGGGAGCAATAACATGAGCATTCGCATTCACCGCAGCCAGTTGTTGGCACTGTCGATCACCACTGCGCTTGCCGCCCTGTCAGCGACCAACGTGCTCGCGCAAGATGTGCGTCCGGCAGAATCCACCGCTGACGCGACCGCACAAACGACCGCCGACAGCACCAAGGCCACGACGCTGAGCGAAATCACCGTCCGCGCACAAAAGCGTGTGGAGTTGCTGCAAGACGTGCCGATCACCCTGACCACCCTGCCCGAGCAGATTCTCCGCGACACCGGGGTACAGAACATCAAGGATCTGCAAATCCTGGTGCCGGCGCTGAGCGTGACCAGTACCACAGCCGAAGGCGTGACCACCGCGCATATCCGTGGTGTCGGTACGGTAGGTGACAACCCCGGTCTGGAATCCTCGGTCGGCGTGGTCATTGACGGCGTCCCGCGTGCGCGCGGCGGGGTGGCGTTCAACGACCTCGGCGAGATTGCACAGATCGAAGTACTCAAGGGACCGCAAGGCACGGTGTTTGGCAAGAACACCTCGGCCGGCTTGATCAACATCACCACGAAGCGTCCGAGTTTCGATGAGGAGGGTTACGCCAACCTGACCCTCGGCAACTATCACGCGGCTGGCGTGGACGTCTCGTACAACAACCATATCGGCGACTTCACGGCGTTCCGCATCTACGCCGTCGACCGCAAACACGATGGCTACAACAAAGTGAATACCGGGGTCGGGCCGCGCACCCTGACCACCGATGGCGATCAGAACTTTCACTCGGTACGTGCGCAGTTGCTGGTTCGTCCAAGCGACACCTTTGACGTCAACATCACCGGGGATTACACGCGGCGCGAAGAAAATTGCTGCGTCGGCGTCACGCTGTTCCGTGGCCCCACGGCAGCTATTGTCAATGCGTTGTCCGGTGGCAACGGCGTCATCCCGGTCGCGGACAAATCACGTCGTCTTGCCTACAGCAATCGCGACACCCGGCAAAACATCACCGACAAGGGGCTGGCCGCCGAGGCCAACTGGATTACCCCTTGGTTCGATGGCGCCACGCTGACATCCATCACCTCTATCCGCAAATGGACCACGTCAAACCCGGCGGATCTTGATTTCAGTGGTGCCGACCTGTGGTATCGCGCTTACGGTAACAACGAGAACGCCGTGCGCTTCCGCACACTCACCCAGGAGCTCCGGCTCGCCGGCAACACTGATCGCTTCGACTGGATGGGCGGCGTGTATTTCGACAACGAGCATCTGCAGCGCAATGACGCGGTTTCGCTCGGGGCGGCGTACGAACCGTATCTGTCCATCGCGTTGCTGAACAACATCGCCGCATCGTTCCCGCCCGGACTGGTGAATACATCCGGGGCGGCCACGTTCCTGTCCCAAGCCGCCGGCCTGCCATTCGGTACAGCTTTCGTCGGCCCGGCCACGCATGACCGCTGGAACCAGGTGGCAAAAAGTACTGCCGCATTCGGCAACGTGACCTTCCACGCAACCGATGCGCTGGCGTTGACTGCGGGTGGGCGCTACACGCATGCCAAAAAGACCGTTGACTCGGTGTACACCAACCCCAATGGCTCCAAAGGCTGTACCGCCGCGTTGACCAATCCCACCAACGTCGCGCTGGCCCTTATCCAGCGCGGCATACCACCACAGTTCGCCGGCTCGGTCGTGCCCACCGTGATTGGCTTCATGTGCCTGCCGTGGGCCAACCCCCAGTTTGCCGGCATGAACACTCACCAGAACCATACCGAAAACGAATGGTCCGGTACGCTCAAGGCAGCGTATCGCTGGAACGATAGGGTCATGGGCTACGCCTCGGCAGCCCGCGGCTACAAGGCCGGTGGTTTCAACCTTGATCGCGTGCAATCGGCGAACGGCTTGAACAATGGTTCTGTCGGCATCACCCCGGTTTCCGATACATGGTTTCCCGGCGAGTTTGTCAACAGCTACGAGCTTGGTACCAAGACCACATGGGCTGACGGCAATCTGCTCCTCAACGCCGCACTGTTTCAATCGGACTACAGCGATTTCCAGCTCAACAGCTTCCTGGGCACCAGCTTCGTCGTACAAACCATTCCGAAGCTGAAGACGCACGGTCTGGACGCCGACCTGCTGTGGCAAACCACTCTGCCGGGGCTGTCCGTACAGGGCGGATTGACGTACCTCCAATCAGAGTATGGCAATGACCCGCTGCCGGAAATCGAGTTGCGGCGCTTGCCAGGCGCCACTGCCAGCTTCACGCCCAAGTGGTCATTCACCGGCGGCTTTACCTACGAATGGAACTTCAATTCCAGCTTGACCGGTCGCTTCAACGTCGGTGCCAAGCACACCACCAGCTACAACACCGGATCTGATCTGAACCCCTTGAAGATCCAGTCGGCCTACACGTTGGTCAACGCCCGCTTCGTCGTTGGTGCCGTCAACAAGCACTGGCAGGTGGAGTTGTGGGCGAACAACCTTACCAACGAGACCTACACCCAGGTTGCGTATGACGCACCGCTGCAAACCGGGTCAATCAACGGCTTTCTCGGTGCCCCACGTACGTTCGGTATAACCCTGCGCGGCCAGTTGTAACGCCAATGCAGCGGGCAACGGGCGCGCGCCCCGTTGTCGCAGTCAGTTACCTCATTCCGCCCCGGCTCGCCGGGGCGGAATGTTGTTCGGCCCGCCCCGCGCGACGTGGTTATCGCGGAAAGCGGCGAAGCCAACCCACCATTCCTGCCAAGACGATCGCGTACCGCTCTTTCATCCAACGCATTTGCCTACAATACGTCGATGCATATCGGCCGCTACCTCATTGATCCGCCCGTCGTCCTCGGCCCCATGGCCGGTGTGACGGACAAACCGTTTCGTCTGTTGTGCAAGCGGCTTGGCGCGGGCCTGGCGGTGTCCGAGATGACCACCGCCGATCCAAGACTGTGGCACACCAGCAAGTCGCGGCACCGCATGGACCACGACGGTGAGCCGGAGCCGATCAGCGTGCAGATCGCCGGCTACGATCCGACGATGCTGGCGGAAGCGGCGCGTTTCAATGTGGCCAATGGCGCCCAACTCATCGACATCAACATGGGGTGTCCGGCAAAAAAGGTCTGCAACGTCTGGTCCGGCTCGGCGCTGCTGCAGGACGAGCCTTTGGTTGCGCGCATCGTGACGGCCGTGGTCGACGCCGTGAACGTCCCGGTGACGCTGAAGATTCGCACTGGCTGGGACCGCGAGCACCGCAACGCGTTGAGCATCGCCCACATTGCCGAGGATGCCGGCATCGCCGCCCTTGCCGTGCACGGCCGTACCCGGGCTGATCGCTACGCCGGTGATGCGGAGTACGACACCATCGCTGCCGTCAAGGCAGCGGTGCGCATTCCCGTGATCGCCAATGGCGACGTCAGCACCCCACAGCAGGCGCGGCAGGTGCTGGACCGCACCCACGCTGACGCGCTCATGATCGGCCGCGGCGCACAGGGTCGACCATGGATCTTCCGCGAAATCGCGCACTATCTGGCTTGTGGCGAACTGTTGCCTGAGCCAACGCCGACGCAGGTGTCGGCGATCCTGCTTGGCCACCTCGAACATCTGTATGCGTTTTACGGTGAACAGTCCGGGGTGCGCATCGCTCGCAAGCATCTGGGCTGGTACGCCAGGGATCGGCCGGAAAATGCCGCGTTTCGCCAGGTGGTCAATCATGCCGAGACAGCCAGCGATCAACTACGCCTTACCCGCGCCTATTTCACGGCGCTGCAAAATGGCTGCCGCATTGCGGCGTGAATCCTGCGCTGTTGCCGGTGTGGATTGGAGCCACAGCACGAGTCTGTGCATGGTCGGGTCACGCATGGTCGCGGGAAGTCGCAGACGCGCAACGTGTGCGTCTCCCGATCGCCGCACGTAGTATCACCAACCGGGATATGGATGGCGCGCCGATGAATAACGGAGAATCAATACCCGAGCCGCGGGACGTGGTTGAGCAACTCGAACAGTCGCAGGCGCGTTGGTCGCTGATCGACGTGCTGCTCCGCCGTCTCGCCACCCGGCTCACTTATGCCGCGGATGGTCGCAGCGCAGAACTCGATGAAACTCTGGGAGAGCTGCGCGGCCAATTGCGCGAACCGCTCGGCGAGTCTGTGCTTGAGTCGCTCCTGACTCGCCTGACCAATGCGGTGCGATCTCTCGACCCGCCGCCGCGCGCGCCGGCAAGCACGCCTGGCGTGCCCGCACGCGCCGCCGTAGCGACGGCCGACATTTTGCTGCAACTGGTCGATTTGTTGTATCTCGACAATCCTGCCATCCCTGCTCTCGACCAGGTGCGTCAGGCTGTACTTGCCGCTGTCGATGACAGCGAATTGGCGCAGCAGGCTGAGATGCTCGCCCGCCTGATCAACCGCCACCATCGACAACTCGGCGAACAAAGCGCTACCGCCGAGCGGCTCCTGGCACACGTCACGCAGCAGCTTGACGAACTGGCTCAATACCTCGACCGGGAAAACGTCGACCACCGCAATGGCAGCGGCGCACGCCAGGAACTGGACCGCCACGTGACCCGCGAAATCGATGCCCTGGGCGACCATCTGCAACAGTCACCCGACATGAGCTCCATGCATCGGGAGCTTGAGTCGCGACTGGGTGCGATCACCAGCCACCTCAAGACGTTCCGCGAGCGCGAGGAAGCGCGCGAACGTGACTGGCAGGCCCGCTCCGCACAAATGACCCAGCGCATTGGCGAGCTGGAGCACTCGGCGCAGACGATGGAAGCCAGCCTGCGCCAGGAACACCAGCTTGCCTCGACCGATCCGCTGACCGGTCTGGCGAACCGGGCAGTGTTCCAGCAACGCATGGTGCTGGCGTGCAAGGAAGCGGCACAAGCAGGCACGTCCGCGTGCCTGCTGATGCTGGACATTGACCACTTCAAACAAATCAACGACCACTTCGGCCACGCCGCCGGCGACCGCGCGCTGCGCATCGTGGCCGAGCAGCTCAAGGCCCGGCTGCGGGCCGACGATTTGCTGGCCCGGTATGGCGGCGAAGAATTCGTGGTGGTGCTGCCGGGCACCACGGCGCAGGCCGGGTACGGCGTGGCGGAAGAACTGCGTAGCTGCATCGAAGGTATCGGCTTCCGCGGCGCGGAACAGCCCGTACGCATTACCCTCTCAGGCGGCGTCACGACGTTGCACCCGGACGATACCCCGGAGCGCGCCTTTGAACGCGCCGACCGGGCGCTATACCGCGCCAAGCACAATGGACGCAATCGCTGTGAGCAGGCATGAGGCTGCCGCTCCGGCGCGGCCATCCAGACGTCTGAATGAATCCCACACGGACACCAGACCTGCTGATGCAAAGCCGCGCATGCCGGTGTATCATGCCCGACTGCATTTATCTTTCTATCCGTACAAAGGGATATAAGCCGAAATGTCCAACTACCTGTTCACCTCCGAATCGGTCTCCGAGGGCCATCCGGACAAAGTTGCCGATCAGATCTCCGATGCCGTTCTGGATGCGGTCATCGCCAAGGATCCAGCGGCACATGTCGCTTGCGAAACCATGGTCAAGACCGGGGTGGCGATCGTCGCCGGCGAGATCACCACGGATGCGTGGATTGATCTGGAGACCATTACCCGCAAGGTCATCGTGGACATCGGTTACCACTCCAGCGACGTCGGTTTCGACGGCGCCACCTGCGGCGTGCTCAACCTGATCGGCAAGCAGTCCCCGGACATCAATCAGGGTGTGGCGCGCAAAAGACCGGAAGATCAGGGCGCTGGCGATCAGGGCCTGATGTTCGGCTACGCCACGAACGAAACCAGGGACATGATGCCGGCAGCTATCTACTACGCGCACCGGTTGGTCGAGCAGCAGGCAAAAGTGCGCAAGGCGAAGAAGTCACCACTGCCGTGGCTGCGGCCGGATGCCAAGAGCCAGGTCACGCTGCGCTATGAGAATGACAAGGCCGTCGCGATTGACGCTGTCGTGTTGTCGACGCAACACGACCCGAGCGTCAAGCAGAAAGACTTGATTGAAGCCGTCCGCGAGTTGATTCTCAAACCCGTCCTGCCGGCCAAATTGCTGCACAAGGGCACCAAGTTTCACATCAACCCGACCGGCAAGTTTGTCATCGGCGGGCCGGTGGGCGATTGCGGCCTGACCGGGCGCAAGATCATCGTGGATACGTACGGTGGCTGGGCACGCCACGGCGGTGGCGCGTTCTCGGGCAAGGACCCGTCCAAAGTGGACCGTTCGGCGGCTTACGCCGCGCGTTATGTGGCCAAGAACATCGTCGCGGCGGGTATTGCCGACCGCTGCGAGGTCCAGGTGAGTTACGCGATCGGTGTGGCCAAGCCAACCTCGATCTCCGTTACCACGTTCGGCACCGGCAAAATCAGCGACGACGCCATCGAGAAGCTCATCCGCGGCAACTTCGACCTGCGCCCGTTCGGGATTCTGCAGATGCTCGATCTGATCCACCCGATGTACCAGCAGACCGCCAGCTACGGCCACTTCGGGCGCACTCCATACGAAATGAAGGACGCCAGTGGCAAGACGTTTACCGCGTTTTCCTGGGAGCAGACCGACAAGGCCGAGGCGTTGCGCAAGGCCGCGAAGCTGAAGTAAGACCAGCCGCGGAAGCTACCTCGCGCTGAAACAAAACCCCGCAGTGCATCGCGGGGTTTTTCATTGTCTGCTGCGAGCCACCGCGCATACAGCCGGCAGTGCCCGTGATACCTGCAACGGTCTGGCTACCCACCGGAGATCCGGGCATGCGCGCGCGAGCAAAGCGAACTTGTCGCCGGCTAACGGTCGCCATGCCCACGCGAGGCAACGACGATCGGCTTTTTGCCGCTGTGCCGCGCCAGCCGCGTAGTCGTTCGCGGCGCATGGGCTGTCGTGTGCTTGCGACGAACGCAAGCGGCGCCACGACGTGCCTGACACGCGTTGCGCACCGCTGCGACAACGCGCTTGCCCCGACGGCGATGGCGCGGTTGCGCAGGCACCGTATCCGCTGCGGCGCTCTGGATCGGCGACAACGCCGCCAGCAGCCGACCCGTTCTGCTGGTGCGGACCACGCCGGCTTGTGCAACCAGAACTTCCGGGGTCTCTTGGTGCGAGAAGCTGTCATCCAGCAAGCGCGCCATCAGATCATCGCGTGCCGCTGCCGTGCGCCCACCCATGACCACGGCAAACAGACGACGGCCATCGCGCACCGCTGTCGAAGCCAGGTTGAAACCTGCGGCAACGGTGTAACCGGTCTTCAATCCATCCATCCCGGGATAGCGATCCATCAGGTGGTTGTGCCCACGCACCAGCTTCCCCTGGAATGTGAACTGGCGCGTGGCGAAAAAAGCCGCCTTCTGCGGAAAGTCCCGATACAACGCCATCGCCAGCTTCGCCAAATCGCGCGCGGTAGTCGCATCGTACGAATTGGGCAGCCCGGACGCATTGGCGAAGTGCGTGGCGGTCATGCCCAGCAGCAGGGCTTGCGCATTCATCATGTCGACAAAGCGACCCTCCGAGCCGGCAATACCTTCCGCGGCCACCGTCGCAGCGTCGTTGGCCGATTTGGTAACCATGCCCAGGATGCAATCCTGCACCGAAATGGTCGTGCCCGGACGCAAGCCGAGCTTGGTCGGCGCCCGGCCTGCCGCCCACGCGGACACCGGCAACTGTTGATCGAGTTTGAGTCGCCCGGCTTTCAACTGCGCAAATGTGAGGTACAGCGTCATCATCTTGGTCAATGACGCTGGATGATTCTGCTCGGTGGCATTGACTTCATTCAGCACCTGGCCGCTTGCCGCATCGACTACGATGGCCGCATAGCCGGCATGCGCCACGCCGACAAAGCCGACACACGCGGCCAGCACGAACAGCACCGCCAGGCACCGACTGCGGTGCAACGGCCACCCTGCCCCCATCGATTCAATTGCCAACCTGAATTCCTCGTGCGCGAAAGACCACATCAACCAGTGCGATCGAAACCATAGTGCACAGCCCGAACAACATCCGCAAGTGATACGTGAAACGCCGATGCCAAGTTCATGTTTTTTCAACGATTGTCAACACGCATCCGTCGTGCCAGACCTGCACTTCGTGTAAGCATCCTCTCCCCGCAACTCCAGCCTCCCCGACCGTGGTTGAGCCATCAGGGCGAGTCGCCCCGCTACAATGGGCGGATGTCCCTTATCCAATTGCAACACGTCGACTTCAGTATCGGCGGCCCGCTCCTGCTCGAACAAGTGAATTTGTCGATCGAGGCGAACGAACGCGTATGCATCGTCGGCCGCAATGGCGAGGGCAAATCCACGTTGATGAAGTTGATCACGGGCGAGCTGCACGCCGATGACGGTGAGGTGCGCCTGCAGAACGGCGTGGTCGTGGCGCGGATGGCGCAAGAAGTGCCGCAAGATACCGCTGGCAGCGTGTTTGACGTCGTAGCCGAAGGCCTGGGCGACTTGGGCCGGCTGCTGGCGCGCTATCACCAATTACTGGCGCTTGGCGATTTCGATGCGCTGGGCGAGGTCCAGACGCAGATCGAGGCACAGCACGGTTGGGATCTGGATCGGCGCGTGGACGAAGTGCTGTCGCAACTGGAATTGCCTGGCGACGCAGATTTTGCCGCGTTGTCCGGTGGCATGAAGCGCCGGGTGTTGCTGGCGCAGGCGCTGGTGCGCAAGCCCGACGTGTTGCTGCTGGACGAGCCGACCAACCATCTGGATATCGAGGCGATCGACTGGCTGGAAACCTTCCTCAAGCAATTTCCCGGCAGCATCATCTTCATCACCCATGACCGTAGTTTCGTGCGTGCGCTGGCGACGCGCATCGTCGAGATCGATCGCGGCGCGGTTACCGACTGGCCAGGTGATTACGAAAACTACCTGCGTCGGCGCGAAGAGCGCTTGCACGCCGAGGCACAACAGAACGCGCTGTTCGACAAGAAGCTGGCGCAAGAAGAAGTGTGGATTCGCCAGGGCATCAAGGCCCGGCGCACCCGCAACGAGGGCCGTGTGCGCGCGTTGGAGACGCTGCGCAGCGAGCGCGCCAAACGCCGCAACCTCACCGGCAACGCAAAGATGACAGTCGGCCACACGCACGCGTCCGGCAAGAAAGTGATCGACCTCAAACATGTGACGCACGGCTTCGACGGTCGGGTTCTGATCAACGACCTGAGCACCACGGTGCTGCGCGGTGACCGTATCGGCATCATTGGCCCGAACGGCGCGGGCAAAAGCACGCTGCTGAAAATCATGCTCGGTGAGTTGATTCCGCAGCAGGGCACGGCCGAGCTGGGTACCAGCACGCAGGTCGCCTACTTCGATCAGCACCGCCTGCAACTGGACAACACGCTCAACGCGGTAGACAACGTGGCGGGCGGCCTGGAGTTCATCGAACTCAACGGGCAGCGCAAACACATCATTGGCTACCTGCAGGACTTTCTGTTTTCACCCGAACGTGCGCGCGCCCCGATTACTCGGCTGTCCGGCGGCGAGCGCAATCGCCTGCTGCTGGCAAAACTTTTTTCCCAGCCATCCAACCTGCTGGTGATGGACGAGCCGACCAACGACCTCGACGTGGAAACCCTGGAGTTGCTGGAAGAACTGCTGACCGACTACAAGGGCACGCTGCTGCTGGTCTCCCATGACCGCGCGTTTCTCGACAACGTCGTCTCCAGCACCCTGGTACTGGAGGGCCACGGCCGGATCGGCGAATACGTTGGCGGTTACACGGACTGGCTGCGCCAGCGCCCACGCCACGAACCCATTGTGCCCGCAACGGACGTGGCGGGTCACGCCGCACCTGCAGTCGCCACACCACCGGCCGGCACCAGGCGCAAGCGCAGCTTCAAGCTGCAGCACGAGCTTGAACAGTTGCCGAAGAAGATCGAGGCACTGGAAGCGGACATCGCCACGCGCACGCAAGCCATGAACGCGCCGGCCTTTTTCCAGCAGGACAGCGCCGCCATCGTCAGCACCAATGAAGCGCTCGCTGCGCTGCAATCCACGCTGGATGCAGCCTACGCACGCTGGGCCGAGCTGGACGGCTGAACAGCATCCTGGCCCCGCCTGTGCTCCGCCTCGCAAGCAGGTGGGAAACGAAATGCCTGTGCTGCTGCGGACAGCGCTTTCACCAGCTCCCGCGCCGGGTATCATGCGGCTTCCATCTCGCGGATAGCTGACCATGCTCACGCTTTACTACAGCCCCGGTGCTGCCAGTATGGTCGTACACCTGACGTTGCTCGAACTCGGGCTCCCGCACACGCTGCAGCGCATGGATCTGGACGCGGGGCAACAGCGCAGTGCAGCGTATCTCGCGCTGAATCCACACGGCGTGGTACCTACGCTGGTGGTCGACGGCGTCCCGCACGGTGAAGCCGCGGCGCTGACCATGCTGCTCGCCGAGCGCCATGCTGATGCGGGTCTGGCACCGGCACCGGGCAGCGCCGCGCGTGCCGATTACCTGCAATGGATGTTCTATCTGGCCAATACCTTGCAGCCCCTGTTTCGCCAGTGGTTTTATCCACGCGATCACCTGCCTGCGGCGGCGGACAGCATCAAGGAAGCCGCACGCGTCGGCATCGAGGCGTCGTGGTCGCGCATCAACAGCCACCTCGGCGCGCACGGCCCGTATCTGCTGGGCGACACGTTCAGTATCGTCGACCTGTACGCGCTGATGCTGATGCGCTGGTCGCGCAACATGCCGCACCCGGCAACCAACTGGACCAACCTCTCGTCGCTGGCCGACAAGCTCAAGGCACGGCCCGCATGGAAACAAGTGTGTGACGCCGAAGATCTGGTCGAGTGGGCGTGAGTGGATCGCGTCAACGACGCTGATGCGACTGGCGCCGACTTGCCCACCCCACCGGCCGGGCCGCTGCCCGCGCCTGACCTTGACGGTAACGCGCCAGTTCCCCCAGACCGTTGGGCGGTGTACCTGATCGAGTGCATGGACGGCCGCGTCTACACGGGCATCGCCCGCGATCCCGAGCTGCGTTACGCCAAACACGTCAGCGGCAAAGGCGCCCGCTTCACCCGCTCCAATCCACCACGCCATCTGCTGGGTTGGGTCTGGGTCATCGGCCATGGCGACGCGCTGCGCCTGGAGATCGCGTGGAAGAAGTTGCCACGTGCGCAACGCATCGCGGCCCTCACCGCCAAACCGTAGCCGTGGGAGTCCACTCGCGGGCTGTATATACCGCCAGCGACGCAATGATCAGCCGGTGTTCTGCAAACCCTGTGAGACCCCGTTGACGCAGGCGACCAGTGCATGGAGCAACGTGTCATCGGTGCGGTTGCCCCCCCGCCAGCGCCGCAGCAGGTCTACTTGCAACAGGCTCATCGGATCGACATACGGGTTGCGCAGGCGAATCGACGCGGCCAGACGCGCGTCGCCTTCGAGCAACGCCTCGCTGTGCTTGAGTCGCAGCAAAGCAGTGCGGGTGCGTTCGAACTCGACGCGGATCAAGGCAAAAAATTCGTCGTGCAACGGACCGGCGAGCGCCGAGAAAGCTTCAGCGATATCCAGGTCGCACTTGGCCAGCACCATTTCCACGTCGTTCAGCGCGTTGTTGAAGAACGGCCAATCGCGTGCCATCTCGCTCATCGCCTCGGCACCGAACTCCTGCACGCCATATTCCAGCGCACTACCCAAACCGTACCAGCCGGGAATGATGGCTCGGCACTGCGTCCACGCAAACACCCACGGGATGGCGCGCAGATCCTGCACGCCGTGCATGCTGCGGCGGCTGGCCGGGCGCGAACCGAGTGTCATCTGCTCGATCACGTCGATCGGCGTTGCCCTACGAAAATAATCCACAAAGTGTTCGCGCTCGACAAACGCGCGATAGGTTTCCCGACTTCTTGCAGACAGCGCATCCATCTGGCCGCGCCAGCGCTCTTCGCGCGGCTCGGCCGCGCGCGGGCGCAAGCTTGCGCGCAGCACCGCGCCGACGGTCTGCTCGAGATTCCGCAACGCGAGCGCCCGGATACCGTACTTGCGGTGAATGACCTCGCCTTGTTCGGTCACCCGCAACACGCCAGCCACTGCCCCGCGCGGCGAAGACATCAGCGCCGGCGTCATGCGCCCACCGCCACGGCTGGCCGAACCTCCACGACCATGGAAAAACGCCAACTGGATGTTCGCCGCGTGCGCCACTTCCAGCAGCCGCACCTGCGCGCGCTGCAAACCCCAGCGTGAAGCCAGCGTGCCGCCATCCTTGCCGCTGTCGGAGTAGCCCAGCATCACCCACTGCTGATCGTTACGCGCGGCCAGGTGTTGGCGATACACCGGATCATCGAGCAGCGCCTGCAACGTGGCCGGCGCGTTGTGCAGGTCGTCAACGGTTTCGAACAACGGGGCAATATCCAGCGGGACGCCAGCGACGCCCTGAGTGCCAATCTGCGCATCGGCCCTGGGCGATGACACCAGACCGCCGCGACGCGCCAGCGCCAGGACCGCCAGCACATCAGCGACTGAGCGCGCCATGCTGATGATGTACAGACCAGTGGCGCCGACCCCGTGCTGCTGGCGACTGTCGCGCAAAACCGTGAACACAGCTTGCAACGCGGCGGCCTGCGGGTCCGCACACGCGGCGAACACCTGTATACCGCTGGCATACGGACGCAGCCGATCCACACGCTCCGTGGCGCTGCGGGTTGCCCAGTCCGGATCGCCAAGCAGTGCTGCGAGCGCATCGTCATGCACACGTGAATCCTGTCGCGCGTCGAGTCGTGCAAGATGAAAGCCGAAACTGCGAACACGCCAGATCAAACGCGCGACGGCATAGGTACCGGCGTGCAGACCTCGATGCTCAACCAGACTGGTAGCGATCAGCTGCAAGTCATCGAGCAACTCATCCGGCGTCGCATACCCACCTGCCTCGGCTTGCGCGGTGGCATGCAGGCGAGCGCCAATGAGATGCAAAACACAGCGGTAAGGCATGTCCGCGTGCCGCGGGCGAATCCGTGCGGCAGCGACCGGATAACGCACCAGATAAGCGTTCAGCCGCGCGCGCAGCGGTGGCGCTATATCGACCCGGTCATCGGTTTGGCTGAGCTGGCGCGCCAGCGCCGCCACTTCCTCGGCGTAGCGCTCAAGCACCGTTGCCCGCTGCGAGGTCAGGCAGGCGGCCAGCGTATCGGCGCCGACACCGGGATTGCCGTCCATGTCGCCACCGACCCAACTGGCAAAGCCGAGCAGGCGCGGCAATGTCACCGCCACTCCATACACTTCATGCAAGGCACGGTGCAGCGACTCATACAGTGCCGGCACGACCCGATACAGCGGATTCGCCAGATAAAAACCCACATGCTCGTACTCGTCCTGCACACTCGGTCGCACGCTGGATGCTTCGGCGGTTTGCCAGCCGGCGGACAGCGCGACAAAGATGCGTTCGGCATCGTCCGTGCGCTCCTGCGGTGTGCGCTCCGGGTCGAAGCCATCGATCAGCGAGCGCACGATGGCCTGCTCCTTTTCCAGCAAGGAGCGACGCACGGCCTCAGTCGGGTGCGCGGTAAACACCGGCTCGATCCACAACCGGTCCAACCAGCCAATCAGCTCGTCAGCACCCACGCCCTGCGCCTTGAGCCCCGTCAAGACATCGAGCAGGGACTCCGGTTGCGCGGCGCTGCCTTCACGCTGGTAATCGCGCCGGCGACGAATTCGATGCACGCGCTCGGCAATATTCACCACCTGGAAATACGTGGCAAATGCGCGTGCGAGTGTTTCCGCCAGCGCAGGTTCCAGCCCAGCCAGAGAAGTAGCGAGGGCGTCGACCGGCGCGCCATCGTGGCGTCGCTGGATCGCAGCGAGCCGCACCGCCTCAACGCGCGCAAACGCCGCCTCCCCGCTCTGCTCGACCACCAGCCTGCCGACCATCGCGCCCAGTCGGCTCACGTCTTCGCGCAACGGGCCATCTGGCGGCAAAAATTCCGGTTCGCGCTGCTCACGCATTCGATCACTCCCGTTGAAGATAGGCTCCCAGCGTAACCAATCGCGCAGCGGCAAGGCATCTGCACGCGTCTGCTATTACAATAACGCCCTTCCACTGCCCGCTGAGGGGCGCTGCGACCGTTCACGACACGGGAGTTTTCCGCCGTCGCAGGAGCGGCCAGGCTCGGCACGGCACATCCCACAACGGCGCTCAGTATGCGAGTCCCTTCGCAGTAGTCCGGAAATCCATGGTCAGGCTCCCCGCAAGAACTGCGAGCAGTCTGCACGGAATTCCCCCAGCCACGACCGGACTGCACGCACGCGGCTCGCACCAACCGGAGATGCCCATGAACGCTGCAAGCAAAGTAATACCATCCCAGGATTTCAAAGTCGCCGACCTGTCGCTCGCCGACTGGGGCCGCAAGGAGCTGGATATCGCCGAGCACGAGATGCCCGGATTGATGTCAATCCGCAAAAAGCACGCGCAGAGCAAACCGCTGCGTGGCGTGCGTGTCACCGGCTCGCTGCACATGACCATCCAGACCGCCGTGCTGATCGAGACGCTGAAGGATATCGGCGCCGACGTGCGCTGGGCGTCGTGCAACATCTTCTCCACCCAGGACCACGCGGCTGCCGCAATCGCGGAAACCGGCACGCCGGTGTTTGCGTGGAAGGGTGAGACGCTGGAGGAATACTGGGACTGCACGTTGGCAGCCATGAGCTTTCCCGACGGCAAGGGCGGTTTCCTCGGACCGCAATTGATCGTTGACGATGGCGGCGACGCCACGCTGCTGATCCACAAGGGCTTCGAGCTGGAGAACGGCAACAAATGGGTGGACGAGAAGGCCGCATCGCACGAAGAGCAGGTCATCAAGAATCTGCTCAAGCGCGTGGCCGTGGAGCGTCCGGGCTACTGGCACGCCGTGGTCAAGGACTGGAAGGGCGTCTCCGAAGAGACCACCACCGGCGTGCATCGCCTGTATCAACTGGCTGCGGCAGGCACGCTGCTGGTACCGGCGATCAACGTCAACGATTCGGTGACCAAATCCAAGTTCGACAATCTGTACGGTTGCCGCGAGTCGCTGGCCGATGGCCTGAAGCGCGCGATGGATGTGATGCTGGCCGGCAAGGTGGCCGTGGTCTGCGGTTACGGCGATGTGGGCAAGGGCTGCGCACACTCCCTGCGTGCGTATGGCTCACGTGTCGTCGTCACCGAGATCGACCCGATCAACGCGTTGCAGGCGGCAATGGAAGGCTTCGAGGTCAACACGGTCGAATCCACCCTGGGCCGCGGCGATATCTACGTCACCACCACCGGCAACTGCGATGTGCTGACGCTTGACCACCTGAAGGCGATGAAGGATCAGGCGATCGTGTGCAACATCGGCCACTTCGACAACGAGATCCAGGTCGACGCGCTGAACAGCATGGCTGGCGTGCAGAAAATCAACATCAAGCCGCAGGTCGACAAGTACGTGTTTGCCGACGGCCATGCGCTGTTCCTGCTGGCCGAAGGTCGGCTGGTCAACCTGGGTTGCGCCACCGGCCACCCGAGCTTCGTGATGTCCAACTCGTTTTCCAACCAGACCCTGGCGCAGCTCGACTTGTGGGCACACAAGGACAGCTATGAGGCCAAGGTCTACATGCTCCCGAAGAAACTGGACGAGGAAGTCGCACGCCTGCATCTGGACAAGATCGGCGTGAAGCTGACCACGCTCACCGCCGACCAGGCGGCGTACCTCGGCGTACCAGTGGACGGCCCGTACAAGTCGGATTTCTACCGGTACTGACGCTGGATGAAGCCGGCGAGTAGTGCGCGCTCTGAGGGCCGAAGGCTTTCGCAGGGGCGCGCTGCCCGCCGTTCGTGCGCACGTCACCGTGCGATACACCACCCGAGCTATGCACGGCGATACAGGAGATCCCACACGCCGTGACCGAGATCCAGCCCGCGGCGTTCAAAGTGAGTTTCGATGCGCCACTCGGGTTTTTGCGCAAACGCGGCCGGCCCGGTGACGTTGCTCCAGCCAGGCGCGGTCTCCATGACCGCCAACATGTGTCCGGCATATTCCTCCCAATCCGTGGCCAGATGCAGCAGGCCTGCGGGAGCCATGCGTGAAGCCAGCAGCGCAATGAATTCCGACTGGATCAGGCGCCGCTTGTGGTGGCGCTTCTTGGGCCAGGGATCGGGAAACCAGATACGCACCTCGCTTAGCGCACCAGGTGGAATATCGTGCTCGAGCACCTCCACCACGTCATGCCGAAACACGCGGACATTGCGTGCGTTGCGCGCGGCCAGCGCGTTCATCAGCCGGCCCACCCCCGGCCCATGCACTTCCACGCCGATGAAGTCACGGCCTGGATCGTGTTCACTGGCCCACGCCAGCGCCTCACCATTGCCGAAACCAATCTCCATCACCCGCGCCGCGCGACGCTCGAACAACGCGTCCAGATCCTGCTCCGTCCCGGCGTAGTCAACGCCGAAGCGCGACCAGTAATCGTCAAAGGCACGCTGTTGCGCATGCGTCATGCGCCCTTCGCGCAAGACGAAACTGCGAATGCGGCGCAGCCGCTCGATGGGCGCGGCTGCGTGGAAATCTGTCATGGGCAAGCTCTGGTGACGACGTAAACGCGGTGTTGTGTGCGTGAGAGCCGACCGGCGCGCATCCAACTCAGGCGAAGGCTGAGCACACTGTGCGCCACGATGCGGATGCATCGTGGAACCCGACCATTGTAGCGGCGTGCAGCCAACGCCCGGAAAACACGAAGCCCGGACATGCCGGGCTTCGTCAGCACGCTGGCGTCGACGCTCAGTTCTGCTGCTCTTGCTGTTGCGGTCGATCGTTCGGCCGGGATGCGCGGCGCGCATTGCTTTCGCGGTCCGCTGGCGCCGCACGCTCGCGGCGTGGCGGTGGCACCGTCATGCGCGGTTGCGGCATTGCTACGGGCGCGTTGCGTACCTCGCGTTGCGGCTGATACTGGCGCACAGGTGCGGCATTCGGCTGCCGTGGAGCTTCCATTTGCGGCATGGCTGCAACGGTACTGCGAGTGGATTGAGGCCGCTCGAAACGCGCCGGCAACTCGTTGCGCTGCATGGTCCTTGGACCCATCGGTGGGTTTTCCGGCATCACGCGCTGTCGCCCTGCAAACTCTGCCCGCCGTTCGGCCGACAGCCCGCCGGCATCGTCCATCACGCCACGCTGGAATCGCTGCGCCTGGGGGAGCCGTTGCGGGACGGACACGTCGCGATTGTCCACGGATGGTGTTGCGCGCTCTGTATTATCGCGCGGGATAATGCTCAAGCCCGGGCGCTGAGAGCCATCCCGCTGATTACGCCGCGAGTCCATGGCAGTCGCCGCAGGCACCGAGCGATCCGTGGTGCCCATCGCAGCGCCAGCAGACCGTGACTCACCCGTGACGGTGCCCGCCATGCGCCGCGCAGATCGGGCAAAGCCTGCGGAGCGCAATTCCCCCGAGCGTACTTCGTCCGCCGGGCGTATTGGCGCCACGTTCGGCAACCTGCCGACACCCGCCGGCATCGGCCGTATCGCTGCAGCATCCCGATTACGGACAAGCTCGCGATTTGCACGCTGCTGCTCGACGCGCTCCTGCACGGGCTCCACCCGGTTCGCCGACACACCGTTGCGGGCGCCGAAACGACTGGTGTCGGCAGGTCTCGCATCGGCCGCATCTGCCACCCTGGTTGACAGCACCCGTTGCGCTGGCGAGCGCGCGGCGCCTGCCACCTCCGGCGTCAACAAGCGGACGCGCGCGGGTGTCGCAAGCTGGCCCCGGCTGCCGCCGCGCGGGGTGCGCGTCGATGCATCCACGGGCTCGACAAACCCGGCCGATGGCGCGCGCCGGGCCACCACCGCCCGATCGAAGCCGCCGACCGGTAATGAACGCGTATGGGCGTTGCGCGGCAGCGCCGTACGGCCAGCAGCCGGCCGCGCCGCGATGCCCCGCGGCAACACCGCAGCGGTGGCAAGCTCGCGCTGATCAACCTGGCGTACGCCGCCGCGCACCTGTTGCCCACTGGCAAAAGTGCGTCCTGACACAGCAGTGAAACCGCGTGGCGCATGGCGGTTGACGTAGCTTTCGCCACGCACCGGCAAATCTCGACGATAGTGGTCGTAGTGGTTGTCGATGTCGCGGTGATAGCGGCTGCGGTCATACCCGCGGCGTACATAAATGTTGGTGATGTTGACGTTGGTGTAGTAATTGCGACTGGTGCGATACCACGGGTTGTAGATCTCACCCGGGCCCAGCGGGAACCAACCCACCGGCCCATTGCCAATCCCGACCGACCAGCCACCACCGCCCACAAACGCAACCAGCGCCGGCGCATAGATCGGACGCACATCCATTGGACCCGGAATCCAGCCCCAGCGCCCGCGCATGTTCGCCCAACGACCATAGTGATATGGCGCAAAGCCCCACGCCGAGGAATCCACCCAGCTCCACCCCCACGGCGCGATATAGGCCCAATGGCCGTCGCTGTACGGCGCCCAGGTGGACGAAACCTGGGTCGGATACCACACCGCGCCATAGTCGTTGTCAGTCTGCCAATCCCCGTATTGGTCCAGATCCTGGTAGCCCACCATAGCGTCCGACACATACTGGCGACTTACTGATTGCGCATAACGTTGATCGCGATCGCGACCCCACGCGTCAAACCCATCGCCGCCACCCAGATCACTGATGACCACGCTGCTCAGTGCGCTGTCGTCAAACCGGTAGCTGCGTCCGGCAACCAGATTGCGCTGCGCACTGTTTTCGCCGTAGACCACGGCGCTGCCCTCGAGCACTGAAATTCGCGTGCCACGCGCTCCATCACCGACATCAACACGCAAGCTACCCGGGCGATCAACGACAAGTGCCACCGTAGGCGTGTCGATTTCGATATTCTGGCCGCTACCCAGATCCCGCACGCTGAGGCCTAACGTGCCTTGCGTGAGCTCGATCTGTGCCACTTGCTCGTTCAGGTCCAACACCCCGAAATCAGTGTCGCCGTCCATGCGCAGATTGCTGCCGCCAAACTCCATCTCGGCACGCGCACCGGCACCGGTGGACAGCCGATCCCCCGTAGTCAGCGGGCGATTGATACTGGCGTCACTCCACGTGGCGGCACCGGCAGGCAGCAAACCGACATCACCTGCCAGGTAGGACAAGCGTGCGACGCGACTGGGCGGATCCGTGGCGTCACTGAAAGCCGCCGACTGCGCCTGTGCCCAACCCGCGGCACCACACATGAGCAACATTGCCACCGTGCGCCAGTGTCTGCGCAGCACCGTGGGAACCTCGACGAAACTGCGCATGGTGCTCTCCGGACGACGAAATTGATTGCTGGACCACGATGACCGGGCTTCACGGTCCCGTCATGCGCAAGTATTGCTCCCCTTGCAGGGGTTGCAATGGCCGCGCGCATCCCGGTTCAGCTTGCCGCCATGAACCATTCACGCGCCGGCAGGCTGCCGGTTGCAGCACCCCCTGCATCGGCAAGTTTCCAACTGCAGCTGTGTCGGGTTACCATCTTGCGCCACGCGGGTGTAGCTCAATGGTAGAGCTGTAGCTTCCCAAGCTACTGACGAGGGTTCGATTCCCTTCACCCGCTCCACTGCCTGACACCCACCATCTCATGTCAGATCCGACGCTCGTCGAAGCGGTCACTGCTGATCCGCTCGTGCTGGGGTGGCGCGAATGGTTGCTGCTGCCGCAACTCGGCCTGGGTCCACTCAAGGCGAAGCTCGACACCGGCGCACGCAGCAGCTCGATGCATGTCGATACGCTGGAAGAATTTCACCGCGACGGCGCACATTGGTTGCGTTTTACCGTGCGCCTTGGCCGGCATGAACCACGCGAGATCCGTTGCGAAGCGCGATCCACCGATCGTCGCGCGGTAACCGACACGGGCGGGCGGCGCACCGAACGCTGGTTCATCCGCACTGGTGTATTGCTGGCGGGGCAAATGTTCGAAATCGACGTCAACCTGACCAACCGCCGGCACATGTTGTTTCCCATGCTGCTTGGACGCACGGCGCTGAGCGGGCGTTTTGCCATCGACCCATCGCGTTCCTGCACACAAGCACGCCCGCAGCAGTGAAACTGGAATTCCCCATGACGGCCGGCCCATGAAAATCGCGATCCTGTCGCGCAACACACGTTTGTACTCGACGCGACGCCTGATCGAGGCAGCGCGCAAACGCGGACATGTGGTGCGGGTGTTCGACCCGCTGCGCTGTTACGCCCGCGTGGCGCCCGGCGCGCTCGCGTTGCGCTACAAGGGCAAGGCCGTGCACGACATCGATTGCGTCATCCCCCGTATCGGCACCAGCACCACTTTCTACGGCACTGCAGTGCTGCGCCAACTGGAAATGATGGGCGTCTATACGCCGAACCCGGCCGAGGCCGTACTGCGGGCGCGCGACAAGTTGCGTTGTCTGCAACTGCTGGCCGCGCAGGGCATCGCCATGCCGACCACGGTGTTTGGCGACAACCCGGATGACACTGCCGACGTGTTGGCGCTGATTGGCGAGCCGCCGCACGTGATCAAACTCAACGAGGGCAGCCAGGGTACCGGTGTGGTGCTGGCAGAAAAACGCAGCGCATCGCAAAGCGTGATCGAAGCGTTTCGCGGGCTGTATGCGAACTTCCTGGTGCAGGAGTTCATCCCCGAAGCCAACGGCAGTGACCTGCGCTGCTTCGTTGTCGGCAGCAAGGTGGTGGCATCCATGCAGCGCGAAGCCAGTCCGGGGGAGTTTCGCGCCAACCTGCACCGCGGTGGCCATGCCAGCGTGGCGACGCTGAGTGTCGAGGAGCGCCGCATCGCGCTGCGTGCGGCCCGAGCGCTCGGCCTTGGCGTGGCCGGAGTCGATCTGCTGCGTTCCCGGCGCGGCCCGTTGCTGCTGGAGGTCAATGCCTCGCCCGGGTTGGAGGGCATCGAAGCCGCCACCGGCGTGGACGTTGCCGGCGCGATCATCGATTTGCTGCAGGACCATGTTCGAACCCGGTCGCGTTGTGCAACCGCTTCAGTGCAGCCTGCAGCACGGAAAGTCATCACGCAAAAGCGTTAACCTGCCGCCAAGGCACGTCTCAAGGCTGCAAGTATCGTGTAAAGTCGTGTTACCAGCGGCATCCGTCGCGGACTTGGACATCCTGTATGCATCACCGGGGCTGGATCATGCTTGTCGCGTTGACGATGGCGCTACTGCTAGTGGGCGCCGCCATCGCGTCCACGCCGAAGCCGGACGTCAAGGCCGACAACAAGGCCGCGTTCACTGCAGTAAGTACCGCTGTGCAAGACGAAATGCGCCCTGGTGGACGCTATGAATTCCTGGACAGCGCCGAACACGACATCGTGATCAAGCGTTTGAGCGACATGCAGGCGCTGTTTGACAGCTACGGGACCGTGGCGCAGATGGACAGCAACAAACGCGCGCAGTTGCTTACCGATCAGGAAGACGTCAATGCCATCCTCACCCGGCGCGACGACCGCCGCATCATCTGCAAATCCGAGCGACCGATAGGTTCGTTGATCCCGCAACGCGCCTGCCGTACATACGGGGAGTCTGAACGCGCCCGACGCTCTTCCCAGGAATTCATGCAGGAACAAGCGCGACCTGGCTACGTGAACGGTGGCCATTGACAAGACTCCTAGTCCGCGCCGCGCTTGGACGCGACATGCTCCATTTTCCAGACCTGGCCCGCGTACGGCATCAGCTTCACCCGGCATTCCCGTGACACGCGCGGCCTGCGTTCAGACTATTCGGATCGCTGGTTGCCCGGCTTCCCCCCAAGATTGTTAAGCTGGTGACTCCAGCCGGCCCGTGTGCCGGTTGTGCAGGAGTGACACATGCGCGTACTGGTCATCGAAGACAACACCGACATCGCCACCAATATCGGCGATTACCTTGAAGACCGCGGTAACGTGGTCGACTTTGCCGGGGACGGCGTCACCGGTTTGCACCTCGCGGTCGTCCATGATTTTGACGTCATCGTGCTCGACCTGACCTTGCCCGGCATGGACGGCCTGGAAGTGGCGCACAAGTTGCGCCACGAAGCCCACAAGCAAACCCCGATCCTGATGTTGACCGCGCGCGACGCGCTTGAGCAGAAACTGACCGGCTTCGAATCCGGCGCCGACGATTACATGACCAAGCCGTTCGCCTTGCAGGAATTGGCTGCACGGCTGGAAGTGCTGGCGCGTCGTGGCAAGGGCCCGCAGAGCCGCGTACTCAAGGTGGCCGATCTCACGTTCAATCTCGACACGTTGACGGTTAACCGCGAAGGCAAGTCGATCCAGCTCAACCCGATCGGCTTGAAGTTGTTGCAGGCACTGATGGAAGCCAGCCCCTCGGTGGTAACCCGGCAAGACCTGGAGCAACGTGTTTGGGGTGAGGAACTACCCGACAGTGACTCGCTGCGGGTACACATCCATGGTCTGCGCGCGGCGATCGACAAGCCTTTCGCCACGCCGCTGATCTACACGCGTCACGGCATTGGTTACCGGATGGTCGAGCCGGATGCAATCCAGGCGTAAGCTGCGTTTTCGCCTGGTCGTCTCGTTCACGCTGTTCGGCTTCGGCCTCAGCGCGTTGTTTGCGGTGGCGGCGTTGAACATCCGCGCCAAGGTCGAGGACCAGCTGGTTACCGCCAGTCTTCAGCAAGACGTTGACCAATCGGTCGACCAGGTCATCGCCAACCCCGATCAGATTGCTCATTCGCAACTACTCGAAGGCTTCATCAACAGCGACCGCACGCTGTACAAAATGCCGTTGGCATGGCAAAACCTGGCCCGGGACCCGAACGCAAGCGGTGTGTTCGATATCACCGACGTTGACGCCAAAGGCCACACGAAACGCTACAAGCTGGCCGTCCGGCGCAAGCAGGGCATCATCGGCTTCGTTCGTTATGACGTATCGCGCGAGGAGCTCGGCAAGCAGCAACTGTTGACCAGCGTGATTGGTGCAGTGTTCCTGTTCGGTCTGCTTTCGCTGGCCATTGGTCTGTGGCTGTCCCGCAAGGTGCTGAAACCGGTCACGGAACTGGCCAATCGACTGCGCGGTTTTCGGCAGACAGGCAAGGTCGAACCGCTGGCGCCACATTTCGCGGACGATGAAGTGGGTGAACTCGCGCACGCGCTGGATGAGTATTCGACGCGACTCACAGCCATGGTTGAACACGACCGCGAATTCAACTCCGACGTCAGCCACGAGCTGCGCACACCGCTGGCGGTCATCGCCAGCACTACCGAATTGCTGCAGGGTTCGGCCGACCTCACGCCAAAGCTGAGCGAACGCCTCAATCGCATCGAGCGGGCATCACGCCAGGCAACCGAACTGATCGAGGCGCTGTTGTTGCTGTCCCGCGCCGAGCGACGTGGTCCTACGCGCGGAGAAACTACCGAGGTCGGCAAGGTTGCCGCCGACGTCATCGAGAGTCAACGTCCGCAACTACGTGGCAAACCGTTGGTGGTCGAGCTCGTGGTGCGCTCCCCGGTCAGCGTCAACGCGCCAGCATCGGTGCTCTCGGTGGCGCTGACCAACCTGATCAGCAATGCGATCAAGTACACGCTCGAAGGCAGCGTGCGCATCGAGGTCGGCGACAACCGCATCGAAGTCATTGATACTGGGCCCGGGATCAAGCCCGAAGATGCCGAGCGCCTGTTCCAGCGTGGCGTGCGCGGGGAAGGCGTGGGTGGCAGTGGCGCCGGCCTGGGTTTGGCGATCGTGCGCCGGTTGTGCGAGTTGTACGCCTGGGATGTCTCGATGCGACCGCGCAGCGACGCCAATGGCGCCGTCGCCTGTATCAAATTCGCCTGAGCCGATGGGCACAAGGTCGCTCAACACGCCGCAGCCCTGCAGTCGGCCGCCCTGCGCTTGACACCTTCAACTCACGCGCATCGCCCGCGAGCGGCGTCCTGCCTCGGCCGGGCAACCGCATGAGTGAGTCGGTTGCACGGCGAGCCTGACCTTCAGACCTGTTCCAGCCAGCCCCACTTGTCATGGGTGCGGCCATCGAACAAACCAAAGAACAATTCCTGCAAGCGTCGCGTGACTGGGCCGGCCTTGCCGGCGCCAATCTGTTTGCCGTCGACGGCGCGAATCGGCGTGATCTCCGCGGCGGTACCGCACATGAACACCTCGTCGGCCAGATACAGGTATTCTCGCGGCAGATCGCGTTCAATCACATCAATGCCTTCCTCGCGTGCCAGCGTCTTCAAGCTGTCGCGGGTGATCCCAGCCAGAATGGAAGCGCTCGCCGGCGGAGTGTGCAACGCGCCATCAAAAACCAGAAACAGGTTTTCACCAGCGCCCTCGCTGAGCAAGCCGGACGACGATAGTGCGATACCTTCGCCGAAGCCGCGCTGTCGCGCCTCGCGCGCTATGAGCTGGCCGGAGAGGTAATTTCCCCCCGCCTTGGCGCCAGCCGGAATAGTGTTTGGTGCAAAGCGTTGCCAACTCGAGACGCATGCCGTAATCCCGTTCTCCAGCGCCTCGGCACCGAGGTACGGGCCCATCGGCCACGCTGCCACAGCCACGTCAATCGGAGTCTCCGCCGACAGGCCGAAGCCGCCCAGGCCGCGATACGCCACGGGACGGATATACGACGCCGCCAGACCGTTCTTGCTGATCACCGCACGGCTGGCTGCAGCCAACTCGTCTGCGCTGTAAGGCAATACCATGTCGTAGATCTTGGCCGAATGAAACAGCCGGTGCAGATGGTCGGTGAGACGGAAAATGGCCGCACCATCGGGCGTGGCGTAGCTGCGCATGCCCTCGAACACGGAGGAGCCGTAATGCAATGCATGGGACATGACATGCGCCGTCGCATCCTTCCACGGCTTGATTTCGCCATTCTGCCAAATCCATTCTGGGTATTGCTGCGCCATGTCATTTCTCCACGGAAGATTGCCCATGATAGTCGTGCGCTCACGGCGTGGCGTTGTGCTGCGCAGCGTGCAACGCGGCTCAGTCTGCGCTGCGCAGCCACAAGCAGCCGGAGCGGCGCACCACGGTGAAGCGCATTTCGTGCAACTGCGCGCCATCGCCGCTGGCGCCGGTACGCAACACGAACGTTTTGTCGGGCGCGGGCGCGGTTGGCGGCGGCGTTGCCGGGACGCTCGCGCTGGCGCTGGCGTCGAAAGGATGGAACTCGCGTGTGTAGCTGTCGTCTGTCGCGAGGTGACCGGCAACGGGTTCTTCTGGCGGCCCGAAATCCAGCAACGGTTCGCGCATCATCCTCTGCAGCGATCGGATGTCGGCAACTGCCATGCCGTGACCGTAGCCGCCCCACAGCATCAAGCCGGCCAGGCGATTGGCATCACGATTGACGAACGCGTCCATGACTGCCTGCTTCAGCGCCGCCATGTCCGCCGCACACAGCACAGCCGGCCTCGATAACTCCGCACTTGCGCCTGGAGGCGGCAGCGTGCGCGCCAGCGGCGTGGCATTCAATGCCTCACACAGTTGATCGGTGAACACCAGATTGCCATCGGCACCCATGCAGCGATGGATCTGGGTTTGCGCGATGGCCGGGGCCGCCACCAGGATGACGACCAGAAAGAGCAGTGCAAGTATCCGGCGCATCCGCACAGCATAGGGCTATCGGCAGCGTCGCCCCAGTGCCGCCGCGGTGGGTGCGCAGACGATCCCGCGCGGCTGGCCCTTGCCGGTCATGATGACGCGCCCGGGAGCAGAGCGTGACTACCGTCGGACTGCGTCAGTCGCGCCGGGTCAATCCAGTTGCTGCAAAATCGCGCGCGGCGCCTTCGAACGGTTGAGCGTGTAGATATGCAGCCCCGGCGCACCGCCATCCAGCAAGCGTCGACACAACTGCGCCACGACTTCGGTACCCAACGCACGTACCGACTCGGCATCATCGCCGAGCGCCTGCATGCGCTTGGCGATCCAGCGCGGGATTTCCGCCCCGCACATGTCCGAGAAGCGCTGCAACTGGCTGTAACTGGAAATCGGCATGATGCCCGGCACGATCGGTACGTTCACCCCGAGCTTGGCGACATCGTCGACAAAGCGGAAATACGCATCCGCATTGAAGAAATACTGGGTGATGGCACCATCGGCGCCAGCATCAATCTTGGACTTGAAATGCTGCAGGTCGCGCAGCGCGTTCTCCGCTTGCGGATGGGTCTCCGGATAGGCGGCCACTTCGATGTGAAAGTGATCGCCGCTGCGCTCGCGGATGAACGCCACCAACTCGGCGGCGTACCGAAAATCACCCGTCGAGGCCATGCCCGATGGCAGATCGCCGCGCAACGCAATCAAGCGCCTGTAGCCGGCGGCCCGATAGCTGTCGAGCAAGGTCGCCAACTCCGCACGCGTACCACCGGCACACGACAGGTGCGGGGCAACCGACAACCCGTGCATGACATGCAGGCGCTGCGCTGTCTCGCTGGTGTAACTCAAGGTTGAACCGCCAGCACCAAACGTCACCGACGCGTACTCGGGTTGATGAGCCTGGAGCGCGTGCGCTGCGCGATCGAGCTGCGCGCGCTGTTCGTCGGTCTTGGGTGGGAAAAACTCAAAGCTGATGGTGGGCATCGCCGGGCTCCGGTCGCAGTGTTGCCGAGTATATATCTCCATGTCGCGATGGAGCGATAGATTATTGCCCGGCCCCGCTGGCGAAGAATCCTGCAAAAGCGACTGCCTTCAGTGGCGCTGGCCGTGGACCTGGTCCATCCGGAAGGCAGGAGCATCGCGACTGAAGTCGCTCCTGCAAGAATATGCGGGGAATCTGCCACGAGCATCGCCATTGATTCCGCTGCTGCTGGGGAGGCCCCGACAAAAACGACCACGCTCGACTGCGATTCACCAGCCAGGGCGCGCAGCCGCCTATACTTGGGAAATCCACCCAGGGACGCATCGACGCAGCGTGAAGTCTCCACTGCTCCCTTGTAACCATCGTCGTCATCGGCCCTTGCGGGACGCATGCTAGTGGGACTTGCGCTCACTCCTGACATGATCCTGGTGCTCGGCCTGTTGGCGTTCACCATGTTGATGCTGGTGCTGGAATGGATTCGCGCGGACATGGTGGCGCTGTTGGTGGTGGTCACCATCGGGCTGACCGGGCTGATTCCGCCCGAGCGCGTGTTCAACGGTTTCTCGGGCACGGCGGTGATCGCGATCATCGCCATCATGATCATGGGCGAAGGCCTGGATCGCGCCGGGGTGCTCAACCTGACCGCGCAATTCGTGGTGCGCCTGGCGAACGGGGTCGAGTCACGCCTGGGCGTGGTGATCAATGTGGTCGCCAGCATGTTCAGCGCGGTCATCCCCAGCCAGGCACTGGCCGCACTGATGATCCCGATCAGCAGCCGCTTGTCCGCACGCACCGGCGTGCCGCTGTCGCGGCTGTTGTTGCCAATGGCGTTCTGCATCCTCGCTGCAACCAACACCACGTTGATTGCGAACTCGGCGCTGATCGTACTGAATGACCTGATCGCCAGCGCCAACGCCAACCTGCTGCCCGGCGCCCATACCATCCCGAAGTTCGGCCTGTTCAGCGTGACGCCGATCGGGTTGGCACTAGGCGCGGTGGGCGTGCTGTATTTCTACCTGTTCGGCGCGAAGCTGCTGCCCGCCCGTGAGGATCAGCGGCTGAAGGTAACGCCCGGGCGCACCGAGAGCTACTTCGCCGACGCCTATGGCATCGTCGGCGACACCGCCGAGCTCACTGTCACCGCAGAAAGCCCACTGGTCGGCATGAGCATCGGCGAAGTGGAACAACTGCACGAGCCGCCACTGATCCTGGCAATCAAGAGCGGCAACGAAGCGCGCATGGCGCCGCCGTCCGACCATGTGATCTGGGTCGGCTCGGTGCTGGGCGTGCTGGGTCCGCGCGAACAACTCAACCGCTTTGCGAACAACCAGCTATGCCGCCTGTCCACGCGCATGCAGCAGCTTGGCGAGTTGTTCAACCCCACGCGCGCGGGCATTTCCGAAGTGGTGATCCCGCCGGTGTCGCGTTTCATCAAGCACACCATCGGCGAACTGCGACTGCGCAAGCGCTTCGGTATTTCCGTGCTGGCAGTGAATCGCGGCGAGCAGGTTTTTCACGAAGACGTGCGTGCGATCAGCCTGCGCGCCGGCGATACGGTGGTGCTGCACAGCAACTGGCGCGACCTGACCCTGGCGGCGGAAGACAAGGACCTGGTCGTCGTCACCGACATTCCCAAGGACGAGCAACGGCCAACCAAGATCTGGCAAGCGGTCGGCTTTTTCCTGATGGCGCAGGGGCTGGCCTTGTTCACCGGCCTGGACCTATCCGTGGCCATGATGACCGGCGCCATCGCCATGCTGCTGTCGGGCGTGCTGGACATGGACGAGGCGTACAAGGCGATCAACTGGAAGACCGTGTTCGTCATCGCCTGCCTGATCCCGCTGGGTTGGTCGATGGATTCCACGGGCACTGCCGCGTGGCTCGCGCAACAGGTCGTGCATATTTTCGGCGCGTTTTCGCCGTACGTTCTGCAACTGGTGCTGGCCGTGCTCACGCTGCTGTTCTCGCAGGTGATGTCCAACGTCGGCGCCACGGTGATGATGGTGCCGGTAGCCATCAGCGTCGCCGTGGCGACCGGCGGCAACCCGTCGGCGTATGCGTTGATTGTGGCAGTGTCGTCCTCCAACACCTTCCTGCTCAGCTCCGGGCATCCGGCGCTGATGATGGTCACCGGCCCGGGCGGCTACAAGAGCAAAGACTTCCTGCGCGTGGGCCTGCCGCTGACCGGACTGATCCTGGTGGTTACCCTGATCGCAATCAACCTGATGTTCCATTGAGCCCACTGCACTAACGCCTGCTATCACGCGCTGGACGGGCACCGCTCACCAGCTTCACCTGCAAACAAGCCGGGCGCCACGGCACCGGCCCGGCGGCCTCATTCACGACCTGGCAGGTGCAGCAATCACGGACCACACCCTTCGTGCCACGCGACGGGGACGCGACAAGAGCGACCAGAGCCGCCGAGCCGCACCCGTCCAGCGAAAGCCCGCCACGGGATGCACGGCCGGCTCCGCCCTCCAGTTTCACCAGCGCACGTCTGCGCTGACGCATGAGGTCGGATCCCACTCCTGAGTACAATGCGCATTTGATCGCACCATCGAGCTACTTGCATGACCCCACTACCCTGCTTCAAAGCCTACGACATCCGCGGGCGCGTGCCTGACGAGCTCGACGACGATCTGGCGCGCCGGATTGGCGTGGCGATGGCCGCGCAACTGGACCCGGGCCCGGTGGTACTGGGGCGCGACGTGCGTTTGAGCAGCCCGGCGTTGCAGGCAGCACTGGCCGATGGTTTTCACGCCGCCGGACGCGAGGTGATCGACATTGGTATGGGCGGCACCGAAGAGGTGTATTTCCAGACCGACCATCTTGGCGCGGCCGGCGGCGTGATGGTTACTGCCAGCCACAATCCGATGGACTACAACGGCATGAAGCTGCTGCGCGAAGGCTCGCGGCCGATCAGCGGCGACAGCGGGCTGTTCGCTATTCGCGACTTTGCCGCCAGCTACCACCAGGCGATTGCGTCCGGTGTCGCCACCCCACGCACGATGACTGACAAGTCGGCCTACATCGACCACCTGCTTGGCTATGTCCAGCGCGACCGGTTGAAGCCGCTGAAGATCGTGGTCAATGCCGGCAACGGCGGCGCCGGCACGGTGGTGGATCAGCTCGCGCCGCACCTGCCCTTCGAGTTCATCCGCCTGCAGCACGAACCGGACGGCCATTTTCCCAATGGCATCCCCAACCCACTGCTTCCCGAACACCGCGATGTCACTGCCGCCGCCGTGCGTGCGCACGACGCCGACTTCGGCGTGGCCTGGGATGGTGACTTTGACCGCTGCTTCTTCTTCGACGCCGACGGGCGCTTCATCGAGGGCTACTACCTGGTCGGCCTGCTGGCCACCGCGCTGCTGGCGCGCTTCCCCGGTGGCAAGATCATCCACGACCCACGCCTTACCTGGAATACCATCGAAATGGTGCGCGCCGCCGGTGGCATCCCGGTGCTGAGCAAGACCGGGCACGCGTTCATCAAGGAACGCATGCGCGCCGAGAACGCTATTTATGGCGGCGAGATGAGCGCTCACCACTACTTTCGCAGCTTCGCGTACTGCGACTCGGGAATGATCCCGTGGCTGCTGATCGCCGAGCTGATTTCCGCCAATGGGCAAACGCTGGCCGAGATGCTGGATGAGCGCATGCGCGCCTACCCGTGCAGTGGAGAAATCAACTTCAAGGTCGCCGACGCCAGCGCAGCCACCGCCCGGGTGCTCGCACACTTCGCCAACCCGACTCCCGCGCTTGACCACACTGACGGGATCAGCGCCGACTTCGGCCAGTGGCGCTTCAACCTGCGCAGTTCCAACACCGAGCCGTTGCTGCGGCTCAACGTGGAATCACGCGGCGATACCGCGCTGATGCAGGACCGCACCGCTGAAATCAGCGCATTGCTTGGGCAGGCGTGAGTCGGAGCGAACTAGAACTCAACCGGCGCGCCTGCACCTCTCAAGGTGCAGATCGACCCCGGCAAATCGCTGCTGACGCCCAGTCGCGACGCGGCCACTATCTCGGGTGTCAACGGAACGCGGCGGTGGACGACAAAGCTGACGCGCAAGAAATCGCCTCACGACCACGGCGTTGCGGTCAAAGCTGCCGGTGCACCGCATGTTCTGCGTGGTTGCTCCGACGCTTTCCCTGCGCATCGTTGGCTGACGACACTCAAGCCTGGTGGATCGAACATGTTTTGCTCGACCTGCACCCAGGGCGCTGGCCAGGTAGGCGGCAACGCGCAGCCACGCTGATCGGCGTCGCTTTGCTCCGTAGGTAACGACGCTACAGATGGAGCAGCCAGGCATCGACACCTTCTTCGATCATGCCGAAGGCATGCACGAAGTCCGCGCGTTGCTGCATGTACGGATCGGGAATGTCACGCCGACTTACCCAGTGATCGACCAGGAAGATCTTGCCGCGCGCTTCCGGCAGCAGCTGGATCATGGCTTCGAGGTGGATCTTCTCGACGCCAAGCACCAGATCCGCCGCACGGAGCATGGCAGGAGTGAGCTGGCGCGCGCGATGCGCCGTTCCATCGATGCCATGCTCGGTCAGCACCTGCAGTGCAGTGTCCGCCATTGGCTTTCCCCTCAGCGCATGCAAGCCGGCGCTGGTGATCTGGACATCGTGTGACGCCAAGCGCTGCCGCAGCACGTACTCCGCGGTCGGACTGCGACAGATGTTGCCTATGCATACGGTGAGTATTCGTTTGATCACGGCGCTGAATGACTCCTCAAATCAGAGTTGAACGCAAAGCGTGTGCGTGACTGCGCTGCAATCCACCACATCCCATGCGGAAACACCTGCAGGCTGTCGATCGGTCACCTCACCATTGCTGCGCGTCATCATCCGGCGTTGTGGGGGAGCTCCTGAACATGCGGCCATATCTTCGACCTGTCGCGACGCTCGGAGTTCGCCATGGCGAACCTGTCGTTATCGAACAACTTGGGCATGTGCCGGAATGAGAAAACTCGCGCTGCGGCACTTCCATGGTGTTGAGGCGTGTCCGGCCCGGTCCGCGTTCCGGGTGGTGCAAGTCGCGACGGCACGAAGGCAGATGGAAGCTTGCTGAGCTGTTTTCCGGCATTCGCCGGAGAAAGCGCAGTATCTGCGCGGACCGCAGAAAACGCCATGAAGGCAGACCACGACAACCCCGGCAAGATCACCGAACGACGGTCACTCGCCGTCGCCGAGGTACACCGCGTCGCCGTCAATGCGCAACGCCAGCTCGCGCAAGCTGTCGCCGCAGCACGGTCCGCCGACGCACAGGCCGCTGGTCTGCTTGAATGTCGCGCCGTGGACGGCACAGATCAGGGTATCGTGCTTGAGCAGGAACTTGCCCGGCGCGTAGTCAAGGCGCCGACCCGCATGCGGGCAAACATTGAGGTACGCGTGCACTTGGCCATTCCGGCGCAGCACGATGACGCTGTCGATACCATCACGCAGCACGGCATCCACCGCAGTGGCGCCTTCTACCGGAATATCGCCGAGGCGACACAAAGGTTTAACCAGCAAAGGTGTATCCATCAGCACTTGCCTCAAGAGGCCAATGGCCCCATCGTTACACACGCAAGTCGTTGATTTTACCACACAGGTTTTTAACACATGTCTTTCCAACTGCCGTTGCTGCGCCGCTCTCGCCACCCGCTTGCCCGCGTGCTGTCGCTGGTCGTTGGCCTGGCGTTGCTGGGTCTGCTGTTGATCTTCGGCTTGCTGGCGGCTGGCATCCTGCTCGTGGGTGGCAGTGCGCTGCTGGTGTGGCGTTACTGGACGCGCAAGCGCCAAATCGCCGCTCCCAGCGCGAACGTCACCGCATCGCCTGACGCTCAACCGAAGGTGCTGGAAGGCGAGTTCGTCGTACTGCGACGCGAGGGCCCTGCAACACGCTGAAAAACCCGTCCCATGGTGCCGCTACAGGCATCCGGCCCCGATCACCAACCGGCAAGGACTACCGCGCGGCGCGCAAACGCCGCGCGCAGCCTGAGCAGGCACAACACGCTGCGGTGAAGTGCCAAGCGCGCACTCGCACAACCCCAGTCGCTCAAGGATAATGCGCCACCTCCTTGTGGCGCTTGCGCATGTCTCCCCCGCCCACGCGTGCCGCTCCTGTGGCAACGCGCCATCTGCACGATCCACGCGTATTGATCCCGCTGTCGATGGCAGCGTTGTACCTGATCTGGGGCTCAACCTACCTCGGCATCCACTACGCCCTGGAAAGCTATCCGCCGTTCCTGCTCGCCGGACTGCGCTTTTTGTGCGCCGGCGGCGCGCTGTACGGCTTTTTGCGGCTGCGCGGCACGCCCGCACCGAGCGCGGTGCAGTGGCGCAACGCCGCATTCAGCAGCGTGTTTCTGCTCGGGCTGGGCAATGGTCTGGTGTGCTTTGCGGAGCAACGTGTGGGTTCGGGGATCGCCGCCGTCGCCGTGGCCAGCATGCCGTTGTTCGCTGTGCTGTTTACCGGCATGTATGGCGAGTGGGCAAATCGGCGGGAGACAGTCGGTCTGCTGATCGGCTTTGCCGGCGTCATCGTCTTGAACCTGGGCAGCAGCTTGTCTGGTTCGCGCATCGGTGCCGTGGCACTGCTGCTGGCGGCCGCAGCGTGGGCGTTCGGTTCGGCGTGGAGTCGCCACCGCGAAATGCCACCCGGGGCGATGAACACCGCCGCACAAATGGTATGCGGCAGTGTGGTGCTGCTGCTGATTGGCATCGTCAGCGGCGAGCGCCTGCCCGCCCATCCGACCATGCGGGCGACGTTGGCCGTCGCTTATCTGGCAGTGTTCGGCTCAATCATCGCATTCAATGCGTACTTGTACGTGCTGCAACGCGCGCGACCAGCCGTGGCCACCAGCTACGCCTACGTGAACCCGCCCGTCGCGGTGTTGCTGGGCGTGTTGCTGGCTGGTGAGCACGTCGGCTCGATCGACCTGAGCGGCATGGCGATCATCGTGTTGGGGGTGGTGGTGATCACGTCCGGCAAGCGCAAAGCGGTGAACTGACCCAGGGTGACGCACGCCTTCTTCGACGTTGGTCGGCTTGCGAAAATGGTTGCGAGCGCGCAACGATGCGGTGTCCTGAAGGGGGAGCGCGACATGCAGGCAACGAATGAAGGCTGGATGGCGCGTGCGGCACTGCGCAGCGCAGCATGGTCGGAGCGCTGGTTTCCGGACGCGTGGGTGTTTGCCGCGCTTGGCGTGACCATCGTTGCATTGGCGGCGCTGGGTTTTGGCGCGTCCCCCGTAGCAACGATGAACGCGTTCGGCGACGGCTTCTGGAGCCTGATTCCGTTCACCATGCAGATGGCGTTTGTGGTCATCGGCGGCTACGTGCTGGCCACGGCGCCGGTGGTGGAGCGCTTCATCAACGTGCTGGCCCGCGCGCCACGCAGCGGACGCGGCGCGATCGTGTATATCGCTCTGGTCAGCATGCTGGCGTCGCTATTGAGCTGGGGCTTTTCGTTGATCTTCGGCGGCCTGCTGGTGCGTGCCATCGCACGGCGCAGCGACCTGCGCATGGACTACCGCGCGGCCGGCGCCGCCGCTTATCTCGGACTGGGTGCAATCTGGGCGATGGGGCTGTCGTCATCCGCCGCGCAACTGCAGGCCAACCCGGGCAGCATGCCACCGGGCCTGATTGCGATCACCGGCGTGTTGCCGTTCAGCCAGACGATTTTCCTGTGGCAGTCGATCGCATTGACCACGATCCTGATCGTGGTGTCGCTGCTGGTGTGCTGGTTTACCGCACCGTCTGACGCAAACGCGCGCACCGCGCAGATGTTCAATGTGCCAGCGGACGCGACTCCGGCGTTGCCACCGCGCAGCCGGCCGGGCGAATGGCTGGAATACAGCCCACTGCTGTCGCTGGCGATCGGCCTGCTCGGCTTGGGTTGGCTCGGTCACGAGTTCGCCAGCAAGTCGGCGGTCCTGGCCATCTCCAACCTCAACACCTACAACCTGCTGTTCCTGACTGTCGCGATCCTGCTGCATTGGCGCCCGCGCAGTTTTCTCGATGCGGTGAC
>CAJDVT010000014.1_pt1 | contig 42444 bp, 38 predicted proteins | sample 7391411 | NCBI WGS metagenome assembly CAJDVT01 (sample SAMEA7055698, study PRJEB34461) | soil metagenome | biome: terrestrial ecosystem; feature: Peninsula; material: soil | place: Antarctica | collected 2016 | reverse complement strand
ACTGCTGCGCATCGGCCAACGCCGCTGCGAGTTCGCCCAGATGCTGGATCGATGGCCGCTCCGCGCGTGCCCACGCCAGCAAAGTGCGCGTTTGCGCAGCGACATCCGTACCACGTGCGGCGGCGAGGAACGCACGCTGACATTCGCGCCCTGAAGCAGGCTCACCCGCCGCGTCAGGAGGTGGCTGGATCGGCATCGCGCGCCGTCTGCGCAAGTACCACCAGACCAGAACGCTGAGCAGCCACAGGCCGAGGCTGCCAAGTGCCACCCAGCGCCACGGCACAACCGCGACGGGAGCCGTCGGTGGCGGCGTAACTGCGCTGCTCGCCGCAGCCACCACTGCCGGCTGCACGGGTGTGCCACCAGCAACGCCAGGCGCGGGCAATACCGTGAACTGCCGTGCCGGTATCTGCGCGACCTCCTGCTTGTCGGCCAGCACATTCCACCACGTCACGCTGGTCGCCGGAATTGTGAGCGTGCCCGCACGTTCCGGCACCACAGCGAACTTGCGCTGCTGGCGCCCGAGCAACCACGGGCCATCGTTACCGGTGGTGCTGACCGCCTTGTCCGGATAGACCGTGGCCCCATCGAGGGATGGCAGGCTGAGCGCTGGCAGTGCGTCGGCCGCCAATCCGGTCGCTTGCATCGTCATGCTCAGATTGACTGCCTGGCCGACGCGCACGGACGTCTGCGCAGCGGGCAGGCCCTCGAGCGTCAGGGTCAATTCCCGCGCCGGCAGCCAGGCACTCTCGTCGGCAGTATCCGGCTCGGCGCGCACGTTGACGGTGAGCGCTGGCGCGCGTGCGCTTACTGGCGTACTGCCACCGAAGAAGCTGTTCAAGTCATTCGGGTCGGATATCTCACCCTGAAATGTCAGCGCCGGAACCACCAGTGGCCCTGCATGCTGCGGGGTCAGCGCAAAGCGTCGCTCCAGAACACGCCAGGATCGCCCGTCACGCTGGGTTACGTACTTTACGTCGTCGCCCACCTGCTGGGTCTGCACGCCATCGATTTGCGGCGTCTGCAGCGTACCGCCCAGGTTCACTGCGTAATACAGGCGAACAACGTAACTCAGTTGTTGGCCGACGTAGGCGTGCGTTGGATCAACCTGCGCCTCGAGAAACACGTCCTGATCCGGCGCAATGGTGGTCGTATCGCTCGCGGCACTGGGCGCGGTCACCTGAAGTTGCAGCGGCGCGGTATGTTCACCGGCAACCGACAACGCGGGGATCTGCAACGTGCCCGCGTGCGTTGGACGCAAAGCGACGCCGAACGTCAGCTCGGCATGGCGCACGCCATTGACGATGCTCACGCTGCGATTCTGCGAGCTGCCAAGCACATCGAAGTCCTGGCTCAGCACACTCAAATCAGGGGCAGCGACGTTACTTGTCGCGCCTCCAACGCGCACGTTCAAGGTGACCGTTTCACCCAGTTGCACCGTGCTTCGATCCAGCGTGGCCTGGACATCCAGCGCATGGGCTGCAAGCGACCACAACAGCAACACCAGACACCACCCCGCGAATCTCGAACCACGCATCATGGTTGCTCCTGTGCACTCGGTACCCCGCCGTGCCGCCGCTGATACTCCAGCTCGAATTTGCGCCGCAACAACGCCCCCGGGTCATCCGGCACGCTTTGCAGGGCACGACGCACATCGGCAGGCAATTTCGATTCTGCATCGTCTGCAGCGGCGCTTCCGAGCTCGTGTGTGGCCGGCGCCTGTGTCGACGGTTTTCCCGCCAGCGCCTGGTCCATCTGTTCCCGCAACGCCTGCTGTGCCTGCGCAGCCCTGGCGCGCTGCGCGGCTTGCTGTTGCGGCGTTGGCGCGGGAGGTTGCGCAGTGTCCGCATCACCTTCCGACTTGGGTGTCAACGGTGATGCTGTGCTCGCAGCGCCCTGCGGCTGATCGGCCGTGGTCGGCGGCTGTGGATTGTGGGCGGCCGCACCGGCTTGCTGTTTCTCGCCCTGTCCGTCGGCACTGGCAGTGGGTTTGTCCGCGCCGTCACCCGACCCTGCCGACTGCGAGTCCTTTGGTGCTTGCTGACCTGGCTGCCGTGATCCCTGCGCTTGCTGACCTGGTGCTTGCTGGTCCTGGCCCTCGTGCTGTTGCGACTGCTGATCTTGCGCTTGTCCCGGCTTCTGCGGTGGCGGCTTGTGCTGCCGCAGCCAGTCTTCCACGCTTTTGCGATTGGCCTGCGCGTCGGCCAGCGCAGGATCGAGCTTCAATGCATGGTCGTACGCACTGATGGCTTCGGGATACTTGCCTTGCCGCGCCAGGGCATTGCCAAGGTTGTACGCGGCGGTGGCGCCAGGCACGCGCTCCAGCGCCTGTGCCGCCGCAGTGAAATCACCGGCGCGATAAGCCGTGGCGCCACGCCACGCGGGATCGCGCGCGAGCTGTTGGGCGCGCTTGGCATCACCGCGATGCAGCGCTGAAACGGCTTGTTGATCGCGGCGCTGCCACAAGTCGCTCCAGGTTCCGGCGTGGGCGGTGCCAGGCATTACTGGCAGCAATACCAGTGCAAGCAGGCACAGCCAGCCACGACGAAATGCCAATGCGACCAGCAGCAACAACGGCAACAGCAACCACGGTCCGCGATCCTGCCACGTATCGCCAACGTGGGTGGACGACGGCGTGCTCGTGCCCTTGCGCAGTTGCGCGTGCAGCACGTCAATATCACTGTGATCCGAGCTCATCGCCACATAGCGCCCACCGCCGGCAGCCGCCACCGCCGCAAGCTCGGCGTCATCGCGACCGGGGAGCACCAGATTGCCCTGCGCATCGTGCAGTAGTCCACCATCGGCCTGCGGCACCGGACCGCCATGCGGCGTGCCCACGCCGAGCACCGATACGCGCAAACCCGCAGTCCGCGCCTTCGCCGCCGCGGTTACTGCCGCGGCATCAGCTTGATCGGTGATCAATACCAGCGACGCAGCATCTGCCTTGCCATCGCGAACCAACGACACGGCTCGCTGGATCGCGGACGCCGCGTCGTTGCCATCCACCGGCATCGTATTCGGCGCGAGCGCGGCAAGCAGATCATGCAAACTGTGGGCGTCGGACGTCAACGGTGCAACCACAAAGGCTTCGCCCGCATAGGCGATCAAGGCATTCAAGCCATCGTGATTGACAGCCAGCAGTTCACGCGCCTTGAAGCGCGCACGATCGATCCGGCTCGGTGCCACGTCACGCGCCAGCATGTGCTGAGAAAGCGAGATCGCCACGACTTGTGCCGTACGCTCGGCATACAGCGGCTGCGCCTGCCGATTCCAGGCAGGTCCTGCCAAGGCCACCGTGGCAAGCGTCCAGGCGGCCAAAAACAGCCATGTCGGCAGTGACCGGTTCGACCGCTCACCACGCAGCAAATGCGGCAATAGCGCAGGGTCGACCAGCCGCGTCAAGGCAGCACTCGCGGCGCTGCGCCGGGTACCGATCCACCACGCCAGGGGCAGCACACACAGAGCCAGCAACCACCACGGCTGCAGAAAGTGGAATTGCTGCATGCCGGCGCTCACGTCCGACTCCGTCCATGCAATGCAAACTGTCGTTGCACGATGGCCAGCATCAACGCGAGCGCAGCGACCAGCAGCGGCCAGCGAAACAGCTCATGCCGCGGCCGCAAGCTTGGCGCGCGCTGTGGCATCGGCTCCAAGGCGTCGATTGCACGATACGCATCAGCCAGTTCCGCGCTGTCGGTGGCACGGAAAAAGCGACCTCCCGTTTCATTCGCAATGCTTTTCAACATGGCCGCATCCAGATCGGCGGACGGATTGACCACCTGGCCGCCGAAAAATCCTGGCACCCGCATGCGCGTCGCACCGATACCGATCGTGTAGATGCGTACGCCCGCTGCCGCGGCGGCACGGGCAGCATCGCGCGGCGCAATGCTGCCAGCGTTGTTGACGCCGTCCGTCAGCAACACGAGTACGCGTGCTTGTTGCGGCAGCGCGGCGAGTCGTTTCACCGCCACGGCAATCGCATCGCCAATCGCCGTTTCGGTACCAGCCAGACCAACCACCGCGCCATCAAGCTGGGCGCGTACGGCAGAGAGATCGAAGGTCAGAGGTGTGACCAGAAAGGCGCGACTGCCAAACAGGATCAACCCCAGTTCATCACCGTCGCGGCGGCTGATGAAGTCGCCGGCAATGGCCTCGACTGCGCCAAAGCGATCGATGCTCCGTCCCGCCAATTCCATATCCGCAGTCTGCATGCTGCCGGACAAGTCGACCGCAAGCATCAGGGCGCGACCGCTGCGCTGCTGCGCCTGAGGTGGCCCGATCCACTGCGGCCGGGCTGCCGCAACGAGCAGGCACAACCACGCCACTATCAACACCCACAACATGCTGTCGCGCGAACGGGTGCCGGACCCTGTCGAGAGTGCCAAACCCGGTTGCGGCAGATGCAGCGCCTGACCCGGCGCGGCTGGCGGCAGCCAGCGACGCAGCAACCACGGCAGCGGCAACAGCACGGCAACCCACGGCCACGCAAACTCAGGCATGGGTGGCCTCCACCGGCTTCCACTTGCGCCGATGCAGCGCCAGACGCAACCACACTTCAACGGCTGTCAGCGTGCGTGCCGGATCAAATCCCGCGTCGGCGCGATACATCGTGTGCTCCAGGGCGACCAGTTGCTGCAACGTGGCTGCATCCACCGGAACCCGGGCCAGCGTCGCCTGCCATGCGGCGCCCTGCTGTTGCGTGACCAACGGGTCCTGCAGGCGCGCCACGCGACGCAGCAGTTGATGCAGATCACCGGCGAGTTGAGCGTCGTCGCCATCACGTTGATGGCGCCTGCGCAACTGCTCCACCTCAATGAGTACGCGCTGCCGTTCACGGGCGGCGTGGCGCCAGCGTCGCCAGCACCACAGCGCGCTACCCAGCAGCACGAGTGCAAGCACGGCCAGCAACCACCAGCCCGGTGCCGGCGGCCACCACGATGGCTCTGCAGGCAAATGAATATCGCGCAGGGTTGGACCCTGCGTGGCGCCAACTGGCGGTGCACTCGCCACGCTCGACATCATGTGGGTACCACCCGTCCGCGGCCGAGCAGTTGTACGCACGCAGTGCACGCATCGCCCGCTGTATCCACTTGCACGCAGCGCAAGTGCAGCGCTCGGGCCATCTCGCGCAGACGGGCGGCGCCCGCCCCCAGCACGCGCAGAAAGTCCTGTCGTTGGCGCTCGGATTGCAATACCGAAAGCTCCGGCTTGCCGTTGTATTGCAGTGGATAGCTGCCTGGCGGCGGCAACTCCAACTCCAACCGATCGGCTACCAGGAGCACGCTCACCGCGGCACGTTGCGCCAATTCGCGCAGCGGCGCCCGCGCCGCCGTGTCGCAACTGAAACCATCACTGATCAGGACGATGCGGCTGGCACCATGCAGCAGACGCCGTGCGCGCAACAGCACTGCCGATAGCGGCTCGGTTTCGGTGTTTGACGGCAACATATCCCACTGCGCCAGTGCGCCGCACACGGCCAGCGCACCACGTACCCCAGCTTGCGGTCGCAGCATGCGACTTACCAGACCAAAGCCGACGATACCGACGCGCTCACCAGAACTCACCGCACACCATGCCACGGCGGCCGCCGCGTGTGCCGCCTGTACCGACTTGAAGCGGTTGCGCGTACCGAAACGCATGCTGGCGTGGGTATCCAGGACGATCAGCACGCTGCCTTCGCGATCTTCCTGAAACAGTTTGGTATGCAGCTTTCCACTGCGCGCGGTGAGGCGCCAATCCAGCCGGCGTACATCGTCGCCGGCTTGGTACGCACGCGATTCAGCATAATCCATCCCTCGTCCGTACAAACGGCTGGACTCTCGACCCGCAGCCGCAGCACGGCTGACCAGCGGCGGTAACCGCACGCGCCCGATCCGCTCGCGCAAGGCGATCAACGCCCGCAGCGAGACCGCGGTGCGATCATCACCAGCCTCCGGTGGGTCGAGCATTGCGTTCACGGCAGCGGTACGAGATCCAGCAGACGGTCGATCACCTGATCCGGCTTTATCCCGTCCGCCTCCGCCTCGTAGCTGAGCAAGACGCGATGTCGCAGTACCTCATGCGCAATGGCGTGCACGTCCTCGGGCAGCACATAATCGCGCCCTGCCAGCCACGCCGCAGCGCGGGCGCAGCGATCGAGCGCGATGGTTGCGCGTGGGCTGCCGCCCCAGGCGATCCAGCGCTTGAGTTCCGATCCATAGCGTCCGGCATCTCGTGTAGCCAGCACCAACTGAGTCAGGTATTCCTCCAGCGCAGGCGACATATGAATTGCCATTGCCGCCTGGCGCGCGTAAAACACGTCGTCCTGGCTCAACAGCGGTGCTGGCGCGGGTTGCGGATGTGCACGCGCGCCGGCCTGCTCGCGCGCCAGTTTGAGGATGGCCAACTCGGCCACCGCATCCGGATAGCCGATGGTCACGTGCATCAAGAAGCGATCAAGTTGCGCCTCAGGCAGCGCAAAGGTGCCTTCGTGCTCGATCGGGTTCTGTGTGGCCATGACCATGAACAGTCGCGGCAGCGACCACGTACTTTGCCCTACGGTGATCTGCTGCTCACCCATGGCCTCGAGCAGGGCAGATTGCACCTTGGCGGGAGCGCGGTTGATCTCGTCGGCAAGCACGATGTTGTGGAACAGCGGGCCACGCTGAAACTCGAAGCTGCCGGTCTGTGGACGAAACACATCGGTGCCGGTGAGATCGGCGGGCAGCAAATCGGGGGTGAACTGCACCCGATGGAAATCTGCGTCAATGCGCGCAGCCAGCGCCTTGACGGCGGTGGTCTTGGCCAGCCCCGGCGCACCTTCCACGAGCAAGTGGCCATCCGCGAGCAGCGCAATCAGCAGGCAATCGATCAGGCGCGGCTGGCCAATGATGCAACGTTGCAAATCGTCGCGCAGCCGTGCGAAATCTGTCTGCAAACGTGTCAACGCGGGTTGTTCGGGCATATCCATGATCAAGCGAATTCTCGACGTGATGAGGAAGTGGGAAACGTCGTCCGACATCGGTGCAACGGTGCAAGGACCTTTTACAGACCGTGGCGGACGCCGGAAGTTTAATCAACTGTCCAGCAGCGACCGCTCGACGAGCCAAAAAAAAGACGGCCGAGGCCGTCTTTTTCTGATCGTGGGTCGCGTTACTGCACGGAGTCGCTGAGGATACGCGGCGTCACGAAAATCAGCAGCTCGGCCTTGGTGTCGTTGCGCGTGGTCTGGCGGAACAGTGCACCGATACCCGGAATGTCACCCAAGCCCGGCACCTTGGTGGTCGTATTGTTCTTGTTGACCTCATAGATACCGCCCAGCACCACTGTCTGTCCATTGTCGACCAGCACCGAAGTATTGATCTCACGCGTGTCGATGGTCGGGATCTTGCCGCTTCCGGGTGCATCCACGTAACCCGCCAGCGCATCCTTCTTGACGTTGATCATGAGGTAGACACGATTGTCGGCCGTGATGGTCGGCGTCACCTTGAGCTCAAGTACCGCATCCTTGAACTGTACGGTCGCGGTGCCACTACCCACACCCTGACCACCCGAGTTCTGGAACGTGACGTAGCCAATTTCCTGGCCTTGGCGAATGACCGCCTCTTGCTGATTGGCGGTAATGACGCGTGGGCTCGAGATAACCTCACCGCGACCCTCGGTCTGCGCTGCGGACAACTCCAGATCGACCAGGTAGTTCCTGCCCAGAATCGCCAGGCCAAGCTGACCTGCAGGCGTGGTAACTGGCAAATTGACGTTGAAGCCGCCCGATCCGGTCTGGAACGTGGTCACGCCGGAAGCATTGCTTGCGCCGATGTTGTTGTTGCCGCGCTCGATGGCCAGGCCGGCCGCGCCGGTGGCTCCCGGCGCCGTGCTGATGACGTTGCCGCTGTCCGTGGTGTGATTGGCCTGCACGCCCCACTTCACTCCAAGTTCGCGGGTGAAATCATCGGTCGCTACCACGATCCGCGATTCAATCAGCACCTGCTGCACCGGCTTGTCCAGCACGGCAATCACTGCCTTGAGCTGGGTGATCTTCTCCGGCGTATCGTTGAGCAACAGCGTATTCGTACGTACATCGAACGCGACGCTACCGCGAGTGGAAAGGAATCCTCGCTGGGTGTTTTGAGTAGCACCGCCGCCCGTCTGATTGGCTTGCAGGCTGCCAGTTGTCAACAGCTTGGCAATGTCTTCGGCTTTGCCATAGCTGATCGGGACGTATTCGGTCACCAGCTCGGCGGTGTCTTGCGCCTTCAGCTTGGCATCGGCGATGTCCTGCTCGTACTTGGCAAGCTCAGTTTGTGGTGCGATCCAGATGACGTTGCCACTGCGCCGCTTGTCCAGACTCTTCGCACGCAGGATCACGTCCAGCGCCTGATCCCACGGCACGTTGACCAGACGCAAGGTGACGCTGCCGCTCACGCTGTCAGATGCCACGAGATTCAGCCCGGAGATATCGGCGACCAACTGCAACGCGGAACGCACCGGGATATCCTGGAAGTTGAAAGTGACGCGCTTGCCGTTGTAGTTCGGCTCCTGGCCGGCCTTGACGGCGCTGCCGGCAACTGCAGCCGCCTTCTTCGGAGCAACCTCGATCACGTATTGATTCGCGGTCTGATACGCAGACGTCTCCACCGCGCCCTTGACCGCAATCTCCATGTGCGCCCCGCCGCCAACACCCGCACGCGTCACGATGGATTGCACCGGCGTGGCAAAGTCGAGCGTATCCAGACGCTGCGCCAGATTTGCTGGCAGATTGGCATGGGCGATATCGACAACGACCTTGTCGCCGCTGTGGCGCATGTCCGCGTCCGCACCGGCACCACTGAAGTTGATCAGCACCCGACCTTCGCCGTTGGGACCACGGCGAAAATCAATGTTGGAGATCGCCGGACCGCTCGTGGCCGATGGCAATGCCTTGCTGGGATCGATCGTGGCTGCGGTGGTAACCGCCTGGCGAGCGGTGCCGTTGTTGATCGTGAGGATCAACTGATTGCCCTGCACGCGGGAGCGATACGTCGATTCGCGCATCAGCTCGACCACCACCCGCGTGCGGCCACCGGCCGCCACGGCGGAAACGCCGGAAGTCGACCCCTGGCCGACTACCAGATGGCGCGCGGCGGTGTTGTCCGTATCCGCGAAATCAACTGCGATGCGCGCCGGATTCTCCGTGGTGAAGATGCGCGGTTGCGGCACCGGGCCATTCGCGAAGTCCATGTGCAGCTCGACGGCGCCGCCGGGCAATGGATCGAACGTGATGTTCTTCAGCGTGCTCGTAGCCGCTGCGGCCGAACTGGCCCACGTGGCGCCAAGCAACAGCAACCCCAGCAACATGGTGCGGCTCACATGGCGCATAACACGGCCCCGAACGGATTGAATTTGGTTGGTCATTGCAACAGCCCCTAGTATTCCTATTTCTCGCTGAGCGCGATGCTGGCAGGACGTTCCATCCAGCCACCACTACCGTTGGAGACCATCTCGACGAGGTCGATGTGGCCGTCGCTGACCACGGTGACATGCCCGTAGTTCTGTCCCAGATACTCACCCACGCGGACGCGATGAATCACGCTCTGCGGATCCTTGATCAATGCCTGCGTATTGGCACCCGCGCCAACTGTGCCGACCATCTTCAAACTGTCCAGCGCAAACATTTCCAGCGGTTGCTTGGCACGGTCGGCGTCTGGGCGCGGTCCGCTCGTGGCGCCGCCGGTGTCCGACTGCAATTCGGCAGTACCGGGACTGAACGGGTCGCGTTTGTCTTGATCGGCATAGGCGAATGTCTCGAACGTCTTGATCACCGGCAGCGGCTGAATCGGGGCGCCCTTCTTGGCTTTCTCCTGCGCGACCCAGCCGCGTAGGTCGGACATGCCGCGCGTGCAGCCGCTGAGGAAAACCGCAGTGGCCAGCAGCAGCACCCACTGCAGCGTGCGCATGCGCGCGATGGCGGAAACCCTGATCATTTCGCCGCCCCTTTGGCGCCCTTGGCACCCTTCGCATCCTGTTTCGTCGCCTCCGCGGCAGTTTCCTCGTCATCCAGATACCGGTAGGTTTTCACCGTACCTTGCAAGATCAACTGGCCACTGCTGTCGGGAAGCACCTTGCCCTTGGCATCCTTGCCCGTCGGCTTTGGCGTCAGCGAAACATCGTGCAAGGTGAGAATGACCACTCGCGGCAACGACGCCACGCCGCTGATGAAAGTGCCGAACTGATGATAGGTGCCGCTCATGTGCAAGGTGATCGGCTTTTCCGCGTAGAAGTCCTTGAGGGTCTCGGGACCGGGCTGGAACAGGTCCGACTCCAGACCCGCAGACAAGGCGGTTTGCGAAATGTCCACCAGCAGCTCCGGCATTTCCGTCTTGCTCGGCAATTGCCGCAGCAACTGGCGCAGCATGTCCTGCATCTCGTCAAGCTGTTGCTGCAGAGCCTCAAGATTGACTGACTTCGCCTGTTTGGTGGAGAAGTCGGCCTTGAGCGTTACTTCCTGTCCCGCCAGTGTGGTCAATGCATCCTGCTTGTTACTGATAATGAAATACCAGCCAACCAGCAGCACCACGGCAAATACCAGCGTGGTGAAGAAAATCTTGATGGACGGCGCCCAACCACCGACGTTGTTGCGATCAAGACTGCGCAGTTCGTCGAAAAACTTCATGGCGTGCTCCCCGCGTTGGCAGGTGCCGCCGGGGCTGGCTTGACGGGCGCCGCGACGGGCGCAAGCGACGCAGACGACGCGCCAAGCGGCGCATCATCGCCCGCTCCGGCCTCATCGACCTTCGGGCGGCTCAGACCAACATCCAGGCCAAACGCGTACGGCATGCGACTGGAATCGTGCGTGTTTTCGGTCTTGCGCAAGTCGGCATGGCCCATCCACGGTGAGCTTTCAATATTGCGCATGTATTCGGCAACGCTCGCATTGGACTGGGCAACGCCATCCAGGGACATCGCCTGGCCACTTTGCTTGAGGCCGGTCAGGCGCGAGCTGGCGGGGATGGTTTTTACCAACTCGTCAAACAAATGCACCATCTGCGAGCGGTCCGCCTGGAGTTGCTCGATGATCTGCTTGCGCGCCAGCAGGTGATCACGCACGCGATCCAGATCCGCGATCTTGGCGATGCGCACGTCGAGTTGCTTGATCTCATTCTGCAGATAGGCGTTGCGCTCATTCTGGTTGTCGATGCGCTGGTTCATCCAGAACAGCCACAGCAGCAATACGCCCACGCCAACCAGGAACGCGGTGACGAGCTGCATGTAGAACTCGCGTTCACGCTGCTTGCGTCGTTCTGCGCGCCAGGGAAGTAGATTCACATGTGCCATCAGTCGAAGCTCCTCAACGCGAGGCCGACCGCGATCATCAGTGCTGGCGCATCCTGGGCCAACACCTGTGCCTGCACGCGCGGTGACAAGGTCATCCGCGCCAGCGGATTGGCCACGATGCACGGCACGCCAAGCTGTTCCTCGAGCATCGGACAAAGTCCCTCAATGGACGCACAGCCACCGGCCAGAACCACCTGATCGACTTTGCTGTATTCGCTACCGGCAAAGAAGAACTGCAACAGGCGCCCAATTTGCTGCACCAGTGATTCCTTGAACGGTTCCAGCGCCTCGGTTGCGTACGATTCCGGCAACCCACCCTTGCGCTTCGCCCGACCGGCTTCCTCATAAGACAGACCATAACGACGCATGATCTCGTCAGTGAGCTGCTTGCCGCCGAACACCTGCTCGCGCGAATAGATCGTGCGTTGATTGCGCAACACGGACAGCGTGGTCATGGTCGCGCCAACATCGACGACCGCCACCAGCGCGTCGCGACCGACATTGAGCTGGTCGGCCATCATCGCGAAGGCGTTCTCCATGGCAAACGCCTCGACATCGATCACCCCGGCGGTCAGACCGCCCAGATCGAGGGCCGCCACGCGCATGTCGACGTTTTCAGTACGCGAGGCGGCGAGCAGCACGTTGTTCATGTCCGCGTTGTCACGCACCGGTCCGACCACTTCGTAATCCAGGCTGATCTCGTCGATCGGGTAAGGAATGTACTGGTTGGCCTCAACCTGAATCTGACCCTCAAGATCATCCTCGGAGAGCTCGCTGGACATCGGGATGATCCGCGTGATCACCGCCGACCCGGCTACAGCTGCTACTGCATGCTTGAGCTTCGACCCCGAGCGCGCCAGCGCGCGACGGATCGCATCGCCCACGGCGTCGACTTCGACAATGTTCTTCTCGACCACGGCATTGGGTGGCAATGGCTCCACGGCGTAATGCTCCACGCGGTAGCGCCCGCCGGCCTGGCTGAGCTGCAGCACCTTGACGGCGGTCGAACTGATGTCGACACCAATCAATGCCGGCTTCTTCGGTGTAAAGAGCCCCACGATATGTCTCCCCTTGCCACTAGTGCCCGGAACCAGATGTCTGGCGGGGTGCGCAAGGGCATTAAATCGAAAAATTAACGTAATAGCAACGGTCTATGCAAACTTTCTCAAGTAAATGACGTGATGTCTGGCACATTATGGACAACGGGCCCTGAGTTGGTGGTCGGCCGCACGCCCGGGTCGATGAATACTGCTCCCCGTATACTCTGTCCTGCTCGGACCCAGGTCTCACTATCCCCACACCATGCGTATTTTCAAACGTTTCCTGCGTTGGGCGTCGATTCTAGCGCTCTCTGGTTTGCTGCTGGCAGTCATTGCCATCGGTGTCGCTTACTGGTTGATCGCCCCCCGGCTCCCGGATGTTGCCGCACTCAAGGACTATCACATGCAGGTGCCGCTGCGCGTCCTCAGCGCCGACGGCAAGCTGATCGCCACCTTCGGTGAAACCCGACGCATACCGGTGGCCATCGCCAACGTGCCGGAGCGATTGAAGCACGCCGTTCTGGCAGCCGAGGACGCGGATTTCTACAGCCATCCCGGCGTCGACTGGCACGGCATCGTACGCGCGGGTTGGCACGTCGTTATTACCGGTGGCGACAAGGGACCTGGCGGCTCGACGATCACTCAGCAGGTTGCACGCAACTTCTTTCTCAGCCCGGAGAAACTGTACTCGCGCAAGCTCACTGAAATTTTCATCGCGCTGAGCATCGAGCATGAGCTGGGCAAGGACCAGATCCTCGAGCTCTATCTCAACAAGATGTTCCTTGGCCACCGTTCCTACGGTGTGGCCGCAGCGGCGGAGTACTACTACGGCAAGACGCTCGACCAGTTGACGGTGGCCGAGTGCGCGGCAATCGCCTCGACCTTCCAGTTGCCCTCCGCGGTCAACCCGATCAACAGTCCCAAACGCATGCTGGCGCGCCGCAACTGGGTGTTGAGCGAGATGCTGCGGCATAATTACATCACCCGCGGCGTTTACGAGCAGGCGACGGCCGAACCCAATCTTGCCTTCGCGCATGAGCAACCGATTGCGGTAGACGCGCCGTATCTGGCAGAGATGGTGCGCAGGCAGGTACTCGATCGTTTCGGCAACGAAGCGCTCACCGAAGGTTACGTTGTGCACACCACAGTGCAGAGCGCGCGCCAGCAGGCCGCCGTGAATGCCTTGCGTGACGGGCTGATGACTTACGACCGTCGCCATGGGTGGCGCGGCCCGGAGGCACATATCGAGCTGGCAGCGGACGCCGACGCTGAGGCCTATGCGCGGGCGCTGGCCAACTACCCGCCAATTTCCGGCCTGCAACCGGGCCTGGTGATCAGCAGCGACGCCAAACAAGCCCGTGTGTACCTCGCAAGCGGAGACAACGCGGTACTGAATCTCGCGGCCATGGCCTGGGCGCGCCCGCATCTGAGCGCGGATCGAGTGGGTGCAGCTCCGACGAACGTCAGCAAGGTCCTCGCGCGCGGGGACATCATCCGCGTTTTGCGTGACAAGGAAGGCGCGTGGCAGCTCGCGCAGATTCCCGCAGCGCAAGGTGCGCTTACCTCGATCAATCCCGAGGACGGCTCGATCCAGGCTCTGGTTGGCGGCTTCAATTTCAGCCGCAGCAAATTCAACCGCGCGGTGATGGCTGCCCGCCAGCCGGGGTCCAGCTTCAAGCCGTACCTGTACTCGGCCGCGTTCGCGCGTGGCTTCACCCCGGCATCGATTGTCAACGATGCACCGCTGGCGTTGCCTGACCCGTCACGTCCCAACGGTTTGTGGACGCCGTCCAACGACGACGGAAAGTTTGCCGGCCCGATGCGCTTGCGCGAGGCGCTGGTGCAGTCGAAGAATCTGGTCTCCGTGCGGCTGCTCGACGCGGTCGGCGTGCGCTACGTACGCGACTATGTGACCCGTTTCGGCTTCTCCCGGGACGCGATACCGGCCAACTTGTCGATGGCGCTGGGTACCGCGTCGGTATCGCCCATGGGGATGGCACGCGGCTATGCGGTGTTCGCCAACGGCGGCTACTTGATCACGCCCTATTTCATCAGCGAAATCGACGATCGCACCGGCACCGCCGTGTACGTGGCCAACCCTGCGCGCGCCTGCGGCGACTGCCAGGAACGTCTGCTCGACACCACGCCACCCGGCCCGCCGCCGGCTCAGATGAATACGACGCCGTCCAATCAGGTCGCTCATGCCGGCAGCGGACCGGCGGCGCCAGCCAGCGTCGACGGGGTGGGTGACGCCATATTGCCCGCCGACGTCCACGCTGAAAGCCAGCATCCACCGGTGCTGGCACCGCGCGTTATCGGCCCACGCAACGATTATCTGATTACCTCGCTGATGAAGGATGTGATCCTGCGCGGCACTGGTTCCGCTGCGCGTGCGCTGGACCGCGCTGATCTGGCTGGCAAGACCGGTTCCACCAATGATCATCGCGATGCATGGTTTGCCGGTTTCAATGGCGACTTGGCTACCGCAGTGTGGGTAGGCTTTGACGACTACGGCTCGCTCGGACGGGGCGAATTTGGTGCCAAGGCCGCGTTGCCCATCTGGATGAATTTCATGCGCAGTGCACTGCAGGACCTGCCACTGAAGTCGCTGCCCATGCCGCCGGGAATCAGTACCGTGCTGATCAACCGCGACAGCGGATTACCCACTAGTTCCGATGACCCGAACGCCATGAGTGAGATACTCAAGGTGGAAGACGTCGATCGGCTGCGCAAGCAGGCAGCCCAGCAGCAGCAGGACCAGCAACACGCTTACGATATCTTCTGACCGCGGACAGCCCCGGCACTCACCGCGGCACATGAGCAGGAGCGAGCCATGCCCAGAATGCAGGATCATTCGGTGTACGCGGTGGACAAGGCGCGGCGCAATCGCTTGCGCATCGCCCAGGAGGCCGCCCGGCTGATGAGTGAGCACGGCATCCGCGACTTTCACCACGCCAAGCTCAAGGCCGCAGGACAGTTGGGCATCGCCGACACTCAGTCGCTGCCGCGCAATGTCGAGATCGAGCAGGCACTACGCGAATATCAACGGTTGTTTCTGGCGGACAGCCAACCGCGATGGCTGCGTGAACGGCGTGAAGCGGCGGTGGCGGCGATGACTTTCCTCGCTGCGTGGGATCCGCGTCTGGTTGGCGCCGTCCTGGATGGCACCGCTGACGCGCACTCGGCGGTATGCCTGCAGGTCTTCAGCGATGATGTCGACGCGCTGAGCCGCGTCCTGCAAGAACACGGCGTTCCACTGGAAGTGCAGAGTCGCCGCGTGCGTGACAGCCTCAACACGCACGGTGACTATCCGGTGCTGCTGTTCAGCGCCGACGGCCTTCCCTTTGATTTGACGGTGTTGCCGCGCCGGTCGCTACGCCAGGCGCCGCTGGACCGCACCGGCGATCGCCCAATGCGTCGTGCATCACTGTCGCAGTTGCAAACCCTGCTGCGCCAGGAAGATGCAGCCGCAGCCGAGCCGAGGCCTGCTTGCGCCGCACCCTGAGCCCGCCTCGGGTGCGTCCGGGCGGGCCCTACGTTGCACAGCCATCAGCTCAAAAACCAACAAGTCAACGCGCAGCCGCCGGTTTGTAGTCGCGCTGCACCGCACCGGTGTACACCTGCCGGGGTCGGCCAATACGCGATCCGGGTGTTTCATGCTGCTCGATCCAGTTGGCGATCCAGCCGGCGGTGCGCGCGATCGCAAACATCACGGTGAACATCTCGGTGGGAATTCCCAGCGCCTTGTAGATCAGCCCCGAATAGAAGTCGACGTTTGGATACAGCTTGTGGCTGATGAAGTACTCATCCTTCAGCGCGGCCTCTTCCAGTTTCAGTGCCACTTCCAGCAGTGGGTCATGCACCCCGAGTTCGTCCAGCACGGCATGGCACATCTTGCGGATGATCTGCGCCCGCGGGTCGAAGTTCTTGTATACGCGATGGCCAAAGCCCATCAGACGGAAGCTGTCGTTCTTGTCCTTGGCGCGCAGGACCGCCGACTCCACGTTGTCGGGCGAACCAATCTCCTTGAGCTGCTTGAGCACCGCTTCATTCGCGCCGCCATGGGCCGGCCCCCACAACGCGGTAATGCCTGCAGCGATCGAGGCATACGGGTTGGCCCCGGTCGAACCCACCAGACGTACGGTCGAGGTTGACGCGTTCTGCTCGTGATCAGCATGCAGGATGAACAGCAGATCCAGCGCCTTGGCCGCGACCGGGTTCATCTCCAGCGGCTCGCTGGGTACTTCGAACATCATGTGCAAAAAGCGATCGACGTACTGCAGGTTGTTGCGCGGATAGCGCAGCGGCCAGCCGATCGAGTAGCGGTAGCAGGCCGCGGCGATCGTCGGCATCTTGGCGAGCAGGCGGATGGCCGCGAGCTTGCGATCGGCCGGATCGTCGACGCTCAAGTCATCATGATAGAACGCCGACAGCGAAGCCACCGATGCAGCCAGCATGGCCATCGGATGCGCGTCGTGGTGGAAGCCCTGGAAGAAGTTCTTCAGCGACTCATGCATCATCGTGTGATGCGAAACCTGATCCTCGAACGCGGCATATTCGACCGGCTTCGGCAGCTCGCCATTCAGCAGCAGGTATGCCACTTCGAGGAAAGTCGAGTTGGCCGCGAGCTGCTCGATGGGATACCCGCGATACAACAGCACGCCCTTGTTGCCATCGATGAACGTGATCGCACTTTTGGTGCTTGCGGTGCTGGCAAACCCCGGATCAAAGGTGAAATGACCCGTGTTCTTGTACAACGTACTGATGTCGATGCACGCGGGTCCCAGCGTGCCGCTGATCAGCGGTAGCTCGGCACTGCTGTGGTTCGATTCATCGACCAGCTTGACGACATTGGATTCGGACACGGGACAACTCCTTGCATTCAGGACGGCGCCAGCGACGCCCACCAGGCGTCGACCAGCACGGAAAGGGCGCCGAGACCGGGAAGCGGGCGGCGCAAGCGGCGCCGCAGGCGCCTTCCACCGGATATTATTGCACAAGGGCGCAGCTACATCTGAGCATCATCGCCGGCTTGCAGGCACGAAAAAACACGTGGTTGATTTGCATCAGCCACGTGTCAGATGGTTGCATCTGCCAACAGGCACCTGGCCCGTCGGTGAAGGCTTACTCCTTGACAGCGTCGGCCGCTTTGGAGTCGTCCTCTTTGACCGAGCCGGCGTAACGGCGGCGGAACTTGTCGACGCGGCCGCCAACGTCAAGCGTCTTTTGCTTGCCGGTGTAAAACGGGTGCGAATGGCTGGAAATATCCACCTTGATCAGTGGGTACTCCTCGCCATCTTCCCACTTGATGGTTTCCTTGCTGGACATGGTCGACTTGGTCAGGAACGAGAAGTCGGACGACATGTCCTGGAACACCACCGGTTTGTAACTGGGATGAATATCAGGCTTCATGACTGGCTCTAAAGCGGCGGTGAAAAGACCGGTATTGTAACGATGAACTGCTGCTCCCCGCAAGCTGCGTGGCTTGCGCGCGCTACGCCCAAGGGTTCGCTCAACTACCGGCATGCGGCAGCAACGCCGCCCACGCCGCCAACGACGTACTCAGACCGGCACGCCCAGCGCACGCTGCACCATGTGCGCAAAGCGCGGTTGGTCAACCTCCAGCACAATCCTGGCTTGCGCGGGTTGGCCCAGACGATTGGTCCAATCCACGACCGTTGCACCGCGAGTCAGGCGCCCGTCCAGTTCCACCGCCACCGCATGCTGCGCGCTGCGGACAATGATCGACGGATCGAGCGCAACAGCCATCGCCAGTGCGTCCGCGGCAATCACCCCGCGTCGTGCGTGACGCTCGTTGTACTCACGCGACGTGTGCGCAATCTGCGCATAAAACCGGGCGCGTCGGTCGCCCGCCTGCAGCCATGCATCAAACACCGAGGTGTCGAAGGCGTGGCGCAGGGAAGCTTCCCAGTCGACCAGGTCAAATTGCGGGAAGGACGCAAAGACGATGTGCGCAGCCTCCGGATCGAAGCCGATATTGAACTCGGCCGGCAGGTTGCTCGTGTTGCCGTGCGCGGTGACTGCGCCGCCCATGATCACCAGACGGGCAACGCGTTCCGGTAGCGTGGGGTCCAGGCGCAGCGCCAGCGCCAGATTCGTCAGCGGTGCCAGAGCCACCAGCGTCAGCGCGCCAGGGCGCTCCCGGGTCAGGCGTAACAATGCCAGTGCAGCCGACTCTTCAGCGGGGACGACCACCGGTTCGGGAAAACCGACATCGCCAAATCCGTCATGCCCGTGCACGAATGCGGCATCCTCAGGCTGTTCACGCACCAACGGCGTGGCGCAGCCGGCAAATATCGGCACCTGTGCCCCCAGCAGATCAACCAGCACGCGCGCGTTGCGCAAGGTATGGCGCAAGCCGACATTGCCGGCGGCGATACTCAGGCCGGCAATGTCGGCGCCGGCATGCGCCATCAGGATCGCCAATGCATCGTCGACGCCGGGGTCGGTATCAATCAGCAGTTGCGGTCTGGTCATGGAGGGTGACTGTTTGGATCAACGGGCTAGTTTAATGGAACGCAGAACGCGGCATGCGGTGGCGCCAGGGACGGCATCCGGCAACATCCACACTCACGCATCCACATAGCGCACGACGCTGCCCAACCAGCGCTCGATGAGCTGCGTGGTCTGATGCGGATAGTCCATCAACATGCGCTCACCAACCTCCTGCACGGCCGGCAACAGGTGTGCATCGCGCGCAAGGTCGGCGATGCGAAAGGCGAGCTGTCCGGTCTGCCGCGTGCCCAGCACTTCTCCAGGACCCCGCAATTGCAGGTCTTTCTCGGCGATCCGAAAGCCGTCGCTGGTCTCGCGCATTACCTGCAGGCGCTCGCGTGCGAGTTGGCCGAGCGGCGGCTGGTACAACAACACACAATTGGACGCGACCGCACCGCGTCCGACGCGCCCGCGCAGTTGATGCAGTTGCGCCAGGCCCAGTCGCTCGCTGTTCTCGATCACCATCAAGCTGGCGTTGGGAACGTCCACGCCCACTTCGATCACAGTGGTTGCCACCAGCACGGCAACGTCTCCAGCCTTGAACGCATCCATCACGGCCTGCTTTTCCTTCGGCTTCATTCGGCCATGGATCAATGCGACGCGAAAACCACTTAGTGCCGCCGTCAACTCCGCGTGAGCGACTTCTGCGGCCTGCGCACGGAGCTGCTCCGATTCCTCGATCAACGTGCATACCCAATAGGTCTGGCGGCCAGCAACGCATGCAGCACGAATGCGTTCGACAACTTCGCTGCGCCGCGCATTGGACACCGCAATGGTTTGCACTGGCGTGCGGCCGGGTGGCAATTCATCGATGGACGACACGTCCAGATCCGCATACGCGCTCATTGCCAGCGTGCGCGGTATCGGCGTGGCGGTAAGCACCAGTTGATGCGGAACCTGCGCTCCGTGGTCGCCCTTGTCACGCAGCGCGAGGCGCTGTTGCACACCAAACCGATGCTGCTCGTCGACAATGACGAGGCCGAGTCGCGCAAACGTCACACCCTCCTGCATCAGCGCATTCGTGCCGATGACCACGGGTGCGCCAGCGGCCACGCGCAGCAGCGCGCGAGCGCGCGCCTTGCCCTGCTGCTTGCCCGCGAGCCACTCGACTTCGATACCCAGCGGCTGCAGCCACTGCCGAAAATTGCGCAGGTGCTGCTCGGCGAGCAATTCCGTGGGCGCCATCAACGCCACTTGATATCCCGACTCCACTGCCGCCAGCGCAGCGAGCGCCGCGACCACAGTCTTGCCCGAGCCGACATCGCCCTGTACCAGGCGCAACATCGGATGCGCCTGACCAAGATCCTGCGCAACCTCAGCGCTCACCCGTTGTTGCGCGGCAGTCAACTGGAAAGCGAGCTGCGCCAGAAGCTGCTGGCGCAACGCTCCACTACCACCGAGCGGGGGCGCGTGCCGGCGGCGCACCGCCTCGCGCATCCGGCGCAAACTCAAATGCCGGGTCAACAATTCCTCGAACGCGAGACGTTGTTGAGCCGGATGGCAGCCGAGCATGAGTTGGGGCAGATACGCGTCCGGCGGCGGGCGATGCACGTACAACAACGCGTCGCGCAGGGAAGTCAGTCCGTGGCGTGCGCACAGTTCCACTGGAATCAGCTCGAGCTGGGCGACGGGCGGCAACAATGCCAGAGCCTTTGCAATCACGCCACCCAGACGTTTCTGCCCAAGACCTTCAGTGGTGGGATACACCGGGCTGAGCGCCGCATCCACACTGAGCACCGCGTCGTCATCGACGCGCTGATATTGCGGATGCACCATCTCCAGCCCTTGCACACCGTACCGCACATCGCCGTAGCACAGCAGGCGCACGCCGGGCCGCAATTGCTCGGCCTGGGCGCGATTGAAATGGAAAAAGCGCAGCAGCAAGGTATGCCCGTCCGCCCCCAGCGCCACTTTCAACTGCGGGCGATAGCGAAACCCGCGCTCGATCGCTTCGACGATGCCTACCACCTGCGCGCGATCACCAACGCGCAAGTCCGTGAGCGACGTGATGCGCGTCTTGTCTTCGTAGCGCAGCGGCAGGTGAAACCACAGGTCCTGCACCCGCTCCAGACCAAGTCGGGCCAGCGCGGCGATCAGCGCCGGACCCACGCCCGTCAAGTTGCCGACCGGCGTCAAGCCCGGGCGATCAACGGCAACGGGAGATGGGGCACGCGCGGTCATCGCTGCAAGCGTAACCGAGACCGTCGCGTTACCGTAGGCGTGATGCCGACGAAGGCTGTCAGCGCACGCCAGTTACGAGGTTCAGTCCAGCACCATCACCACATCGATTTCAACCTGTGCCGCCAGCGGCAAGGCGGCTACCTGAATCGTGGATCGCGCGGGATACGGCTGCTGGAAGTACTCGGCCATCACCGCGTTGACTGCCGCAAAGTTCGCCAAATCGGTAACGTAGATGCCTACGCGCACCACTTGCGCCAGCGACCCGCCTGCAGCTTTGGCCACCAAGGCAAGATTGTCGAAAACACGCCGCGTCTGCACCGCGATGTCCCCGGCAACGAGAACGCCGGTAGCCGGGTCAAGTGGCGTCTGGCCGGAAAAATACACGGTGTTTCCGGCCCGCACGGCTTGAGAGTACGGACCGATCGCCGCCGGAGCAGCAGGCGAGGCAATAATGTCGAGGGACATGGAATTTCCTTGTGGGGAGGGAGCCAGGAGGCGGCGACTGCATCCGCCGCGCCGATCACCCATGATAACCCGACGTCGACCACAGCCAGCGCGCGACCGGAGCTCCACCAGCTCATTTACCCGCTAGCGCAGGACGCGTTTGCCGCGCTCCGGTCACAACGGATAGCGATACGCCCCACTGACCACACCCGTACGTCGCACACGACGGATCACATCGGCCAGGTGTTTGCGGTTCTTCACTTCCATCGCAAACAACAGCGTGGCCGCGGCAGCATCACGCTCCACATACTCGACGTTCTCGATGTTGGAGTCGGCTGCTGCAATCGCTGCGGCCACCGTGGCCAGCACCCCGGGGTGATTGGCCACCTCGATGCGCAACTCGGCACGATAATCACCCTGCACGTCTCGCGCCCATTCGATGCCGACGCGGCGTTCGGACGCCTTGTGCAACTCGATCACGTTCGGGCATTCCTGCCTATGCACCACCACGCCCTTGCCCGGGGAGAGATAGCCAACGATGGTGTCGCCCGGCAACGGGTGGCAGCAGTTGGCGAAACTCAGCACGCCGCGCTCGGCACCGGTGATGCGGATGTTTTCATCCGCGTGCGGCGCCTGTGGAGCGTCGCCGACCTGCTTGCCACGCGAACGCAGCAGTTGCGCGGCCACCCGATCCGGCATGCGATTGCCCAGCGCAATATCGGAGAGCAGTTCTTCCAGGCGGCGAAGCTTGACACTCGCCAGAAACCGATCCAGCACCGCTGGCGAAATGCCATCGAGGCTGTAACCGCGTGCATCCAGTGCCCGATCCAGCATGCGATGGCCAAAATCCACCGCATCCTCATGTTGCAGGTGCTTCAGATGCTGCCGGATCGCCGTGCGCGCCTTGCCGGTTACCACCGCTTCCAGCCACGCCGGATTGGGTGTGGCCGACGGCGCAGTGATGATCTCCACCAGTTGTCCGGACTCAAGGTGCGCACGCAGCGGCAGCAGCTTTTTGTCCACACGCGCGGCGACCGCGTGGTCTCCAACGTCGGTATGCACGGCGTAGGCGAAATCCAGCACCGTGGCATTGCGCGGCAAGGAGAGAATGTCGCCGTGCGGAGTAAACACGTAGACCTCATCCGGGAACAGGTCAATCTTGACGTTCTCGATGAACTCCGCCGACGAGGTGGTGTTGACCTGGCTATCCACCAGCGAAGACAACCACTCACGCGCCCGCGCTTGCGCGCTGTTGGCCGGGCCACTGTCAGTCTTGTACGCCCAATGCGCCGCGATGCCGCTTTCAGCAACCGAATTCATTTCCGCCGTGCGAATCTGCACCTCGATCGGCGCACCAAACGGCCCCAGCAAAACGGTGTGCAGGGACTGGTAGCCGTTGGCTTTCGGAATGGCGATGAAATCCTTGAAGCGGCGATCCACGGGCTTGTACAAGCCGTGCACCACGCCAAGGGCGACGTAACAGTTCACCGCGCTGTCGACGACGACGCGGAAACCGTATACATCCATCAACTGCGCGAAACTCTTGTGCTCGGAGCGCATTTTGGAATAAATGCTCCACGGCGACTTGATACGCCCCACGACACGGCACTGCAGGCGATTGAGGTCGAGTTGCTCGGCCAGCTCGGTCTCTATTTTTGCCATGGCTTCGCGCCGGTTGCCGAGTGCGGCGCGGATACGTTCGCTGATCACGCGGTAACGATCCGGGTATAACGCGCGAAACCCCAGATCCTGCAATTCGGCCTTGAACTTGTTCATGCCCAGGCGCTGCGCAATCGGACCGAAGATCTCCAGCGTCTCGCGGGCGATACGCCGGCGCGATACCAGATCCTTGGCGCCCAGCGTGCGCATGTTGTGCAGGCGATCGGCCAGTTTGATCAGGATGACGCGAATATCGCGCGCCATCGCCAGCAACATCTTGCGGAAGCTCTCCGCATCGGCTTCCTGGCGAGTGCCGAAGCGCATTTTGTCAAGCTTGGTAACTCCATCAACGAGCTCGGCAACCACTTCACCGAATTCGCTGGCAAGTGCCTCGCGGGTGAGCGCGGTATCTTCCAGCGTATCGTGCAGGAGTGCCGCGATGATGGTTTCGACGTCCATGCCGAGTTCGGCCAGAACGCGCGCCACAGCCACCGGATGGGTAATGTATGGCTCGCCGCTCTTGCGCTCCTGGCCTGCGTGCGCGCTTGCCCCAACGCCAAACGCGTGCATCACCAGCTCGATCTGCTCCACCGGCAGGTACGCCACGCTTTCCTTCAGCGCCAGGGCGTACGGCGGTAGCGCAGAGAGGTCAGCAGAAGCGGGATGAGTGGCCGCGGGCATGCTGTCGGTGCCTACTCAAACCTGCACCTTGCTGCACCAGCCCAGGCCATTGCAGCGACCAGCAACAATCAAGGCATGGCCGCCCATGGCCATGCAGCAGGCGGATGTCGCACACAGGTGACCAGCACCGCAGTGACCGGTGCAGCCGACATGCTCGCGACAGCCGCCACTATCCATCAGTCGTCACCGCCCTTGGACAGATCGTCGTCAACCTCCGCCGCCGCCCATTCCAGCGCCTCGCGCTCGGCACGCTCGCGTTCCGCCTTGTCGATTTGATCGATCATGGTTTGATCAATTCGCCGCTCGGCAATCTCACGCAGCGCGATCACGGTCGGCTTGTCATGCCCCGGGTTGACTGCCGGTTCGGCACCCTTCTCAAGCTGACGCGCGCGCTTGGTCGCCATCAGCACCAGCTCGAAGCGGTTGTTGACCACCTCAAGGCAGTCTTCCACGGTAATGCGGGCCATGCGAAATCCTCAAAGAATAATGACTTATATGGTCAGTCAGTGTAGAGCGCAGGTGCTTTGCTGGCAATGCACACTCGCGTATGATGATGGGCTGCTTCAAGGCAGCTCGGAACCGGGTGGTGGCCCAGCGCATCGAAGCATGTGAATCAGTACACTCCTGTGACGTTATTTTCGCGAATCTCTCTCATCATGCCTTTTTCGTCCCGTCACGTGACCCTGCGTCACTGGTCAACGCTAGCTGCAGTATTGCTGTTGGCGGGCTGCGCTATTGCCAAGCCACGCACGGATGACCCGCTGGAGAAATACAACCGCGTGGCGTACCAGTTCAATGACAGTGTGGACAAGGCCGTGGTGCGTCCAGTCGCATTGGGCTACCGCAGGGTGACCAACGCGCCTGTACGGCGCTCATTCAGCGATTTTTTCACCAACATCCGGATGCCGGTGACTGTTGCCAATGACCTGTTACAGGCGCGGCCACGACACGCGCTGGAAAACACCGGTCGGTTCCTGATAAATCTCACGCTCGGCATCGGCGGTTTCTTTGATCCGGCCAGCCAGTTGGGCTTGCCGCTGGAGGACAACGATTTCGGCATCACGCTCGCGCGCTGGGGCGTACCCGAAGGTGACTATGTGGTACTGCCATTGTTCGGCCCGAACACGGTGCGTGACGTCTGGCGCTTGCCGGTGGACAGTTACTTTTTTGACCCGTTGAGCATCTACGCCAGCAACCATCGTTTGCGCGGCCTGCAGTACGCGCCCCAGGCGCTATACCTTGTCACGCTGCGTTCCCGCGGGATCGACGCGGAAAGTTTCCTGCAATCAGCTTACGACCCATACGTGTTCATGCGTGACGCGTACCGCCAGCAACGTCTGTACCAGATTTACGATGGCAATCCCCCGGCCTCCGTCATCGAGGAGATGCAGGGGCTGGACGACAAGAGCTTTGACCCGGAAGAACTGCTGGATCAACAACACACGTGGGAGAAAACGCAGGCTCCGCAGAGCCCACCACAGCATTGAGAGTCCGCTGGGCGCAAAAAAAAGGAGCCGTACGGCTCCTTTTTTTCCAGGGTGTGGCATCACGCCGAGGAAGCGGATCACTCGGCCAACATGCGATCCACTCCGCACACCCCGGCCAGGGTCTGCATGCCCTCGGGCAAGTGCACCAGCCTGACTGGACGCCCACGCGCCGACGCCTCAGCCATCACCGCCAACAGGCAGGATAACCCGGCACTGTCGCCATGCGTGACCCCGGACAGGTCAAACACCGTTACCGCTGCCTTCGCCAATGCGGCCTGCAGCGCCTGCAACGCTTGGGCTGCGGTGGCGAAACTCAACACGCCGCGCAGCGTCAAAGTGTCGGACGTGTCTTGCGCAAGCTGAAAAGTCGCTGGTGTGGAGCGCGTATTCACTTGCTCGGCTGGCCGTCCGCGTCCATGACCGTAAGCGCCTTCGCGCCTTGCGTCTCGAGGTTGCTGATCAACTTGTCGATACCCACTTTGCGAATCTCTGCATCCACCTGGTTGCGATAATTGCTGATGTAGGAGATGCCTTCGATGATGACATCGTAGGCCTTCCAGTCACCGTTGCGACTTTTGCGAAATGCGTAATCAACCGATACCAGCTTGCCGTCATCCAGAACCACTCGCGTACGCACGACGGTGCGCTTGTCGTTGAGATCACCCTTGAATGGCAACACCTTCACGCTGCCTCGGGTGTAATTGAGCAGGCCTTCCGCATAGCGATGCGTGATCGAATTGTAAAACGCCTTGGCAAAGCGTTCGCGCTCAGCCGGCGGGGTATCCCGCGCATGCTGGCCAAGTACCAGGATCGACGCGTAGTCGATATCAAAATGGGGCAGGAACACGCCATCAATGACCTTGATGAGCTTTTCCTGATCCTGCTTCAACTCCTCGCGATGACCGTCGATGGCGTTGCCAAGTTGGTCGACGATGGCCTGCACAACCTCGACCGGAGTTTGCGGGGCCGTCGTGGCGCCAGGCGGAGGTGCACTCTGCGCCAGCACTGGGCTGCTCAGGAACGCGGCAAATGCAACTGTGGTGGCTAGAACGAATTGGCGAAACATGGACGCTCCTCGAAGCTGATGGTGCCGGCTCAATGCTTGCCGGCGGATGAAGCGGGCGCTGGAACACTCCCGGCAGCCTGCTTGTCTGCCGGTGAACCACTAACCAGGAACTTGCCAATCAGATCCTCCAGTTGCATCGCAGACTGGGTGAGAATCATCTCGTCACCCTGCTTGAGCGCATCCGGCGAGCCGCCCGGTTGAATCGCAACATACTGGGTGCCGATCAAACCGCTGGTGAACACGGCGGCGGCAGAATCGTCCGGTATCTGGTTGTAGCGCTTGTCGATCGCCAGCGTGACATCCGCGTCAAGTTTGAGCGGATCGGCATTCACCGCCTGCACCATGCCAATGGGCACACCGGCCATCTTCACCGGGGCACCGGCAGAAAGTGAACCGACGTTGGTGAAACGCGCGGTGACCGTGTAGGTGCCACCGAGATTGTCGGGAACGCCACCGGCGCCGAAGAACTTGCCGAGCATCTCTTCCAACTGCTGTGCCGGTTTGGTAAACACCAACGTGCCCCCCGCGGCCACTGCCTGCTTGGCAGTGCCGTACTCAATGCCGACATACTGGTCGCCGAGCAATCCGCTGGTGAAGATGGTGGCCACGGAATCCTGCGGAATCTTGTCGTACTGCCGGTCGATGGAAAGCTTCACGTCGGCCACCTCCTGTCCCGGCAGCAACGTGATGGACTGCACCTGGCCGACGCGCACACCCGCAATTTTCACCGGCGCGCGCTCCTTGAGCTGGCCGATATTGGCGAACTTCGCGTCAACCGTATAACTGGCGCCCTGATGCACATTGGCCACCGACGTGGTCTGTGTCGCCAGGTACGCCAGCGCGGCAAAACCAAGCACGATGAACAGGCCGGTGCCAATGGCGTAGGAACTGCGGGGTTGGCTCACGGCACGATCCTCAAGATAGGCGATTGGTTCAGAAAAGCAGTCATGACACTGGGCGCGACGCGCATAAGGACGCAGTCACATCAAGAACGCGGTAAGCACGAAATCCAGCGCCAGGATGGCGATGGACGAGGCGACCACAGTACGCGTCGTCGCACGCGCCACGCCCTCGCTGGTCGCGGCGGTGGCAAACCCTTGATACACCGCAATCAACGTCACCACCGCGCCGAACGCCAGACTCTTCAACAGCACGCCATTGATAATGTCCGTGCGCAGATGCACCTGGGCGGTCATGTTCGACCAGAACGTGCCGTTGTCGATACCGAGCCAGGTAACACCCACCAGGTGCCCGCCAAATATCGCCATGGCACAGAACACGCAACACAGCAGCGGCATCGCCACCACCCCGGCCAGAAAGCGCGGTGTGGCGACGTAGGCAATCGGATCAACCGCCATCATTTCCATCGCGGCGATCTGGTCGGTGGCGCGCATCAAACCGATCTCGGCCGTGATCGACGTGCCCGCACGGCCGGCAAACAGCAGCGCCGTGACCACCGGTCCCAGCTCGCGAAACACCGCCAACGCCACCACCATGCCGCTGGCTGACGTGCCGCCGAAAATCGACAGCACGTGATAGAGCTGCAGCATCAACACCATGCCGACAAACAAGCCGCAGACCATGATGATGGTCAGGCTCATCGCGCCCACAAACCACAACTGGCGCGACGTTTCGCGAAAATACTGCAGACTGCGTGGCACCGCGGCCAGCAAGGTCAACAAGAACAAACCGCACGCGCCGATCTGCGCCAGCGCCTGCACCACCGCGTTGGCGTTGCCCGACCGCCGCGCGCTCATGCCTTGGCTCCGGCAAAACCGAGCTCGGTGGCAAAATTTGTCGCCGGATACTGGAATGGAACAGGACCGTCCGCTTCGCCACCGAAGAATTGCCGCGTCCAGGGTGAGCCATCGTCGGCAATCGTTTTCGGATCGCCCTGCGCCACCACCTTGCCGTTGGCCAGCAATTGCACGTGATCGGCAATCTCGCGCACCGCCGACAACTCGTGTGCCACGAGTACGCTGGTAATGCCCAACGTGCGATTGAGCGTGCGAATCAGCAACAGGATCTGGTTCAACGCCACCGGATCCAGGCCGACAAACGGTTCATCGTAAAGAATCAACATCGGGTCGAACACGATTGCACGCGCCAGCGCGACGCGCCGCGCCATGCCGCCGGACAGCTCACTGGGCATCAGGCGCGCGGCACCGCGCAGCCCTACCGCCTGCAACTTCATCAGCACGACATTGCGGATCAGCACCTCGGGCAAACGCGTGTGTCGGCGCAGCGGGAAGGCCACGTTTTCGAACACATCGTAATCGGTCAACACCATCAAGCAAAATCTTTCCGGCATCGGCCCGCATTTGACCGGTGAGGTGCTTGAGCAGCGTCGTCTTGCCGGTGCCGCTGGCACCCATGATCGCGGTGATGCGACCGCGCGGGATATCCATGTCCAGACCATCAAACACGGCTCGCCCGCCGAGCACCGTGGTGAGCCCGCGAATGCGTATCAGGTTATTGTCGTCTGGTGCCGTGGAAACAGACTCAGTCATGCGCTCGGGCTGAAAACAGAATGTGTGCAAGGTAACCCAAGCGCGCGGGCAAGGCCACGCATGCGCAGTCCATGGGCGCAGGTACTCACTCGTCAGCGGCCAGCAATTCGGCGATCAACGCTTCGTGCCGCCGCCACTGCACGGAGCTCCGTTGCCGCACCGCGCGCACGATGGCCTGCAAGTCGTCCAGCGCACTGGCGAACACGTCATTGACCAGGATGTAGTCAAACTCGCAGGCATGGGCAATCTCGCCGCGCGAGTTGTGCAGGCGCCGCTCGATGACCTCTTCGCTGTCCGAGGCGCGGCCACGCAGCCGGCGCTCGAGTTCAGCGCGCGACGGCGGCAGGATGAACACGCTGACGCAAGCGCCTTCACTGCGCCGAATCTGCTCGGCACCCTGCCAGTCGATCTCCAGTAGCACGTCGCGACCTTGCGCCAGCAATGCCTGCACGTTTGCGCGCGAGGTGCCGTACAAATTGCCGTGTACCTCTGCCTGCTCGAGAAAAATTCCGGTGGCGATGCCACGCTCAAACTCTTCGCGTTGCACAAAGTAGTAATGCTGGCCATGCACCTCGTGCGCTCGGGGCGGCCGCGTGGTGTGCGACACCGATAGCGCGATTCCAGGCTCACGCTGAAGCAGCGCCGCGACCAGACTGGACTTGCCGGCGCCCGACGGCGCGGCCACCACGAACAGCGTGCCTGCAGGCGGTGCAGCGGTTGGCGTAAACGTACTCACTCGATGTTCTGCACCTGTTCGCGCATCTGCTCGATCAGAACTTTCAGCTCGATCGCGGCGTTCGTGCTGCGGGCATCGACCGACTTGGAACCCAACGTGTTCGCCTCACGATTGAACTCCTGCATCAGGAAGTCCAGGCGGCGCCCGACTGGCTCCTGCAGCGACAACACGCGGCGCGTTTCGCCGATGTGTGCCGTGAGCCGGTCGAGTTCCTCTTCCACGTCGGCGCGGGTGACCTGCAGCAACAACTCCTGTTCCAGTCGATCCGCGTCCGCGCCTTGTTTCAGGTCCGCCAGCCTGGCTTCCAGCTTGGCGCGCAGCGCGGCGCGAATCTGCGGCACCCAATCGCGCACGTTGGCCACCACATGCTCGATGCTGTCCAGTTTGTCGCGCAGGACGTCGGCCAGCTTCTCACCTTCACGCGAGCGCATTTCCGCCAGCGCAACCAGCGCGCGATCCAGAACATCGCGCAAGACGGCCTTTTGTACCTGCGGGTCCACCTCCGCTTGCTGCAACACCCCGGGGAAGCGCAGCAGTTCAGTGAGTTCCACCCGCAACGCCGGAAAACGCCCAGCAAGACCCACGTTGAGCTCAGCCAGGCGCGTCAGCAACACGTCATCCACCTGCAACGCGTCGCTCCGGGCCCCAACGCGGCGTACTGTCACGTCGACTTTCCCACGCGACAACACGGCCTCGATGCGCTCACGCAACAGTGCTTCGAAGCCGCGCAACTCCTCGGGCAGGCGCGGACTGATCTCCAGGTAGCGATGATTGACCGAGCGCAGTTCGCACACGAGTGTGCCCGCCGGGCCCGTTGCCTCGGCGCTTGCGTAAGCGGTCATGCTGAAGATCATCGTGCGGCGTCCGGACAGTTGCAAAGACCGCAATGGTAAACTCTCCGCCTTCGTCCTGCCGAATCCGGCCATTCCATGAATTCCATCGCCCGCCCCAGTGGCCGTGCCAGCGATCAGCTGCGCGCGGTAACCCTTGAACGCCATTACACCCGCCACGCCGAAGGTTCGGTGCTGGCAAGTTTCGGTGACACGCGCGTGCTGTGTACCGCCAGCATCGAGGAGCGTACCCCGGCGTGGTTGCGCGGCAAGGGTGAAGGCTGGATCACCGCCGAATACGGCATGCTGCCGCGCTCGACGAACACCCGCATGCAGCGTGAAGCGGCGCGCGGCGGTCAGGGTGGACGCACCATGGAAATCCAGCGCTTGATCGGACGCAGTCTGCGCGCGTGCGTCAACCGCCAGGCTTTGGGCGAACGGGTTATCACCCTGGACTGTGACGTGCTGCAGGCTGACGGCGGCACGCGCACCGCCGCGATCACCGGCGCATACGTCGCGCTGGTCGATGCCGTCGCGGTACTGATGCAGCGTGAAAATCTCAAGCGCAACCCGATCGTCGGCGCATCGAGATCCAGGGCACCGCCGAAGGCCACGCGTTTCGTCGCGGCGAACTGGACACCCTGCTGGCCCTCGCGGAAAAAGGCATTGGCGAACTGGTCACCGTGCAGCGTGCCGCGCTGGCAATATGAAAACAGCGGTTCGTAGGGCGCCATGCGGACGCGTGTCCGTCCATGCTGCGGAGTGAATCCATGCACCGCATCGTGCTGGCCAGTGACAACCCGGGCAAACTCGCCGAATTCAACGCGCTGCTGGCTGGCAGTGAGCTGGAAATCGTCGCGCAAGCCAGTCTGGGCATCGACGAGGTGGCGGAGACCGGCTGCACATTTGTCGAGAACGCGCTGCTCAAGGCGCGCCATGCCGCGCGCGCCAGCGGCCTCCCCGCACTGGCCGATGATTCAGGCGCACGGCGACAACGCCGCGAACAACGCGAAACTGCTGCACGAACTGGCCCACGTTGCTGATGCGCAACGCGGTGCGTTCTTCATCTGCGTGCTGGCGTTGCTGCGCCATGCCGATGACCCGACGCCGCTCATTGTCGAAGCCCGCTGGCACGGCCGTGTATCGCGCGAACTGCATGGGCTCAAGGGCTTCGGTTACGACCCGCTGTTCCTGCCCGATGGCCAAAGCGTCAGCTCCGCCGAGCTCGAGCCGGCGCTGAAAAACCAACTCAGCCATCGCGGCCAGGCACTGGACCAACTGCAAGCGCGCATCAAGTCCGAACTGTAGGGCAACCGCATTCGGCTACCATGCGTCGGTTGCGCAGATCAGGATCGAGCCCATGCATGGACAACTATTCACCAGCGATTTCCTGCGTCAAGGCATCCGTGAAACACCCGGCTGGAACGAGGCTGAAACCGACTTTCTCGCTTTTCGGGCAACGCTCCAGCGCATCTTCGCAGCGGTAAACCCGCACACCACGCTCAACGAAGCGCAAACCGAAGACGAAGCGATCCTGCCGGTGCTGGCCGCACTCGGCTGGACACAGCATCTGCGCCAGCAAACCGCCAATCGCAGTGGCCGTGAAGACGTTCCGGATTTCCTGCTGTTCGCTTCCGCCGAGGCAAAGAAGCGTGCGATATCCGAGCGCCAACCCGACCGCCGTTATCGCCACGGCGCACTCATCGTCGAAGCCAAGCGCTGGCAACGCCCGCTGGATCGTGGTGACCACGCCGATCCGCTGGATCACGGCACGCCATCCAGCCAGATGCTGCGTTATCTCAGCCGCGTGGAAGTTGCCTCCGACGCGCCGTGCAATGGGGCGTGCTGACCAACGGCAGCGTATGGCGCCTGTACTGGCAATCGGCGCGTTCACGCTCAGAAGAGTTTCTACAGTTCGATCTCGCGCTTCTGGCCGGGGTGGCCGACGTCACCGCCGACCTGTTTGCGCAGGCCAACGCCGAACAAGTGCACTACCTGCGCGCGTTCTACCTGCTGTTTCGGCGCGAGGCGTTCCTGCCCCAGCGTGGCGATGCGCAAGGGCGCAGCTTCCACGCCCTCGCTCTGCACGAGGGTCGGCTGTGGGAAAGCCAGGTGTCGCAAGACCTCGGCCAGCGCGTGTTTGGCGAGCTGTTTCCCCGTCTTGCCGCTGCCATTACCCGCCACGATCCAGCCGCCGCCATGCCATACACGCGGCGCTACCTGGGTGACGTTCACCATGCTGCACTGATCTTGCTGTACCGCTTGCTGTTTGTGCTGTACGCCGAAGACCGCTCGCTGCTGCCGGTCGCCGATACCCGCTACGACGATTACTCACTGCGGGCCTTGCGCGACGACATCGCCCAACGCACTGATCGTGCGGACACCTTCAGCACCACCGCCACGCGGGTGTGGCAGCACTTGCGCAGCCTGTTCCGGGCGATCGACCAGGGCGATGATTCGCTGGGTCTGCCGCCCTACAACGGCGGCCTGTTTCACGAGTCGCCGGACGATCTGCTGGCGCGCATCGAGCTGCCTGATGCGGAACTTGCGCCCTTGCTGGATGGGTTATCCCGCCGCCCCGATCTTTCCGGGCATACGTTCATCAACTATCGCGATCTGGCCGTGCAACACCTGGGCTCGATCTACGAGCGCCTGCTTGAGCAGCAGCTGGTGGCCGACACAGCGGGCCGCATCAGTGTCCAGCCGTCGGTCTTCGCGCGCAAGAACAGCGGCAGCTACTACACCCACGACGACTTGGTGAAACTGATCCTGCGCGAGGCCATTGGCCCGCTGATCAAGGAGCGCGAGACCGCCTTTGCTGCCTGCGTGGCAAACGCCAGCAAGCACCGCACTGCGCAAACTGTCGCTCAGGCGCTGTCGCGGCTGAGTACCGCAGATCCGGCGCAAGCCATTCTGGGTCTGCGCATTTGCGACCCGGCGATGGGCAGTGGGCACTTTCTGGTAAGTCTGGTAGACGAACTGGCCGACCATGTCCTCGAACAACTGGCCGATGCCGCCGCCGCCGCCGAGGCGGCAGGGTTTGCACCCTACACCTCGCCGGTGGCACAAGACATTCTGAAACTGCGCGAGCACATTCAGCAGCGTGCGGAAAATGCGCACTGGGCGATTGACACCTCGTTGCTGGATGATCGCCACCTGGTACGGCGCATGATCCTGAAGCGCGTCGTGCACGGCGTGGACAAGAATCCGATGGCGGTGGAGCTGGCCAAGCTGGCGCTGTGGCTGCACACGTTTACCGTCGGAGCGCCGTTGTCATTTCTCGACCATCACCTGCGCTGCGGCGATTCACTCTACGGCGAGCGCGTCGGGCCGGTGCACCTGGCACTCGGCGGCGCGCGTGAATACGGCCGCGGCGCCGCCAAAGTGCGCCTGGGCGCGATGCTGCACAGCGCCGCACTGGCGCAGATCACCGTGGCCGCTGAAGCATTGAGCCAGATCAACGCGCTGGTCGATGCCGACCTGGCGGAAGTGGAACGCTCGCGGCAACTGATGGACGACGTGCAGGAACACCTCGCGCCGCTGCACCGCCTGCTGGACTTCTGGCAAGCGCTACGCTGGATCGCCCCGCTGGATGTACCGCCCGCGCGCTGGACGGACAAGCAAAAAGCGGCGGTCGACCTGTTGTCCGGGCGTTTTGGCACTGATCTGCTGGCCCTGCTGCACCCGGACCGTCGAACCTGGGGCGATCCGGCCACTGACGCGCGCATCAACGGTTTGTTGGATGAATGTCGTGCGCTGGCCACGCGCGAGCACTTTCTGCATTGGGAGCTGGCGTTTCCCGGCGTGTGGAGCAACGTCAGCAGCACGCAACCAAACGGCGGCTTCGACGCAGTAATCGGCAACCCGCCGTGGGACCGCATGAAACTGCAGGAGGTCGAATGGTTTGCCGAGCGCCGTCCGGTGATTGCGCTGCAGGCGCGCGCCGCCGATCGCAAACGGCTGATCGGCCAGCTCAAACACGACGGCGATCCGCTGGCCACCGATTACGCCCTGGCCGCACGCCGCGCCGAAGATGCCACGCGCATTGCCCGCAGCTGCGGTGACTATCCGCTGCTGTCGGTCGGTGACATCAACCTGTACAGCCTGTTTGTCGAACGCACCACGCAGCTGATACGACCCGATGGCATTATCGGCTTGCTCACGCCCTCGGGAATTGCCGCGGACAAGGGCGCGGCGCGCTTCTTCCGCTCCATCGCCACCACCGGTCGGCTGGCGGCGTTGTTTGATTTCGAGAACAGGAAGGTGTTCTTCCCGGACATCCATGCCAGTTTCAAGTTCTGCGCGCTGATCTTCGCTGGTGCACGGCGCAGTTTCCCGATCGCACGCTGCGCGTTCTACCTGCATGCCGTGGTGGAATTGGTGCCGCCGGTGTTGCCCGCTGACGCTGACGACACCGCGCGCCTGACAGCCACACGCGTCATCGAACTGAGCGCGATCCGATCACGCGCCACGTTGAATGCGGCGTCGACGGCCACCCATTACCCGATCCCGACCACATCATCGGCCAGCAGCGGCTGTATCCGGTGCGCTACCTGCGCATGTTCGACATGACCAACGACTCGAGCTTGTTCCGCACCGACGCTGAGCTCGAAGCAGATGGTTGGTATCCGGTGGCCGGCGGACGCTGGCAGAAAAGCGACGAGCAGATGTTGCCGCTGTATGAAGGCAAGATGGTGCAGGCGTATGACCATCGTGCGGCAAGCGTTGTCATTAACCCTGCCAACCTGCACCGCCCAGCGATTAGTCTGCCAGCGACTCCCGAACAACATGCCAACGCCCAGTGGATGCCGCAGCCGCAATACTGGATTGATGCCAATGCAGTAACTGCGGTCGAACCAAGCGCTGCGTGGTACGTCGGCTTCAAGGAAATTACCGCGCCGACCAACGCACGCTCAATGATCGCCGCATTACTCCCCAGAAGTGGTTTCGGCAACAAAGTGCCACTGTGGGCGCCGCTGGACGCTGCAGCGGTGGCCTCCTCCTCACAGTGGGCTCCACACATGCTCGCCAACCTCAACTGCTTCGCTTTCGATTTTGTCGTGCGACAAAAACTGCAAGGCCAAACGCCTGATCGACCCGGCTACGTATGAGCAACCCCTCGGCACCACCACCATCGGTGACTTCGTGCGTGGCGAGGTGCTGCATCTGTCCTACACCGCCCACGATCTCGCTCCGTTCGCGCGCGACCTCGGCTATGCCGGCCCACCGTTCGTCTGGGATACCGAAGATCGCCGTCACCGCATGGCGCGCCTGGACGCGCTGTACTTCCGCCTGTACGGCCTCGATCGCACGGAAGCCGCCTACGTGCTGGAGACCTTTCCGATTGTGCGCCAACACGACGAGGCCGCATTCGACAGTTACCGCACTCGGGATCTAGTGCTCGGCTACATGAGCGCACTGGCTGCCGGGGACACCACCACGGTGCTGGCGCGGTGAGGCGGCTGGCCACGCTTCGCCCCTACCCGCCGCCACGACAACAGCTACAATGGCTGCTGCCGTCCTCCCTTCCGGCGTAGCCAGGCCGAGACGATGATTGTCAGTCATGAGCGCAACAAGCTGATCAACGCGATTGTCTACTTCGCGCAGCGCACGCAGTACTGCGGCAAGATCAAGCTCATCAAGCTGCTTTACCTGCTGGATTTCGAGCACTTCCGCCAGACTGGCCGCAGCGTGACCGGCATGGATTATCTGGCATGGAAGATGGGTCCGGTACCGCTCGCGCTCTACCAGGAATGGGATGACCTGCAAGCGGACTTCGCAGACGCCATCGCCATCGAGCCGGAGAAAATCTTCGACTACCTGCGGGAAACCGCCGTGGCGAAGGTCGACTTCGACGACAGCCATTTCACCCGGCGTGAGCTGCGCATCATGGCCGAGCTCGCCGAGCGCTTTCATGACAGCCTGTCCAAGCCGATGATCGACGTCACCCACGCCGAGCTTGGCCCCTGGAAAAAGATCTGGGACGGTGGCCGCGGCAATAACGACCGCATCCCCTACTCACTGGCCATTCCCGACGATGAACCCTGGCGTGAGGCCATTCTCGCCAGCGCGCAAGAGTACGTCGGCATCGCCGCCATGCGTACGCACTGAGCTGACAAGTGGCTTTGCAAAGCGGTGATATCTACCGACACGCGGCGTTCTACGTCGACGCTGCGGGTGAGATCAAATCCAAATACCTGCTGGTGCTGGCCACACCACCTGGTGCCGACGTGGTGGTGCGCCTGATTACTAGCCGCCCCCACGGACGACCGGAGAGTCCACCGTGCTATCACGGCCTGCCTTACGGCGGCTATTTTCTCGGCATCCCCGGTGCCCCGCTGGCAAAGAAATCGTGGGTGGACTTGCGCTATCTCGACGATCTTGACCCGGTGGACGCGCACGCCAGCGAAACCAAGGGGATCTTTTCCCGTGTTGCCGCGCTACCCACCGACGTTCTGTGCGCCGTGATCGAGTGTGTCGCCGCAGCCGACGACACCACGCGGCAACAAGAGAAACGTCTGCTCGACACGCTGGCCACGCTACGCTGATACCACAACACCCGCTGCTCGCGATCACCTGTCAAGCAAACCTATGCCGCTCATCGCCCCACCGCTGTCGCTGTACATCCACATGCCGTGGTGCGTGAAAAAGTGCCCGTACTGCGACTTCAATTCGCACGGGTTGGGCAACACGCCACCGCGCTATGCCGAATACGTCGATGACCTGCTTGCCGACCTTGACGGCGATCGCGCGGATTTCGCGCAAGCGCTGGGCACGCGGCCGATCACAAGCATCTTCTTTGGCGGCGGCACGCCGAGTTTGTTTGCGCCGGAGCTGATTGAGCGCGTCCTCGACGGCGTCCGCGAACGCCTGCCGCTGGCCAGCGACGCCGAGGTCACCCTGGAGACGAACCCAGGCACCGTCGAACATGGTCGGTTTGATGGCTATCTGACGGCCGGAGTCAACCGCATCTCGTTCGGCGTGCAAAGTTTTGATGATGACAAGTTGCGTCGACTGGGGCGCATCCACAGCGCAGCGGAAGCCGAAACGGCCGTGAAGCTGGCGCAAGACGCCGGCTACACGAATATCAACCTGGATCTGATGTACGCCCTGCCCCGGCAGACGCTGGAAGGCGCGTTGAACGACGTACAGCGTGCGATCGCGCTCGCACCGGCGCACATTTCGCATTATCAATTGACGCTGGAACCGAACACCGTGTTTGCGGCCAACCCACCGCCGTTGCCCACCGATGACGACGCCTGGGAAATACAGGAGGCATGTCAGGCGCAGCTTGGCGCTGCCGGTTATGCGCAATACGAAATATCGGCGTACGCCAAGGCGGGTCAGCGCTGTCGCCACAACCTCAATTATTGGCGCTTCGGCGACTATCTGGGCATTGGCGCCGGCGCCCACGGCAAGATCAGTGACGCCAACAGTGGTCAGATCCATCGGCGCTGGAAAGACCGCAACCCCCGCAGCTACATGGCCAAGGCGCGCGGCGCCGGGCGGGTTGGCGGCGACACCGTGGTCAGCACCGCGGAATTGCCGTTCGAGTACATGCTCAACGCGCTGCGGCTGGTCGACGGCGTGCCATCAGGTGAATTTGCCCAGCGTACCGGGCTGGACCCAACATGCATCGCTGATGCACTCGCCAATGGCTACCAGCGAGGCTGGTTGCGCCAGGATGAACCACGTTTGCATACCACCGAGCTTGGCCAGCGTTTCCTCAACGACGTGATTAGCAGTTTCATGGCGTAAGGGTGAGCGCGCATGGATGGCACCCTCGGCCTATCCAGCTTAAACTCGGGTTCCCGGAAACGAGTGAGCGTAACTCATGGCTGTCGGACAAGATCGGCACCGTTCGCCAGCAAGTAGCGCCGGCAGATACCAGTTGAGCCAACGCTGGCCAGCGCGTGCACAGAATCTGCTCGACACAGTGCTCAGGCTGTGCATCGATTATCTGCACGAGTCGCTGCGCACGTGCCTCCGGCAATTTGACACGGAGTTGTTTGCGTCGGCCGACCATTCCAACAACTTCGGCGACCAGCAACAGCTTCTCACTGTGCGCGAACGCATGCTGCTGGATCAGCCGGCACTTGAAGCTCGGTTCCTCGACGTGATTGTGCAAAATTTCGAGCAGATCGACGCCGCCGTCACCACTGCAGACGATACCGGTGACACCTGGCACACGCTTGAGCTGGTGGATCCCGCCGAGCAGGAGCTGGACACGGCGCTCGAGCGACTGGGCAGCCGCAATGAGGGGCGCCACGGTAACGTGCTGCACGAATTGGGCTATCGCACGGCCGTACTCGTTGGCATACCGCCGCTGGAGGGCGAAGCGCTCCCGCTGGGCCCGCGTGCGCTGGTACAGGCTTTCCACACCGCAAGCCAACCGTTGGGTCTCTCGTTGGAGCAGCAACTCCAGTTGCTGCGCACGTTCGATCGCTACGTTGTGCAGACGATCACGCCACTGTATGAGGCTGTCAATGCGCAATTGCGCAGGGACGGCATCCTGCCACAGTTGCGCAGCGTGTCGCTGCCGCGCCACGTCCCGGACCGGCCACAGGCGGCGGTCTCCGAGCCGGTGCCGGCGGCGGCTGACCTGGAAGATCAACAGTTCGTGGCTACACCGCGCGCGGCGAGCGCGCCGAGCGCGCCTATTGAAATACTGGAGTCGCTGCGAAATTTGTTGGCGCAGCATCGTGGGGCAGCCGGCGCCGGCCCAGCTTCTGGTGGTACCGAACGTGCAGCCAGCAAGGAGGAACTGCAAACGGCGCTCGGTGCGCTACAGCAGCATCTGCATCAAGTCACCGAGCAGGCCAGCCGCGAACTGCGCAGTGCTGCGCTCCTGCAGGAGGAATTACTGACCCAGCTCAACGCCGGCAAGGCTCCTGACGCACCCCGTACGGAATTGAGCGGCGAACAGCGCGACACGGTGGAACTTGTGGCGATGCTGTTCGAGCAGTTGAGCAAGCGGTTGCAGCAAGGTGGCAGCGCCAACGCGCTGCTCGGGAACCTGCAACTGCCGGTGTTGCGCATGGCCGTCGCCGATCGCGAGTTCTTCGAGCAGCGTGAGCACCCGGCCCGGCGCCTGCTGGAGACAGTCACTGCCGCCGCCAACGACTGGCTCGATGGCAGCAACGACGAGACCAGCCGTCAGCTTGCTGGCAAGCTCGAGCAATTGGTGACCCGCGCCAGCGAAGAGCCGCCCAGCAGCGCGTTGTACACGGTGTTGCTTGCCGATATCGAGCACCACCTTGCCTTGCTCGGACGCAAGGCGACAGCCGCCGAACGCCGACACGTCGAAGCCGCCAAGGGCCGGGATCGTCTGGATGCCGCCCGCTTCCGCGCCGCCGAAATGATGTCCGAGCGTTTTGCGCAGTCGCCACCGCGCGGGTTGTTGCGTGCACTGCTGGAACGCGCCTGGTCCGACGTGTTGGCTCTCACCTTGCTACGCCATGGCGAAGACAGCGACGCCTTCCGCGCGCGGCTGACGATTACCGACCAATTGCTCGGTCTCCTGCCTACGGCCGATCAACAGAAGTTGCAACATGACGTGGAAACCGGTCTGCAACAGATCGGCATGCACGAGGACGAAGCGCTCCAGGTGGCTCAACGCCTGTTGGGCACACCATCGACTGGTGCGGGGGCCGACCAGCTCAGCACCACCGATCTGGCGGTGCGGCTCAAACAGCGGCGACGACTGGGTGATATCCAGAGCGACCAGCCGACTGCTCCGGTATCCGCGCCGGCGCCAACGTCCCCGTCTGCTGCAGAGACGCCGGCAACACCAGGTTTGATAACGGTACCAGTGGCGCCAGCAGCGGCGGCGGTGACGACAATCGCGGCGGCGTCAACGTCACCGGTGCATCCGGAGCCGGCCGGCCCTCGCGAAACACTCGTCGAACGCCATCTGCGCCAGGTGCCGTTCGGCACCTGGTTCGATTTTGATGGAGCTTCCGGCAACGTCGAGCGGCGCAAGCTGGCGTGGTACTCACCGATGTCCGGGCGTTGTCTGCTGGTGACGCGCCGCGGCCAGCGTACCGATGACATCACTCTGGCCCAGCTCGCGCACGAGATCGCCAATGGTCGTGTGCACGAGGTGAAACCGGCGACCGACAGCTTGCTCGATCGCGCGTGGCGCGGCCTGACCGGAGTGCTGCGGCAAGACTCACCACCAGCATCTGCCAGCGCGGAGCCCAAGTCATGAACCCGAATGATTCCTCCGGCAACCAGCGTCGCGCCGAGCGCAAACATGCCCGGATCGCGGCGATGGTGACCGATGTCATCAGCGGTCAAGCCATGGGGCAGCTCGGCAATCTGTCCAGCACCGGCATGTTGCTGATCGGCCCGCGCGAACCTCGCAGTCAGGCGTTGTACCAGGTGAGCGTGGCGCTGCCGGCAACCCGTCAGGCACCCGCCGGCCCGTCTCCGATGATCGAACTGGGTATCCAGGAGCAGTGGCACGAGTCGGCTGCCAGTGGCCAAGTCTGGGCCGGCTATCGCATTGTGGCAATCAACGGGGACGACGCTGTACAACTTGAGCACTGGCTGGCTACCCCGTAATCTCGGTCGGGGTGGCCGCATCGGCGCGGTCTCACGCGCAATGTCGTCATGCTGTTTACTGCGTGCCGGGAGCGCGGTGTTCGGCGGACGGGATGTCATCCTTCGCATCTGTTGTTACCTCAGGAGGCACCATGTCGGACTCGCTTGCTGCGCTCTATACCGGTCACCTGGCAACGCTGCGTGAGCGCGCAGACAAGGTTTTGGCGCGCACCGGCTACAACCATCTGCTGATCGGCGCAGGGTCGCCGCCCACGAAGTTTCTCGACGATCAGGACTATCCGTTCATCGTCAACCCGCACTTTCGCCACTGGTTGCCACTGACCAACGCGCCGGGTAGCTGGATGGTGTACACACCAGGCAGCAAACCCAGGCTGATCTTTGTGCAGCCGCACGACTACTGGCACGTCGTGCCACAGGCGCCGAGCGGTTACTGGGTCAACCAGTTCGATATCGTCACCGTGCACAGCACGGCTGAAGCACTGCCCCAACTACCCACGGGCAAACGCGCGGTGATCGTACCGGACTCCGCCAAACTGGGCTTCGCGACCGATGACGGACTGCCCGCCCTGCTCGACAGTCTGCACTGGCAGCGAAGCCACAAGACTCCCTACGAGCTGGCACTGCTGCGCGCCGCCAACGGCATCGGGGTGCGCGCGCACCGCGCGGCCGAACAGGCGTTTCGTGCCGGTGCAAGCGAGTTCGATACGCACATGGCGTATCTCACCGCCGCACGCCAGATCGACGCGGAACTGCCATATGCCAGCATCGTGGGCATCAACACCCACGCGGCGGTTTTGCACTACCAGGTATTTGACCGCACGCCGCCGGAGCGCAGCCGCTCGTTGTTGATTGATGCCGGTGCCAGTGTCGCCGGCTACGGCAGCGATATCACGCGCACCCATGCCGCCCCGGACGCGTGGGAATTCCAGGCCCTGATCGACCGCGTCAACACGGCGCAGCAAGGCTTCGTTGCCAAGGTGCGTGTCGGCCAAAGCTATGCCGAGCTGCACGTGCATGCCCACCATGTCCTCGCCGAAATCTTGCGTGAACAGGGCTTCTTTCGCATGAGCGCGGAGAGCGCCGTCGAATGTGGCATCAGCAGCACGTTTTTCCCGCACGGGCTGGGGCACATGATCGGTGCCGAAGTGCATGACGTGGCCGGGTTGCAGCAGAGCGAACGCGGCGGCCGCATCGAGCCGCCCGCCGGACACCCGCATCTGCGCATGACGCGCGTGTTGCAACCGGGCATGGTGGTGACCATCGAGCCGGGCCTGTATTTCATCGACATGCTGCTGGCCAACTTGCGCGACAAACCTTTCGCCAGCGACCTCGACTGGGTGCGCATTGAGCACTTCAAGCAATTCGGCGGCATCCGCATCGAGGATAATGTGGTGTGCACCGAAGGCGACCCGGAAAACCTGACGCGCGATGCGTTTGCC
>CAJDVT010000010.1_pt1 | contig 43432 bp, 40 predicted proteins | sample 7391411 | NCBI WGS metagenome assembly CAJDVT01 (sample SAMEA7055698, study PRJEB34461) | soil metagenome | biome: terrestrial ecosystem; feature: Peninsula; material: soil | place: Antarctica | collected 2016 | reverse complement strand
GAGCGCCTGCGACGCCCGAGAACACACCGTCCAAAAGCTCTCTCCCTCGAGCGCAGCTTGGGGGAGAGGGTTGGGTAAGCGCGCGCTCTGGCTCGGCCGCCCATCCCACAGCCAGAAGCCTCCCCCTCACCCCAGCCCTCTCCCCCGGCAGAGCCTGGGGAGAGGGAGCGCCTGCGACGCCCGAGAACACACCGTCCAAAATCCCTCTCCCTCGAGCGCAGCTTGGGGGAGAGGGTTGGGTAAGCGCGCGCTCTGGCTCGGCCGCCCATCTCACAGGCAGAAGCATCCCCCTCACCCCAGCCCTCTCCCCCGGCAGAGCCTGGGGAGAGGGAGCGCCTGCGACGCCCGAGAACACACCGTCCAAAAGCCCTCTCCCTCGAGCGCAGCTTGGGGGAGAGGGTTGGGTAAGCGCAGGCTCTGGCTCGGCCGCCCATGTCACAGCCAGAAGCCTCCCCCTCGCCCCAACCCTCTCCCCCGGCACAGCCGGGGGAGAGGGCGTCAGCACGTCGCGTGAAACCGTGCCGGCGAAAAGCTCTCTCCCCCGAGCGCAGCGTCGGGCAGATCCAGTCAACCACACCGGACATCCCCGCTGATGACCAAGCCCCGTTACTCCCGTTTGTCCGGACTCGAACCATTGGTGATCACGCCTGAGTTGCTGTTCATCAATATCGGCGAGCGCACCAATGTCACCGGCTCGGCCCAGTTCAAGAAGCTGATCAAGGAAGAGCGCTACGCCGACGCGGTGGAAGTCGCCCGCCAGCAAGTGGCCAACGGCGCGCAGATCATCGACATCAACATGGACGAAGGCATGATCGATTCCGAGGCGGCAATGACTCGCTTCGTGAACCTGATCGCCTCCGAGCCGGACATCGCACGCGTCCCGTTCATGATCGACTCGTCGAAATGGAGCGTGATCGAATGCGGCCTGCGCTGCCTGCAGGGCAAGGGCATCGTCAACTCGATCTCGATGAAAGAAGGCGAGGCGCAGTTTCTGGAGCAGGCGCGCAAGGTGCAGCAATACGGCGCCGCTGCCGTCGTGATGGCGTTTGACGAAGAGGGCCAGGCCGGCACGGTGGAACGCAAAGTGTCGATCTGCGCGCGCGCCTACGACTTGCTGACACGCGAGCTTGACTTCCGTCCCGAGGACATTATTTTCGACCCCAACATTTTCGCCATCGCCACCGGCATCGAGGAGCACAACAACTACGCCGTGGCGTTCATCGAGGCCACACGCGAAATCAAGCGTCGCTTCCCCGCATGCCATATTTCCGGCGGTGTCTCCAACGTTTCGTTTTCGTTTCGCGGCAACAACACGGTACGCGAGGCGATCCATGCCGTGTTCCTGTACCACGCGATCCAGGCGGGCATGGACATGGGCATCGTCAACGCCGGCGCACTGACGATCTACGACACGATTCCCGACGAATTGCGCGAACGCGTCGAGGACGTGGTGTTGAATCGGCGCGAAGACGCCACCGAACGCCTGCTGGACATCGCTGCCAAATACCACAAGGGCAAGAGCGAAGCGGTTGTGGAAACCCTCGCATGGCGCGAGAAACCTGTTCGTGAGCGGATCAGCCATGCGCTGGTGCACGGCATCGACCAGTTCGTGGTGGCCGACACCGAAGAAGCCCGTCAGCTTTCGGCACGTCCCCTGGATGTCATCGAAGGCCCGTTGATGGACGGGATGAACGTGGTCGGCGACCTGTTCGGAGCTGGCAAGATGTTCCTGCCGCAAGTGGTGAAGTCTGCCCGGGTAATGAAAAAGGCCGTCGCCCACTTGTTGCCGTTCATCGAGGCAGAAAAACTGCGCACCGGCGATACCGCCAAGAACAACGGCAAGATCGTCATGGCCACGGTCAAGGGCGACGTGCATGACATCGGCAAGAACATCGTCGCTGTCGTGCTCCGTTGCAACAATTTCGAGGTCATTGATCTGGGCGTGATGGTGCCGGCCCAGAAGATCCTGGCAACTGCCATTGCCGAACACGCCGACATGATCGGCTTGTCCGGCCTGATCACGCCGTCGCTTGAGGAAATGGGTCAGGTCGCGCGCGAAATGCAGCGCCAGAACTTCCATATCCCGTTGCTCATCGGTGGCGCGACTACTTCACGTGCTCACACGGCATTGAAAATCGAGCCGTACTACACGGCCGGCACCGTGTGGGTGAAAGACGCCTCACGCGCCGTCGGCGTAGCGCAATCCCTGGTCAGCAAGGACCTGGTGAAAGACTTTCTGGAAAAGGTGCGCCTTGAATACGTTGACGTCCGCGAGCGCCACCGCCACCGGGGGCCGGGCAAGAAGCTGGTCTCATTGACGCACGCGCGCACGCGCCGCTTCACTTGTGATTGGGCTGCGTACGACCCACCACAGCCGAACCAGCCCGGCGTCACCGTGTTCGACAACTATGACCTGGCCACCATCCGTCGCTACATCGACTGGACGCCGTTCTTCCAGGCGTGGGAGTTGTCCGGTCACTATCCGGCAATTCTTACCGACGAAGTCGTGGGCACGCAGGCCAGCGAGCTGTTTGCCGATGCCCAAACCATGATGGACAAGATCGTCGCCGAGAAGTGGCTGACCGCGCGCGCCGTGATCGGATTGTGGCCAGCGGCGAATATTGGCGACGACGTGGAGGTGTATACCGACACCACCCGCCGTACACCACTCGCCACTCTGCACAGCCTGCGCCAGCAAGCCGACAAGCCACCGGAGCGACCCAACCTCTGCCTGGCCGACTACATCACGCCGAAGGAGTTCAACAAGCCCGACTGGATCGGCGGTTTTGCGGTCACTGCGGGGCTTGGCATCGAGGAGCATCTGGCGCGCTTCCAGGCTGATTACGACGACTACTCCAGCATCATCCTCAAAGCCCTGGCCGATCGTCTCGCCGAAGCCTTTGCCGAACACATGCATGAACGCGTGCGCAAGGAGTTTTGGGGCTTCGTGCCGGATGAAGAGCTCGGCAACAACGAACTCATCGCAGAAAAGTATCGCGGTATCCGTCCTGCACCTGGCTATCCGGCCTGTCCCGAGCACACCGAAAAAGCCACCTTGTTTGAACTGCTGGACGTCACTAGAAACACCGGCATCGAACTCACTGAAGGCTTCTCGATGTACCCCGCTGCGGCGGTATCGGGTTGGTACTACTCACACCCGGAAAGCCAGTACTTCGTGGTCGGACGGCTGGACAAGGAACAGATCAGCGATTACGCCAAACGCAAGGGCTGGACCGTGGCCGAAGCGGAACGCTGGCTTGGCGCCAATCTGGATTACGAGCCGGAGTAGATCCGGCGCACGTAGTGAATCCAGACCGCGTCGCGCTCGACCAGCGAGCGCGCATCGGGCGTACGGGCAAGGCTGCTGGTCCGTCCGCCAAAAGCTGCCCCGCCGTCAGCACCGGCGTATACGCAAGGCGGACACCGCTCGCCGGCTTTGTGCCCCACGGACGTCCGCACCAACCCGCCGTGTTCAACCCCAATTCAGTAATTGTCGACTGCCCGCGGCGCTGGCGCGCGCGCCAACGCGCTCGAACCACGGCCCGATGCGCGGCAGCGTGCGATCAAACGGCTGGTTCACTGCGACGGCAAAGTCCAGCCACACGTACAGCCAGATATCGGCTGCGCTGAAACGCTCGCCACACAGGAAAGGACCAGCACCCAACATCCCGTCCAACCATCGCAACCGATCCTGCGCGACCCACTTCAGCCCGCCCGCCGCCTCCGGCAAGACCGGGATGCGCGACTCGAATCGTGCCAGGCCTTCAGCATAGTGATACGCGTTGTGGATGAACTCGGTGACATTGAGCTCCACCCGGCGCCACCACTGCCGGGTCTGTGCGCGTTGCTCGGGCGTGCTGCCGATCAGGGCCGGCAGCGGATGCAACTCCTCAAGATATTCAGCGATCGCAACCGCCTCGCTCAACGTGCTGCCGTCATCGCAACGCAGCGCCGGCGTCTGCCCGGCGGCGTTGACCGCGAGGAACGCCGGGAGCCGGTTTTCGCCAGCAAACACATCCACGCGCACTGCCGGCAGCAGCAACTGCTTTTCCAGCAGAAACATGCGCAGGCAGCGCGGAGCAGGACTCTTTGCGTCATACAGCAACATCACCAAACCTCCTGCGGCACGCGCTCAGATCCAGGATACGCTCGTCCACCGCGGCTTCACCGGCATGACGGCGCAGCCCGTCCGTCCTCGTTCTCACAGCAACAACGCAAGCGGCAGCAGTACTCCGGCGAGCACGAGCATATTGAGCAGATATGGCCGATGGCTCAGGCGGTACGCAATGATCAAGCCGCTGAGCACGGAGATCAACAAGCTTACCGAGATCACCGCAAAAAATATCTTCAGCGCCAGCAACCATCCCGGCGCTCGAACGGCCGGTGTCGTAGCTTCCATGCTCGCCGTATGCGGGGTAATCGCGACGACCGGTTGCATCATCCCCGCAGCGCTCGACGCGCCCTCCGCCGGCAGGCGTGCGCCGCCGGCCGCCAGCGGGCGAGCGCGCCGGACCGGCACCTCGAGCGTTGCTTTCTTGTGCAAATGGGCTGCGCTCGCCAGCCATGCCGGCGGCGCGTAGCTGCTGCCGCGCGTCGTCTCGTGCAGGCTGAACGTCTGCAGCCCTCCGGTGAATGCAAAGAACAGCAATGCCGGCGCTGCGAACACACCCAGATACACATGCAACGTCCGCAGAAACTTCAGCACCCCACGCGTCAGCGCCATGCCGGACAACCTCAAGCTGAGAATGGGTGACTGTATCGTGTCGGCTGAACGCCGCCAACGCTTTGTCGCCACGCGGATAGTGCCGCGTCGGCTCGTCCCTGACGTGACGCGAACGTCACATGCCGGCGCGCAAGCCCGAGCAACCGCTGCGGCCTCTGCTGTCGCCTGTCCACAGTCGGCTGCTGCTCCATGGCCGAGAGGGCTCACCGGTGCGGGTTTGGGCGATCCACATCGGCACAAATGCGGGACGCAGCGGCCATGTGGCTAAACGCCGCGCATCCCCGCCGCAATGGCGACCGGAGTGGCTACCCCACGGCGCTTTGCGCGCGGCATACGCGACGCCGCTGATACCTGGTACCAAACAGCGCTACGATGCGATGGCGAGAATACGCACGCGCATTAGGCGCATGCGTCCGCGATTTTCACTGCGGCCCGCTCGGCAAGGCCGCTGGCCCGCTTCATCTCACGGATGGCTGATGCATTGAAGCCCGACCCAATCAAGAACGTGCTGGACCTTCTGCTCGACGCCATCTGTGTCGTCGACGCGCACGACCGGTTCGTCTTTGTCAGCGCCGCATTCGAGCACATCTTCGGTTACACGCCGGAGGAGGTCGTGGGCACCCGGATGATTGACCTGGTATTTCCCGAGGATCGCGCCAAAACCCTGGCCGTCGTCGCGCAGGTGATGCGCAACCAACCGCAACCGCACTTCGAGAATCGATACGTGCGCAAGGATGGTCGCGTCATTTACATCATGTGGTCGGTGCGCTGGTCCGAGGCGGATCAGGTGCGCATCGCCGTTGCGCGTGACGTCACCGATCTGAAACACGCCCAATCCATGCAGTCGGCGCTGCACGCCATCGCCGAGGCGGCGCACTCGGCCGCGGATTTGTTGGCGTTGTTTCAGCGCATCCACGCCATTATCGGTGATCTGCTTCCCGCACGAAATTTCTTCGTTGCGCTGTATGACGCCAAGCGCGACGAACTGAGCTTCCCGTACTTTGTGGATGACTACGACACGCCACCAGCACCACGCAGACTGGACTCGGGGACTTTCACCGCAGCAGTAATACGCAGCGGCCAGCCGCTGTTGTTCCGACGCGGCGCGCGTACCCTGCCCAGCGGCGTCGGCGGCCATGGCACCGGGCATGTCTCGGTAGATTGGATCGGCGTACCCCTCACTACGCAAACCGGCACAATCGGCGCGCTGGTCGTGCAGAGCTACACCGTTGGCGTGCGTTATGGTGAAAAGGAAAAGATGCTCCTGCAGTTTGTCTCCACCCAGGTGGCCACTGCGATCGAACGCAAGCGGGCGGACGCATGGCTGCAGTACCTCGCCCGCCACGACCAGCTGACCGACCTGGCCAATCGCGATCTGTTTCACAGCCGTCTGGAAGCCGCCCTGGACTCGATTGATGCCACGCACACGCATCTCGCCGTGCTATTCATTGATCTGGACGAATTCAAGGAGGTGAACGACAACTACGGTCATGACATCGGTGACCTGCTGCTGCAGGAAGTGGCCAATCGCATCACCCGCTGCGTGCGTGAATCGGACCTCGCAGCGCGTCTCGGTGGTGATGAGTTCGCAATCCTTCTCAACGGCACCAACCACATCAGTCACGCACTGGGGATCGCCGAAGGTATTCGCGCGGCACTCAGCCAGCCGTTTGAGCTGGCCGGCAACCACCTACAAATCTCCACCAGCATCGGTGTGGCGCTGTATCCGCAGCACGGTAGCGAATGCAAAATGTTGATGCGCCGCGCCGACGCTGCCATGTATTGCGTCAAGCGCTTGGGCGGCAACCGCGTGAGCGTGGCCGAGACGCCCGACGGCACACCATTCGCAGCCCAGTCCGTATGACCCGGCTGCCTATCGCGCCACTGCCAGCGCAATTACGCAACAACACCCGTGCCATGCTTCCGCAAAGCCTGCGACACCGTTGAGGACCCGTCATGCTTCGTCTACTGTCTGGCCTTTTGCTTGCCACCGCCATATTTTCCACACCTGCGGCGCCGCCCGTTGCGGCGCTGCAACACCTGCCCAACGTCGCGTTTCCCGCACCTCACCGGATCGCCTCCGGGCGCTTGCAGGCGAGCGACATCCCGGCCTTGCAGGCGGCCGGCGTGCGCGAAGTGATCGACCTGAGCGTTGACACCGAAACGCCAGGGTTCGACGAAGCTGCAGCGCTGCGCGAGGCCGGCATCACGTATCACAACTTGCCGATCCACGGCGCCAGTGATCTCGACCACGCCCACGTTGAACGCTTCGATCAACTACTGGCCGAGGCCGGCAACAAACTTGCGCTAGTGCACTGCGCCAGCAGCAATCGGGTGGGCGCGATGATCGCATTGCGCGCAGCCGCCCTGCACGGTCAATCAACCGAAGCCGCACTGGTCGAGGGGCGCCGTTGGGGCTTGAAAGGCCTGGAGCCGGCCGTTCGCGAACTCCTGAATCGACGTCAGGACTCCGCCCGCTGACAGGGCAACAGTGACAGCGCAAAACGCGCCGAAGCGCACGCGCTAGAGGTCAACGAAGCTGGCTGTCCTTGCTGCCACGGCGGTTGTACAAGCCTGCAGCCTGGCCTGCGGCATCCTCGGCATCCTGACAAGCGACGCACAGGCGAACGCCCGGCACCGCCTGGCGTCGGGCCTCCGGAATGACGGCATCGCACTCTGCGCAACGCTCCAGGCCCGGCCCCTTGCGCAATTGCTGGCGCGCGCGCCGCACGGCGTCGTCAACCGTCGCGTCAATCTGGTCCTGTACCGCGCCATCACCTGCCCAACCGGTCGCCATGGCGACCTCCACACACCAGTCGATGATGCCCAGGAGCATAGCGCCTCCCACGTGTACATCACGTCGGCTCACGTGCAGCGCAATACGTTGCGGACCTCACTCAGGGTAGCCGGTGATCTCTCTGATCCGGCGATACAGTGGCCGCAATTGGCGGTACATGCGCAGGTACACCTGCGTGTACAACTGTTGATACACCCGTTGCGCTTCCGGATCCGGCGCGAACACGTCACCCACTCGCGTCATCACGCGGATGGCCGTGGGGAAATTCGCCTGCAGACCAAGTCCTACCGCACAGCAGATCGCGGCGCCGAGACCGGAAGTCTCGTAGACCTGTGGGCGCTCCGCCGGCAGGCCGAAGATGTCAGCAGTAAGCTGCATGGCCGCATCACTCTGGGATCCACCACCGGAAACGCGCAGTCGGGTGACTGGCGTACCCGAGCGGCGCTCGATTTTCTCCTTGCCCTGACGCAACGCGTAGGCCAGCCCTTCGAGAATGGCGCGGTAGATATGCGCGCGCGTGTGCACGTCGCCAAAACCAATGATCGCGCCCTTGGCCTCCACGCCCGGATCGCGAATGCCGGGTGACCAATAGGGCTGCAGCGTCAGACCCATCGAGCCGGGCGGCACAGCATGCACCAGCTCGTCAAACAACGTTTCCGGTTCCACCCCCAGCTCCTGCGCGCGCTGTCTCTCGCGCAAGCCGAATTCCTGTTTGAACCAGCTCACCATCCAGAAGCCGCGGTAAATCATCACCTCGGTGTTGTAGTGATCGGGCACTGCGGACGGATACGGCGGCAGCATGCGCACCGTTTCCAGATACCGGCTGCGCGTGGTGTTGATGGTCGCGGTAGTGGCATACGACAGACAGGCGGTGTCCGGGTCGACGCCACCGGCACCCAGCACTTCGCAAGCCTTGTCGGCGCCTGCAGCAATCAACGGCAGCCCTGCAGGGATTCCCGTATGTCGACTGGCCTCGACGGTGATGGTGCCGAGCTGCTCACCTGGCTTGTACAACTCGGGCAGTTGCTCGCGGCGCACCGGCATCACCTGCCATTTCCAGTCGCCCGCAGATGCCCAGCGCAGGCGCTTGTAATCAAACGGCAGATATCCCACGCAGCACGCCACGGAATCGACAAACTTGCCGCACAGTCGATGCGTGAGAAAGCCCGACAGCAGCAAGACCTTGTCCGTCTGCGCCCAGATCTCCGGCTGTTGCTGGGCAACCCAGTTGATCTCGGCTTGCGCACGGAAGTAATCCACCGTCGCCTGCGCGCCGGCCAGTTTGAACAACCAGCCCCACGGTCCCTTGATCCGGCCACGCACTTCCGCGCGGCGCTGGTCGAGCCACAGGATCGCCGGGCGCAACGGCTTGCCGTGCGCATCGACGTGAATCACCGTGCCGCGCTGCGTGGTCAACGCCACACCCTTGATCAGGCTGCGATCAATGTCGACCTGCGCCCACAGGTGCTTGCACGCCTCACCGACGCTGGCCCAGTAATACTCGGGGTCTTGCTCGGCCCAGCCAGGTTGGGCGGAATAATACGCCTGCAGCTCGACCTTGCCCTTGCCGAGCAAATGACCGTCGAGATCGAACAGCAGCGCACGCACGCTTTGCGTGCCGTTGTCGATCGCCAGCAAGTAGCCTGGATTGGTCATCATGCCTCCAGTGGCGTGTTGACGTACCCACGTGGCGACGTGACTGAAGGCGACAGATCCGAGCCACTTGCAACAACGCATCCGGCGCGCGAAAGTCTCCTGCGGATGGACGCGTGGCCGAAAAGCCGTTCGCGCACAAAACACGCTCCTGCAGTTGCCAAAACACGGTGTGTCGACCTCGGCACGATCGCCTTCAGTCTGTTCATGGCGAAGTCCCCGGCAGACTGTAACAACGCTTCCAGAGTGCCAGATAGTTCCGCTCCTCGCGCTGCCACCGCGCATCGCTCCAGCCCAATCGTGGCTGACACAGCGTGCGAACGCGCGGCAACTCGGCCAACCCGCCGTCCGCGAGCAGCAAACCCAGCCGGCTGCGTCGCAACATCAAGTCATCAAGATGCAACACCAGCTCGTTGCCGGCAGCCCAGATCAGCTCGGCCCACAGTATCGGCGTGGCGCCGACACACTCACTGCCAACGCCCTCGATGATCGTCAGCAACTTGGGCAATGCGCGGCCATAACAGCCAGCCAGGCGACGGAGCTGGGTCGGTGTGAGCGACGTTGCTGTCGGCAGCGGGACCGCGCTGAAGACAGCCGCCTGCCGGTTGTCCGTGGGCCGCCCGACAAACGCGGCACAGGCGTGCAATACATCCAGCGCCAGTGGGCGGAACGTGGTCAGCTTGCCCCCGGCCAGCGTCACGCAACCGGGCTCGACCCACAGGGCATGTTCACGGCTTTCGGCTGAAGGGCGCTTGTGCGATTTGCGTGCGCTGACCACCGGCCGCACCCCGGCCCAGGAACTCAGCACGTCACTGGCCCCCACGCGTGCACTCGGAAACACCTGGGTGATTGCCGCCAGCAGATAGTCCACTTCCTCGATGCTGATCCGCGCCTCCTGCGCCAGCGGCTCGTGGTGGTCAAGATCGGTGGTGCCAACCACGGTGGCGCCCTCCCACGGGAACACGAACACCAGCCGCCCATCCACCGCGTGCCTGAAGCTGACAGCATGGGTCACCGGCAAGCGCCACCCAGGCAGCAGCAGGTGACTGCCGCGCAACGGTCGGATGTGTTCGTCACGCTCCTGGTGCGGCATCTGATCTGCCCAGGCGCCAGTTGCCTGGGCCACGGCGCGACTGCGGAAACGGTAGCCCTGTCCGGTTTCGGTATCTTCCACAAGCGCGCCGGTGACCCGTCCGTCAACGCGCAACAATTCGGTCACCCGCGTGCCGCTCACGGCGACGCCGCTGTCTGCGCGCGCCTCGCCGAGTACGCGCATGACCAGTCGCGCGTCGTCGGTCACTGCATCAAGGAAACGCGTGCCACCGAGCAGCCCTTCACTCTTCAGACCCGGTAACAGATAACCCAATGCCGATGCCGGGTAATAACGATGTTGGCGCCGGCCGGCAAGCATGTCGTAGACGCTGAGCAATCCGCCAAACACATGCCGCCCCGGAAACCCGCCGCGATAGTGCGGCAGCATGAAGCTCAGTGGTTCCACCAGCCCCGGCGCTTCACGCAGCAGCCGTTCGCGTTCGTGCACCGACGCCCGGGTCACCGCGAACTGACCCTGCGCGATATAGCGCAAACCGCCATGCACCATCTTCGACGAACGACTGGACGTGCCCCAGGCAAAGTCACGTTGCTCAAGCAGCAGGCAGCGCCAGCCACGCCTTGCCGCTTCACGCAGAATGCCGGCACCGCAGATGCCGCCGCCGATCACCAGCAGATCCCACTCGGCGTCCGCCAGGGCGGGCAGTGCCTGGGCGCGCCACGCGGCATTCCACGCCTCGCCACTCACTGGCGTTCGATCAGCACGCCGGGCGCCAGACGCTGCTCCGGATCGAAATGGGCCGAGAGCGCCCGCAAGGTTGCCATCCCCAGCTCGCCTTTTTCCAACGGCAAGTAGGGTGCATGATCGTGGCCCACACCATGTTGATGGCTGATGGTGCCGCCATGCTCGACGATGGTCTCGCTCGCTGAGCATTTGAGTTGCTGCCAACGCCTGAGCGCCTCCGCATAACTCGCACCGGGGCGAAACACGTAGGTGGTGTACAGGCTGCAGCCTTCACCGTAGGCATGCGACAGGTGCGTGAACACATGCACGCGCTCGCCGATAGCCGCCAGTGCCGTATGCAGACTGGTTTCCACCCGCTGCAGCAGATCGTCGACGTTGCTCCAGTCGGTGGCGGTTTCCAGCGTATCCACGGCAAAACCTGCGCTCCACAAACTGTCGCGCAGGTAAGGAAAACGGAAGCGGTGTTCGGCCCATTTGCGGCCCAGCAACGTGCCGGTGAACACTCCGCCACGACCGCGCAACAACTTCCGGGCCTGGCGCAGTGAAGCGGCGTTTTGCACCCGGCTGCCCGTGACGCCGAATGTCAGCATGCACTTGCCCTCCGCGGCGCCGCGCCATGCCAGATACCGTTCCAGCCACGCGATCGAGCGCGATTGACCGGCCAGCGTCAACTGGGTTTGCGTTTCCATCGCATTCGACAAGCGCAACATGGACAGCGGGATACGCGCCTGCACCAGTTCGCGCACTGCGCTGCGCGCCCGCTCCCAGTCCGGCAGAAATACGACGTAGAAAGACTCTTGCGCAGGAAGCGGGGTAATACGCACCTTGACCTCGGAAATGACGCCGAATCGCCCTTCCGAGCCGAGCACCAGTTCACGCAGATCCGGTCCGGCGGCGGATGCGGGAAACGTTGGGATCGTCATCGGGCCGGCAAACGTCTCGAGGGTTCCACCAGCGAACAATTGCTCGATGCGTCCATAGCGCAAAGACTGCTGGCCACTGGATCGCGCCGCGACCCAGCCACCCAGCGTGGACAGCTCCCAAGACTGCGGGAAATGCCCAAGCGTGAAGCCGTGCACACGCAACTGGCTTTCCACCTGCGGACCATTGGCACCAGGACCGAAGGTGGCCAGCAGGCTTTCGGCGTCAATTCCGCGCAACCGATTCATGCGCTCCAGCGACAGCGTCAGCACCGGTCGCGCCCCGGCTTGCGGAGTGATGTGACCCACGACTGAGGTACCGCCCCCGTAGGGAATCACCACCACGTCATGCGCCCTGGCCCACGCCAGCAGCTCGCGGATTTGTGTGGCAGTCTGCGGACAGGCCACACCATCAGGAAACACGCCGAACGCGCCTGAGCGCACCGCCAGCCAATCCGGCAAACTTTGCCCGCGCGCATGGCGCACGCGATCTTCGGCGGCGACGCTCACCAACGGGTGTTCCGGCAATCGCGATGCCGGCACGGTAGCCAACACCTGCGCCAGGTCGGCATCGGGCAGCCGCTGACCCGGCCCGAGCAGCGCGGACAGAAACGCGGCAGCGCCCTTTGGCAAATCCATCGCGACCGTATCATCGCCCCAGCCATTCCAGCGCCGCATCGCCCCTCCGGTAGTGGTCATTGACGATCCATACTAACGCGCATGCAAGCTGCCGATCCGCTGCCGCCCGCCAGACGCCGCCCGCCAGCAACCACGCCACGTCAACGCGTGCGAGGCGTCGCGCGCCGTTTCCACGCATAAGCGAGCGCCAGCAGCACAAACCAGAACGGGCTGGCGAGCAGAGCTTCGCGCGTGTCTGCTTGCAACGTCAGCAACACCACCACGAATGCAAAGAACGCCAGGCACACGTAGCACATCACGACGCCACCGGGCATCTTGTATTTCGATGCCTGATGCAAGTGCGGGCGCTGGCGCCGATACGCGATGTACGCGGCCAGAATCAGCGACCAGACAAACATGAACAGCACGGCGGCCAGCGTGGTTACCAGAGTGAATGCGGTGATCACGTTGGGCGTCAGATACACCAGCAATGCTCCCAACAGCAGGCAACCGCACGAGAACAGCAAGCCACGCGACGGTACCGCCGCCTTCGACAAGCGCGCGAACGTACTCGGCGCATGCTTCTCCTGTGCCAATCCGTACAACATGCGGCTGGTGGAAAAGATGCCGCTGTTGGCCGACGACGCGGCCGATGTCAGTACCACGAAATTGATCAAGCTGGCGGCAGCCGGAATGCCGGCCAGCACGAACAATTCCACAAACGGACTCTTGCCCGCCTCCACCAGCCGCCACGGCGTCACGGCCATGATGACAATCAGCGACAGCACATAGAAAATGATGATGCGCACCGGGATCGAGTTGATCGCGCGCGGCAGGTTGCGTTCCGGGTCCGCCGTCTCCGCCGCTGTGGTGCCGACCAGTTCAATACCGACAAACGCGAACACCGCGATCTGAAAGCCGGCAAAGAAACCACTCAGCCCCATCGGGAACATGCCGCCGTCGTTCCACAGGTTGGCCAACGTCGCCGGATCTCCTGCGGGCGAGCGAAAACCCCACGCCACGAGCCCGAATCCGGTGATGATCAGCGCACAGATCGCCACGATCTTGATCAGGGCAAACCAGAACTCCAGCTCGCCAAACAACTTGACCGTCACCAGGTTCAGGCTCAACAGCAACAGCACGCACAGCACGGCTGGAATCCATGCCGCCAGATCCGGAAACCAGAACTGCGAGTAGGCGGAGATCGCGATCACGTCGGCAATCGCGGTGATGATCCAGCAAAACCAGTAGGTCCAGCCGCAGAAGAACCCGGCCCAGGGCCCGAGCAGGTCGGTGGAAAAATCGATGAAGGATTTGTACGCCAGATTGGACAGCAGCAACTCGCCCATCGCGCGCATCACGAAGAACAGCATCACGCCGATGATCAGATACACGAAAACGATCGACGGCCCGGCCAGGCTGATCGTCTTGCCCGATCCCATGAACAACCCGGTACCGATCGCGCCGCCGATGGCGATCAGTTGCAAATGTCGGTTGGACAGGCTGCGGCGCAGGTGCTCGGGCTGTTCCAGCGATGCAGTCATGCACGATGCCTTGGTTTGGGGATGCGCCAACATAGAAGAAACCCGAGCAAACCGCCAACAGGTTTTGTCCCAGGCGTCGAACGCACAGTCGTTGACGGGCTTGCCCCCATGCGCGTGGCACGCGCGAGACAACGTGCACACGGTGCTGGCGGACAACATGGCCGCGCAGACGAAATTCCACAGCGCAACGCTAGTGTGCTTCACCAGGTCTCTGCAAGACTGGTACAGGCCTGCATGCGTTTGCTTCGCGGCCCGTCACCGCGCTCAGGCTGCGGCTGTACGGTGCACGGCCAACATGGTCATGTCATCAAACTGGACCGCAGCAACAGCATGCTGCAGGACGGCCGTCTGAACGCGCTCGAGCGTCCTCGCCGCCGGCTCATCAGCCGGCGGCAGTAGCGCCAGCAAACGCTCTTCGGAAAACGGTAGTGCCTGAGCGTTGCGCGAATCGGTGATGCCATCGGTGTAAACCAACAAAGTCTCGCCGTATTCGAGCAGCTGCCGCCCGGCACGAAACGCCATTTCCGGCAGCATGCCGACGGCCGGCCCGGTTGGAGCGAGTCTCGCGCGTACACCATGCTTCCCGCAAATGAGCGGCGCCTCGTGCCCGCCATTGACGTAAACGAGTGTACCGCTGGCCGGATCAATCACGGCGAAGAACAGCGTGGCAAACATGTTGGCGCGACCATGGGTGCGCGCAATGTAGTCATTCACATACGACACCAGGTTGCACGCCTGCTGCGTGGAATCGTCACCGAGGAAATTCATGCGCTCGGCAAAAGCACGTGTGAAACTGCGAAACAGCGCCATGAACAGCGCGGCCCCAACACCCTTGTCGCATACGTCAGCCATGACGACGGCAACGCGCTCACCCGCATGCAAGGGAAATGCATCGTAAAAATCACCACCCACCTGACGCGCAGGCTGAAAATAGGCAGCCATATCCCATCCGGAAAACGCCGGAAGGCGGCGCGGAAGAAACCCCGCCTGGATCTCGCGAGCGATGTCCATCTCGCGCTCCAGACTGCGCGCATAAAGCTGCTCGCAGTCATGCAAGCGCTTTCGCGCCAGGCTGGCATTGACTCGTGCCCTCAGGATATGTGGATTGAACGGCTTGGGCAGATAATCGTCAGCACCGAGCGAAATACCCTTGACCATGTTGTCTGTATCGTTGAGCGCCGAAATAAGGATGACGGGAATGTGGCGCAGTGTTTCGTCAGCCTTTAGTTGTTCCAGCACCTGGTAGCCATCCATGCCGGGCATCATGATATCCAGCAGTACCAGATCGAAACAGTCGGCACGCACCTTGGCCAGAGCATCCAGGCCGTCAACCGCAAATCCCACCCGATGGCCTTCACGCTGCAGCCGGCGCGAAAGGAGGTCTCGGTTTACCTCATTGTCATCCACTACCAACACATGTGCCGGCTCCACAGGCTCTGTCGACTGAGGCATACCCGCCGCAGCGTCGCTGCTGTCGGCCCACGGTGCCGCGCCGCCAGCAACGTGAGTGCTTTCACGCACGTTCGCTCTCCAGCACCTGGCGCAGATAACCGAGCTCCTGTTCCATGGCACGCTCACCGCACTCGATCACGTGCGGAAACTGGTCTGTGTCGAACAGGCGGATCTCCCGCCCGAATTCGGGCAGGATTGGAATGATCTCCGCATGGTGCGCGAGGTTGTGGAACGCGTAATTGGCGCGCAGCAAATTGTTCGTGTAGATAGTGTTGACCTGAAACGCATAACGCATCGCCGAGCGAATCTTGTGCGGGTACGGGCTTTCAAAGCCCATCGCCAAAATGACCTCGGCCCCCTCACGAATGGCAACATCCACCGGCAGCGGATCATTCAGGCACCCGTCGAGCAGCCAACGGCCATCAATGCACCATGGCTTCCAGATGTAGGGAATGGCAATGCTCGCACGTACGGCGTCGGCTACAAGTCCGTCGCTCAACACCACTTTCTGCCCGTTGGCGACATCCGTGGCAACGATGTGCAATGGCACGCTGGCCTCGGCAAACGTGCGGCCACCAAACGGCTTTTGCAGCGCACGGTGCAACGGCTCGTCGCTGAGCATGCCGAAGCTGCCGTTGAACCCGAACAAACGCGGAAACGCGGCACTCAACATCGACCGCCAGTCGCGACGTCGCGTGATTCCCGGAGTCCACAACTCCCTGGTAAGACGCTCGCACGTAGCAACGTCATAGCCCAACGCCATCACCGTGGCGTAGAGGCTGCCGCCGCTGCAACCAACCAGCATGTCGATTTTTATGCCTTCTCGATCCAGCACCTTCCACAGGCCGAGTGCCGAGGCACACTTCACGCTACCTGAGCCGATCACCAGCGCCACTTTCTTGCGTGGGTTGGTCACAGTGTCCATCAAGCGATCTCCACAATTGCAGCGAGGCCTCAGCGTTCACGCTTGGCGTCAGCGCGATCCATACCCGTGGTCACACAACGTAGCTGTTCACCGCCGTGTCGACGTCGCCATACAACTTCATGATGCTGGTGAACCCGCTGAGCTCCAACACCTTCAACACGTGCGGCGTCACGTTGCTCAGGCGCAGATCTCCACCGTGCATGCGCGTCTCCTTCATGGTTGCCAGCAATGCCCGCAAGCCGGCGCTGCTGGTGTAATCCACGCCACCCAGGTCAGCAACCAGGCGGACATTGCCAGCCGCGACGCACGCATGGAACTCAGCCAGCAGCGCCGGCGCGGTAAGCCCATCCACACTGCCAACGATGCACACCACCGCAGCGTGATCGTGTTGCTGAATCTCGATATTCATTACGGCACACTCCTGATGATAGGTGAATCGCTGTGTCGCAACCATTTGACCAAGGTAAACCGGTTGCCGCCCTCGGTGCCTTCCGCCCACTCAACCTGGTCCATGACCTCGCGCACGAAATGCCAGCCCCAGCCACCCTCCCCGCGCTGATCAAGCGGCGCATCCAGACTCGGCACTACGACAGTGCCCGGATCGAATGGTGGGGCAGCATCCGCCAAAGTAATACGCAACCGCTCGGGTTGGGCATCAATATCCACGTTGATTGGCCCAATGCCTCCGCCGTAACCATATTGCACAATGTTGGTGAACACTTCTTCGACGGCGAGCCGCACCGAGAACAGCTCGTCGACGTCAGCACCGGCGCGCTGGCATACCTGCTCGACCACCGCCGTCAACTCGGTGAGATCGTGCATGCACGAGGCATTGAACTCGGCATGCCCGGCGCCGGGCGTTTGCGTCACGGCGGCACACCATCACTGCAACTCGTCTCCAGCAATGCCTGCATCTTTCCGATCAGTCGTTCGAGATCCACCGGCTTGGTGTCGAAATCATCGCAGCCCGCAGCCAATGCGCGCTCACGATCCTGGGCCATGGCATGCGCGGTCAGTGCGATGACCGGGATCGCGCTGGTACGCACGTCTGCTTTCAGGCGACGCGTGGCTTCCCAACCGTCAATGACCGGGAGACTCATGTCCATCAGCACCAGGTTCGGAGCGCTACGGGCGACCATGTCCAGCGCTGCCTGACCGTCCACCGCCGTCACGATGGTGTAGCCGCGCCGGGACAGACGCCGCGAGAGCATGTCGCGATTCATGTCGTTGTCTTCCACCAGCAGGATCTTCATGGTCACGCTCACTGCCATTGAGGTTTCAGCGCACGCCGTACTTCCTGCTCCAACTGACCGCCAGTGTAGCTGCCCTTTTGAATGACTTTGTGCGCGAAACCCGCAAGGATTTCGCGCTCTCCGCGCGTCAATTCCTTCGCGGTGAGCACCACCACCGGCAGGGCGATATCGAGAAGATGGCGATCATTGAGCACGGCAAGGAACGCAAAGCCATCCATCTCCGGCATCATCAAGTCCAGCAGCACCAGCGATGGTTTGGCTTCGTCCACGCGCGCCAGCCCTTCGACGCCGTTGGCCGCTTCCACCACCTTCCAGCCTTGGCGTTCCAGCAGGCGCCGCAACATGCTGCGCGTGGTCGCGTCGTCGTCGACTACCAGGATCGGATGGTCGGAAGTGAGGCCGAGGTATTTTTCCACGGTGACCATCAAGCTCTCCCGGTCTACCGGCTTGACCAGATAATCCGCGGCACCAACGGCGAAACCCAGCGTCCTTTCGCTGGTGACGGAAATCATGACCACCGGAATGGAGGCCAGCGCAGGATCCGCCTTCAATTGCGACAACACGGTCCAGCCATCCGCCTTCGGCATCAACACATCGAGCAGGATGAGATCGGGGTGCAATTCGCGCGCGAGCCGCAGACCCTCCTCACCGTCCGCTGCGGGCACCGTGTGGAATCCTTCGCTGGCCAGCATTCGACCAATCAGCTCGATGCCGGCCGCGTCGTCATCCACAATCAGGATTGTCGCCGCAAATGTCTCCTGTGCCGGCGTCACCGCAGAAGCCTGCCGTGGCGGAACTTGCGTTTTGACCTTTGCCACTGTCGCGTTGACTGGAACTCGCACCGTAAACGTGGTGCCCTGACCGGCCGCGCTTTGCAGCTGAATATCGCCGCCAAGCAGTTCGGCAAAACGTCGCGTCAACGCCAAACCCAGGCCGGTGCCACCGTATTTCTGCTGCGTTGACGCCTCAGCTTGGGCAAACGGCTCGAACAATCTCGCTTGCTGAACTGCGGTGATGCCAATACCGGTATCGGCAACCTCGAACACCGCACAGTCGCCTGCGCCCAAGCGCTCGCGGCGCACACGCAAATGAATGCTGCCGTTTTCGGTGAACTTGCAAGCGTTGCTCAGCAGGTTGAAGAGGATTTGCCGCAGCTTGGTGACATCGGTGTGCATGGTGCCAACGTCCTCGGTCCCCAGCACCAGCCGATTGCCGTTCTTGCGCACCAGTGGCGCGGTGGTATTGACCACACTCTCAAGCAGCGAGCTTACCTGGATCGTTTCCAGGTTCAGTTCCATCTTGCCCGCCTCGATCTTGGACAAATCCAGCACGTCGTTGATCAGTCCCAGCAAATGCTTGCCGGCGACATGGATCTTCTCCAGATCCGGAATCAGTTCAACGTGGCCATTGTCTTGCGCTTCCTCCGACAGCAGCTCGCTGTAGCCGATGATCGCATTCAATGGCGTGCGCAGCTCATGGCTCATGTTGGCGAGGAACACGCTCTTGGAGTGATTGGCGCTATCCGCCGCCTCCCGCGCCTGTTCCAACTCCGCACTTTTTTCCTCAAGCGTGATCTTCTGTGCGAGCAGCAATCGTCGCCCCTCGACGAAACGCGTGCCCTGCAAATAGGCATAGGTGGCAAACGCCGAGCTCATGCCGAAAATACCCAGCACGCTGGCTACCGTCGGCAACATCGGCGAGGCCAAATCCACATGAAAGCCCCCGACCAGCCCCACACCGACCACACCTACCGCGATGCCTACCAGCCCACGCAGAAAGAGTGTTGTGCCGCCGACGCCAAGGTTGGAGAAATTCATCGCTGAAATCAGCATGACACTTGGCCACAAGCTGAAATGCATGGCCGCCACCCAGGCACCCATCCACACGGAGTCCAGCAACATGTTGCCGTGTTCCATGCGCTTGCCGCCGGCGCCACGCGCTAAGAAAAACGCAATTTGCGGCCAGCCCACGCCCCACAGCAGCAGCAAGCCCGCGATCAGCCAGCCTCCGCGACCCGTACCGTCAAACAGGGAGTACATGATCGTGGCCAGCAACGGAAAGCAGATTACTCGGCCGCGATAGTCAAGCCGGGCGATCGGATGTGTGGCGCGACTGGACATGGACGCTCCTGGATGAAGCACGGGCCGTACCTGACCACCGACGACCGCGGGCTATGCCGAGGCTTCGTCGAGGTGTGACGAGCCCTGGCAAAGACGATCTCCCCGAACAACCAGCTCAATGTCGCCGATCTTAGTCAGCGCCGCGCAAGCCGGCAAGCAACGCGCAAGCAGTCACCCACAGGCGCGAGCGCAGCCAACGAAAACCTGCAATTAGTTGCAGCGTCTGGCAGCCAGCGCGCACCAGCGCCACCAGGAGGGAGCCCATCGACAAGGGTAACGGCCACTCGCACCGAAGCGCCCGCACTTGCACATCCGCTCGCATCCGCGTCGTTACAAGCCAATCAGTCACTACCGCGGCGCCACAGCGCGCGGCATACGTCCTAAACTAGGCAGACAACCCAGAGGAGACAGGTTCTTGGCCAAGCCCAATTATTCGTACGAAAAACGGCAACGCGAAATTGCCAAAAAGAAGCAGCAAGACGCCAAGGAAGCACGCAAACGCGCGGAGCGCGACGCTGCCAAAGCTGCGGAAGAGGGAAATACCGGCAACGCCGAAGGCGACACGCACGACGCCCCTGCCCAGTAGCCGCACTCCGCCGCGAGGCCCGCGCGGGATACTGCGGCACAAACGGGGCAATACAGACCGTGTCGCTGGTCAGGCTGCGGGATCGCGCCGCGGCAGCTTCCAGCCCGGTCGGATGAAATGGCACGTATAGCCGTCCGGATAGTGCTCGAGATAATCCTGATGCTCGGCTTCGGCTTCCCAGAACTCTCCCACGGGCAGCACTTCGGTCACCACCTTGCCAGGCCACAGCCCTGATGCATCGACGTCGGCGATAGTGTCCCGCGCGACCTGCTGCTGCTCCGGCGACGTGTAGAAAATCGCGGAGCGATAGGAACTGCCACGATCATTCCCCTGCCGGTCAGGCGTGGACGGGTCGTGAATCTGGAAGAAGAATTCCAGCAGCGTGCGGTAGCTCAGCCGCGACGGGTCGAAGACGATTTCAATCGCCTCGGCATGCCCGGCATGCTGTCGATAGGTCGCGTGGGGCACAACGCCACCGGTGTAGCCGACACGAGTGGCCAGCACGCCGGCATGGCTGCGCAGCAGATCCTGCATGCCCCAGAAACATCCACCGGCCAACACGGCACGCTCGCTGCTCATCGCACGTCCTCCACCTGATCCAGGTACGCGCCATAGCCAGCCCCCTGCATGTCTGCCCGGGGAATGAAACGCAGGGACGCGGAGTTGATGCAATAGCGCAAGCCGCCGCGATCCGCCGGACCATCCGGAAACACATGCCCGAGATGACTGTCACCCTGTGCCGAGCGCACTTCAGTGCGCAACATGCCGTGGGTCTCGTCGCGCACTTCACGCACGTTGAGCGGGTCGATCGCTTTGGTGAAACTCGGCCAGCCACACGCCGAATGAAACTTGTCCGAGGACGCGAACAGCGGCTCACCGGACACCACATCGACGTAGATGCCCGGCGCCGTATTGTTCAGGTATTCACCCGTGCCCGGACGCTCGGTAGCGCTTTGCTGGGTAACCCTGAACTGCTCCGGAGAAAGCCGCGCGACAGCGTCGGGATCCTTGCTGTACTTCACCATGAATGGCTCCTGCTTTGTGATCCAACGGGCCGGAGTGGCCTGGGATCATGGAGATGACTTCCATGCAGTCATGGATGGTGCCAAGCACTGCGGAGTCAAGCCCCGCTGGCTCGATTCAGTGAGAATGTTCGTCGAAACGGGGCAATCGTGCCGGCGTCACAGGACGTGGTGGCGTTCCATTACGCCGCGGCACGCCCCTCGCCGGCTCGCCATCCCCCTTGCCCCGGCAAGCTGTGCGGTGCTTCTGCGCAGCAGCTTGCCGGTGCAAGGGCAGATCCTCAATAACCGGAAAATTCCTCGGTCCGGATATTGTCCTCGTTGGCACCGGCTGCCACCAGCATCTCGCGCATCGCCTTCACCATACCGGCCGGGCCCGACAGGTAATAGATCGGCGCAACGATATCCGGGACATGCCGCCTGAGCATTTTTTCGTCGATGAATCCGCGTTCGCCGCCCCATTCGGCGGCGGAAGCTTCCGCGTAAACCGGCACAAATTCGAAATGCGGGTTCTTCGCGGCGAGTGCCTCGAAGTCAGCGGTAAACGCGGCATCGGCGGCCGTCTTGTTGCTGTAAAGCAGAGTAATGCTGTGCGGTAATTTGTCCTGCGTTGCCTGCGCAATAATGCTGCGTACCGGGGTAATGCCAATACCGCCAATCAGGAATACCGCCGGGGTAGTACTGGTCTTGTGCAGTTTGTAATCGCCATACGGGGCGTCCATCTTCACCGTGCTGCCTATCGGCAAGTCCTTCAGGACGCGCTTGAATGCCGTATCGCGCATCCGCGTGGCGACTTTCAGATTATCTTCGCTTGGGGCGGTAACGAAGGAAAACCCGCGTACGTTGCCTTCCTCATCCGTTTCCGGTGGGTCGACCAGGGTCATGTCGCAAAACTGGCCGGGGATATATTCGAAGCCGTCGGGCTTTTCCAACTCAAACGCCATGGTGCCATTGGCTATCGTTTCTTTCTTGAGCAACTTGACCGTATAAATCGTCATATATTTCTCCCGTGATCCCCGTTTTCCTGGCTTGTGGTCAGGCAATTTCGTGACAGCCACACGAATTTCATCATACCCTGTTGGACGCTGGGTTTTGGCGATCCCCATGCGGTGCAGGGGCTGCCGCGCGCCATGCAGAAACGTGTCGGGCGCTGCGGTTGCCGCAGGATCAGCCCCTCGGAGGACGTTGATGGATCCGGAATTCTGGCTGCAGCGCTGGCGCGAACAGCGCATCGGCTTTCATCGCGAGCACACCACGCCGGCGCTGGAACAGCATTGGCCTAGTCTGGCGCTGCCTGCAGGCAGCCGCGTGCTGGTGCCGCTGGCCGGCAAGTCGCTGGACATGTTGTGGATGGCGGCACAAGGCTACCGGGTGCTTGGCGTGGAACTGTCGCTCCTGGCAGTGCAGCAGTTCCTTGACGAGAACGCGCTCGTCGGCAAGCAGCATGTCTCGGCGCAAGGACTGCATTACGTCGCCGGTCGCATCGAAATCATCGTCGGCAACGTGTTTGCGCTTGACGACGCGACGCTCGCCACCTGCAGCGGGGTCTACGATCGTGCGGCGGTAATCGCGTTGCCGCCACCGCTGCGCAAGCGCTATGCCGAGGAGCTGTACGCGCGATTGCCGCCAGGTTGCCGCGGCCTGATGATCACGCTGCAATACCCCCAACACGAAATGGACGGTCCGCCATTTTCAGTGGACGACGCCAGCGTGCACGCCCTGTTCGACCCCGACTGGCATGTGCACAGGCTGGAATACCGCGACGTCCTTGCTGCCGAACCGCGATTCGCGGCGCACGGCGTACATGCGTTGCACAGCGGGGTCTATCGACTGGAGCGACGCGCAACGCCAGGTTGAATCCTGCCTGGGTGACAACGGCGATGCACACTCCGCGCCGCGCCCGCGGTTTGCACGAGGACCCGCCTCGCGCGCTACCCCATGGAATGCAAACCAAACAGGTTGCCCTCGGTATCAAAAGCCAGGGCAATGAATCCATATTCACCGATGGCGAACTTCTCCCGTTGCAGGCGACCGCCCGCGGCCAGGACACGGCCAGCTTCTTCGGCACAATCGGCGCAGGTGAAGTACACCAGCGTGCTGTTGCCGCCAGACGGGAACCCGTGCATCTTCGTCAAGGCCCCGGCAGCACCCTGACTTTCCATGTCCATGGGAAACGCCCGCATCTCCACCGTGGAATCGTTGGGATCGCCCAGCGCGTCCAGCTTTGTGTCCAACACGGATTCGTAAAATGCCTGCGCCCGTGCCATGTCTTGAACGTAGATTTCGAACCAGCCAACAGGATTGGTTTTCATTGCAGTTGCCTCGCGATGGGGGTGTCAACTGACGCCACGAACGGCTCTTTCTACAAGCGATCAACGAGAATAGTGCAAATCGACGTGCGCTGATCACAGGCGCGCGCAGCCAGTAGCGCCCATGGGACACGGCTATGCCGCCTGGCGGGCTTTCCTGGGCGGATTGCAGTTCCACCGCGGCGCTGGCCATCGCCATGACTGGTTGGCCCGACCAAGTCAGGCCTTCAGGCGATAACCGCTGCGGAAGATCCACCAGACCGTGGCCAGGCAGATCGCCAGAAACACCAGGGTCATGCCCAGACTCACGCCGATACTGACGTCGGCAACGCCGTAGAAGCTCCAGCGAAAGCCGCTGATGAGGTACACCACCGGATTGAACAAGGTGACCTTTTGCCAGAACGGCGGCAGCATGCTGATGGAATAGAAACTGCCGCCAAGAAACGTCAGCGGCGTCACGATCAACAGCGGCACCAGTTGCAGCTTCTCGAAGTTGTCCGCCCAGATGCCGATGATGAAGCCGAACAGGCTGAAGGTCACCGCGGTGAGCACGAGAAACGCCACCATCCACAGCGGATGGTGGATCTCGAACGCGACGAACAGACGCGCGGTGGCCAGAATGATCAGACCCAGCGCCACGGTCTTGCTGGCCGCGGCACCGACATATCCGGCCACGATCTCGAACGGGGATATTGGCGCGGACAGGATCTCGTAGATCGTGCCGACAAACTTCGGAAAGTAGATGCCGAACGACGCATTCGAGATGCTTTGCGTCAGCAGCGACAGCATGATCAGACCCGGCACGATGAACGCGCCATAGCTGACTCCGCCGATGCCCTGCATGTGCGAACCGATCGCCGCGCCGAACACCACGAAGTACAGCGAGGTGGATATCACCGGAGAGACGATGCTCTGCAACAGCGTGCGCCCGGTGCGCGCCATTTCAAAGCCGTAGATCGCGCGGATCGCATGGATGTTCATGCGCGCTCCCGTACCAGGTCGACAAAGATATCCTCCAGAGAGCTCTGGCTGGTCTTGAGATCGGTGAAGTCGATGTGCGCTTCACTCAGCCGGCGCAGCAGCACGTCGATGCCGGTACGTTCGGCCTTGGCGTCAAAGGTGTACACCAATTGGTTGCCGTCATCGGACAGCTCCAGTGCGTAACCAGCCAGTGCGGGCGGGATGGAATGCAACGGGCTCTGCAACTGCAGGGTCAACTGCTTGCGGCCGAGTTTGTTCATCAGCTCGGCCTTGTTTTCCACCAGGATCAGTTCGCCCTTGTTGATCACCCCGATGCGGTCAGCCATCTCCTCGGCTTCGTCGATGTAGTGCGTGGTCAGGATGATGGTGACGCCGGTGGCACGCAATTCGCGCACCATCTTCCACATGTCGCGGCGCAATTCCACATCGACGCCTGCGGTGGGTTCGTCCAGAAACAGGATGCGCGGCTCGTGCGACAACGCCTTGGCGATCATCACCCGGCGCTTCATGCCGCCGGACAGGGTGAGCATCTTGTTGTCTTTCTTGTCCCACAGCGACAGATCCCTGAGCACCTTCTCGATATGCGCCGGATTGGCGCGCTTGCCGAACAGCCCGCGGCTGAAGCTGACCGTGTTCCATACCTTCTCGAACGCGTCGGTGGTCAGCTCCTGGGGCACCAGGCCGATATTTGCCCGCGCCGCCCGGTACTCGCGCACCACGTCGTGACCGGCCGCCTGCACGCTGCCGCCGCTGGGGTTGACAAGGCCACAGATGATGCTGATCAGCGTGGTCTTGCCGGCGCCGTTGGGTCCCAGCAACGCGAAGATTTCACCCTGCTGGATATCCAGATCAATCGGCTTCAGCGCCTGGAACCCGGACGCATAGGTCTTGCTCAGTTGCCTGATGGCAATGATCGGCGGCACGTGATCTCCTTGACTTGGGGGAACGGCGAGGGAGAGCGCGGATGGTATGCCCACGCCCACCGCCTCCACCAGCCCGCGCGCACCGGGTAGGCATCGATGCCGTTGCAGAGTTGCAGAGACGACACCGCCTACCAAGCAGCGCCAGCGTACGCGACCCGGCTTCGCAGGACGGGCACTAGCGCTCTCACGCCATCATCGGCGACACAATGGATGAACCAATGGCGTAGGGCGGCGGCGTCCGTCGCTGCGCATGCCCGGCAGCGGGCCAAGCAAAGGCCGGAGGGCAGAGCATGCCCTGCAAAACCGCCGATCGCGCAACATGCAACAACACGCAAGGCCTGTCACGCGACGAAGTCATCACTGGCAGGCATCCATCACGAGCCACGCGAAAGCTGCCCACGAACGCCGCCGTATGCACCACGCGTCATCCGTCCGACTTGCTACTTCGTCTGCAGGATCGTCATCGCTTTCTGCGCATCTGCGTGCGCACTCTCCAGCGTCGTCGCCTGCAGGCCCTGCTGTGCCTCAGTCAACGCCTCCGTCAGCCTGGCTTCGGTTGCCGCATCACCTTTGGCGTCAGCGATGGCGCCTTGTCCCTGGTCCTTGCACGGATTGCCGACCTTGGCCTCAAAGCCAGTACCAGACGGACCGACCAGGCAATTGACGACGTGTTGCAAATGCACCTGGGTCATTTTCAAATCTGCCGCCCCAAGCGCCATGCCGGCGTGCGCACTCGCGGTCGCCGCCTGCTTCGCGACCCCAGCGTCGGTATCCGCCGCATTCGCGGCCATGGGCAACACGAGCGCCAGCGCGAGGGCCGGCAAATAACGAGCGAAGCTCTTGGTCATGACACCACTCCAGGGCAACGCGGCAGGCGCCGCAGTGCACTGAGCATAACCACGACGTGGGGCGCGTGGGTGCACACGAAGTGAGCAAGCGCCACCTGCGATTCGCGCCATGCCGAGCACGCGACAGCTTGCACTGCACGCCGCAATGCCCCGAACTACCGCAGTGGCAACGGCGGCACCACCAGACTCCGCTCGCTGTCACCGGTGGCGCCAGTGAGCAGGCTGGTCGGCATGAAGCCGTCGTCGCCCACGGTGATGACCTTGAAACGCCCGTCTGCTTCCACGCGAATTTGCGTGATGCTGGCATTGCGCACCGACATTTCCAGCCACGACGTGGTGTCGACTCCGAGCGCCCGGGTCACCAGATAACGAATCACTGCGCCATGGCAGACCAGCAACTCGGCCTGCTCGCTACCGCTGGCGGGATGAAAATACCGCGCAAACAGTCGGTCGAGCTGGGTCTTGCATGCGGCAAGCTCGATGGGTTTCGTGCCCTGCGTCATCTGGGTGCGGCGAGTTGGCGGCAGACATTCCGCGAGATCATCGTCCACCTTGAAGGAACGTCCGGGAAAATCGCCGGCGATGACTGCTGCGGTATCGCGCGCACGTTGCAACGGGCTGACGTACAGCGCATCGAAGTGCAGCCCCAGTGCCGCCAGCCGCGCGCCTGCCAGGTGTGCCTGGGCAACGCCGATGGGTGACAACGGCGGTCCAAGTTTCGGATCGGCCGCAGGATCGGCCACATAACTTCCGTGCCGGACCAGCACAATGATGCGAGCCGCTGATGCAGGCGTGGTCACCGTGGGAGCCGCGGCAAACGCGGTCTGTACCGCTACCGGCAACGCTGCAAGCAGCAGAACAATCGCACTTGCCAGAAATCGCGTCATGGGCGAACAACCTCGTCAGGGTGTAACAGGCCACCGGTATCCGTGCCACAAGCATCGCACGACAGGCGCCGGGCCATGGGCCTGCTGCTACCCACGCCGCAGCAGCCTGATTGACCGGCGCAAGTGAAAATCTGCATGTGCGATGGCCTCAGTCAGGCCACGCCACGACGATTCCTGCAACAACAGGGTGCTTTCTGGCACCATCATCCGGTTAACCGCGCGTTGCGCGCCATCACCATGACCCGAGCGAATGAACCTGCAAGCCAACTTTGAACAAATCCCGCTGAAAGAGTATGCCGAGCGGGCATATCTCGACTACTCCATGTATGTGGTGCTGGACCGCGCCCTGCCGTTTGTCGGCGACGGGCTGAAGCCGGTACAACGCCGAATCATTTACGCGATGAGCGAGCTTGGCCTCGCCGCCAGTTCCAAGCCGAAAAAGTCCGCGCGCACGATTGGTGACGTGATCGGCAAGTTCCACCCGCACGGCGACTCCTCCTGCTACGAAGCGATGGTGTTGATGGCGCAGCCGTTCTCGTACCGCTACCCGCTGGTGGACGGCCAGGGTAATTTCGGCTCGCCGGATGATCCTAAAAGTTTCGCGGCAATGCGCTATACCGAGTCCAGGCTGAGCCCGATCGCCGAGGCCCTGCTCAGCGAGCTCGGCCACGGCACGGTGGACTGGGTGCCGAATTTCGACGGCACGCTGGAGGAGCCAAGCTGGTTACCGGCGCGTCTGCCGCACGTATTGCTGAATGGCTCGATGGGGATCGCCGTGGGCATGGCCACGGATATCCCGCCGCACAACCTGCGCGAGCTGGTTACTGCGTGTATCCGGTTGCTGGACGACCCGGCGGCAAGCGTCGCCGAGCTGTGCGAACACGTACTCGGTCCGGACTACCCCACGAATGCCCAGATCATCACCGCGCGCAAGGACCTGGTCGCGATTTACGAAACCGGTGGTGGCTCGCTCCGTGCGCGCGCAGTCTACGAGCGCGAAGAGGGCAACATCGTCATCACTGCCCTGCCCCACCAGGTCAGCCCGTCAAGAGTGCTGGAGCAGATCGCGGCGCAAATGCGCGCCAAGAAACTGCCGATGATCGAGGACCTGCGCGACGAGTCCGATCACGAAAACCCGACCCGGCTGGTGATCGTGCCGCGCTCGAGCCGTATCGACGTCGAGCAGACCATGCAGCACCTGTTTGCCACGACCGACATGGAGCGCAGCTTCCGCGTCAATCTCAACATGATCGGCCTCGACGGCCGACCGCAAGTAAAGGATCTCAAACGCATCCTCACCGAGTGGTTGAACTTTCGCACCACCACGGTCACGCGCCGGCTCAGCCATCGGCTGGCCAAGGTTGAACGACGACTGCACTTGCTTGAAGGCCTGCGCATCGCCTATCTCAACCTCGACGAAGTGATTCGCATCGTGCGCACCGAGGAAGAGCCGAAGCAGGCGCTGATGGCACGCTTCAAACTCTCCGAGGAGCAAACCGATTACATCCTGGAAACCCGGCTGCGGCAGCTTGCCCGACTCGAGGAAATGAAGATCCTCACCGAGCGCGACCAGCTCGAAGAGGAACGCGCGCGCATCAACGTGTTGCTGAAATCTCCGGCCAAGTTGAAAACGCTGATCAAGACCGAGTTGCGCGCCGACGCCGAGAAGTACGGCGACGCCCGCCGCTCGCCGCTGGTCGCGGGCGAAGCAGCGCAGGCATTGGACGAGAGTGCCCTGGTCGTCAGCGAGCCGTTGACCGTCGTGCTGAGCCAGCAAGGCTTTGCGCGTGCCGCAAAGGGCTACGACATTGACGCGGAGGCCTTGAACTTCCGCGAGGGGGACGGTCTGCGGGCCGCGGTCAATGCGCGCACCACGCAGCAAGTCGCGTTCATTGATTCCACCGGGCGCAGCTACTCCACCTTGGCGCATACCTTGCCCTCGGCGCGTGGCAATGGCGAGCCGCTGACCGGTCGCTTCAGTCCTGCCGCCGGTGCCAGTTTCGACGCGGTAATCGCGGCAGACAACAACACTCGGCTGGTTCTGGCCACGGACTTCGGCTACGGCTTTGTCACCCGCTTCGAAGCGCTGCTCAGCCGCAACAAGGCCGGCAAGCAGATCATCAGCCTCACCGACGGCGCGCGCATTCTCGCCCCGCAGGCGAGCGCCGACCCGGCCCGAGACCGTATCGTGGTGGTCACCAGCGAAGGCCACCTGTTGATGTTCTCCGTTGCCGAACTGCCTGAGCTGGACAAGGGCAAGGGCAACAAGCTGATCGAGATTCCGCGCGCGAAGCGCGTGTCCGGCGAAGAGCGCGTGGCCGGAGTAGCCGTCGTCAGCGAAGGCCAGGGCGAGGTCACGCTGTACGCGGGCCAGCGCAAGCTCACCCTGCGTTGGGCCGACCTGGTCGAATACGGCGGCACGCGCGCCAGTCGCGGGGGCGTACTGCCGCGCGGGCTGCGTCGGGTGGAGCGCATTCTAACCACGGGGTGAATCCAAGTCGGGCTTTGGCGCGCGCATGGAACCACTCCGTGCGCCACGACACCGCGTGCAATGCGGTTCAGGCAACCCGGCAGCACAACCGCTACGCTCAGCGTGACAACCCACTCAAGTCGCCAGCACAGACCTGACTTGCCCGATGCGTTGGCACCCGCGCCTTGGTGATGGCCCGACGAGCGGGAACTTCGCTGATGGGACCATTTCCAAGTCCTCGTGTGCACGCCATCACACGCCACGCGTTGAGTATCGCAATCGGAGCGTCTCGCATGACCAGCAAAGTGTATTTTTTCGCGTTCGCTGCCAGCCTGCTGGCCGGCGCAGCGCTGGCGCAAGCACCGCCTGCACTGAATCTCAAATTACCTGCCGCCGCGGTACCCGCGCCGAGCACAAGTGCAGCTACGCCGGCTGCCGACCCGCCCGGTGCCTACTACGGCGACACCAGCGGACGCATGGGCAACACCGTGGCCAGCGCTCCGGCATGCGACGACTCGACTTACAACAAGCCCGAGGTCCACGGCAGCGTCGGCGTCGGGATGATGAGCGGCAACCACATCGGCACCGGCACGTTCAACACCGGCAACGTCAACGTCACCAAGCGCTACGGCAGTTGCGACGACCCGAGTGCCACCATGAGCATGTCGATCAGCGTCGGCGACACGCACTTCAACGGCCGTGGCCGAGGTCACTGACTCGCCCCAGACAAGCGTTCCGCCACTGTCTGTCCGCGCGTCGATGCGGATAGGCAACATCCGGTGGAGATGGTTGACATCATGCCTTGCTGAACACGCAGGGCAGCGGGTCAGCAAAAGCTGGCGGGCAGTGCCTGCCCTGCAACAGCAAAGGCTGCGCGCCACGCAACACCACCATTGACGACTCCGGCCTCCCGGGGCGGGCGGTGTCCGGTCCCGCAGAGGCGACGACTGCGCGGCCCACAACACCGACATGCCCCGCCCAGGCTTCACAGGACGGGCTCTGCCCGCCGCGCGGGCGGACTTGTGCGCCCCTTTCACCAGTCAGGGCACATGCACCGGTCTGCCCGCTATCATGGCCGCCACGCGGGCGATGACGCTGTGCACATCACGGTTGCCGTACGCCTTTCACGCGGGACGGGGGACGCAGACCATGCATGGCGAATACAAGATGCCCGGTGGCAAGCTGGTGGTCATTGACCTTGATGTACACGCCGGACAGCTCGCCAACGTTCAGTTGAGCGGCGATTTTTTTCTGGAGCCGGACAGTGCATTGATCGCCATCAATGCCGCGCTGGAAGGGCGTCCTGCCGATCTCACCCGCTCCGCGTTGACTGAGGTCATCAGCGCCGCGTTGACTGCAGAGACAAAAATGTATGGCATCTCGCCAGACGCGGTTGCCGTGGCGGTAGAACGTGCGCTGGGCCGGGAGCACGAAGCATGAGCCGCACCGACTGGCGTGACCACGATTGGCAACTGATCCACATCGGCGCCCAGCCCCCGACGCTGCACATGGCGCTGGATGACGTGCTGACCGGCGAGGTGGGTGCCGGGCGCCGGAAGCCGACGCTGCGGATCTGGGAATGGGCCAGCTCGGCGGTGGTGATTGGTCGCTTCCAGTCACTGCGCAACGAGGTGGATACCGAAGCAGCGCAGCGCCACCAGATCGAGGTGGTGCGGCGTATCAGTGGTGGCGGTGCGATGTTCATCGAACCGGGCAACACCATCACCTACTCAATTTATGCACCACAGTCGCTGATCACGGATCTCGAGGACCTCGGCATCAAGGCGTGGTATCAGCCGCTCAACGACATCACCTCCGCAGGCGGCAAGATTGCCGGCGCCGCCCAGGTACACCGCGCCGGTGCGGTGCTGCACCACGTCACCATGGCCTACGACATTGACGCCGCAAAAATGGTCGACGTGTTGCGCATCGGCCGCGAAAAATTGTCGGACAAGGGCACGCTGAGCGCGGCCAAACGCGTCGATCCATTGCGCAGCCAGACCGGTTTGCCGCGCGCCGCGGTGATTGAATGCATGATCGCCACCTTCCGCCGCCTGCATGGCCTGCACAATGACTTCCTGCGCCCGCAGGAAGTGGCTGATGCCAGGGCGCTTGCTACCAGCAAGTTTTCCACTGCGGCATGGACCGGCGACGTACCTTGATGTTGCCTCACGCGCTACAAGCGCGTTACCGACCAAGATTGCATGTGGCCGTTGCGATACGGCATCACGCCATGAAACAGTCGCGGATCCGCATCGAACACCAGCGGCAGAAAGTGCCGATCACCATCCCACATCGGCAGTTCGTGCAGACGCTCGCGTGCGATCCATTCCAGCGTGCCTTCGTGGTTGCCTTGCAGCGGGGTGCCACGATACTGGTCAATCAGGAACACGAAGCCGAACCAGTCCTCGCCACGCTTGCCAAAGCCCGGCCAGTTGATGGTGCCTCGCAAATGCATGGACAGGCATTCAATCCCGGCTTCCTCCATGATTTCACGTCGCATGCAGGCGGCGATATCTTCACCCGGTTCCATCTTGCCTCCAAGACCGTTGTACTTGCCCAGGTGCTGGTCATCCGGGCGGGTGTTGCGGTTGATCAGCAACACTTCGCGGCCACCCGGCGACAGCACGTAGCCCAATGTGGCAACAATTGGCGTATACGGCATGGGTCATTTCACGAGTACGAAAACGTCAGTTTAACGACTGCGCTGCGAGGACGCCCGCCTGCGTGCCGTGCGGCGGCAGCGCGCTTGCGAAAGCATGCGCGGCCAGCGACCATCGACGCATGATCCGATCCATTTTTCACTTCGTTATGCGCCACGCACGATGTTCATCACGGTACTGGCTGCTGGTAGTGCTGGCGCTGGTTTACGTGTCAGGCTGCACGCGCAGCGCGCACGCTTTGGACAGCGACGAGGTTGCGTTTGCCGGACAGAACTATCGCGTTGTCAAGATCGACCTGCGCCACGAAGTGCTGTCATTGCACTGGCGCAATCCGGACGACGGCCAGGCTTTCGCCAGCATTGACTCGCTGCGGCGATGGGGCGAGGCGCACAACCAGCACCTGTTGTTCGCGGCCAACGCCGGCATATACGACAAGCAGTTCGCCCCGCTGGGGCTCCATGTGGAGAACGGCAAGACGCTGGTGCCGCTGAACCTTGCGCACGGCAATCCATCAGCGGGCAACTTCTCACTGCTGCCCAACGGCGTATTCGTGATCTATCCCGACGGACGCGCCGCCGTGCGCACCAGTGCCGACTTCAAGACCGACAAGAAAGATGCGTTGTGGGCGACCCAATCGGGTCCGATGCTGGTAATTGGCGGCAAGCTCAACGAGCAGTTCCTGGACGATTCCGGCAGTGTGAAATGGCGCAGCGGCGTGTGCGCCAAAACCCCAACGGAAGTGGTGTTCGCCGTCAGCGAGGCGCCGGTGAACTTCCACACGTTCGCACGCCTGTTCCGGGATCAGCTCGGTTGCCACGACGCGTTGTATCTGGACGGCAGCATTTCCCGCCTGTACGTGGACGGCCAGGATTATGCCGGCGCGCCGAACTTCATGGTCAAGCCGTACGCAGGCATTTTCGCGGTGTTTGCAAAACCATGAGGGCACGCCACTGGCTTCAGGTGCGGCGCGTGATGGTCGCGTTCGCGATTCTCCTCCTCGCCGCCATCGCCGCGATGTTCGGGGTATTGGCCAACGGCCGCGCACGGCTGGACGGTACGCGCATGCTGCAGGGCTTGCAGACCAGCGTGAGCATCCAGCGTGACGCGCTGGGCACCGTCACCATCGACGCTGGCAAACGCAGTGACATCAGCTACGCGCTCGGCTATGTGCATGCGCAGGAGCGCTTCTTCGCAATGGATTTGATGCGGCGCATGGCGGCCGGCGAGCTGTCTGCGCTGGTGGGCCCGGTTGCGCTCGATGCGGACCTGGACCACCGCCGCCACCGCTTGCGTGCCACCGCACGTCTCGCTTATGCACAGATGCCAGCGCAGCAGCAACAGCAGTTGCAAAGGTACCGGGACGGCGTGAACGCAGGCCTGGCCGATTTGCGCGTACGCCCCTGGGAATACCTGCTGCTACGCACCACGCCGCAGCCATGGCGCACCGACGACAGCATGCTGATGGTTGCGGCGATGTATCTGAACCTGAACGACTCCGGCCACAACACCCGCGAATTTCGCCTCGCGCAAATGCACGCGGTTCTGCCTGCGCCGTTGCTGGATTTTCTGCTGGCACCCGATCCTGACTGGGAAGCGCCATTGCGTGGTGTGCTATCGCCGCCGCCAGTGCTTCCCGCCGCCGCAGTGATGGACCTGCGCGCGCTCCCGACACGCTCCATCAGCGCCGCACTGGCTGCGGCACTGGCGCCGGCAACCCAGGCGCAATACCCCGGCAGCAACAGCTTTGCGGTAAGCGGCGCGTTGACCAGCGGTGGCAAGGCCCTGCTGGCCAATGACATGCACCTGAACCTGGGCGTGCCCAATATCTGGTTCCGCACGCGCCTGCGTTACCCCGATCCGTCGGCGCCACACGGGCTGCGCGACGTCAACGGTGTCAGCCTGCCCGGCACACCCGCCATGGTGGTCGGTTCCAATGGTCAGGTCGCCTGGGGGTTCACCAACAGTTACGGCGACTGGCTGGACTGGGTGCGCGTGTTGCGCGACCCGACGGATCCATCGCGATACAAGGTACCCGAAGGCTGGGCGCTGATCGAACATCACGCTGAACACATCCAGGTCAAGGGTCAGCACGACACGGTGCTGGACGTGGCGCAAACGCGCTGGGGCCCAATCATGGGCGCCGATACCGACGGCACACCGCTGGCGCTGGCGTGGACTGGTGCGCAAGCGCGTGCCTACAACCTCGACCTGATGAGCCTGGAACAAACCACCAACGTCGGCGATGCGCTGCGGCTGGCACCGCAACTCGGCATCCCTGCGCAAAATCTGCTGGTTGCCGACAGCGCCGGACACGTTGGCTGGACGCTCGCCGGCAACAGCATTCCCTTGCGTGGCAACGCAAATCCACTGCTTCCCGCCGATTGGTCCATTGCCGGCAAAGGCTGGCACGGCTGGGCCACGCCTGCGCAATACCCACGCATCGAGGACCCCGCCGATGGCCGGCTGTGGACCGCCAACAATCGCACCGTCGATGGCCTCGCATTGGCATTGCTCGGCAATGGCGGTCTCGACCTTGGCGCGCGTGCCCAGCAAATCCGCGATGACCTGCGCGCACACGGCAACTTCACACCTGGCGACCTGCTCGACATTCAGCTCGACGACCACGCCGTGTTTCTGACCCGCTGGCAACGCTTGTTGCAGACCACGCTGGCCACAAGCACCGAGCCGGAGCTGGAGCAATTACGCTCGCTGACTGCGCCTTGGCGCGGCCGGGCGGCAATTGACAGCGTCGACTACCGTCTCGTCCGTGCGTTTCGCACGCAGGTAACCACGGCCGTATTGGCGCCCTTCGCGGCGATCGTGAAAGAGCGTTATCCCGACTTCAAGTGGCCTGAGGGCAATGCCGAAGCGGCAGTATGGGTGCTCCTGCGCGCGCAACCGGCGTACCTGCTGGATCCGCAATACGCGAACTGGCATGCACTACTCGTGGCCAGCGCAAAACGCGTGGTGGCCACGCTGGACGAGCGACCCGGCGGACTTTCCGCGCGCACCTGGGGCGAGCGCAACCGCAGTGCCATCAACCACCCGCTGGCGTTCGCCATGCCGCACTGGCTGGCTCGATTCATCGACATGCCCAGCGAGCCCTTACCCGGTGACCGCGACATGCCGCGCGTTGCCGCTCCCGGTTTCGGCGCGTCCGAGCGCCTTGCGGTAGCGCCTGGCGATGAAGCGCACGGCACGCTCAGCATGCCCGGCGGGCAAAGCGACAATCCGCTGTCGCCGTTTTTCGGCGCCGGGCACGCCGACTGGGTCGCCGGGCATCCCACGCCGCTGCTGCCTGGCAAGACCCGGCACACGCTGACGCTGGCGCCCGCGCCGCGGTAACCGCGCGGCGTGCGCAGCGCCAAGCGGTGTTCTGGTCCGAGACAGGCATTGCCGGTAGCTTGCCTGGCTGGTCGGGCACTGCGCGGGGAAGAGTTGCACCAAAACTGTGACGTAGATCACGTTATATGGTGCTATCTTCGGCTCGCCGATGCTGGTGGGTTCGACGCCACCCGGAATCGCCGTTTGCTGTTGCATGCATGGAGTTTCCCCACAAGGGATGGCATGACCAGGCACGGGAGGGCCGCACGCGATGATGCAGGCAACTCAGCTACCAGTGCTGCGCTATCGTGCCTTCATCAGCTACAGCCACCAGGACAAGGCCTGGGCCGACTGGCTGCACAAGGCGCTGGAAACTTATGTGGTCCCGTCCCGGCTGGTCGGGCAGACCACCGCCGCCGGCGTCATCCCCAAACGTCTCATCCCGATTTTCCGCGACCGCGATGATCTGGCCAGCGCGCACGACCTCGGCCGCACGGTCAACGCGGCACTGGTGCAATCGGCCAACCTGATCGTCATCTGCTCGCCGCGTGCGGTGGCGTCGCACTGGGTGCAGGAGGAAGTGCTCGCTTACAAACGGCTCGGCCGCGCCGAGCGGATCTTCTGCCTGATCGTGGATGGCGAACCCAACGCCAGCGACCTGCCCGGCCACGCTGCCGAGGAGTGTTTTGCCGCCGCCCTGCGTTTCCAGCTCGACGATAAGGGCCAAACCACCACGCAGCGCGCCGAACCAATCGCCGCCGACGCCCGCCCGGGCAAGGACGGCAAGTCCAACGCCAAGCTGAAACTGATCGCCGGGATGCTCGACGTCGGGTTTGACGCGCTGAAGCAACGCGAACTGCACCGTCGTGCACGGCGCATGACCGCGATTGCAGCGCTCGCACTGGTGGTGGTGGTGGTCACCAGCGTGCTGGCGGTTGCCGCCCTGATATCGCGCCACGACGCCGTGGTTGCCCAGCACAGGGCCGTCGTCGCGCAGGCGGCCGCGGAGCGGCGGCAGAAACAGGCCGAAGGCCTGGTCGGCTTCATGCTCGGCGACCTCAACGACAAGCTTCGCGAACTGAATCGTCTCGACATTCTGCAAAGCGTCGACGACAAGGCCATGGCGTATTTCAATTCGCTGTCGAGCAAAGACGTAACAGACGCTGCATTGGCGATGCGCGTGGACGCACTGCAAAAAATCGGCAGCGTACGACAAGACCTGGGCCAGATCCCTGCCGCATTGACGTCCTATTCCCAGGCATCGGAGCTCGCCGCCGAGCTTTTACGGCGTTCACCCGCGGACGTGACGCGCCAGGCTGATTACGCCAACAGTCGTACCTGGATTGGATATGCCCATTGGTACCAGGGAGATCTGACGCACGCACTGCAGAATTTCGTGGAAGCAAGCGACATTCTCCGCGCAGCCCACAGCGAAAAACCGGCTGCCACCGAGCTTGCATTCAAACTGAGTTCGGCCCTGACCAATACCGGTCGCGTGCTTGAGGCCCAGGGCGCCTTCGCCGCAGCGGAGCCAAAATATCAATCGGTGCGAAAACTCTTCGAATATCTGGTCTCCCGCGAGCCCAACAAAAGCAAATGGCAGTCGGGGTTGGGCAATGCACATGACAGCCTTGGCAAGCTGGCGCTGGAACAAGGTCGGTTGCTGCAGGCGATTCAGGAGTATCGAACCAATCAGCGTATCCAGCAGCGATTGGCGGCCCAAAATCCAGGCGATCACGGGCAACAATACGAGTTGTTGATAAGCGACGCGATCCTCGGTCGCACGCTCGCGCTTTGCAACCAACTGGAACCTGCATCCGCCTATCTCGGTGAAGCTGTGGCGCTGGCGAAACATTTGCTTGGACTCAGCTCTACTGACACAAGCCTGCAGTTTGTTTTCGCGCGCTACAGCGAACAGCTTGGCGGAGTGCTCCGGCAGCAAAAAAACTTTGACCACGCAGCCGCCGCCAATACCCAGTCGCTCGCGGTGCTTGAAAGCCTGACCGCAAAGGATCCGACAAATGCCGAGTGGCGCCAGGAACTTGCGCGTAGCCGAATAGAAGGAGCCCGCCTCCGACTGGACCAGCACGAAATCGACCCGGCGGAAAAGCTCATTGACTCCGCCCTCGATGCCATACAGCTGCTGCGCACCAACAGCGCCGGAGAGCGCAGTTTGGCTCTCCTTTCAGCGCAAGCGGAGATCGTTGCCGGTCAGATCGATGCGCAACGCCACGACCTGCCGGGCGCCCGCGTGAGGTGGGAGCGTGCACAGAACCTTGTTGCGCCCGTGGCCCGCTTTGGCAACGATCCGAATTTTCTCGCCACGCAGACCAGCGCCCTGTTGCTGCTCGACAAAGTTGCTGCGGCGAACCCGATGCTGACCAAGCTCATCACCATGGGCTATCAGACACCGGACCTTGATACGTTGGCGGCCAGGAAGGGCGTGGCCTACGCAACCGATCCGGGATTCAAACGACGCGTCGACGACGCGCTCCGCTAACCGCGGAGCCAAGTTCCCTGCCGCTGCGGCCAGGCCAATTCGTACCGCTCACTGAACAGCAAGAAGGAGTCAAGCATGACTGTCAAAGTAAGCCTCACCACCAACGCCAAAACGCCCGTCACCGTGAATCCCACCGAGACACCTGTGAACAAGGGCAATGCGACAGTGATATGGAAACCGGCGAGCGGGCAACCGGATTTTACGTTCGTTGGTGTAACCATTATTCCCGACGGCCATTTCGGAAAACCGGAATTCAATTTGCCTGGTGAACCTGCACAGATGTCGGTAACTGAACTATCACCGTATAGCCAGGGAACGAACTTTTATTATCAACTCACGGTTAATCTGAACGGGAAAGATTACCAGTCCGTGCCAATTGCCCGGGAGTCATTCAAGCCGGGCGATCCGGTAATTCATAACAATTGAGACGCGGGAGCCGAAGGAAAGGTGACACGGCACGCTTATTTTTAGACAGGGTGCCTGCTCGAGACCGGACAATGAGCCTGATCACTCAACTGATTTTCACCAACTGGAAAAGGGCCACCCACGGGAAACTGCCAACACAAATGGCCCGGTGCCGGAATCTCGCTTATCGTGCCGCAGATTTCACGCCACCCGCGTTTCGGCACCGGGCCGTTATGTGCAAAAGCTGGCGGCAGTGCCCGCCCTGCGGAGCGTGGGCCACGAGGGCGAACGCCGCGTGGCGCGGCCACAGATGCCTTCTCCCAACGTGGTATGACGGCCTGCGGGACGCATCGGCTCCGTTCTCCTACAGGCGGCGTCCAAGACGATGACGGCAACCGCACCGCTGATACCCTGAGGCAACGATGAGCCACAGTGACGAGCACCGCCTGAATCGCATGCTGGATCGCCTGGAGCGGCAATTGCCGACCTGGATTGGCCGCCCGTTGCGTTGGCTGCGTGCGCCAGGATTGCGCTGGCTGCGTATCCCCATTGGTACCTTGCTGATGGTCGGCGGGGTATTCGCCATCTTGCCAGTGCTCGGTCTGTGGATGCTACCCATAGGTCTCCTGCTACTGGCGCAGGACATCCCGTTTCTGCGGCGCCCGACGCGACGCGGGCTGTTGTGCCTGGAGCGCCGCTACGTGCTGCACAAACGGGCACGGCGCGTGCGCCAGCCATAGGTCACCATTCCACGCGGCCTGCACGTATGTGCTGGAACTCCCGGCTTCCGCGCCATGAGCGCCGAACCGCGGCAACGCAATCCGCACGGACGTATGCAAACGGTTATGCCACCCGCAGGCGCCAGGTTTTGAGCGTACGCTTGGAGTCCGTCGCCCCGAGGGAATAGCCATGCGCCATCGCCTCTGTACATTCACCATGCTGGCAGCCGGCGCCCTGTTGCTGACACCGGCCAGCCAAGCTCGTGCCGCTGCTGCCACTCCCGCCACGATCCACCTGCAGGCCGCAGTGAACGGTAACTGGCGTTCGGCCGAACACAAGGCACGCGATCAGTATCGGCATCCGGTCGAGACGCTGCGGTTCTTCGGCATGCAGCCCGACATGACGGTCGTGGAACTGGAGCCCGGTGGTGGTTGGTACACGGAAATTCTCGCACCGTACCTGCACGATCACGGCCACTTGATCGAAGCGACACCACCCTCGAAAACTTTTGCCGCGAAACTCCAGGCCAACCCGCAAGTGTACGGCCACATCGCCGGCACGGTGCCGTTCGCGCCACCGTTTCAGGTGCACCTCGGCAAAGACAACTCCGCCGACATGGTCGTGAGTTTCCGCAATACGCACGACTGGCTCAACCACAGCCCGGAAACACTTGCAGCGGTATTCACCGCAGCGTTCAACGTGCTCAAACCCGGTGGCGTGTTTGGTCTGACCGAGCACCGTGCCAAGCCGTTCTCCAATGCGGTGGAGAGTTCCAGGGCACTGCACCGCATCTCCGAGGATTACCTGATCGAGGCGGGGCTCAAGGCCGGTTTCCGACTTGCCGGAGTGTCACAGATCAACGCCAATCCGAAAGACCCGGAAGATGTCAACGTGCATCGCCTGCCGCCGAATCTGGCCGGCCCGGAAAGCGAACACGCCGCCATGCGCGCCATCGGCGAATCGGACCGCATGACACTGCGCTTCGTGAAGCCGTGAGCTGACATGCGGAGGCAAAACCTCGCAGGCACTGCCTTCCCGCCCACCGGGAGTTGAGGACATGACCCGTCCGGCCATTACCTATGACGATCTCGCCGATGCACTACTTTGGGTCAGCGCCGGCGGCTTCGACGAACCGCAAGCGTGGGTCTGTCGCGACACCGGCAAGATTCACTACGGCGGCGACAGCGACGACGGCGGTGAGGATCTGCCAGATGATATCGACGATGCTGCCCGCTACCTGGCGCTGCCCGACAAACGCGACCTGCATCTGGGCAATGCGCTGGCGTTGCAGTTCGCGCGAGAGCAATTGCCCGATCAGTACCGCGACGTCCGCGATATCTTCCACCAGAAGCACGCCTACGAGCGCTACAAGGCGATGCTGGCAAGACACGACAAACTGGCGGCGTGGTATGCCTACGAGGAGCGCGCAACCGAATCAGCGCTGCGCCAATGGTGCGCGGACAACGAGCTGTCGTTGGCCGACTGATAGCGGCCTGCGCGCTGCCGCGCAGCTGACTGGTCACACCAACAGCCGTTCGCAGATTGCCTGATATGCCGCCGGCAAGCGCTCCAGGTCAGCAACGCTCACACACTCGTCTACCTTGTGGATCGTCGCGTTGACCGGGCCGATCTCCACCACCTCGGCACCGAGCGGGGCGATGAAGCGACCATCCGATGTGCCGCCACCGGTGCTTTGGTCGGGATCGTGACCACACAGCTCGCGACACACGGCGACCACGGTTTCACGCAGCAGGCCACCGCGCGGCGTAAGGAACGGTTCTCCGGAAAGGTTCCACTCAAGCTGGAAGTCCAGGCCATGTTTGCGCAGGATGGTCTCGCTGCGGGTACGCAGATCTTCGGCGCGACTGGCCGTGCCGTAGCGAAAGTTGAACCATGCCGTGAGCGTGCCCGGGATGACATTTGTCGCGCCGGTTCCGGCGTTGAGATTGGAGACCTGCATGGACGTCGGCGGGAAGTCGGCGTTGCCGTTGTCCCAGCGTTCGGCGGCAAGCTCCACCAACGCCGGTGCGAAGGCGTGAATCGGGTTCAGCGCCTTTTCCGGATAAGCGACATGGCCCTGTATACCGCGCACGCTGAGCGTCGCGGACAGCGAGCCGCGTCGGCCAACGCGGATGCGATCACCCAGCACCGCCACGCTGGACGGCTCGCCGACGACACACCAGTCGATGTGTTCGCCGGTAGCGCGAAAATGCTCCACCACCCTGCGCACGCCATCCTCGTTGGTGGGCCCTTCCTCGTCAGCGGTCAGCAACAAACCGACCCGCCCGGGATGTTGTGGATGGGCTGCGACAAACCGTTCCAGTCCGATCACCATGGCCGCCACCGCACCTTTCATGTCGGCAGCGCCGCGGCCGTATAGGTGGCCATCACGAATCGTCGGAGCGAACGGCGGGCTGGTCCAATCGCGTTCTGGACCGCTCGGCACCACATCCGTGTGTCCCAGAAACATCAGCAGCGGCCCGCCCCCTGGCGCGATATCCGCACCATGCGTGGCCCACAGATTTTCCACCTCGCCATAGCGCAAATGCTCGACGTGAAAGCCCGCGCACGCGAGCCGGGCACCCAGCAGAGGCAGGCAGCCGGCATCTTCAGGCGTCACCGAGCGACGGCCGATCAGGTCACAGGCAAGCTCAAGGACAGCAGACATGGGCACTCGCAACGCGTAACGATGAATGGATGACGCAGCATACCAAGCTGCCTGAATCCGGCATCTACCCAGTCAACACCACGCCCAGCACGTGCCCAACGCCGTACGTGATCGCGGCGGCAGCGGCAGTGATGGCAAACTGCCGGGCTATGGAGAACAGCATGCTGCGGCCGGTGAACAGCGAGGTACCCACGCCGATCAGCGCGAGGCCGGCAGCCGTGCTGCCGGCGCTGACGATCAATGCGGCGTGGCCACCCAGAAAGAAGTACGGCGCAACCGGAAACAGCGCACCGCACGCGAACAAGCAAAACGATGACATTGCGGCGCCATATGCCGAGCCACCCAGCTCTGCCGGGTCGATGCCCAGCTCTTCGCGTACCAGCATGTCTAGTGCGGCACGCGGTGTCTCGGCAACGTGCTCCGCCAAATGTTCGGCAGCGTCCGCCCCGAACCCCTTGTCGCGATACAAATGGGCAATGTGGCGCAGGCCGTCTTCCGGAGCCACCGCCAGGCGCTCCGCGCGCTCGGTAATCCGCGCCTGATAAAACTCGCGCGAACTGTTCACCGACAGCCATTCGCCCATGGCCATGGAGCATGCGCCGGCGACCAGCCCCGCCAGCCCGGCCAGGAGCACCGCACGATCGCCCGTAGCGGCGCCGGCCATGCCCATCACCAGACTCACATTGGACACCAGTCCATCATTGGCGCCAAGCACCGCCGCGCGCAAGGTATTGCCGCTTTGCGTACGATGCCGCCGGCGCGGTGGCGGGCCCGAGTGCGCGGCTGTGAAGTGATCCCGATGACCGCTCCGGTCCACCGGGGTCACGGCATGGTCGGCGTGGTCCAGCCGCACCACCGTCGGCATCACGAACTCCGTGCCGAAGCGCTGTGCAAACCAGCTCAGTGCCCGCACGCGCAACCCGATCCGCGGTGGTGGTATCGCCGCGCCCAAGTCACGCAGACGCTGTTCCCAGAACCTGGCGTTGACCCGCTCACCCGCCGCAATGCGCCGATAGACGTTGCGCGACCGTGCATCCGCCGCCAATGCGGCTAGCCGTGAGTACAACGCAGCGTTATCGCGCTCGATACGCAGGTTGTCGCGAAAGTGCCGGGCAGAATCAACCCTCATTGCGGTGCCCGGACAGGGCCACGCATTCCTCACAGCGACGTATCGATAACTCCGCAGAATAGTGATCGGACATGGACGGCAGCCAAGCGGGAGATACGCGGAGCGTAACAACGAAGGCCCAAAGCTGGTGCGGACGACTCGCATTCACTTCGCCCCAGGCGTGCGTCGTCACTTCTGTGACCTTCCGCGCGGATCCT
>CAJDVT010000044.1_pt1 | contig 44072 bp, 34 predicted proteins | sample 7391411 | NCBI WGS metagenome assembly CAJDVT01 (sample SAMEA7055698, study PRJEB34461) | soil metagenome | biome: terrestrial ecosystem; feature: Peninsula; material: soil | place: Antarctica | collected 2016 | reverse complement strand
TTGGTCAGACCCTGGCGTTGGCCCCGGCAATCCGCGCCTACGAAGCCGAGCGAAAACTCAGCGAACCCTGGGTCTTCAGATAGAGGTCAAGCAACTGGCCGCAACGCCTGGAGGTACCAGACCATGATCGTCGTGTTCGGCTGCCGCTGGGGCTGTGCTGCACGTGCCATCGAGCTGGCACCGTGGTGGGCTGAAGCTTGCCGGCGCATAGCCACAGGGTGTGCTTTGGCCATGGGAGAAGTCACATGAACGTTACAACTGCTCACTGGCAACTGCGGTTGGTGGCGGTGTCATGCGGGCTTGGCTCCCGATGCAGTCGTCCTTGATCGTATTCACCATATTGCATTCGTGGTTGCTGATCTGGATGCAACGATTGAGCGCATGGAACGCATCCTGGGTGTGACCGTGAGCGAACGCGGTTGCGTTCCGAGTCGCCAGGCCGAAGTTGCCATATTCAATCTGGCCAACACCCGTCTCGAGTTTGTAGCTCCAGCAAGTGCTGCAAGCCCGTTGCATCAGCATCTTGCCGAGCGCGGGGAAGGTTTTTTTCACATTGGCTTCGGTGTCAGCGATGTAGATCTGGCCTGTCCGTACACCGGGTACAAGGACTGGCGCATTGCCTATCTCGCAGAGCCCCTGCCTGGCGGCGGGCGCATGCATATCATCGCCGCCGATGCCGATTAGGTATCGCCGAATTGCAGTAAGAATCCAGGAGACACGGTGGCATTATGCACAGGGCATGGGAAAGGGGCTACTGGCGTCCAATGCGCAGTCGATCAGCTGGCGTTCGACGAACATGCTGCCTAGAGGATTGATTGACTTTGTCCGTATCAGCGCCAAATGATTTCCAACGAAACTGGGCCTGTGGCCGCCGTTTGGACCTCGTTTGGCTATAGCAGAACGCGCGTCCGTCTCGCCATTCTCGCTTGACGGATTTCAATTACCGAGGTTGAGAATCATGCCCATACCATTCGAAGGCGGTTGTCATTGCGGCGCGGTCAGGTATAGCTGTACAGCTAAGCCGCAGGCGGTACTGTTATGTCATTGCCGAGACTGCCAGCGCACCACGGGCGGGCCGTTCGCGACCGTCGCGGTCGTACCCTTGCCCGCGCTCGACGTCGTCGGCGCGGTCCAGTCATACGTCGTGACCGCGGATTCAGGGCGCACGGTGACTCGACAGTTCTGCCCCCAGTGCGGCTCACCACTCTTCGAGCGCGCCGAGGGTTATCCGGACATCGTGCTCTTCAAGGTGGGCAGCGCGGATGACCCATCCTGGATCGAGCCTACACAGCACGTGTGGACCTGCAGCGCGTTGCCTTGGCCGAAGCTGGTCGATACCTTACCCCGGTACCCGTGCAACCCCCCGCTGTGAGCCACGCCGCCGGAGAGGACTGAACGCCCGAATTGAAAATCCATGTCGTATGGGAGGCAGGCACTCACTTATTTCACTGGATCAACGTGCTTTGCATCATCAGCTGCCGCGCCGTTATGCCCAGCGACCAACAGCCGGCCTGCACATCGATGGTGCCCGCGCTGCCACGCTCGCCGCTGCAGCCACCGCCGGGTCTTCAGTTGATGTCGTGCTGTTTCAGGCGGCGCCACAGCGTCGTGGGGCTTCAGTTGATGTCGTGCTGTTTCAGGCGGCGCCACAGCGTCGTGGGGCTGATCCCGAGATAATCCGCAGATTCGTTACGCCGCCCGCCGAACATTTTCAGCACGCGGCTGATTTCTTCCAGCTCCACCGCCTTGAGATGGCCGCGGGCCACCTCGTCGGTGGGGGTGCCGGCATAAAGTTCCGGCGCCAGACTCGGCAGCGCGTCAACGATGGCCTGGCTGCCATGATGCAGGTTGCTCGCCACCACGAGCCGGTCGACGACGTTCTCGAGCTGACGTACGTTGCCCGGCCAATGGTAACCCTTGAACGTGGGAATGATGCCGTTGACCAGAACGTCGATATCGATGGTGGCCCGGTAGCGGGTGACCGCGCGTTGCACCATGTATTGGGTCAGGGCGACGATGTCCTCCGGGCGTTCACGTAACGCGGGCATGCGCACGGAAAACGTGTTGATGCGGTAGAACAGATCCTCGCGAAAGCGCCCGGCACGCGTTTCCTCCGCGAGGTCGACATTGCATGCCGCGATGAACTTGATGTCCAGCGCGATGGGTTTGCGCGCGCCCACCGGGGTCATCTCCTTTTCCTGCAGCACGCGCAGCAATTTGGCCTGGTGCGCCAGGGACAAGGCATTGATCTCGTCCAGCACAAACGAACCACCGTTGGCCGCCTCGAGTAGTCCCGTACGGCCGCCACTCCGGGCGCCGGTAAACGCACCGTCCATGTAGCCGAACAATTCCGACTCGAACAGATCCGCTGGAATTGCCGAACAGTTCACTGCAATGAACGGACCGCTGGCGTGGTCACTCGCGGCGTGGAGGGTACGCGCAGCGAGTTCCTTGCCCGTGCCCGTTTCGCCATACAACAACACGATGTCGACGTTGCTGCCGTACACGGACAAGAGGTTTTGTACCTCGACCATGCTTTGTGAGCTCGATACCAGGCGGCGACCATCGCCGCGCAGTTCGCCCACGCGGCTGAACTGAAAGCGATAAACCGATGCCGGCGTACCGTCGGCAAGATCGAATGCTTCCTTGTTGAGCGTGCATGGATGCCCGTCGATGAGCAACTGTTCGGCCTGCAGACGCGACGCGTTGAGTGCGTGCTTGTCGAGGATGCCGTCCAGGCGCTGGCGTTGCGCAAAGTGTGGAATCTGCGCCAAAGCCGCGCTGTTCCAGGCCGCCACTTTGTTGCCTTGGGTGGTGATCACGGTCGGGCCGGGGTTGCTGTCGAGCGCGAATTGCAACAGCGAGTCCTTCTGCAATTGTCGGGCGTTTTGCAACGCCAGTCGCGTGGCCTTGAGCAACAAGTTGCGGCAGGATTTGCGTGAGTAGATCATGACCGAACCGACGCCCCATTGATCGGCAAGGTCACACGCGTAGCTTGATCCGATCACCACGCCATAGCCTTCGCTGCGGTGCCGGTGGAAAACGTCCTTGATCTCTTCGGCCGTCGTGTAGGTCCGGTGCAGGACCTCGATGTCGTCAAACAGTTTCAGTACATCCAGGTCGGTCTCCTGACGTTCATACGTCAGCAGCAAGATGCGCCGCGAAATGAGTCGTGCGGTCAGCACCGCATGGATCAGATCGTCGGAGCTGACCCGCAAGCCCAGCACCGGCACTGACAGCGTGTCTTTCAGGTAAAACGCATTGGCTCCGGCACTGACGAAAAAGTCGACTTGTTTTGCATCAATCAACTCGCGGGCTGCACGCACCGCGTCGTTGAAGACATTGTCGATGACAGTAATCTGGGCGACGTCCTTGAACTCATCCACAAGGCTGTGGATGACCTGGGTGAACTTTGAATTGCCAACGACGCAAATGCGCGGCTGGTTTCTGCTGGCAGTGACCAAACTCATTGACTTTCTCAGCCCTCGACGCCCCATACCCGTCTCGATAGTGCCTCAAGCGGCGTTGATGTGCCACCGACGTGCTGGAGCTGCCTCGAGCCACGCGGAAGTGGTGTACGCGGGTTGCGCTGGCGCCTCGTCTGCAGGCTCCGGGCTCGCCGCGAAACTCCGCAGCGGATTGGCACGAATCACGATCTGGAGATTTGGCAAGCGTCCGCCGTTTGGCACACTTGCGGGTGGTGCAGACAAGCGCATCGTGCACCCTCTTTTCCGGCCAATGGCTGCAGGTGACCGTGCGTTCACAGCACTTTTCCTGCGCGAATCCGGAAGTTACTCATGCGCTGCCGTTTTACGCAGCTCGGTCCATAACGGACGAGGATTTGCGGTGGGCAGCCCGGACCGCCGAGGCTCGTTTCACGCAAGTTCTTGCGCGGTGACAGCGGTTGCCGGCTGAGCGCACCATGTGGCGCCCGCCGCGAGACGGAACTCCGAATCATGTTGCCGAGGGAAACGTCCATGAACCACCGTTGTGTGTCACACACCACTGTTGCACCGGTCTGTATCCATCATCTGCGCCCGCTCGCAGCAGCGTGTGCACTGGCATGGTTGGCTCTTGCGGGCATCGGGTCGGCCTCGGCACAGGACGCCAGCGGTCAAGTGCAGGTGGAGCCGGTGACCAACCCCGCAACTCCCACCGACCCAGGCGTCAAGACCAAGAAAGCCGCCAAGGCCAGTGACAAGAAGTCACCGGCGCCGGTTGCAGACTTGGGCAAGGTGGTGGTAACCGGGATCAGCAGCAGTATCGAAAGCTCGATCAAGGTCAAGGAAAATTCCGACAACATCGTCGAGGCTATCTCCGCCGAGGATATTGGCAAGCTGCCGGATGTGAGCATCGCCGACAGCCTGTCACGCGTGCCCGGCCTGGCGACACAGCGCGTCGATGGTCAGGCCAATGCCATCTCCATTCGTGGCCTGGCACCGGATTTTGCCGGTACCACCCTTGACGGGCGCGAACAGGCCACCATTGGCGAGAACCGCGGTGTGGAATACGACCAGTATCCGGCAGAGCTGATCAGCGGCGTGACAATCTACAAGACCCCGGACGCGAGTTTGGTGGGCCAAGGCTTGTCGGGCACCGTGGATCTGCACACCATCAATCCACTGGACCTGTCCAAGCGCACGTTCGTGTTCAACGTGCGCGGTGAGCACAACAGCAACGGCTCACTCAATCCGGGTACTGGTACGGATACCAATGGACATCGCGCCAGCTTCTCGTACGTCGATCAGTTCTTCAATCATACGTTGGGCCTTGCCGTGGGCTTTGCCCAGCTGGACCAGCCGATCCAGGAGAAACAGTACCAGGCGTGGTGGTGGGCTGCTGACAACGGTACGGCCGGCATCGACCAGAACTGGGGTGGACCGCACACACCGGGCATGCCGGATAACGTGATCTCGCAGGAAGGCATGCAACTGCGTGCCCAGTCACAGGATCAAAAGCGCAATGGCTTGATGACGGTGCTGGAGTGGGCGCCAAACGACGTGTACTACTCCAAGCTCGACCTGTATTACTCGACCTTCAACAAGCGCAAATTCACCAATGGTGCGCAGTGGTCGAGCAGCCCATACGACAATGTTTCCTACGACAACGTGCAGACGTCGCCCGGCCAGCCGCTTCCCATCGTCACCGGCGGTACGGTCAGCGGCATCGCGCCGATCCTGCAAAACGAATACACCAAGGAGCACGACAAGCTCTACTCCATCGGCTGGAACAACAAGCTGTACCTGGGCGACTGGACGGCCATGGCCGACCTTTCCACGTCCAGTGCGCGAGTGAAGTTGCACGACGCGTACCTGTTCAGCGGCTTGGCGGGTGGCGCCTTCACCAGCGTTGACTTCAACACACCAGCGGGTTTCGGCTATCCGGATTTCCGGCCCGCCGTCGACCTGAGTGATCCCGGCACGATGGTGTTCACCGACCCGGACAACTATGGCTACAACGGCCGTCAGGAGTTTGATCGCCAGGACGACACCATCCATGCGCTGCGCTTGCAAGTGAGCCACCCGGTCGGCTGGATTTTCAGCAGCATGGATCTGGGCATGGACTATTCGGACCGTACCAAGACCAAGCATGCCGACGTCGAGTTTGCCTATCTCAACGGCAACGGCGACGGTGCTGCGCATGGACCCTACGACAACCACTTTGGCGCACCGGCCAACCCCGGTCTGCTTTACAACCCAACCTCGCTTGGCTATGGCGGTATCTCGGGCATCCTCAACTACAACGTGCTGGGCGCGATGTATGGCAACCAGTTCTATCTGGTAGAGAAAAACGGACGGGGTGACTGGAGCCGCAACTACACAGTCGAGGAGAAAGTGCCGCTGGCGTATGCGAAGTTCAATATTGACACCAACGTGGGAGACATCCCGTTACGCGGCAACGTCGGCGTGCAGTTTGTACACACCGACCAGTCGTCGCAGGCATTGCAGACCAACGGCGACGCGCTGGTCGGGAAAATTGACGGCGGCGCGACGTACAACAACGTGCTGCCCAGCTTGAATCTGGTGGCCACGCTGGGAAATCGCCAATACCTGCGCTTTGGATTGGCAAAAACCATGGCGCGCGGTCGTATCGATGACGAGAAGGTTGCCACCTCCGCTGGTGTATCGAAGATCACCGATGGTCCGGCGGCGGGTCAGGTGTTGTGGTCGGGCAGCGGTGGCAACACGCATTTGCGGCCCTACGTAGCAGTCGGCACTGACTTGTCGTGGGAGAAGTATTTCGGCAACGCCAGCTACGTCGCGGTGGCGGCGTTCCACAAGAACCTGCTCAATTACATCTACAACCAGACCGTACTCAACTACGACTTCTCGAACTACACCAACGACACGCCGACGCTGGTGCCGACCAGCAACATCGGCGCGTTCACCACGCCCGAAAACGGTACCGGCGGCAAGATGGACGGCCTGGAACTCTCCGGGGCGCTCGAAGGCGGTTTGATTGCACCGGTGCTGGAGGGGTTTGGCGCACAGGCCAACTTCTCGTTGACCAACAGTTCGATCCCGACCAGTTCGATCTCGGCGGTCCCGGGTGGTCCGAACACGTTACCCGGGCTGTCACGCAAGGTCGCGAACCTGGCGCTGTTCTACGAACGCTACGGCTTCTCGGTGCGGGTGGCCGAGCGCTATCGCTCCTCGTTTACCGGCGAGGCGGTGGCCTTGTTTGACCAGCTTGGCTACACCACCATCCTGGCCAACCGCCAGACCGATCTGCAACTGGGCTACGCATTTTCCAGTGGCCGCTGGGACGGTCTGTCAGTTTTGCTGCAGATCAACAACCTGAGCAATTCGGCGGATGCGACGGTACAAGTTGCCACGCTGGCGAACAACGTGCCACTCACCCGTCCGCTGGAATACGACACGTGGGGGCGAACCGTGCTGCTTGGATTCAACTACAAGCTGTAGGCTGACGCCTGGTGAGGCAACGCGTGGCGTTCGCGCCGCGCGTTGCATGCACATGTGCGGGAACAGCGACAGCGGAGCGTGCGGCGTGTCAGCCGCGTGCGTGAGTTGATGATCCAGGTGGGGTTCGTGATGACCGGTACAAAGTGGACAGGTCTGGTTTGCAGCATCATGGTGCTGCTCGCCGGAGGCAGCAGCGTACTGGCAACGGATGCGTCCCCACCGACCCTCACCGGGCAAACCCTTGTGCCGACGCACTACACCGACTGGCCAGCGATCAAGCCGGACACGCAAGTGGGCAGCGAGCTGGAAACACGCGCGCGCGACATCGTGACGAAGCTGACGCTGGCGCAGAAGATCGGCCAGATGACCCAGGCGGAGATCAAGTCGATCACGCCTGCCGAGGTCACGCAGTTCTACATCGGCTCGGTACTCAACGGCGGAGGTTCCTGGCCCCATGGCAACAAGCACGCCAGCGTCGCCGACTGGCTGGCTTTGGCGGACAGTTATTACGCCGCGTCGATGGCGGTCGACGCGGCGGTGAAGGTTCCGATCATCTGGGGTACGGACGCGGTGCACGGCGACAGCAACGTGTTCGGCGCGACGCTGTTTCCGCACAATATCGGCCTTGGTGCAGCGCACGACCCGGACTTGATCAAGCAGATTGGCGCGGCGACTGCGCGCGCCGTGCGTGCCAGCGGCGTCGACTGGGCGTTCGCGCCCACGCTGGCGGTTGCACAAAATGCGCGCTGGGGTCGCACCTACGAGAGTTTCTCCAACGATGGCCCGCTGGTGCGTGCTTATGCGCGCGCCTATGTGATGGGTCTGCAAGGTGATTTCGACGACGCCAAGGTCATGGCCACCGCAAAGCATTTCATTGGCGATGGCGCAACCGAAAACGGCAAGGATCAGGGTGACGCCAAGGTCAGTCGGGCAGACATGATCAACGTGCACGGCGCGGGCTATTACGGCGCGCTGGAAGCAGGGGTGCTCAGCGTGATGGCGTCCTACAACAGTTGGGATGACGTGGCCGACGGCGTCAACTACGGCAAGATGACCGGCGCTCGGGCGCTGCTGACCGGTGCGCTGAAGGACAAGATGGGCTTCCGCGGTTTCATCGTGTCCGACTGGAACGCGATCGGCCAGTTGCCCGGCTGCAGCAATTCAAGTTGCCCCAAGGCGATCAATGCCGGCATCGACATGGTGATGGTGCCCGATGACTGGCGCGCATTCATCGCCAACACGATCCGTCAGGTACAGGACGGCGAGATCCCGATGGCGCGCATCGATGATGCGGTGACCCGGATCGTTCGCGCAAAGCTGGTCATGGGAGCGTTTGGCAAACGCCCGTCGCAGCGTGCCGGCGCTGGTGAGGCACAGTCGCTGCAAAGCCGCGCGCTGGCCCGCCGCGCGGTGCGCGAGTCGCTGGTGCTGCTGAAGAACAACCACAACGTGCTGCCACTCAGTCGGGGCAGCAAGGTCTTGGTCGTGGGCAAGAGTGCGGACAGCATTGCCAACCAGTCGGGCGGCTGGTCACTGACCTGGCAGGGCACTGACAACAACAACGCGGACTTTCCGGTCAGTGACAGCGTGCTCGCCGGCATTCGCGAGGTCGACGGCGCAGCGCAGGTCACTTACAGCGCCACTGCGCACGGCATCGACCTCGGCTCCTTCGACGCGATCATTGCGGTGATTGGCGAGACGCCCTACGCGGAGACGATGGGCGACATCATCCCATCGGCCACACTGCGTCACAGTGACCGCTACCCGGAAGACCTGAGCGTATTGCAGGCCGTGGCGGCGGCGGGCAAGCCGGTTGTTGCCGTGTTCCTGTCCGGACGGCCGTTGTTTGTCAACGATCTGCTCAATCGCAGCGACGCGTTCGTGGCCGCGTGGCTGCCCGGGACCGAAGGAGCCGGCATCGCCGACCTGCTGTTCGCCGACGGAGCTGGACCTCAGACATCCAATTTCACTGGGACGCTGCCTATGCCGTGGCCCGGCGTGCCGTGTCCCGAAAGCAGCAAAGCTGCGACGTCGTCCTGGCTGTTTGCTCGCGGCTACGGGCTGAGTTACCCGAGTCACCACGACTTGCCCACGCTGCCCACGCATGCAGATGTCACCGCCTGTGCCAAAACTTCAACATTGGCAATATTCCGCACGCTCGCGCAGTCACCATTTGCGTTGTACCTCGGCGCCGGGGAAACCGGGGGCGACGTACACGCCGTCGGCGCAGATCTGAACGCCGTCATCGCCTGGCCGGTGAAAAACCCTGTGTTTGGTTTGCGCACGGTGCAGGTCAACACCCAGCAGGATGCAAAGTCGATCACCTGGCACGGTCCGGGCAGATTTTTTGCGCAGAGCCCGCAAGCCACGGACCTCATGCCGCTCGTGGCTACCGGCGCAGCGTTGCAGTTTGATCTGGTGATTGCCACGCCAGCCGCCGGCTCGGTCAAGGTGTACCTGGGCTGTAGTAGTGACTGTTCCAGATCGGTCGATGTCACGCGTATGTTCGCCGCGTATACCATCGGCGCGCGGCACTCCGTGTCGATTCCGTTGCGGTGCTTCATCAAGCCCGGGGCCGACCTCGCGCATATCGATGTGCCGTTCGGAGTGCTTGCTGCGGAACCGTTTTCAGCCGCTTTTGCGGACATCAGGATCGCTGCCGTCAATGATCATCCGGGCGCACCGTGCCCGGCTGCGCACGCACCGTGATCTGGTGGTCCGTGCGAGCGTCGCCAGGCGACCGCCATGACGAACGTAGCTGCCGTGGCTAGCCGCCAACGTGTGCGCCGGTGGTTGGCCCTTGCCGCGCTCGTGCTGTTCGTCCTGCTCGTGCTGTTCGCCGTTTACTGGCTGCGTGACCGGTCCCCCGCGATCACGCCGCCGGCTGCGGCGCCGGTGCCTGAAGTCCGGGCCGTGGCCCGCGTGTGGTTGAGTACGGCCGACCGCCGCCTGCGTCTGGCACAGCAACCCGACGCCGTGGCCAGCGACCGCACCGCGACTGCGGACGAGGTGGTTATCGACCTCGAGCAGAAGTATCAGACGATGGTCGGCTTCGGCGCGGCCTTGACCGATTCGTCGGCGTGGCTGATCCAGAACAAGCTTGGCGAGCAGCAGCGTGCGGCATTGTTGCGCGAGCTGTTCGGGCCGCCGCCGGGGCTAAACTTCAATATGCTCCGCGTGAGTATTGGCGCGTCGGATTTTTCGCTGCAGCACTACACCCTGGATGACGTTGGCGCCGGCCAGATTGATCCGCAGTTGCAGCACTTCAACACTGCCGTGGACCAGCGCAATGTCATACCTCTCCTGCACGCCATCCTGACCCTTCGCCCACAACTGCGCATCATCGCTTCGCCGTGGAGCGCCCCGGCGTGGATGAAGACCAGTGCCAACCTGATCAGCGGGACGCTGCTCGAGGAGTACGAGGCGACCTATGCGAATTATCTGGTGCGTTACGTCGATGCGTTTCGCAAGTTTGGTATCCCGATTTTTGCGCTGACCGTGCAAAACGAGCCGGATTTCGAGCCGTTGACCTATCCCGGCATGCTGTTGGCTGACGAGGTGCGCGCGCGCATCATCGGCCAGTATTTGGGTCCGGCGCTGGCCAGTCGCCAGCCGCGGACGCTCATCCTTGGCTGGGACCACAACTGGGACGCGCCGCAGGAACCGTTGAGCGTGCTGGCCGACCCCGATGCGGCGCGCTACATCGATGGCATTGCCTGGCATTGCTATCGTGGCAATCCCGGTGCGCAGACCCAGGTGCATCGTGCGTTCCCGAAAAAGGACGCCTACCTCACCGAATGTTCGGGCGGCGACTGGCCATCCAGCAAGAATGGTGAGTTGCTGTTGTTTGCGCGCAATATCGTGATGGGGGCCATCAAGAATTGGGCCCGTGGCGTGGTGTACTGGAACCTGGCCCTGGATGAACAGCACGGCCCGCATGCCGGCGGCTGCGACGCGTGCAAGGGTGTGGTCACCATTGACGCAAATACCGGCACGGTGAGCCGCAACGATGAGTACTACGCGTTTGCCCATTTCAGCCGCTTCGTGCTGCCGGGCGCCGCTCGCGTGAGGTCCAGCGCGGCGGCCGACGGCATGGACAACGTGGCGTTCCAGAACGAGCATGGCGGCGCGGTGGTGCTGGTGGTGGTCAACGGCAATGAGCAGAAGCACCGCGTGTCCGTCAGGCAAGGCGTCACGCGCTTCCAGTACGACTTGCCCGGGCACAGTGTCGCAACGTTTGTCTGGCCGCCTGCGCCAACTGTCGCGCCGGCGCCAGCGAGTAGCTCAACACCAGCGCAACCGGCATCATCGACGCCGCATACCAGTACTCCCGTTGCAGCAACATCCGCAGCACCTACCGCCGTACAGTAGCCAACTGAAAACCAGAGGAAGTTCGCATGGACACCCCGCTGCAGCAATCCGTGGCCCACGCCAGGACCGCGACCATCATCATTTGCGTGCTGGCGGCGTTGGCCGGGCTGATGTTTGGTCTGGACATTGGCGTCATCAGTGGCGCCGTACAGTTCATCCAGGCCGATTTCCAGGTTACCGACAGCACGATCGAGCACATTGTGAGCGCGATGATGCTGGGTGCGGCGATTGGCGCACTGGGGGCCGGTTGGCTGTCCTCGACGTTGGGCCGCAAGCGTTCGTTGCTGCTGGGTGCGGTGCTGTTCATTGTCGGCTCGCTCCTTTCCGGCTGGGCCTGGTCGCCGATGACTTTGATCGGCGCGCGACTGGTGCTGGGGCTGGCCATTGGGGTGCTCACCTTTACTGCACCGCTGTATCTGGCCGAAGTCGCGTCGGAGCGCAACCGTGGCGCGATGATTTCCACCTATCAGTTGATGATCACCATCGGCATCCTGGTGGCGTTCCTGTCCGACATGGCATTCAGCCACACCGGCAACTGGCGCTGGATGCTCGCCGTCATCGCGATCCCCGGGGCGCTGTTCGTGTTTGGCGTGTTGACGCTGCCAGACAGCCCACGCTGGCTGCTGATGCGCGGACGCACTGCAGAAGCGACGCGGGTGTTGATGCGATTACGCGGCGATGCAACGGTGGTCTCGCGTGAAGTGGCCGACATCAACGCGCAGTTGCTGACTCCGCAGCATGGCTGGCAGTTGTTCGTGCAGAACCGCAACTTCCGTCGCTCGGTCGGACTGGGGGTGTTGCTGCAGTTGATGCAGCAGTTCACCGGCATGAACGTGGTGATGTACTACGCACCACGTATCTTCCAGAGCATGGGCTACGCCACCGCCGAGCAGATGTGGTTCACCGTGCTGGTAGGCGCGACCAACATGCTGGCAACGTTCATCGCCATTGGTCTGGTCGACCGCCTCGGGCGCAAGCCGATCTTGTATGCCGGCTTCAGCGTGATGGCGATCGGACTGGGTGTGGTTGGCACCATGATGCACCTGGGCATCGCCACGCACGGCGAGCAACTGTTCACGGTGGTGATGCTGCTGCTGTTCATCGTGGGCTTCGCCATGTCGGCCGGCCCGTTGATCTGGACGCTGTGCTCCGAAGTGCAGCCGCTCAAGGGCCGCGACTTCGGCATTGCCGCCTCCACCGTTACCAACTGGGTCGCCAACATGATCGTCGGGGCCACGTTCCTCACGTTGCTCAATGGCATCGGCCATGCCGGCACGTTCTGGATGTATGCCGGACTCAACGTGGTGTTTCTGATCATCGTATTCGCGTTGGTGCCGGAAACCCGCGGCGTGACGCTGGAGCAGATCGAAGGCAACCTCATGTCCGGCAAACGGCTGCGCGACATCGGGCGGTGAGCTTCAGGGACAACGCAGTTTGCGCATAGCCAGCCGGCGTGAGCGACGACGGCAGCGTGAGGCCTTTTGCATCACGGGTTCCGCATCGCGGTCGGGGTGGTTGCAGCACCCGCCGGCGGCATGCGGTCTCTTGTCCTGAGACGATGCAGTGGTTCAATCGGACTGGGCGCAACAGGCAGGACAGTGCGGCTTCGTCAGTCTGACACTGCCCGCCGTTGCTCACGTTGCACGAGCGCGTGTGCTACATGATCGGATCAACCAGCGGAGTGCGACAGTGACAGCAGGGAGTGGCGGCGATCGATTGCGCGAGGTGGACGCGGCGACCCAGGCGCATGGTCTGGTGATTTATCGCGCCAGTCGGCTGGAGGCATTGCTGCCGCCATTACGCCAGTTGCTCGCTGCGACGGTGCCACAGCATGTGCTGACCCCACATACATTGATTGCCGCACATCCGGGCATGCGGCAGTGGCTCAACGGTGCGCTGGCGCGTGAGTACGGCGCCGATGGCATTGCAGCCAATCTGGATATTCTGCTGCCCAGCGCGTGGATCGATCGGCTCGCGCAGCAGCAACTGGGTCAGGCAATTTACCTGCGCTTGGCGTGACCGACGCGCGCATCACCGCGTATCTGCAATCGCCCGCCGGCGCCGATGCCGGCAGCGCCGCGGACGTTGCGCGCCGCCGGTTCCAGTTGGCAGATCGCCTGGCAGGGTTGTTCTCGCAGTATCTGGTGTATCGCCCGGACTGGCTGCGTGCGTGGGAGTACGGTCAGTTTCAGGTCGTCACCCGCGGTGCGGCGGATGATGCCGTCGCCGTATCCACCGAGCAGCACTTGCTTGGCCCGTTGTGGCGGCATGTGCATGCACAGCTGGGTGCGCATCGTGGCGACGTGGTGGCGAATTTGATGACCAGCCTGAGTCGCGACAGTGCTTCATCGGCCGCCGGTGGCGCGCTGCATGTATTTGGTATCAGCCACCTTGCCCCGTCCGAGCTTGCCGTGTTGCGAGCGTATGCGCGCCACCATCTGGTAGCGCTGTACGTGCCTGATCCGTGTCGCGAGTACTGGGGTGGGTTGGCGCGCGAGCTGCCCGGGCTGCGCGTACAGCGCGCGGCGGAAATGGCGCGCGTGGAACAGGCCGCTGGCAACGATTATTGGGTCGAGCAGACGCACCCGCTGCTGGCGAGCTGGGGTCGCATGGGCCAGCACTTCATCATGGCCCTGGCCGACAGCGATGGCGACGTGCTGGAAGATGTGCGGCACTGGCAGGATACGCAGCCAGCACCGCCGCACGATCGCCTGAGCCGCGTGCAGCAGAGCATTCGTGAGTTGCGACCGGAGTTGCTCGAGCACCCGCTCGACGACGAGGCAGTGATCGCTGCCGAGTGTGCGGACGCCAGCATGCGCGTCCACAGTTGTCACACGCGGTTGCGTGAGCTGGAGGTGTTGCGCGACCAGTTGCTCGACGCGCTGGCCACGCCCGACGCCGATGGCACGTACGTCAAGCCAGCCGACATCGTGGTCATGGCGCCGGACATTCAGGCCTATGTCCCGCTGATCCCCTCGGTGTTCGGCGTGCCGGGCGATGCCCGCGAGCGCTTGCCGTATCACCTGGCGGATATCGCGGTGACACGCAGCCACAGCTTGTTCGGCGCTTTCCGGCGCTTGCTGGATTTGCCTGGCACCCGCGTTACCGCGCCGGAAGTGGTGGATCTGCTGGCCGTGCCGGAGGTAGCACGACGTCTGAATCTGGATGCGGCCGGGCTGAATGAACTCACCGAGTGGCTGCGTCGCAGCCGCGTCGCATGGGCGCTGGATGGGGCATTCCGCGAACGCTTTGGCGTGCCGCCGATTGCCGCGCATACCTTCGGCTGGGCAATGGATCGCCTGCTTGGCGGTTACCTCATGGCCGATGCCCCCACGGATGATCGCCAAACCGGCGTGATCCTGGCCGACGGCAGCGAGCTGGCACCCATGACGGCCATCCATGGTCCGGCCGCGAGCAATCTCGGTGCACTGGACCAGTTGCTTGGTGCGCTGCAGAGCTTGTGTGATCTGGCCGCCAAAACCCTGCCCGCCAGCGCGTGGGCTGCGGCACTGGAGCGCCAGTTCGAGGCGCTGTTTCGCATCGATCCCACCGACCGCGCGGCGCGTGACGCGCAGACCTTGCTGCTGCGTTTCATCCGCGGCATTGCCTCCGAGCCGGCGGCGGTGGGCGAGGACCCATTGCTGCACTTTGCCGTGGTGCGCGATTTGCTGGTGGCGCAATTGTCGGCCGCACCTGAACGCCAGCGCTTTCTCATGGGCGGCATCACGTTTTGCGGCATGGTTCCGCAGCGGGCCATTCCATTCAAGATGGTTGCGGTGCTGGGTTTGAACGATGGCGAATTTCCGCGCACGGCCAGCGACAGCGGCCTCGATTTGATGGCGCGCTATCGGCGCCTGGGTGATCGCGACGTGCGCACCGATGATCGCTATCTGTTCCTGGAAACCTTGATGTCTGCACGCGCGCGCCTGCACTTGAGCTACATCGGCCAGGGTGTACGGGATGGCAAGCCGCGCAATCCAGCGGCGCCACTGGCCGAGTTGCTGGCCACGCTGGATACTGCCGCCGGGTTGCATGCCGACGACACCGCCGACCGGCCATGGCGCGTGCGCCATCCATTGCAGCCGTTTGACCCGCACTATTTCACCACGACCGACCCACGCCTGTTTTCCTACAGCGCTGCGTTCGCGGCCATGCACGGTCGGGCCCACGCACCTGCGGTGCCCGCGTTTCTGCAGGGGCTGACGGAGGTGGTGCCGGTTGCAGAGGGCGCACCACCTGCCGTGGTCACCCCGGTGGTCACGCTGCGAGAGCTGGCCAGCTACTACAAAGACCCGGCCGCGCAACTACTGAATCAGCATCTGCATGTCAGCCTGGCGGCGTTGGACCGCACGCGTCTGCCGCAACAGGAACCGCTGGCCGCGCAGTTTTCGCCGCTGGATACGGTGGCCAAAAGGTTGTTCTTCAACGATGGCCTGGCGGCGGGCGCGTGGACGTTGCAGCAGCCGCCGCCGTGGTTGCGGTTGGGCGGGATCATGCCGCCGGGACAACCCGGCGCGACCGCGTGGCAGGAGGAACTGACTACGGTTAACGCACTGTTGGAGAAGGCCCACAGCTTGCCCGGTTTTACCCAGACCGCACCGGTTGCCAGCAATTACGCGATCGATCTCGATATCGGCGGCTGGCGAGTTACCGGTCAGGTGGAAAAGATTTTCGTGACTACCGTGGATGGTGCGGTGCAGTGGCAAATGCTGCGGCCATTCCCCGCGCGCAAAGGCAGCCTCAAGGCGGAGGCCGAACTCAGCTTCAAGGATCGCGTGCCGCTGTTTCTGGATTGGGCGCTGGTGCGCCTGCATACCGCGCACACACTTGGTGTGGACGCACCGCCCGTTCATCTGCGTTTACTGGTCGGTGGCAAGGAGACGCGCTGGAACGACGCCTTTAGTGACTGGGATGTGCGTTTCATGCGAGCTGCACCATCGGCGCGGGCCAGTCTGCTGGGCGATCTGGAACGCCGGGTGGAACGACTGTTGCAGTGGTGGCAGCAAGCGCAAACCAGGCCGCGCTGGTATTTCCCCAAAGCTGCATGGGAAACCCTCAAGACCGAGCTGTATGCAAAACCCGGCAAGCTGCCCACCGTCGACGCGGCGGCGACATCGACGCAGCCGCTGCCGGTCACTGTGGGCCAAGTGTGGGTTTCAGAGCACAACGGCGGCGAGCGCAGCTACGCGCCCGGCTACAGCCAACTGCTGGCCGGTGACGTCGACTTTGCCGATGACACCCCCGAGCTGGCCGCATTGCACACGTTTGCGCAACAGCTGCATGAGTGCATCAGTCTCGACGCTGCACTTGCGGGGAGCACGCCATGACTCCGCCGAATGCTTCTGCGGCGATCGCGCCGGCCGATTGGCGCACGCTGAATCTGGCTGCTGGCGGTCGCAGTCTGATCGAGGCCAGCGCAGGCACCGGCAAGACCTGGACCATTGCCGTGCTGTACCTGCGCTTGCTGCTGGAGCGCGAGCTGTCCCCACGCCAGATCGTGGTGACCACGTTTACCGATGCCGCAGCGCAGGAGCTGCACGAGCGGTTGCGCAGCAAGCTGGAGTGGGCTTTGTTGCAAGCTGATTCGGATACCGCGCCCGCTGCCGCACACGCACCGGACGAGGCCTGGCTGCACGCGCGTTGGGCGCACGTTGCTGCAAGCCGCAGCGACGATAGCGCCCGCTTGCGTCTGGCGCTGGCCGAGATGGACGTGGCACCGATCAACACGCTGCACGGTCTGTGTCGTCGGATACTCGCTGACTATCCCTTTGCCTGCGGCGTGCCGTTCGCGCTCGGCGACATGGTGGCCGATGAAGCATTACTCGATGAAGTGACCACCGACGTGTGGCGCCGTTTGCAGCAAAGTAATGACGACGATGCGCTGGTGAAACTGCAGCGCTCAACGGCGCCGCGCTTGTCGCTGGGCAAGTTGAAAAGTGGATTGGCGCTGTGCCTGAGCCCCGGTGTGCGCATTGAGCTCACGCCACCCGGCGAATTATCCCAGCAGCTTCCGGCCGACTGGGCAAAACGCCTGCGTCTGCTGATCGAGCGGGATGAGCTGTTCCGAAAAGGCAGCACACTGCGTCGGGCGTGGGCCGAGCTGGCGCAATTCATCGATGGATTGGCGCCACTGCCTGACGACGACACGATTGCCGTGCTGCAAGAAGCTGGCAACCTGAAAGGTATCTTGAAGAACGGCTTGCAGGACCCGGAGGTCATCGCCGCGGCAGAGTTCTCCGTGCGCGCTGCGCAAGTCCTGCAGGAGCTTCGCGAACAAACGCAGCAAGATTTCTGGCAACAAGTCGCTGCCTTGGCGCGTCGGGAAATGCACGCGTTGCTGCAGGCTCGTCATCAGCTCACGTTCGACGAATTGCTGGGCAAGGTGAGCGCCGCTCTGGCACGCGAGTCGACGACCGGTGGCGCGCGTCCGCTGGCCGATGCCCTGTGTGCGGCGTGGCCAGTCGCGCTGGTGGATGAATTTCAGGATACCGATGGCCAGCAGTACGGCATCCTCGATGCAATCTACCGCGACGAGGCAGGCGACAAGCGTGGTCGACTGGTGATGATTGGCGATCCCAAGCAGGCCATCTATCGCTTTCGCGGCGGAGACATTCATGCCTATCGGCTGGCGTCCGAACAGGCCGATCCGGATGGCCGTCTGCAGTTGGAGACCAACTATCGCTCGGCGCAGGCGCTGGTCGAAGCGTGTAATCAGTTGTATGCCAGCGGTGGCGAAGTGCTCAGCGCCGACCTCGACCATCGCATCAAGTACCGACGGGTGCACGCCAGTGATCGCTGTGCCGAGGAGCCGTACACCATCGCCGGGCAACCGTGCACGCAACCGTTGCAGGTGCACTACCTGCCCGAAGCGCCCGCATCGGCTGGCGAACGCTGCACGCTGGCGTTGCGCGTGTGTGCCAACCAGATCGCCGCGATATTGCAATCGGGCCAGCATCGCATCGGCGACAATCCAGTGCAGCCTTCGGACATCGCCGTGCTGTTGCCGACGGGCCGCAACATCAGCGATTTGCGTGATCTGCTCACGGCGCGTGGCGTGCCGTGTGTGAGCTCTTCACGCACGAGCGTGTTCCAGACCGACATCGCGCGCGAGCTGCAGATCGTGCTGTACGCAGTCGCGCACGACAGTGATTTGCCGGCCTTGCGTGGCGCCGCCGCCACGCGCTTGTGGGGCGACAGCTTCAGCCAGTTGCAGCAGCGTGCCGACGATGTCGCGAGTTGGCAAGCCGTGGCGCAGGTATTCCGCCAATGGCGCGGCATTTGGGACAAACGCGGTGTCCAGGCCGTGGTGGATGAGCTTGCGGCGCACATGGCGCCGCGGTATCTGCAAACGCTTGGTGGCGAACGCGCACTCACTGACCTGCGCCACCTCGGCGAACTGCTACAGGCAGAAAGTGAGAGCATCACCGGCGTTGAGGAACTGCTGACATGGTTCAACGCCTGTCGCGAAGACGCGGCAGCCGCTGGCACGGATGCCGCCGATGCCGCGCAATTGCGCATCGAGTCCGACAGTGCCCGTGTGCGCTTGCTGACTTTGCACGCCAGCAAGGGCCTGGAGTTCCCCATCGTGTTCCTGCCACTGATGTGGAATCACGGTGAGCGCAGCGGCGCGACGATGCACGTCGTCAGCGACGCGGCTGGCCGGCGCACCATCGGCTTCTCTGCCGCCGCCAAAGAGCGCGAGTTGCAGGATCTGCAGGACGAACGTTTTCGCGTGCTGTATGTCGCGCTGACCCGCGCGATCCACGCCTGTCACGTGCTGGCGCTGCAGCTCGATCGCCCGGCCAACGCCAGGACAACAAAATGTACCCAAGGCACTGCATGCAGTGCGCTCGACGTACTGCTCCTGCGCCTGCAGCCGGCATTGTTGTCGGGCACAACGTTGTCCACCGACTTGCAGGCGGCCACGCCGCAGATACGCTGGAACGAGGGCTGGCAGCCGGCCGCGCGACGCGATTTCACCGCCGCTGATACCAGCGTCGCGACGCGTGAGGCGCGCACGCCGCCACCCGCACGCAGCGGGCCGCTGGAGGCCAAGCACAGCTTCACCACACTGGTGCAGGGCGGACAGTACGCCGCGATTGACCCGGGAGCGTCGGCAGGTGACGAGGCCGATGCCCACGCGGTTGATCTGACCAGTGACATGTCTGAAGGCACTGATGGCGTCGCGTCAACTGGCAGCCCTGCGCTGGTGATGCCAGCGACACGCACGCCACACCCCGATTTGCTGGCGCTGGCCGCGGTGCGTGGTACGGACATCGGTAACGCCATTCACGCGATCTTCGAGCACCGCGCGGTCGGCGCGCCGCTGGCGCATCAGCGTGACTTGGTCGAGCACTGCTTGAACGACGCGGGCGTGCGGCGCAGGGACATCACGCAATCCGCGCTGGTGGACGCGCTGACGCTGCGGCTGCAAGGGGCGCTGGACGCGCCACTGGGATTGGTTGGCACCCCGGAGCTGGGTCTGGCTGAGTTGCCGGCGGTCGATCTGCGCGCGGAAATGGAGTTCTGCTTTGCGCTGGATGATGTGGCCATGGCGGCGTTGCAACAGGTCTGCGCGGAGCACGGCCAGAGTGACCTCGTACCGCGCAGCACGCGCGTGTTGAGCGGCCTGATGAACGGCAAGATCGACCTGATCTTTGAGCGCAATAATTGCTTCCACGTGCTCGATTACAAGGGCAATTATCTGGGCGACACGCTGGCTGATTACCAGGGTGCAGCGTTGCTCGCGAGCATGGATCACAGCCACTACCGCTTCCAGGCGTTGATTTATACGGTGGCGGTGGATCGCTATCTGCGTCAGCGCCTGGGTGCCGCGTACCGGCGCGAACAGCACCTTGGCGAATGCGTGTACCTGTTCGTGCGCGCTGCTGGTCTGGCACCGGACGCGGGCATCTGGCGGCATCGGTTTCCCGATGCCCTGCTGGCTGCCGTCGGCAACGTGCTGAGCGGGCGCGAAAGCGTGTCGGAGCTCGCATGAACGCAGGCAGCGCTACCGGTGGCAACGGCGGGAACGCGGCTGCTGTCGGCTACCACTTTCACCCGCTGCCGATTGACGCTACCGCGCCCGAAGCATGGCGCGCGCTGGATCGCGCGGTGGCGCGCTGGGTGGTGATTCACGGCGGCTCGCCGTTGCTGGCATTGGTCGCAGGCTGGGCCAGCCTGGCGGAGGGCCACGGCGACAGTGCGTTGCCCCTCACGGGCACGGACAGCTCACGCCATGGTATGGCTGCGCTGGACACCGAGGCCCGCGCTGCACTGGAGCTCGAAGCGATGGTTTGGGTCGTGCGCAACGGCCAGTCGGCCCCGGCCGCGACCCCATTCGTCATTGAGCACGAACACTTTTATCTGCGCCGCAATTTCTGTCATGAGGTTGCCGTGGCGCAGTATCTCAACGCCCGTCGCATGGCGCGATTGCCAGCCGGTCAGGCATCTGCCGCGGACCTGGCAATCCTGTTTCAGGGCAGCACTGGCGTCGATGCGCAGGCGCAGCGTGACGCAGTGATCGGTGTGCTTGGGCGACGCCTGTTCGTACTCACTGGCGGCCCCGGTACCGGCAAGACCGCCACCGTGCTGCGCATGCTGTTGATGCTGATCAAGGATGCCGCAGCGCGAGGGATGCCGGCACCGGTGATCCGCCTCGGCGCACCGACCGGCAAGGCGGCGCAACGCTTGTCCGAGTCCTTGCGTGATGGCGCCAAAGTCCTGCGCGAACGTGCCGACCAGCCGCTGCCGATTGCATGGCAAACGCACCTGGATGCCGCGCTGGGCACCGACGCCAGCACCTTGCACCGTCTGCTGGGCAGTCGCGGGCACTCCGGCGGTTTCCGCTACCACAGCGACGATCGGCTGCCCGCCGACATCGTGGTCGTGGATGAAGCGTCGATGGTGGATCTGGCGCTGCTGCGTGCCCTGCTGGACGCCTTGCGCGATGACGCTGCGTTGATTCTTGTCGGCGATGCCGATCAGCTCACTTCGGTGGGAACGGGTTCGGTGTTGCTGGACTTGGTGCGCGCACTGGAAGCTGATGACGCGCCAGAACTGGTGCGCTTGCAGCACAGTTTTCGCGCCGATCACTACCTGGTGCCGATCAATCAGGCCATCCTGCGCGGTGACGCCGCGGCGTTTGCCGCTGCGTGGCAAGCCGCCGGCAGCCATGCTGTTCAGCGTTCAGTAGCGACCACGCAGGATCTGCGCCGCGTGCTCGGCCCATGGTGTCGAGCACTGCGGCAGTCGCTGCAGGACAGTGGGGCATACGCCGTTTTGCCACCCGAGCGCGAAGATCTGGTGCTGGCCGCACTCAACGGCTTGCGCGCGCGCCAACTGTTGTGTGCCTTGCGCGAAGGTGCGTTTGGTGCAACCGAGGTCAACGCCGTCATCGAGCGCACACGGTGACGTCGGTATTTGCCTGTTGGATACGGACGGCCAATTGCGGGTGTGGTTCGAAGTTACCGTGGCGCGTGCTGCTACCCCTTCGCCGGGCACACCGGTTGCCGTGGAGAGCGTCAGCAGCCATCGCAGCGTGCGCGCGTTTGCGCCGAACAGCCTGCCTGAGCATCAGGGCGCGTTCGCTGTCACCATCCACAAGAGTCAGGGTTCCGAATACGGCCACGTCGCGCTGTTGCTGCCGCCGGAGGCCGACAACCGCATCCTTTCGCGCCAGTTGCTGTATACCGGCGCGTCGCGGGCGCGGGACGTCGTGGAAGTGTGGGGCACGTCTGCCGCGCTGGCGGCCGCGATCGCCACGCCGGTACTGCGGGCCGGCGGTTTGCAGCAGCGGCTGCGGGTCGCCGCGCCGTGAGGCCTCTTGCCGTTGGCTGCGTGGGCGGTCTCGGCGCGGCTATTTGCCGATCGTGAACGGCTGGGTGTTCACCACCTTGCCGTCCACCGAGATCTCCACGTTGTACTTGCCCTCCGGCCACAGGTCGGGGTTCTGCAGGGTAAACGTGGTGGTGGCCGGGCCGTCAGTGGCCAGCCGTTGCGTCACGTTGCTGATGAGCATGCCCGCGCCTTGCAGGTAATTCCAGCGCGCGCTCAGCGTTGCGTCTGGCGTGTTGCCGGTACTGACTACGCTGGCGTAAATCGTCTTGTCCGTCTGCGCAAAGTGCGTGGCCGGTTGGGTGATCTGGTGGGCTGCGTCCACGGCGCTGCCCAGGGTGACCGCGCTGACGCGGAACGCCGTGCTTGCCGGCGCGGGCACCAGTGCCGTCGTGGCTGCTGGTGGGATGACCGTGGCGGGCCTGGCCGGGACAGGCTTGATCGCGGTGGATGCCACGGCGGTCGCGGGGGCCGGTTTTGCCGTCGGCGCCTCGGGTGCGCTCCTGCCGCACGCGGCAAGCAGCGCTGTGGCCAGTGCTATGCCGAACAGCGCGGGAGTCGACTTGAATGCCAGCATGGATGCACTCCGGAATAATCGCGGCACTCAGGCACGTGACCTGACGTGATGGACGCCATGTGTCTGCCGCGAGCGCAAGGCTACTGCGCAAGGTATGAACCCGCCCTGCGTCTCACGCGCTGCGGGGCGCACGGGGTGGCGCAAACGCGTCATTGCATTGCCGGTGCCGGTGTCTGGTCAGCTCAGTTTCGTCTATCCGCGCCGTGGCTGCCCTGACCGGCATCAGTGCAGCCGCTGACCGTTGCGGTAGCGTGGGTCGGTACTCCGCGCGACCGCAGCACGGCTGTCTGGAGCGCAGCCTCAGTGTGTGCGCAACGCAAACCATGGAGTGATCGGAGCAACCACGCCTGCTGGGGCGCTCACGCGCCTACACGCTGGCCAATTTGCCGGAGCGCCTGCGCCAGTGGCATGCGCCACGCATCAACCGCTGGGAGCGGCTGTGGGTGACTGGTGGTTTGCTGGCGATCGAGTACCTGGGCGCCAGTGGCACGATGAGCGTCGAGGTCGCCTTGCACGAGAACCGCTGGTTTGCGCCCGGCACCCGCTGGCGCGTGGTGCGCATGGCGCCGGACGGCGCTTTCGAGCTGGAAGTTCATGCCGATGTGAAAGGTCAGGCCGAGGCGCCACAGCCACTGCGCTCGAGCCTGCTGGAGGCAGCGGACGTCGTCACGGCGGCAGATGGCCGCGCCCTGGCTGCCTTGCTGCAGACACTGCCCGTCGGCGAGCGGCGCCTCGTGCATGCGGGATTCGACCTGAGTGTCTGGTCCGGAGTGGCGGCGGGTGCGCATACGTTGTTCTGGCATCCACTGGCCGCGGCATCCGGCACGTTCACGGTGCTGGTTGCGCGCAGCCCGAAGCCGTTCGACCTGGCGGCGTATCTGGGCCGCGACCATGCCGTGATCGAGGCGACGTTGGGCGGCGCGCTGGCTGGTGATTGCCACTACGCCGGTTGGCTGCGCGCAACGCTGGAACGGCATCTGCACATCGAGGAGGAACTGCTCTTTCCGGCGTACCTCGCTGCAGGCGGGCGCGAAGCCTGGGTCAAGGGGCTGAAGCTCGAACACGTCTGGCTGCGGCAGTATCTGGGTGAGCTTGATCGGGCAGGTAGCCGGCGCAAATTTCTGCGTCTGCTCGACGGCCACGACGAGAAAGAGGAGCGCGTGATCTACCCGGATATCGCCGCGCATATGGGCGTAAATGCGGCCGCGCTGCTGGATGCCGCGGTCGCCTGGCAAATACCCGTCACTACGGAAGTCCCCGGCGGCGACTGAGCACAACAGGTCCAGTACGCAGCGAAGCGCGATAGAAAGGCCATTTGCACGTTTCAGGCGCAGTGTCCATCATGGTGCAATGGGTATCGACGCGTGGCGTGCATGGGCGGAACAGTTGGCAACCGGGCTGGCCTTGGTTGGTGCCGACTTGCGCGTGCGCTGGATCAACGCGGCATTGGCTGAACTGCTGGGCGTAGGCACTCGCGGGGTGGTCGGCCAGCCATTGGCGCTGTTGCTGCGCGAACCGCTCGGAATTGATGCTGCGCGGCGCGCCCTGGCCCGGCAGCACATCATGCAATTGCGCAGTGTGCTGCTGAGCGTGGCTGACGGCGACGACGTTGCAGTCGACATCACGCTGCAGCCGTTCGAAGACGGGCTGCTGCTGGAAGTGCATGCGCTGGCACCGGAGTCAGTCGGCGCATCGCCGCTGTCCGACACGCTGCGCGGCTTTGCGCACGAGATGAAGAATCCGCTGGCCGGCATGCGCGGTGCGGCGCAACTGCTGCAGCGCCGGGTCGCGGATGAGGAAATGCGTGCGCTGGCGAGCCTGGTCATCGACGAAGCTGATCGCCTCACCGCACTGGCCAATCGCCTTTTACATCACGCCGGTCCGGCGCAGCTCGACATGGTCAATATCCATCAGGTGCTGGAGCGTGTGGTCGACTTGTTGCGCACGTCACCATCGCCACCGTCCATTCATTCTGACTACGACCCGAGCACGCCCGAAGTCTGGGCGGATGCCGACCGCCTGCAACAGGTGTTGCTGAATCTCGCGCGCAATGCGGTGCAGGCAGGCGCCCACACCCTGACGTTGCGCACGCGCGTGGAACACGCGGTGCGCGTGGGCCAGCGCTTGCTGCGCAGCGCATTGCGGGTGGACGTCATGGACGATGGTTCCGGCGTACCTGAAACCCTGCGCGACAGCTTGTTCCAACCGCTGGTTTCCGGACATGCCGACGGCGCCGGCTTGGGTCTGGCCCTGTCGCGCGAACTGGCGCGCGAACATGGTGGCGACCTGCGTTGCACCAGTCGTCCGGGCGTTACCGTCTTTTCGCTGTATCTGCCGCTGGACACCACCCATGCATAGCGCTGCTGTAGGCGCGACCCTCGAGGGCCACAGAGCCGGCCCTGGCCGCCGTTTCCCGTGCAGCCAGGGCGCGCTCGTCACGCCCGATCGCCATCCGGGCTTGTGCAGGACATTCCCATGACCGACACAGTCTGGTTGGTCGACGATGACCGCAGCGTGCGTTTCGTGCTGGCCGCGACGTTGCGCGAGGCCGGGCTGGCAGTGCGTGAGTTCGTCGACGTGGCCCAGGTGCGCTCGGCGCTGCTCGACTCCCGACCGACGCTGTTGATCACCGATGTGCGACTGCCGGGAGAAGGCGGCCTGGATTTGCTGAAAGACTGGAAGGCGCGCGCCCTCGGCCCGGTGCTGGTGATGAGCGCATACACCGACGTGGCCACCACGGCTGCGGCCTACCGGGCGGGCGCGGTGGACTATCTGGCCAAGCCGTTCGATCTCGACCATGCGCTGGCCGCGGTGCAGCGTGCACTGGCCAGCGCTCTAGCCACCCCGGCGACACTTGCACCGGCGGCCGCAATCAATCCGGCGTTGCTTGGCGAAAGCGCGCCGATGCGCGAGGTGTTTCGTCTGATCGGTCGCGTCGCCGCCAGCGATTTGAATGTATTGATCACTGGTGAAACCGGCACCGGCAAAGAACTGGTGGCGCGTGCCCTGCACGAGGAAAGTGCACGCCGGCGTGGACCGTTCGTGGCCTTGAATACAGCCGCGATTCCGGCCGAGCTGCTGGAGAGCGAGTTGTTCGGCCACGAAGCCGGCGCGTTCACCGGCGCCGTGCGCCGCTATGCCGGGCGCTTCGAGCAAGCCGAGGGTGGCACCTTGTTTCTGGATGAAATTGGCGACATGCCGCACGTGCGCGTGCTGGCGGCGACGCATCAGGATCTTGCTGCGCGCGTCGCCAGTGGCGCGTTTCGTGCGGATTTGCTGCATCGGCTCGACGTCGTGCGTATCGCGTTGCCCGCCTTGCGCACGCGCCGCGCAGACATCCCGTTGCTGGCCCGGCACTTTCTCGCCGCTGCCGCACAAGCGTTGAAACTGCCACCCAAGCAATTCTCACGCGCGGCGTTGAAACTGCTGGCGCAACGCGACTTTCCCGGTAACGTGCGCGAGCTGGAAAACCTGTGCCGCCGCGTTGCCGTCATCGCACCGGGCAACGAGATCCTGCCGTCCGATCTGGATGAAGGCAGCACCCCGGCCATCGCCAGTGAGTGGACCGATGCATTGCGCGAGTGGACGCTGGCGGCCTTGGCCGACGGCGAAGCAGACATCCATGCGCGTGCGCGCGCGGCGCTGGACCAAACCCTGATGCGCGCCGCGCTGGAGCGCAGTGACGGCCATCGCCAGCACGCCGCCGCAGCACTTGGCGTCGGTCGCAACACTATCACCCGCAGGCTTGGTGCCTCGCGTACCCGGCGCCGTTGAATCTGATGGGCTGTGCTTGCGTTCGTGACGTCACGGCGCGCGTTCGCGTTCAGGCACACGCAACGGTTCAAGCAGCGCTGACAATCCGTTGTGGTCGATCTCCAGCGCGAGTGCCAGCAGGTGACCGAGCTGCCCGGGCGGGAACCCTTTGCGCGCAAACCACGCCAGGTAGGCACCGGGCAAATCGGCGAGCAACCAACCCTGGTACCTGCCGTACGGCATGGTCACGGTTACCAGCTTCTGCAGGTCTTCCGCTTGCATTGGGTGCGCCCTGTCCCGGCCGGTGGTCAGTGATATTCGATGCGCGGGCGGGTTGGCGGGAACTGCGTATCCAGATGGTTGAGTTCCGCCAATTCTGCGGGGTCCAGCGTCAACGTCAACGCGCCAAACAGATCGTGCAGTTGCTCGACGCTGGTGGCGCTGACGATCGGTGCGGTAACGCCGGGCCGCGCCAGCACCCACGCCAGTGCCACCTGCGCCACGGTGGCGTGGTGTGCAGCAGCGACGCGATCCAGGGCCGCGAGCAAGTGCAGCCCGCGCGCATCCAGATAACGTTTGACCGTACTGCCGCGAGCGGTGCTCTTGACCAGATCGGCGACGCTGCGATATTTGCCGCTGAGGAAACCGCTCGCCAGTGAGTAGTAAGGGATCACGCCAAGGTTCTCGCTACGCGCCAGCGGCTCCAGCGTGCTTTCGTACGCGGCACGGTCGGCGAGGTTGTACAGCGGCTGCAATGTCTCATAGCGCGGCAGGTTGTTTTCGCGCGATACCGCCAGCGCATCGGCCAGGCGCGTCGCGCTGAAGTTGGAAGCGCCGATCACGCGCACCTTGCCTTGCTCGATCAAGCGCGCAAAGCCGGCGAGCGTGTCAACCAGCAATACGCTGGCGTCATCCTCATGCGCCTGATACAAATCGATGTGATCAGTTTGCAGTCGCCGCAGCGAACCTTCCACCGCCTGCTGCAGGTTGATCGGGGCCAGACCCTGCTGGCGTGACCATTTGCCCACCTTGGTCGCAAGCAGTACCTGCTCACGCTTGCCGCTGTGTTGCAGCCACTTGCCGATGATGGTTTCGGACTCACCACCACGATTGCCCGGTACCCATGCCGAGTAACTGTCGGCCGTGTCGATCAGGTTGCCACCGGCCTCGACAAACGCATCGAGTACCGCAAACGAACGCTTTTCATCGGCGCTCCAGCCGAACACGTTGCCACCCAGTACGAGTGGCGTGATCGTGAGGCCGGAGCGACCGAGCTGACGCATATCCATCATGGATTTCCTTTGACAGGCGCATCGGCGCCGGCGACGCGTACCAGCAATTTACCGAAATTACCGCCCTGAAGCATATGCGCAAACGCCACCGGCGCGTTCTCCAGGCCGTCGACGATGTCTTCCCGGTAGTGCACTTTGCCGGTGCGCAACCAATCACCCATTTCGGCCAGAAACGCCGGATACCGCTGCGCAAACTCACGTTGGATGAAACCGCGCACGGTGAGGCTGCGGCTGAGGATCGTGGCCATCAGCGCGGACGAGCGGTCCGGCCCGGGCGGCAATGCGGTGTCGTTGTAATGCGCTACCAGCCCGCACACGGGGACGCGGGCGAATTCGTTCAACAATGGCATGACCGCATCCCACACGGCACCACCCACATTCTCGAAATACACGTCGATGCCGTCCGGGCACGCCGCCTGCAGTTGCGCGGCAAAGTCCGGCGCGTGGTGATCAACGACGGCGTCGAAATGCAGCTCCTCGCGCACAAACGCGCACTTCCTGGCGCCACCGGCGATACCCACGGCGCGGGCGCCGCGCAGTCGGGCGATCTGTCCGACGGTGCCGCCGACCGGGCCGCTGGCGGCTGCCACCACCACGGTCTCGTCCGGCTTGGGTTTGCCGATCGCTTCCAGCGCCGACCACGCGGTGAAGCCGGGCATCCCGTAGACGCCAAGTGCAGTGCTGATCGGCGCGACGGCGGCGTCAAGTCGACGCAGGATCTGCTCTGGCGCGGCCAGCGCATGCGTCTGCCAGCCAGAATGGCTGAGCACGATGTCCCCGACGGGATACTCGGGGTGCTTCGATTGGATTACTTGCGCAACGGTACCGCCATCCATCACCTCGTTGATCTGCAAGGGCGGCACGTAGGACTTGCGCTCATTCATGCGCCCACGCATGTACGGGTCAAGCGACAGGTACAGCACGCGCAACAGCATTTCTCCCGCGCCGGGGGTCGGGAGCGGCAGCGATTCGAGGCGAAAATTTTCTGCCGTGGGCGCCCCGTGGGGGCGGCTGGCGAGGACGATGCGTTGCAGTGTGGATGTCGTCACGATGAACTCCGTTGTAGAGGCAGCAGCTGGCAGGTGCTGCAGCCAGCCCAGAAGAGCTGGCGGGCCATGCCCCCTGCGTGGCGCGCGGCTGCTCGTCCTGACGCATATAACGCGGGTGCAAGAATTGCCCCGCGCGTACTGGCTGGCACGCTGGTCGCACAGTGTGCGAGCGCGCGCATGCACACTGCGTCAACGCGTCTGCCGTGCGCATGCGATATCGTGCCGTTTCACCCGGATACGGAGTACACAACATGAAATCACGTGCCGCCGTGGCGTGGGAGGCTGGCAAGCCGTTGTCGATCGAGCTGGTCGACGTGGCCGGGCCGAAGGCCGGCGAAGTTCTGGTGCGCATTATCGCTACCGGGGTATGCCATACCGACGCGTTCACGCTGTCCGGCGACGATCCGGAGGGACTTTTCCCGGTCATCCTCGGCCATGAGGGCGGCGGTGTGGTGGAGGAAATTGGTGCCGGGGTGACCTCCGTTCAGGTCGGCGACCATGTCATTCCGCTGTACACCCCCGAGTGCGGCGAGTGCGAGTATTGCCGCTCCGGCAAGACCAACCTGTGTCAGAAAATTCGCGCGACCCAGGGTCGCGGCCTGATGCCCGACGGGACTTCGCGGTTTTCGCTGAACGGCAAACCGCTGTTCCACTACATGGGCACCAGTACCTTCAGCGAGTACACCGTGCTGCCGGAAATCGCGCTGGCGAAGATCAACCCCGCTGCGCCGCTGGAGAAGGTGTGCTTGCTCGGCTGCGGCATCACGACCGGTATCGGCGCGGTGTTGAACACGGCCAAGGTGGAACCCGGTGCCACGGTGGCGGTGTTCGGCCTGGGCGGCATTGGCCTGTCGGTCGTACAGGGTGCGGTAATGGCCAAAGCGGGTCGCATCATCGCGGTCGACACCAACCCGACGAAATTCGAGATGGCCAGACAGCTCGGCGCCACGGATTGCGTCAACCCGAAGGATTACCCGGACACGTCGATTCAGCAGGTGATTGTCGAGCTCACGGCCGGGGGCGTGGACTACTCGTTCGAGTGCGTCGGCAATGTCAACCTGATGCGCGCGGCGCTGGAGTGTTGTCACAAGGGTTGGGGCGAATCGGTCATCATCGGTGTCGCCGGGGCCGGTCAGGAGATCAGCACGCGCCCGTTCCAGTTGGTGACAGGCCGCGTCTGGCGTGGCTCCGCGTTCGGTGGGGTCAAGGGCCGCTCGCAACTGCCCGGTTACGTCGATCGCTATCTGGCCGGCGACATCCACATCGACGAGATGATCAATGCCGTGCTGCCGCTGGAGCGCATCAATGAGGCATTCGAGCTGATGCATGACGGCAAGGTGATCCGATCGGTGATTCACTACCGCGACGCGTGAAGGTTGCGGCAGCCGCGCGTACCTGCGCTGTCGTCGATTCGTTACCATGCGTCCACGTCCGCCACGCGCGGCAGTTCATCCATCACGCGTCAGGAGTGCCAAGGTATGCATAGCAGCAGCAAACGAGTTGACGTTCGCAGCGTCAGCCGCGAGAAGATTGCAGTCACCACCAAGGCGGGCCTGGCGCTGGCGCTGTGCGCGAGTCTCGTTTGGTCGTTCGCCAGCGTCGCGCACGACGCACCCGCTGCGCCCACCGGCGCCGCCAATGCCCACCAATTCACGGCCGCACAGATTGACACCGCCCTCGCCGGTAGCTGGCGCAGCAGCGAGAATCGGGCGCGTGACGTGTATCGCCATCCGCAGGCCACGCTGCAGTTCTTCGGCATCGCCCCGGCGCAGACGGTGATTGAAATCACCCCCGGTGGCGGTTGGTACAGCGAGGTGCTGGCTCCGCTGCTGCGCGACCACGGCCACTACGTTGCCGCCGTGGCGTCGGCGCCGAAAGATCGCGAGTCGCAGCGTGCCGAAAGTACGCTCAAGCGCAAGTTTCTGTCCGACCCCACGCAGTACGCCCACGCTGCCGTGCGCGAGTTCGATCCACGCGTGCCAGTGCTGGGGCCGCCCGGTTCGGCGGATCGCGTGCTCACGTTCCGCAATGTGCACAACTGGGTGGTGGCCGATACCGCACCAGCGATGTTCAGCGCGTTCTTTGCCGTGTTGCGCCCGGGTGGCGTCCTTGGTGTCGTGGAACACCGCGCCGATCCGACCGCGTCGCTGGACGCAGTGAAAAGCAGTGGCTATTTGCCGACGGCGTATGTCGTGCAATTGGCCAAGGCGGCCGGTTTCGAGTTGGCCGACAGCAGCGAGGTCAACGCCAATCCGCGCGATACAAAAGACCATGCAAAGGGCGTCTGGACGCTGCCACCCACCTATGCACTTGGTGCCAAGGACAAGGCGAAATACGCGGCCATTGGCGAGTCAGATCGGATGACTCTGCGTTTCGTCAAGCCTGCGGGGACGGCGGCCATCAAGTAGCAAGCTCAGCCAAGCCGGGGACGGAGGGCATCAAGTAGCTACTTAATGCCCTCCGTCCCCAATACCTATGCTCATCGCCCTCAACAAGCCGCATGGCGTGCTGTGCCAGTTCACCGACGCGCAAGGTCGGCGCACGTTGTCCGATCTGGTGGCGCAGAAGGACGTTTATGCGGCGGGACGGCTCGATCGCGACAGCGAGGGCCTGCTACTGTTGACCGATGACGGACAACTGGCCCATCGCCTGACCGATCCGCGCCACAAGCAGGCGAAGACTTACGTGGTGCAGGTCGAGGGCGAAATCGATGCGGCCGCGTTGCGGGCGCTTGATCACGGCCTCGTGTTGAACGATGGCCCGACGCTGCCCGCTCACGCGCTGCGCATTGACCCGCCGCCATGGCTATGGCCGCGCGAGCCGCCAGTGCGCATGCGCAAGAATATCCCCACCAGTTGGCTCAGCCTGGAGCTGCGCGAAGGGCGCAATCGCCAGGTGCGGCGCATGACCGCTGCGGTAGGCTTCCCGACCTTGCGCCTGATTCGTGTGCGCATTGGCAAATACGCGCTCGATGGTCTGGCTCCCGGTGAAACCCGCGTTCTTTTGCCTGAGCGAGATTTGTTTGGGGACGGAGGGCATTAAGTAGCAACTTGATGCCCTCCGTCCCCCGTCCCAGGCGCAAAAACTTTCGTTGACCCCTGCAAGATTTTACTGCTAGGGTCTGTGACGTGAGTCACGATTTGCTGCATGTGACTGCTGGCGTAACAAACTGACGGTTTTTCAGGCTCCGGCGGCCGGTTGCACTTCAAGCCGTAGCTCCACCAGCAAGGTAGACCGGCATGCCGGTCGAATGGAACCCAAGCAACACGCGAATTGGCCGGTGCTGAGGTGGGTAGTCAACACTGGCCGTTGCTTTTGTTGGTAAGGACGCCCGTTTCAGATCTCCCTGTTCGCTGTGGTACGGCATTCGTCGGGCCACGTTCGGCGACTTCGTCAAGCTTTCATCATGCAGGCGCACAAGTACGCGTCCCCCAACTTTCGCTGCGCTTCGACCGAGGCACGGCCTTTCACTGGAGCGAGTTCATGTACAAACATTTGGTGATCCGAACTGCCGGTCTGGCCTTGGCCGGTCTGTTCGTTGCTGCGGGCGCGAGTGCGGCTGAACCAGCAGCGCCGACTCCGCCGGCCGACACGTCGGTGGTGGTGCAGGGCGTGCAAGTGGCGATTGATCCGGTGACCGGTCGTCTGGTCGCGCCGACCGCCGCACAGCGTGATGCCCTGTCGCGCGCCATGCTTGAGCCGCCAGTCGCCAATGCACGGGCTGCACGTGGCGGCCAGCATGGCAAGGCGGCGCCGCGCAATGAAGCCGAGGCACTGCAGACTGTTCGCACCATCCGTCTGAAAAACGGTGGGCAGGCGCTGGGCATGGAGTTGCCTGAGTCCCTGATGAGCAACCTGGAGGCCGAACGCCATGCCGACGGCAGCGTGAGCATCCACCACGCCGGCGATACCCGGCAGGCCGCCACGGAGGTGACCCAATGATCCGCCACAACGTGTTGTTCCGCGCCCTGCTGGGCGTCGGTCTGCTGGGCATGGTCAGCTATGTCTCCGCCGCTGAAATCAAGATCGACAACCAGGATGTGGGCACCGGCCAGGGGCTGGACGATCCGACCCCGGCCAGCCCGGTCGGCGGCAATCCCGGGGCCACCCGCGGCGAGCAAGCGCGCATCGTGTTTCAGTTCGCTGCCGATCTCTGGGGCGCGGTGCTGAAGAGCGATGTGCCGATCACCGTCAGCGCCACCTTCGCGCGGCTATCGTGTACGGCTACGGCAGGCGTCCTGGGTTCGGCCGGCCCCACCTTCATCTTCGGTTTCGACGATCCGGCGCCGGCCGGTGCGCTGGCCAATACCTGGTACCACTCGTCGCTGTTCGATGCCTTGGCCGGTGAGGATGCAGCGCCTGGTGAGGCGGATATCCGTGCCCGCTTCAACGGCGCATTGGGCTCCACGGGTTGCCTGGAAGGCTCCGCCTGGTACTTCGGCCTCGACGGCCAGCAGCCGGCCGGCTCAATTGACTTCCTGAACGTGGTTCTGCACGAAATGTCGCATGGCCTGGGTTTCTCCGGGTTCGGCAGCCTTACCACCGGACAGCCGCTGGCTGGCTTCCCGGATATCTACAGCACCTTCGTCTTCGACAACACCCGGCAGAAGAGCTGGTATGCGCTGACGCCCGCCGAGCGCGTCGCGTCGGCAGTGAATGATGGCCATCTGGTGTTCACCGGCGCCAATGTGAAGGCCGAGGCTCCGCTGGCACTGTCGCCACCGTTGGTTCTGCGCATCAGCGCTCCAGCGGGTGCTGCGGGCGATTACGCGGTAAACCAGGCTGCCTTCGGGCCGGTGGCCACGCCGTCCAATTTTGGCGGCAACATTGTCCCGGCCGTGACCGGAGTCAACAGCGAAGGCTGCTCCGCGTTTGACAATGCCGGTGCCGTCAACGGGCACGTTGCGTTGGTCACACGCGGTACCTGCGCGTTTACCGACAAGGTGGCCAATGCACAGGCCGCCGGTGCTACCGCGGTGATTATTGCCAACAACCAGCCAGGTGTGATCGTGCCTGGAGGGACGCCAACCAGTCCGGTGAATATTCCGGTGGTTTCAGTCAGTCAGGTTGACGGTAACACGCTGAAAGCCAACGTCACCGGCTTGACTGGCGCACTGGCGCTGGGCAGCTCGCTGGCCGGCACCGACGCCGCCGGCAACGTTCAGTTGTATGCGCCGACCGTCCTGGCTCAGGGCTCGTCGTTCTCGCATTACGACACGCGTCTGACTCCGAACGCCTTGATGGAGTTCGCGATCAGTCCGGATCTGGCGGGCCAGATCGATGTCGATCTCACGCCTGCGCTGTTCAAGGACGAGGGTTGGCAGCTCAATGAAGACAGCCAGCGCCTGCTGCGTTGCGACACTACCATCCCCACGGTTGTCCCCGGCGGCCTGATCATCGGTGCCAACGTGGTGGCGAGCGCCAAGCTGCTGGCGGGAGCTGCGGCCTCGCTGGGCGAGTACCGCACAGCCATCCACAACTACGCGAACGGGCTCGCTGCCGACGGACTGCTCACCAAGCACCAGGCGACTCGTCTGAACAGTTGCTTGAACCCGGCCAAGACGCGCGACCAGTTTGAAGCCTGGGGCATCGGTGAGGGACATCCTGGCAAGGGTAACGGCAGGGGGTGAACGGCGCCGGAAACTGGTATTGAAACAGCCAAGAATCCCGCCAATATGGCGGGATTCTTGCGTGAGCATGCTGGTTGCCTGGGCAATGCGCCGGGCCGCACGGCCGCTCAGGATCCGCTCTCCAGACTAAAGAACGCTTCGGCGGTGGCGGTGCTGTTGGCGGCGGTCACTTCAATCCGTTCGCCGCGGTCGTGGGCGATCTCGGCGCAGATGTGTTTCAAATACATCGGCTCATTGCGTCGGTGCCTTGGTTGCGGGCGCACACTGCGTGGAAGCAGGTACGGCGCATCGGTTTCGATCATGAGCCGGTTCGACGGAATCTTGCGTACCAGTTCGCGCAGATGCAACCCGCGCCGTTCGTCACAGATCCAACCGGTGATGCCGATGTGGCAATCCAGTGCCAGATAGTCGCGCAATGCGTCGCCCGTGTCGGTAAAGCAATGCACGACGGCGCCCGGCAGCTTGTCGCGGTACCGTCGCAACACCTTGATGAAATCCTCGTGCGCGTCGCGTTGGTGCAGAAACACGGGCATGCCCAGTCCGGACGCGAGCAGCAGTTGGCGTTCGAAAACCTGCAGTTGGGTGTCGCGCGGAGAAAGCTCGCGGTTGTAGTCGAGTCCGGTTTCACCGATGGCGCGTACCTGCGGAAGCCCCGCGAGCATGCGCAAGGCCATGTCCGTCGCATCGTCATAGTCCGCGGCGTGATGCGGATGCACGCCGGCAGTGGCGTACAAAACGCCAGGATGGGCGTGGGCAAGCGCGGCCGCTTCGACGCTACTCGCGTGCGATGCGCCGGTCACGAGCATCCGCGTCACGCCATGGGCCTGTGCGCGCTGCAATACAGCGTCAAGGTCCGGTCGGAATGATTCATGGGTGAGATTGGCGCCAATGTCCAGCAGTTGCATGGTGGTTCCTGTGTGCCGACGCGTCATTCTCGCAGACGCGGTGTGCGGCGGCCTGAGCGGGCGCGCTGTGATCGGGCAAGTTCGTGCGGGTTTGCGGGCTCGACCGAACCTTGGTGTCCTGACGAGGGCATGGCTGCAGACACGGCATCGCCGGGGTTGGTACACAGCGTGACGGGTAAAATCCCGTGCTTCTGATGACTGGCACCTGCGGCCGGGTGCGGGGGTGCCTGATGTTGTCGGTTTTGTCTGACTTGGCGATGTGTTACCAATAGCGTTCGTTGCACGGGCGTCGGCGTCGGTTTGTGCTTCAGTAGCGAGGTGAACGGATGTCTGCGGTGATCGAGTCGGCGGAGCATGACGCGGGACGTCCGGTGGACGACCGCGAGGCTGCCGTGTGCGCGTTGTTGGTTGCCCAGGGCCATTTGAAGGACGGCGATCTGGGGCGCGTCCGGCGTCTGCATGAGGAATCCGCCGAAGGCACGTTGACAACCCTGCTGGCGCGGCTCGGTCTGGTTTCGGAACGGGATCTGGCCGAGGCTTGGGCGCAACTGCTGCAGGTGCCGTTGCTGACCGCGCGCGACGCACCGGAGTTGCCGCCGGCGGAGCTGGAACTGTCGCTGCGTTTTCTGAAACAACAGCATGTGGTGCCGGTAACCTGTGGCGGGGACGACCTCGCGTTGATCGTGGCCGATCCAGCCGACCCGTATCCATTGCAGGCGGTGGAGCTGGCCGCGAACCGCCCGGTAGCGCTGCGCATTGGGTTGCGTTCGGAAATCGATGGGCTGATCGAACGCTATTACGGCAGCGGTCGCTCGGCCATGGGCACAATCGTCGAAAATCTCGATGGCACCAGCACCGAGGAGGACGACGTCGAGCACCTGCGTGATCTGGCATCGGAAGCGCCGGTCATTCGTCTGGTCAACCTGATCCTGCAACGCGCAGTCGAGCAGCGAGCTTCGGACGTCCATATCGAACCGTTCGAGAATCGCCTGAAGGTACGCTTTCGGATTGACGGCGTGTTGCACGAAGTCGAAGCGCCGCCGGCGTCATCTACCGCTGCGGTGATTTCGCGGGTGAAGATCATGGCGCGCATGAACATCGCCGAGCGCCGCCTGCCGCAGGATGGCCGCATTCAACTGCGCGTGCAGGGCAAGGAGTTGGACCTGCGCGTATCCACCGTGCCAACCAGCTTCGGTGAGTCGGTGGTGATGCGTATCCTCGATCGCGAATCGGTGGTGTTCGACTTTGCCTCGCTGGGCTTCACCGACAATTTCCAGCAGCGTTTTGTCGAGGTGCTGAATCGTCCGCACGGCATCCTGCTGGTGACGGGTCCGACCGGGTCGGGCAAGACCACCACGCTGTACACCGCGCTGTCGCAAATCAACACCAACGATGTGAAGATCATCACGGTTGAGGATCCGGTGGAATACCAGATCGAGGGCATCAACCAGATCCAGGTGAAGCCGCAGATCGGGCTGGACTTTTCCGCTGCGCTGCGTTCCATCGTGCGCCAGGATCCGGACGTGATCATGATCGGTGAAATGCGCGATCTGGAGACATCGCGCATTGCCGTCCAGGCGGCGTTGACCGGTCACCTGGTGCTGTCCACGCTGCATACCAACTCCGCGGCCGGCGGCATTACCCGCCTGCTTGACATGGGTGTGGAGGATTACCTGCTCGGTTCCACCATCAATGGCATCCTGGCGCAACGTCTGGTGCGCCGCCTCGATCCGGAAACCGCCGTCGCGTACGACGCGTTGCCGGAGGTGATTGCCCAATTCGAGTTGGAAAAATATACCGACGAGCGCCCGATCCGGTTGTGGCGGCCCGGTACCAGCGTCGCCAATCCCAGTGGTTATCACGGCCGCCGCGCCATCATGGAATTTCTCACCATGAGTGACCCGTTGCGCCGGCTGGTCATGCAGCGCGCAAACGAGGGTGACATTGAACGCCTGGCGTGCGCCGAAGGTATGCGCACCATGTACGAAGACGGTATTGCGAAGGCCATCGCTGGCGTCACCACGCTGGAGGAGGTGCTGCGTGTTACCCAGGAGGGCTGACGCCCGAAAGTCCCGCCCGGCAAGCCCGTTGCGCAATTGTATCTGGCCCAGTGACGCAGCTGGGTTGGCGCGTGGGAATCCGCGCACGCCATGACCCAGTTCAGCTACAAGGCGATCAGCGCTGCCGGCGAGATGCTGCACGGCGAGATGGACGCGGCCAGTGTCGAAGAGGTCATTGCCCATCTGCAAGACCAGGGCAATACGCCGCTGCAGGCACAGTTGGCCCAAGGTGCCGGCCCCGGCAGTGGCTTCGCCGGATGGCTCAAGCGTGGCCCGTTCAATGGCGATGAGCTGGCACAGTTCACGCATCAACTGGCGACGTTGCTGGGTGCGGGTCAGCCGTTGGATCGCGCGCTCGGTTTGCTGCTTGAATTGCCGGAAGGCGAACGCGCGAAGAAGCTGGTTGCGCGGGTGCGTGATCGGGTGCGCGGTGGCAGTACGTTGTCCGCTGCACTCGATGAGGAACACGGGGTCTTCCCGAAGCTGTACATCAGCCTGGTGCGCGCCGGTGAGCTCGGTGGCTCACTTGAGGAAACCTTGCGTCGCCTGACGGAGTACCTGGAGCGCGCGCAAGCGCTGCGCGGCAATGTGATCAATGCGCTGATCTATCCGGCGTTCCTGTTGGTGGGTGTGCTCGGGTCGCTGGTGCTGTTGCTCGCGTACGTCGTGCCGCAGTTCGTGCCGATCTTTGACGATATGCAAGTGCCGATCCCGTGGATCACCGAGGGCGTACTGTTGCTTGGCAACGCCCTGCAGGCATGGTGGTGGCTGATCTTGCTGGTGCTCGGCGGTGGGTTCTTCTACTGGCGTTCGCGGTTGCGTGAACCGTCGGCGTTGCTGGCGTGGCATACACGCTTGTTGCATATGCGCATGCTCGGCCCGCTGCTGCTGAAGGTGGAAACCGCGCGCATTGCGCGCACCCTTGGTACATTGCTGAAAAACGGTGTGCCTTTGCTCAGCGCCATCAGTATTGCGCGCCAGGTCACAAGCAATCGCGCACTCGACAGCGCACTGGACGCAGCGTACGAACAGGTCAAGGGGGGCGCGGGTTTGAGCTTCGCGCTGGGCCAGTCCAGGCTGTTTCCGCGCTTGGCGATGCAGATGGTGCAGGTGGGCGAAGAGGCCGGTCAGCTCGACAGCATGTTGCTGAAAGTGGCCGACACTTTTGAACTTGAGTCAAAACGTGCGATCGATCGTATGTTGGCGGCACTTGTGCCGGCGCTGACCATCGTGATGACGGTGCTGGTGGCCATCATCATGGCGGCGATCCTGCTGCCGTTGCTCAGCCTGACCAGCAATATTCAATGAATTGAAAGGGGTGACGAGATGAGCAGGTTATTCATGCTGGACCGAAGCAACGGAGATACGCCCCGCGCAGGCGTCGGCTGGCACCGTCACGGTGCTTCAGCCAGGTCGCTGCTCGGGTCGCCCGCAACTCTCGTCACAGCGCCCACTGTTGGCGTTTCACAGCGCGTGCATGGCCTGCGTGCGGCTCGCGTGCGCGGGTTCACCCTGCTGGAAATGCTGGCGGTGATTGTGTTGATCGGCATCATTGGCAGCGTCGTGGTGACGCAGGTTGGCAAGAATGTCGACAAGGGCAAGTACGGTGCCGGCAAAGCGCAGTTGATGACCCTGAGCCAGAAAATCGAGAATTACTCGCTGGACAATGGAGCCCCGCCGAAAGCACTGGAAAGTCTGGTGGTCAAACCGGCCGACGCACCGAATTGGCAAGGCCCATATGCCAAACAGTCCGACCTGCTGGATCCGTGGCGGCACGCGTTTGGCTATCAATACCCCGGCCAGAATGACAGCTTCGATCTGATTTTCTACGGCCAGGACGGCAAGCCGGGTGGGGATGGTTACAACAAGGATGTGGGGAACTGGCAGTAAGTCGTGTGCAGCGCCCGCGCCAACGGCTTCACCCTGCTGGAAATGCTCGCGGTCATTTTGCTGATCGGTATTGCCGTTGCAGCAGTCTCCATCTCGGTGACGCAGGGCTTGACGAGCGCCCGCGCCCGCGCCGCCAGTGGTGAGGTCGCCGCGGCGCTGCGAGCCACGCGCACGCAGGCGATCGTGCATGCACACGAGAAGAACTTTGACGTGGACACCCGTGGCAATACCTACAGCGGAGCGTTTCGGGCCAACGTGGCGTTGCCCAAGGGCATGCGCGCGAGCATCACCAGCGCGGCGGAGGATGCGCCGAATGACCACACCGGGCGCATCCGGTTTTTCCCCGATGGCAGCTCCACTGGCGGGCGCATCACCCTGCGTGCAGGCGAGCGGCAGTGGCACGTCAACGTGTCGTGGCTGACCGGGGAAGTGCGCGTGGTGGACACGGCTGCCACCCAATGAACGCGCGCGCCGCGAGCCGCACGGCACAGCGAGCGCGGCGGGCGCCGGGATGGACCCCCGTCGTCGGCATTCGCGTTACGCCGTGCGCCGTGCGCACGTGCCGTCGCCAGGGCGGCTTCACCTTGCTCGAAGTGATTGCCGCGATCATGCTGCTGGCCATTGCCTTCGGTGCGCTGATGAAAGTGGCAGGAGCCTCCATCGCGCTGACGCAAAACGCTGCAACCCGCAGCGCGGCGGCGATGTGGGCGAGGAGCAAGCTGGACTCCGAGTTTGTCACTACACCGTTGCAAGTCGGACGCAGCGTCGGCCAGTTTGACCGCCAGTTTTCGTGGCAACTTGACGTGATCCCGTGGGCGAATGCCGGTACTGCTGCGGTGGGTTCTTCCATGCGGATGTACGAGCTGGATCTGAAAGTGTCGTGGGGCTCCTTGAGCCGCCCGCGCTCGGCGCATTTTCGCACCTTGCGGCTGGCGACCATGCAGCCTGCCGCCGGTAGCGCAGCCGAGCAGCAACCGTGACCCGGCGCGGCGCATGTGGTTTCACCCTGCTCGAGGTGCTCGCCTCACTGGCACTGCTGGCACTGTTGATGGTCGGAGTGTATTCGGGTATCCGTACCGCAACGGTGAGCGTGCGTGCCGGCACGGCATTGATTGACCGCAGCGATCAGATACGTTCCGCGCAGCGCGTGCTGCGTCGGGAGCTGGCGCAGATCTTGAGTCAGCGGATCGGAAGCACCGCGGAAGGTGTCCCGGTGGTGTTCGTCGGCATGCCTCGCGAGATGCGCTACGTAGCGCCATTGCCGGGCTATCTGGGTCGGCTTGGCCCCCAGTTGCAGCGCCTGCAGTTGGTTGACGATGGTGCTGGCGGCTTGCGTCTGGAGCTGAGTCTGGCGTTGTTGCCGCCCGATGGCCGGGGGCCGCAGCCGCTCGGTGAGCCGCAGGTGTTGCTTGATCACATTCTCGAGGGCAATTTCAGTTACAACGGAGTGGATGGAGACAACGAGGTAGTGGGCTGGAGCCAGACCTGGGCCGACGGCAGGCGGGTGCCACAACTGGTGCGTGTTGCGCTGCATGTGGCAGGTACCGAAAGCTGGCCGCTGCTACAGGTGCCGTTGCGCACCGAGGGGGTGCAGCGATGATGATGCAGACGACCCCGGGCGCACGCGGCATGCAGCGCGGCGTGGCGCTGCTGCTGGTGTTGTGGGCATCCACTTTGCTGGCGATCCTGCTTGGGGGGTTCGCGATGCTGGCGCGCACCGAAGGCCTGCAGGCGCGCTATCAGTTTGCCCACACACAAGCACATTACGCCGCTGAAGCAGGCCTCATGCGCGCAGTGTACGGGTTGCAGGATCCGCGACCCCGGCAACGTTGGATCGGCGATGGGCGTACCTACACGTTCGACTTTGAAGGTGCCACGGTTCAGGTGGCGGCGGTCGATGAAGGCGGCAAGCTGGATATCAACGCCGCGACGCCCGAGGTGTTGCGCAACTTCTTCGGCGCCGCAGGTATGGCACCGCAGGCGGCGCAGCAGTTGGAGGAGCGAATTCTGGATTGGCGCAGGCCGTTGGGGTTTTCCACCGAAGCCGGGAGCGGTGGGGATGCCTACGCGGCGGCCGGGCTCCCGTACGGTCCGCGGCGCGCGCCGTTTGCCAGCATCGAGGAACTGCAGATGGTATTGGGCATGACCCCTGCGTTGTATCGAAGGGTGGCGCCGGAGGTGACAATCTGGTCGGGAAACCCCGCGCCGGACCCGAACACGGCGCCGCCACTGGCTTTGCAGTCGATTCCCGGGATGACGCCTGCGCAAATCCAGGCGTTGCGTGAAGCGCGGCTGAAAAATGCCGGTGATCCAAGTCTGGTTCTCAACAACGGAACGACGCATAGTATCGAGTCGGCAGCTACGCTGGCCGACGGAACCCGTGCGGTGTTGCGTGCCACTATCCGGATGCGCGCAGAACAGCCCGGGACGCAACCATACGCAGTGCTGCGCTGGCAGGAGGGGGCAGGGGAATGAGCGGCGTGACCCAGGCATTGCAACCGTGGGTGGACAACGCACGCCGTGCCTGGCTCGCGACGCCGTTGCCACGCTTCTTCCGTTGGTGGGCGGACGAATTGCTGGCGCTGTTGCCAGCGCGCTGGCGCGAATGGTTTCGGCGCGGTGCGGACTGGTACCTGCTGCAGCCGAGCGGCGCCGAGTGGACGTTACGTCGCGCCGGCACCGTCACACCGCTGTTGTCCTGGGATGATGCAGCGGAGGCGTCAGCGCAGACCGCACAGTTGCAGCGGATTTTGGGCGCAGCCGACCCGGCGGATCGGCGTCTTGCACTGCTGTTACCGGCAAGCTCGGTGTTGCGACGCAAGCTGACCTTGCCACTGGCCGCACGCAATGACCTGCGCCAGGTGCTGGCGTTCGAGATGGATCGGCAGACACCGTTCACCGCTGCGCAAGTGTATTGGGCCTCGCGTCCCCTGGTGGGAACCGCTGTGGCCGGCCAGTTCCGCACCGAGTTGGTGGTGGTCACGCACGCCACTCTCGACCCGTTGCTCGCACATCTGCGCGAGTACGGCTTGTCTGTTGATGCGGTGGATGTGGACGGCGCCGCTGGCCGACTAGGGATCAATCTGCTGCCCCCGGCGCAGACCCCGCAGCACGCGCGTCCGCGGCGTCGGCTCAATCTGCTGTTGGCTGGTGTTTGTGTTCTCCTGTCCGGATTCGTGCTGGGACAGTTTCTGCACAATCGGCGCGTGGCGCTGGCGCAGATGCAGGATACGGTTGCCAGCATGCACACCGAGGCTCAGCAAGTGGCGACATTGCGCCAACAGTTGCAGGACAACGCCGGCGCCGCAGGTTTCCTGGCGCAGCGCAAACGGCGCGCGGTGACCATGCTCAGTCTTTTGGAGGACGTCACCGCGCGGTTGCCGGACCATGCGTGGCTGGAGCGCTTCAGCGTGGACAACACCGGACAGATCGGCTTGCAGGGGCAAAGTCAGCAATCGGCGAAATTGCTGGATGCTTTGAAAGACTCCACGGTGATCAGGGATGCCAGTTTTCAGGGCAGCATTCAACCTGACCCGACCACGGGCAAGGAGCGCTTTTATCTTGTAGCGCGCGTTCGCGAGCCGGCACCGGATACGTCCAGGAAGTCCGCGACGGCCGCCACTGCCGCAGTTGCGAACGGGCCCACGCCATGAAGATGGCCGCACTCCAGCCGCGCGAACGCCGCCTGGTGGCGATTGGCTTGCTGCTGCTGGTGTTGCTGGCCGGCTACTTCCTGTTGTTGCATTGGTGGTTTGTCGCCCCGCTGCAGCAGATCCGCAGTGAGATGGGTGACTTGCGTGAAACGCACGGTCGCTATGCGGCGGCGATTGCGGAGAAGCCCATCCTGCAGAAACGGATTTCCGCGCTTGGCGCCGGGCAGGCGGCGAGCAGCGCCTTTCTGGCCACGGATGATCCCAATGCTGCCGCCGCCGATTTGATGCAGCGCGTGGTCGATGCCGTGGCCGCCAACACGGGTGGCAACAGTTGCGTGGTCAGCCAGAAAATGCCGCTACCGAACCCACCGGCAGACGCCGGTGAGCCTTACCGCAAGGCCGCGGTGAGTATCAGCCTGAGTTGCGACATGGAGCCGCTGGCCGCCGTGTTGCAGGCACTGGAACAAGGCACCCCGTATCTGTTTGTTGATGATCTGAGCATTTATCGCAACCCGGTGGCGGTGCAGGCAAACAGTGCGGCACCGCTGGAAGTGCAGTTCACGCTGTCAGGCTATGTGCGTCCGGTGCGCAATGCGCAACGCGACGTGGCCGCTGCGGCTGACGGGGAGACGCCATGAACGCGGCTGATCAACGGCGTCTGACGCCGCTGCTGATCGTCCTCACGACCGCGTTGGCGGCAGGTGGCCTGGTGCTCCTGTCCGGAGCAGGCAGTGGCGCACGTTGGGGTCCGCCGCGTGTGGCGGCGGCATTGCCCGCGGCCACCAGTCCGGTCAAGCTGCCGCAATCCATTCCCCTGCAGCAGTTTGCGCTCGTCTGGACCAAGCCGCTGTTCAGCCCCAATCGCAAGCCGATGACGCGTGTCGCCGATGGCGGCAGCACCCTGGGAGACTTGACGCTGACCGGCGTTGTTCTCACGCCCGATCTGCACATGGCGTTGTTGCAGGACCGCAATGGCGACAAGCAGTTGCGCCTGCGTGAGGGCCAAGCCCTCCCCGACGGCAGCGTGACGCTGGTGGAAGTGCGTGCGCGATCCGCGTTGTTCGATTCCGCCGCCGGGCGCACTGAATTGAAACTGGCTTCGGGCGCACCGATCGATGTGGTCGATTCCAACC